>Ga0209573_1000169_pt1 | contig 166358 bp, 145 predicted proteins | sample TNRBio252014_DNA_FD_185870 | JGI IMG/M metagenome (GOLD analysis project Ga0209573, IMG submission 185870) | Wastewater treatment Type I Accumulibacter community from EBPR Bioreactor in Madison, WI, USA - TNR Reactor_6/25/2014_ DNA (SPAdes)... | ecosystem: Engineered > Bioreactor > EBPR >...
CAAACTCGTCGCCAGCGGCCGGATCGTCGATCTCACCAGCGCGAATGGCGTGGCATTGAGCGTGCGCATCGGCGCCGAGCACACCGGCCAAGTCCGTCTGAACGGTTCAGCGGAAGATGACACGGTGATCGGCGGCAGCGGCACGGACTCCTTCAAGGGCGGCGGCGGCGGCGACTCCCTGTCCGGCGGAGCCGGCGACGATGGCATCGATGGCGGGGCCGGCAACGACACCTTGCAGGGCGATGCCGGCGACGACAGCCTCTACGGTGGAGAGGGTGACGATCTACTCGATGGCGGCCTCGACAACGACAGCATGTCCGGCGGTCTCGGCAACGATCTCTACCTGGTCGACAGCGCGATGGACGTCGTGCACGAATCGCCCGGCGAAGGCAGCGACCGGGTCGAATATCGGGGAGTTCTCGCCTACGTCCTCGGCTCGGACATCGAGTTCCTGACCCTCACCGGGCCCGCCACGACGGCGACGGGCAACGCCGTCGGCAACAACATCATCGGCAACGACACCAACAATGTCCTGTCGGGACTCGCCGGCAACGATACCCTGATCGGCCTCGCCGGCAACGACACTCTTTCGGGCGGCAACGGCAGTGACAGTCTGGACGGTGGCCTCGGCAATGATCTGCTGCGGGGAGAGGCCGGCAGCGACGTTCTGATTGGCGGTATCGGCAACGACCGGCTGTTTGGCGGTGCCGGCAACGACGCCCTCGATGGTGGTGACGGCCTGGACACCATCGTCTACTCGGCTTCCGGCTTCAATCTGGCGGACGTGACCGGCGGCGGGTTCGATACCGTCGTCGGTGCCGTCGGCGACCGCATCGATTTCATCGCCTCGTTCGAGGCCGAACTGATCCACGGCGGCACCGCTTTGGGCCCTTCGGCCAGCAATGTCGCAATCCTGGGCGGGGTGTTCCAGACCGGGGCCACCAACATCCGCTTTCTTAACGCGAGCGATACCCTGCAGATTGACCTGAACGAGGACGGTCAGTTCAACCCCACCCTCGATTTCCAGATACGCCTGATCGGAGCCAGTTCGGTGACGTACATCGCTGCCGGCGACTACTTGCTGATCACCTGATGCGGGGTCGCGAGACCAGTGACACACGCCGGCTGCTCGGGCCATCGATATTCGGATCAGGATCGGCGACCGTCAAAACCGAGCGGCACGGCGGAGCGGCGCGCTTGTGGTGAATTGAAGCCAGGTGCGATGGACCGGGGCCGATGTGCAGCGCACTCGCCGGACCAGGAACTCGCGGTAGGAGCGTCGGCAGCAATCCGGGGACGAACCCCGGATTGCCCTGCCTGAGCACCGTCCGCACACGCACCGGACCGGCGCGGGCCGGTCGCCCGCCCGACGGTCGGCGTGGAGGTGTCGTCGAGCCCGAAGGCCGTCCGTGCGACGGCCGGCAGCAGAGTCGTCTTGCCGACGGGCTGCACGGATCGCCCGCGTGTGCCCGGGATCAGACCAGATTGCTGATCCAGGAGGTGATCCGTCCGTCGGTCATCGACGCTTGCCCGTCCTGGTCCAGGACCAGACCGACGAACTTGCCGTCACGCACCGCGGTCGACTTCTTGAAGGAGTAGCCGTCCGTCTCGGTGAAGCCCACGACCACCGCTCCCTGCTCAACCACGTGGTCATAGAGGGTGCCCAGGGCGTTGACGAAGGAGTCCGGATAGCTTGCCTGATCGCCGGTTCCGAACAGCGCGACCTTCTTGCTGGCGATATTGGCGGACTTGAGTGTCTGCAGGTTGTCTTCCCAGTCGCATTGCAGATCGCCCTCGCCGTATGTCGGCGACCCGAGGATCAGCAGGTCGCTGCCCTCCAGATCGGCGGTGGATGCCGATTTGATGTCCAGGGCCTTACCGCCGATCTTCTTGGCAATGCGCGAAGCGATGGTCTTGGTGGAGCCGCTGTCGGTTCCATAAATCACCATTACGGTCATGGCATTTCTCCCTTCTTCGAGCAAGGGTGAGCGTCGGAGGGCGTCCCGAATGTGCCGGGCGTCCGGCTGCGAGACCTGTTCGGGAAAATGAAACCACTGCCCCCAGCTGATGCGATCGACATGCACTTGCAAAACCGGTGCCGCTCGGCGTTGCCCGGCCGTTACCTGGGCGTCACCGGGTCGCTCCGTGGGGCACTCCGGGGGATGCTCCGGGGCGTTGCCGGAAAACAACAACCACCGCCTGCATATTTTGCATTGCAGCATTGCCCTTGATGGCAATTCGAAGCAGTCCCACCTGTCCGCCCTGGTAGCCGGTGATCGCTTTCGACCCGGTTCCGGACAAAAAGGGGTTGGGGTGGAGGATGCGTCGGGAAGGAACAACCCGACTTCGAGGTGCAGTTAGATGACCCAGACTTCGAACACGTTCGACTACGAAGCGCTGCGTGCCGCGGCAATGGCCGGAGTGCTCGGCAACGTGCGGACTTTCCTCGGCGAAGGCACCGAGTGTTCCCCGCAGATGGACATCGCCCGCGCCCGGGTGCGCCGGTCGCTCAACGGGGACATCACCGGCTGGATGCGGCATCTCGTCCGCGCCGCCGTCGACATCGTGAGCCGGCGTAGCCGGCGGCCGGCGGACCCTCAGCCCTGCCCATAAGCGGCGAGCGCGTCCCGCGGCCCGAACCGGGAGGGCGGCCGCGACGGAGCCGTGTTTCCGCAAGCGAGGGCGGGTCCGGCCGACCCGCCCAGGCCGCCGCGGCTTACTGCACGTCGATCGTATAGGTGACGTTGAGCCCGAACGCGGTTTCCTTGAAGTTCAGCGTGTGCTGGCCCGGCGGCAAAGGCCGCAGCATCACGTAGACACCGGCGTCGGTGAGCAAGTACGACCCCGGGCCGATCGAGGTCTCGCCGACCGCCTGCAGCAGGTTATGCTGACCTGCGGGAAAACTGGGGATGAGGATCGGGAGAGCCGGCCCCTGGACGCGGAAGTTGCGCTTCAGGTTGGTGCCCAGCGGGTCGCCGTCCAGCGTACCCTGGATCCCCTGGGTCAGCTCGAAGATGCTGTTCGCCCAGGTCTGCATCTCCGCGAGGTTGAGCGTCGCGGGCGGGCAAAACCCCTGCTTCGCTTCCTCGGTATTGCAGGCGACGCTCACGACCGGGAAGAACAGCGCCTTGCCGGCGGGCACCGCGCAGGTGCGCACCGCGGTGCCGGCGGTGCATCCGGAATTGGTCGCCTGGCAGAACTTTCCACCCAGGAACCACACCGGTCCGGACTGGCCGGCCGAGCAGTCGGCGGTGTCGAACAGCGGATGCGCTTCCGCCGGCAGCGAGAACGCCCACTGGTTCCACAGCGCGGCCCAATCGTTGTAGCTGGTACCGAGCGGATCCGAGTGGCGCGGGAAGACATTCGGATTGGGGCTGGCGCCGGTCGCGTTGGCCGGCACGGAAGCCGCCGAGACGAATGCCAGCAGGCCGAAGCCCATCACGAGCCGGAGCAAGGTACCTCGAATCGTCTTTTGCATTGAAATCCCCCTTCTGGCGTCACGGCCGGTCCGGAGTTCCTCTCCCCCACGGAGAAGTTCGCTGCGAACGCTGCGCCGTCTGCCTGTTGCTGTCAGAAGCCGTGAGAAAACGCCTACCAGCCGAAGTCAGCACCTCCTCGCCGGATCACCGGCTCCTTGGCGACCCGCAAAATCCCGCGGGCGGCTCTCCTGCCACGACCGCGACGGGGCCCGGGTGGCTCCCATCGCCGTCCCTACTCCCGGTCGATGCTCATCGTCAGGAAATGGGTGGCGCACGAAATGCAGGGATCGTAGTTGCGGATCGTCTGCTCGCACCGCCACTGTAGGGCGTCGTCGGCGAGTGTCAAATTCCGCTCGATCACGCCGCGCAGGTCGTCCTCGATCTGCCGCTGATTCTGCGATGTGGGCGGCACGATGCGCGCGTCCAGAATGTGCCCGTCACCGTCGATCCGGTAGGTGTGCCAGCAGATCCCCCGCGGCGCCTCGGTGCAGCCGAAACCGGTGCCGGCCCTGATTGGCGCTTCGATCCACGATCGGGCCGGTTCCTCGTAGTGATCGCAGATTCGCAGCGCCTCCTCGCAGGCCAGCACGGTCTCGACCATGCGGACCAGGATGCTCCTGAACGGATTGCGCACCACCCCGCCCAGCTTCAGCTCGTCGGCCAGTTCGCGGGCGAGCGGCGTGAGCTGGCTGCGATTGTTGTTGTAGCGGGCGATCGGCCCGACCAGGTACGGATGCCCCTTGCTGGTGACGCCGTGCAGCGCGGTCGCGTGCTGCACGTGCTCCTCGCGGAAGTGCTCGGGGTACTCGGACACCGCGATGTCCAGGCCCTGGCTGCTGACGATCCGGCCCTCGTGGATCGCGTACTCGTCCGGATGCCGGAGCGAAACGCAAAGATAGTCCTGCTCGAAGTCGGGATAGTCGAAGCCGCCGAACGTCCGGCCCAGCTCCTGGGCGAGGCCGATGCCCCGGCGCAGTGGGCCGACCAGCGCGCGCACCGCGTCCGTCGCGGGTGCCCGGTAGAAGCCGCCGATCCGCAGGTTGACGGGATGGACGGCGCGGCCTCCCACCACCTCCATGATCCGGTTGCCGAGCTTCTTCAACTCCAGCGCCTTGATCACCAGGTCACGGTCGAGCCGGGCGATCTCGAAGGCGTCGGCCAGGCCGAGAAAATCCGGCGCATGCAGCATGGCGGCGTGCAGCACGTGGCTTTCGATCCACTCGCCGCAGTAGATCAGCCGGCGCAGGTCGCGCAGCGAGCCGTCCACCTTGACGCCGAGAATGTCCTCCATCGCCTGGCTGGAGCTCAGGATGTAGGCGATCGGGCAGATGCCGCAGATGCGCGAGGTGATGTCGGGTGCTTCCGTGTACTGGCGTCCGCGCAGCAGCGGCTCGAAGAACCGCGGCGGCTCGTAGATGCGCAGCTTGAGTTCCCGGATCACCCCGTCGCGGATGCGGACGTTCAGTGCCCCCTCGCCTTCGACGCGCGCCAGCGCATCGACGCGGATGGTGCGCGTCCTAGCGTTGCTCATGCGCTTCGCTTTCCCGGCGGAATGGCGTCGCCGCGGCGTTGAAGGTGCGAAACAGATTGCAGATCTGCTCGTCGGTCGCTCCGGACTTGCCGAGCCAGCCGGCGAGGCTCGCGGTGTTCGGCGATTCCATCGGTCCGAAGCAGCCGTAGCAGCCGCGGCCGAGCGGCGGGCAGAGGTTGCCGCAGCCGGCCTGCGTCACCGGACCGAGGCAGGGCGTGCCCTGGCTGACCATGACGCAGACGGTGCCGGCCCGCTTGCATTCGATGCACTGGCTGTAGCGGGGAATGTTGGGCCTGCGGCCGTTAAGAAAGGCGTTCAGCACCTCGACCAGCTGGAAGCGGTCGATCGGACAGCCGCGCAGCTCGAAATCCACGAACACGTGGTCGCCGATCGGTGTCGATTTCGACAGGGTGTGGATGTATTCCGGCCGGGCGTAGACAGAACGGACCAGGTCCTCCACCCGAGCGTAGTTGCGCAGCGCCTGGATGCCGCCTGCGGTTGCGCACGCCCCGATCGTCACCAGCCGCTTCGAGCGGCGGCGGATGGAATGGATTCGCTCCGCATCATCCGGCGTGGTGATCGAGCCCTCGACGAGCGAGAGGGTATACGGCCCGCTGACCATCGAGCGGCTGGCCTCGGGGAAATAGGCGATCTCCACCGCCTCGCTGACGGCCAGCAACTCGTCCTCGCAGTCCAGCAGGCTCAACTGGCAGCCGTCGCAAGACGCGAACTTCCAGACGGCGATCTTCGGCTTCTTCGTCGGTGCCACGGCTCAGAGCTCCCGCACCTGGAACACATCGGCGATGCCGTCGAAGCGGAACACCGGCCCGTCCCGACAGACGAAGTTGCCGCCCCACTGGCAGTGGCCGCAGAATCCCACCGCACACTTCATGTTGCGTTCCATCGAGAGGTAGATGCGATCGTCGCGGACCCCGCGGTCGGACAGCGCCTGCACTGCATAGCGAATCATCACTTCCGGGCCGCAGACGAAGGCGATCGTGTGCTCCGGCTCGAAGCCGCCGTGGCCGATCAGCGAGGTGACGACGCCGACGTTGCCACGCCAGTCGCCGGGCGCGCGGTCGACGGTGACGTCGACGAAGGTGTCCATCCGCCCGCCCCAGCGCTGCAGTTCCCGGCGGAACAGGATGTCCTTGGGCGTGCGCGCACCGTAGAGGATGACGAACCGGCCGTACTGCCCGCGCTTCGCCAGGATGGCGTGGATGGCCGGGCGCAGCGGCGCCAGACCGACGCCGCCGGCGATGATCACGACGTCTGCGCCGGCCGCCTCGTCAACCGGCCAGGCGGTGCCGAACGGGCCGCGGACGCCGACGACGCTCCCCTTCTTCAGCTTCTGCATCGCCGCCGTGACCGTGCCCAGCGCGCGAATGGTATGGACCAGGCGCTCCGGCTGCTGCGGGTCGCCGGAAATACTGATCGGCACCTCGCCCACGCCAAAGAGATAGAGCATGTTGAACTGGCCGGGCTTGAACGGGAAGGCGTCGGTCCCGTACTGGGGGCGCAGCACCAGGGTGAAGGTGTCGCTCACGTCCATCGTCACCCGTTCGACCAGGAACGGGTGCAACTGCATCCGGTCCGGGAGTGCTGCTACCGCCATGCCACCCCCTGCTGGTCCGGCCGGCCGTAGATGTCGATGAGTTGCCGGCGGGCAGCGGCCAGCCGCGAGGCGATCACCGGCGCCATGCGCTTGTGCAGCGCGTAGCCGAACGCCGGATTCTCCTCCATCTTCTGCCGCAGGCACTCGGCGTCGAACCCCATCACTCGCGTCAGACCCAGGGCGCGGGCATCGAAGTGCGTCCGGTACGGCGGGATCAGCCACGACCAGCCGAGCGGATCGCCGTCGCGCAGGGAATCGACGATGATCGGCGCCCGGCCGGGAACGTGCACTTCGAGCGCCACCCGGCCGTGCCGGATGAGATAGAAGTGCTGCGCCGGCTGGCCCTCACGATAGATGAAGGCACCCTCCTGAAACACCATCAGGGATGCACAGCCCGCCACCAGTTCCCGCTGCCCGGGCGTGAGTTCCTTGAAGATGCTGTTTTCCTGCAGGACGCGCGTGACCACCTCGACCAGCCTCATCGGTCCGATCCTCCCTCGCTGTCGCGAATGGTGCGCGCTTCTTCGGTGATGTCGATCCCCACCGGGCACCAGGCGATACACCGGCCGCAGCCGACGCAGCCGGACATCTCGAACTGCTGCCACCAGGACGACAGCTTGTGGGTCATCCACTGTCGGTAGCGGGCGGCGCCGGAGCGCCGGATGCTGCCGCCGTGGATGTAGCTGAAATCCGAGGTGAAGCAGGAATCCCACGTCCGCCGGCGTTCGGCGGTGGTGCCGGCGAGGTCGGTGGTCTCCTCGATGGTGGCACAGAAACAGGTGGGGCAGACCAGCGTGCAGTTGGCACACGCGAGGCAGCGCTCCGCCACCTGCGCCCACTGCCGGTGCTCCAGGTTGCGACCCAGCAGCGCGGCCACGTCCGGCACCATGCGGCGCGTCTGCGACGTGGCCGCACCCTCGATCGCCGTGGCCTCGGCGGCCAGGTCGTCGGCGCTGGCCGGCTGGTGCGGCAGTCCGTCGAGCAGCGCCGCCCCCCGGGGTGAGCCGCTGGCGACCACGAACCGGGGGCCGTCCTCCCCGCCCTCCAGCTCGGTCATCACCAGGTCGTAGCCTGCCTTGCCCCGGGGGCCGGTGCCCATCGAGGCGCAGAAGCAGGTCGCGACGCTGCGGGTGCAATTGACGGCGATCACGATGCTCTTTTCGCGTCGCGCGACGTAGCGGACGTCGGCCGCCCCCTTCGCGCCGATGGCAGCGTCGAGGACCCGCAGGGCGTTCAGGTCGCACGGCCGCACCCCGAACAGCGCATAGCGCCGGGCGGACGGCGGCGCATCGGAATCGACGGCGAATCCGTCCGCCTGGCGCCGCATCCGCGACAAAAGCTCGTTCGGCGGATAGAGATAGCGCTTCCAGTGATGCGCCGGCGCGCCGTGCGCGAACACCACGCCGTCCCCGGCTCCACCGGCACCGCCACCAGCCCCCTCATCCGTGCCGTCGCGGGGCAGCAGCCGGTAGCGCCCGGCGTCCTGCTCGGTCGTCACGCCCACCGGCAGGTCATCCGGATCGCGCACGGCCCCGAGGACGACCGCGCCGCCTTCGACTTTCGGCCCGACGACTTCCAGACCATCGTCGACGAGCCTCTGCATCAGTCGTCGAAGGCCTTCGCGCGCGAGAATCCGGCGCGCACCCGCTGCAGGGTCCGCATCCACTCCCGTTCCTCCCGGCGCCGCGGTTGTCCCGCACGCCGTCTTCGCTGGTTCGATTTTTAGTGATTATGCTCGCCTGGGGGAAGTTTTGGGAACGGTTTTTTGCCTTGTCTGAGACTGACTTGCAGTTGCTCAATCAATATTTGGCCGCCGACTGGCGAACGGACCGCTTTTATCCGCCAAGAGGGCCGATGGTCCACTGGTCGCGCTGGTCTTCGCCCCGGATCGGTCGTATCGTCACCGTCAAACGGTAGGGGCGATCGTGTCGTTCCGGTCATCGTCGGGCACCTCCAGATCCGGGCGGCGTATCCGTTTCCGCGCCGATCCGAACCGAACCCTTGGGACTGGCATCGCTGCTGGTTTCGGGTAAACTCTCGCCTCGCGTCGATCTCTAGGGGGAAACACCCAATGACGAACGAAAATCAGGGCAAAATCGAGCAACGCGCGCGCGAGATCTGGGAGCGGGAAGGGCATCCGGAAGGCCGGGCGGAGGCGCACTGGGTCCTGGCCGAGGAGGAAATCGCCGCCGAGGAAGCGGAAGCGGCGGCGAAGAAGGCCGCTGACGAGGCTGCCGCCAAGGCGGCGGCCGAGAAGAAGGCCGCCGAGGCCGCCGCGAAGAAGGCCGCCGAGAAGAAGGCGGCCGAGGAGGCTGCGGCGAAGAAGGCCGCTGACGAGGCTGCCGCCAAGGCGGCGGCCGAGAAGAAGGCCGCTGAAGAGGCTGCTGCCAAGGCGGCGGCCGCGAAGAAGGCAGCCGAGGAGGCTGCTGCCAAGGAGGCCGCCGCGAAGAAGGCAGCCGAAGACTCCGCAGCCAGGAAATCCGCCGAGGAGACCGCGAAGAAGGCCGCGGACGAAGCATCGGTGAAGGCCAAGGCGGCGGCGAAGACAAAGACGGAGAGCGAGCCGAAGAAGGCGGCGCCGAAGAAAAAGAGCTAGCATCTATTCTCTTCGGGGATGCGCATCCCCGGCCGGGCACCCGGTCCGACGACGAGTCGGTAGCCGGGCACGCAGGCTGATCAGCCTTTGGTCTCCAGTCGGGCAGGATTGCGCGTCTCGACCATCCGGACGGCCGTTCGACATACCAACAACGCAACGCCACGGGACGGGTCAAACCATGACAAGAGACAAGCTGGACGCCGAGATCGACCGCATCGTGCATGCTGACCACAACGATCCGTTTTCCATTCTGGGCATGCACGAGGAAACCCGGGACGGGAACAAGCGGCTCGTTGTCCGCGCGCTCCTGCCACAGGCGCGCAAGGTCGGCGTGGTCGACGTCGCGACCGGCCAGGTCGTGGCCGATCTGCCGCAGGTGCGCGACCAGGGTTTCTTCACCGGACCGGTGACCGGCCGTCAGAAGCCGTTCGGCTATCGTCTGCGAATCTTGCCGTTCGGCAGCGACGCCACCTACGACATCGAGGATCCCTACCGGTTCGGGCCGGTGCTCGGCGAACTCGACATCCACCTGCTGGTCGAAGGGACGCACCTGCGCGCATTCGAGAAGCTCGGTGCACACGCGATGACCGTCGATGGCGTCGCCGGCGTCGGCTTCGCGGTGTGGGCACCGAACGCGCGCAAAGTCAGCGTCGTCGGCGACTTCAACGGCTGGGATGGACGACGCCACCCCATGCGGTGCCGATACGAGTGCGGGGTGTGGGAAATCTTCCTGCCCGGCGTCGAGGTCGGCGCCTGCTACAAGTACGAGATCAAGGACCGGTTCGGCAACATGCTGGCGGAGAAGTCCGATCCCTTCGCCCAGGAGGCGGAACTGCCGCCGAAGACGGCGTCCGTGGTCCCCGACCCGGCCGGCTACGGCTGGGAGGACGTGGACTGGATGCGCTCGCGCGGCCACCACAACGATCGCGACGCACCGGTCTCGATCTACGAGGTGCACCTCGGGTCCTGGCGGCGCAAGCCCGAAGACGGCAATCGCATGCTCACCTACCGGGAACTGGCCGACGAACTCGTTCCGTACGTCAAGGATCTGGGCTTCACCCACGTCGAGCTGATGCCGATCCATGAGCATCCGTTCGACGGCTCCTGGGGCTACCAGCCGGTTGGTCTGTTCGCGCCGACCAGCCGCCACGGCAAACCCAACGACCTGAAGTACTTCATCGACAGGTGCCACCAGGCGGGCCTGGGTGTGCTGATCGACTGGGTGGCCGGCCACTTCCCCTCGGACGCGCACGGCCTCGTCTATTTCGACGGCACCCACCTGTACGAACACTCGGATCCCCGCAAGGGGAAGCACATGGACTGGGATACGCTGATCTACAACTACGGCCGGCGTGAGGTCAGCAATTTCCTATTGTCCAACGCCCTCTACTGGATGGAGGAGTACCACGTCGACGGGCTGCGCGTGGACGCGGTCGCCTCGATGCTCTACCTGGACTACAGCCGCAAGCACGGGGAGTGGATCCCCAACATGTTCGGCGGCCGCGAGAACCTGGAGGCCATCGACTTCATCAAGCGGATGAACGAGCTCGTCTACGGCCACCACGAAGGCGTGATGACGGTGGCCGAGGAATCGACCGCCTGGCCGATGGTCTCCCGCCCCACCTACCTCGGCGGCCTCGGCTTCGGCTACAAGTGGAACATGGGCTGGATGAACGACACCTTGCGCTACATGAGCAAGGAGCCGATCCACCGCCGCTATCACCACAACCTGCTGACGTTCGGCCTGCTCTACGCGTTCACCGAGAACTTCGTCCTGCCGCTGTCCCACGACGAGGTCGTGCACGGCAAGGGCTCGCTGCTGAACAAGATGCCGGGCGATTCCTGGCAGAAATTCGCGAACCTTCGCGTCTACTACACCTTCATGTTCACCATGTCCGGCAAGAAGCTGCTGTTCATGGGCTGCGAGTTCGGCCAGGGCGACGAGTGGCAGCACAACAAGAGCCTGGACTGGCACCTGCTGGAGTACCCCCTGCAGAAGGGCGTGCAATCGCTGGTTCGCGATCTGAACGCGCTGTATCGCTCCAATCCGTCGCTGTACGAGACCGACTGCTTCCCGGAAGGGTTCCAGTGGATCGATTGCCACGACAGCGACAACAGCGTGATCTCCTACCTGCGCATCGCCCGCGACCCGGAAGACTTCCTGGTGATCATCTGCAACTTCACTCCGATGGTACGGAAGGCCTACCGGATCGGCGTGCCGAAGGCGGGCCCGTACGCCGAAGTGCTGAACACGGACGCCGGCTGCTACGCCGGCAGCGGCGTCGGCAACGCCGGCCGCCTCGATGCGGAGTTGCGGGAAGCGCACGGGCGCCCGGCGTCGCTGCTGGTCGACATCCCGCCGCTGGGAGCCCTGGTATTCAAGCCGTTCCCGCAGCCGAAGCCCGTCTCGATCGAGGCGGAACCAGTAGTCGAGAGTGAAGCAGTCGAAACGAGCGAGGCGAAGGCTGGCGATGACGACACCACGACGGATTCAACCCGGTAGTCCGTCCCCGCTCGGTGCCACCTGGGACGGCCGCGGTGTCAACTTCGCGCTGTTCTCGGAAAACGCCGAGCGCGTGGAGCTCTGCCTGTTCGAGGCGAGCGGCAAGCGGGAGAGCGAGCGGATCACGCTGCCGGAATTCACCAACCAGGTCTGGCACGGGTACGTGCCGGGCCTGCACCCGGGTCAGCTCTACGGCTACCGGGTGCACGGCCCGTTCGACCCCCGTCTCGGTCACCGGTTCAACCCCAACAAGCTGCTGATCGACCCGTATGCCACGGCGATCGACGGCCCGCTGATGCTGAACGACGCGCATTTCGGCTACCGTCGGGACAGCACCCGCGGCGATCAGGTGATGGACAAGCGGGACAGCGCCAAGGTGACGCCCAAGTGCCGCGTCGTCGAAGCCGGCTTCTCCTGGGGAACGGAGCGGCTGCCGAACGTGCCGTGGTCGCAGACGGTGGTCTACGAGCTGCACGTCAAGGGCTTCACCAAGCTGCACCCGGAGATACCGGAAGCCCAGCGCGGCACCTTCGCCGCACTGGGCTCGCCGCCGGTCATCGACTACCTCGTCAAGCTGGGCGTGACCGCCGTCGAGCTGTTGCCGGTCCACACCATCGCCGACGAACAGCATCTGGTCACCCGCAACCTGCGCAACTACTGGGGCTACAGCTCGATCAATTTCTTCTCCCCCGACCACCGGTTCATCGGCGGCGACCGGTTGCGGGAGTTCCGCACCATGGTCGCCAACCTGCACGCCGCCGGTATCGAGGTGCTGCTGGACGTGGTCTACAATCACACCGGTGAAGGCAACGAGTTCGGCCCGACCCTGTCGTTCCGCGGCATCGACAACGCGTCCTACTACATGCTGGAGGCGGACAGGCGGCACTACAGCGACCACACCGGCTGCGGCAACTCGCTCAACCTGCGGCATCCCCGAGTGCTGCAGATGGTGATGGATTCCCTGCGCTTCTGGGTGCAGGAGATGCACGTGGACGGCTTCCGCTTCGATCTGGCGACGACACTGGCGCGCGAGCTGCACGGCTACGACCCCGGCGCCGGGTTCCTCGACGCGGTGATGCAGGACCCGGTGCTGTCACGGGTGAAGATGATCTCGGAACCCTGGGACATCGGCCTCGGCGGCTACCAGGTCGGCAACTTCCCGCCCGGCTGGGCGGAGTGGAACGACCGCTTCCGGGATACGGCCCGCCGATTCTGGAAAGGCGACACCCACATGGTGGGTGAGGTCGCCTCCCGGCTGACCGGCTCGGCCGACCTGTTCCAGCGGCAGGGCCGCCGGCCGTGGTCGAGCATCAACTTCGTCACCGCGCACGACGGCTTCACGCTCAACGACTTGGTCTCATACAATCAGAAGCATAATTCCGACAACGGCGAGAACAATCGCGACGGCACCGACAACAACCTGAGCTGGAACTGCGGCGTCGAGGGCCCGACCACCGACGCCGGCATCAACCGCCTGCGGGCACAGCAGAAGCGGAACTTCCTGGCGACGCTGCTGCTGGCCCAGGGTACGCCGATGCTGACCGCCGGCGACGAGTTCGGCCGCACCCAGCGCGGCAACAACAACGCCTACTGCCAGGACAGCGAGATCAGCTGGGTGGACTGGGAGGGTCAGACCGACGACGACCGGGCGCTGATCGCCTTCACCCGCCTGCTGCTCGGCCTGCGCCGCAAGCATCCGGTGTTTCGCCGCAGCAAGTTCCTCACCGGCAAGCCGGTCGGCGACTCGGGGTTGAACGACGTCACCTGGCTGACGCCGGACGGCCGGGAGATGACGACCGCGGACTGGACCAGCCCGACGCTGCGGTGCCTCGGCGCTCGCGTGTTCGCCGCCAAGCAGCCCACCACCACCAGCGTCGAGAACGACCTGTTCCTGATGTTGATGAGCGCCAATCCCGGGCCGCTCGAGTTCCTGCTGCCGGAGGCGCCGTTCAGCGGCCAATGGCGGATGGTGTTCGACACCGCGCGCCCGGAACTGGATAACCAGGAGACCACCTACGCCGGCCGCAAGGCCTATCCGTTCTCGTCACGGTCGTTCGTGCTGCTGCACGACCGCTGACAGCCGTGCGCTCAGGGCGCAGAAGGGACCAAAATCAATGACTGACGGTGCCAACCTCGACCGCCTGGCCGACATCGCCGGGGTCGAGCCCGAATACTGGGACATCTGGGGCAACCACCATCCGATTCAGGCGCCGGCGAAGCGGAGCATCCTCGCGGCCCTGGGGCTGTCGGTGGCCGACGATGGGGCGATCGCCGAGAGCATGCGCCAGCTGCAGGAGTTCCAGTGGCGCCGCTGGCTGCCGCCGGTGATGATCGCGGTCGAGGGCGAGCCGTCGACGATCCCGCTGACGCTGCCGGCGGACCGAGTCGAATGGCCGGTGACCCTGGAGATCGTCACCGAGAGCGGGCAGACCCGCGAGCAGATCTTCCGGCCGAGCGAAGTCCGCGCCCCGCACCGCGGCTGGATCGACGGCCAGGAGATGCTGCGCTTCGACGTGCCGATCGCCGAGCCGCTGCCCATGGGCTACCATGACGTGCGGCTCGCCGCCCGGCCGGACGAGCCGATGCGGCTGATCGTCGCCCCCCGCCGCTGCTATCTGCCGCAGGAGCTGGAGCGGAATGCGGCCGTATGGGGCATCTCGGCGCAGCTCTACACACTGCGTCGGCCGGAGAACTGGGGTATCGGCGACTTCACCGACCTCTGTCAGCTGGTGGACGTGGCGGCCGAGCTGGGGGCGTCGGTGATCGGCCTCAACCCGCTGCACGCGCTGTTTCCCGGCCGGCCGCAGGACGCAAGCCCCTACTCGCCCAGCAGCCGGGTCTTCCTCAATCCGCTGTACATCGACGTGGAAGCGGTACCCGAATTCGCCCACTGCCCGGAAGTGCCGGCGGCGATGGCGGCGATCCGGGACTCGCTGGCCGCCTGCCGGGCGCGGACCGAGGTCGCCTACCGGGACGTCCAGGCATTGAAGATGCAGGTGCTGGCGATCGTACACGCCCATTTCCTGCGCACCGAAAACGACGGCGCGACCCGGGCGCGTCACGCGGATTTCCGGCAATTCCGGGAGGAGCATGGGGAGGCCCTGCACCGCTACGCGATCTTCGAAGCGCTTTCGGAGCGGTTCGCGCCGGAACCCTGGCAGCGCTGGCCCGTCCAGTACCACGATCCGGATGCGCCTGCGGTGGCGGAATTTGCGCGGGCCAACGCGACGCGCGTCGGCTTCTTCGAATACCTGCAATGGGTGGCCGACCGGCAGCTGGCCGCGGCGCAGGAGCGTGCGCTGCAGCATGGCCTCTCGGTCGGGATTTACCGGGATCTGGCGGTGGGTGCGGACCGGGCGGGGGCCGATGCCTGGTCGGACCAGTCGGTGATCGTCCAGGGTGCCAAGGTCGGCTGCCCGCCAGACCCGTTCAACATGCTGGGGCAGGACTGGGGCATCCCGCCGCTGCACCCGCTGGTGATGCGCGCCAAAGGCTACAAGCCGTTCATCGACATGCTGCGCGCCAACATGCGGCACGCCGGCGGCCTGCGCATCGACCATGTGATGGGGCTGATGCACCTGTTCTGGATCCCGGCGGACGGCCGGCCCGCCGATGGCGCCTACGTCAGGTATCCGTTCGACGAGATGCTGGCGGTGCTCGCGCTGGAGAGCCAGCGCAACCGCTGCCTGGTGGTGGGCGAGGATCTGGGAACGGTGCCGGACGGCTTCCGGGAACGGATGGCCGACCTGAACGTACTCTCCTACCGGGTCCTCTACTTCGAGAAGGACGGCGAGCGCTTCAAGTGGCCGGCCGAGTACCCGGCGATGGCGTTGGCGTGTGTCACGACCCACGACCTCGCGACGCTCGCCGGCTACTGGACCGGGGCAGACATCGATCTGAAGCAGCGCCTGAAGCTGTATCCGACCGCCGACGCGGAAGTGGGCGAGCGGGGTGCCCGCGTACACGACCGCTGGATGATGCTGACGGCGCTGGCGAACGAAGGGCTGCTGCCGCCGGGCTACGACCCGAACAATGTCGACGGCAAGCCGATGGGCCCGGAGCTGATCGCAGCCCTGCACAGCTATCTGGCCCGCTCGCCGTCGCGGATCCTGCTGGTGCAGATCGACGACCTGATGCAGGAGGTGGAGCAGATCAACCTGCCGGGGACGGTGTTCGAGCGGCCGAACTGGCGGCGGCGGCTGTCGCAGCCGGTGAGCGCCCTGCCGGGCGGACCGGTCGTGCGCGCGCTGACACCGGCGCTTGCGGCGCGCTCCACTCACTGAAAGAGGCGGCGCCGGCCTTCCCCCGGCGCCGCGTCGAACCCTGGAGGCTTGGCCGTGGTCCACGCACCGAACGCTCTCGCCCATCACTGGATGCCGTTCACCGCCAACCGGGACTTCCAGCAGCAGCCCCGCCTCCTGGTCCGTGCCGAGGGCATGCACTACTGGTCGAACGCCGGCCAGCGGATCCTGGACGGCGCCTCCGGCCTGTTCTGCTGCGCCGCCGGACACGGCCGGCGGGAGATCACCGAGGCCGTCGCCCGCCAGCTGGGCGAGCTGGAGTACGTGCCGCACTTCCAGTTCGGGCATCCGGCGTCGTTCCAGCTGGCCTCGCGGCTGGCGCAGATCCTGCCGGGCGACCTGGACCACGTGTTCTTCTGCAGCTCCGGCTCGGAAGCGATCGACACCGCACTCAAGATCGTCATGGCTTGCCAGTGGGCGCGGGGCGAGGGTCAGCGCACCCGCTTCGTCTCGCGCGAGCGGGCCTACCACGGGGTGAACATCGGCGGCACCTCGCTCAGCGGCATCATGCGCAACCGGGAAGCGTTTGGCGGCACCCTGCCCAACGTCGTCCACATGCGCCACACCTGGTCAGGGCCGGGCCGGTTCGTCCGCGGCCAGTCGCAGGATGGGGCCGAGCTCGCCGACGACCTGGAGCGATTCTGCGCGCTCTACGGCGGGCAGACCATCGCCGCCTGCTTCGTCGAGCCGATCGCGGGCTCGACCGGCGTGCTGGTGCCGCCGGTGGGTTACCTGCAGCGGCTGCGCGAGATCTGCGACCGGCACGGCATCCTGCTGGTGTTCGACGAGGTGATCTGCGGCTTCGGGCGTACCGGCAAGGCGTTCGGCGCCGACAGCTTCGGCGTGATCCCGGACCTGATGACGATGGCGAAGGCGCTCACCAACGGCGCGCAGCCGATGGGCGCGGTCGCCGTGCGCGCGCCCGTCTGGCAGTCGATCGCCGAGCACGCCATCGAGCTGTTCCACGGCTACACGTTTTCCGCCCACCCGGCGGCGGCGGCAGCGGCGCTGGCGACGCTCGACATCTACGAGAGTGAGCGGCTGTTCGACCGGGCGGCGGAACTCTCCCCCCACTTCCTCGACCGCATGTTTGCGCTGGCCGACCTGCCGGGCGTCACCGACGTCCGCGGCTACGGCCTGCTGGCGGCGTTCGACCTGGCGCCGGACGGGGCACCCGGCGAGCGCGGCTACCGCTGCCTGAAGCGGCTGTTCGACGAAGGATTGCTGATCAAGTGGACGGGGGACACCGGCATCCTCGCCCCGCCGCTCATCGCCACCCCGGACCACATCGACGAGATGGCCGCGACGCTGCGCCGGGTTTTGGCCGACGCCTGACGACCGGGGCACCGCGGACGCCCTCCGAAGGCTGATCGCCGCGACCGCTTTCGCAGCCGCGCGAAAGCGATGCCCGCGAACCGCTTACGAGCGCGAACCGCGTTCGGCCTCGGCACTCATCGGCTGCCGGTAGTAGATGTGGCGGCCGATCTGGGCCACCCGAACCATTGTCCGCGACCACGCCGGCCGGACCCGTGTCGCGTGAAAATAGAGCGCGCCGTCGGTGGGATCCGGCTGGTCGAAGAACAGCGATTCGTAGGCCACCTGCTGCGCCCTGCCCCAGGCTTCGCGATCGCGCGGGCGGTCGCTGTAGCGGTCGCACGCCCAGGAGAACTGGCAGCGGTGCCGGCCGTACTGGATGCCCTGCAGGACCACCCGGCAGATGCTGTCCGGAAAATTCGGATGCGCGACCCGGTTCAGGGTCACCGCCGCCACGGCGTAGCTCCCGGCGAGCGACTCGCCGCGTGCTTCGAAGTAGACGTTCAGCGCCAGGCACTCGACCTCACGGGCGAGATCGGCGGTCAGCGCCTGCCTGCGGGCAACCTCGGCGGCCGGGTTGACCGGCTTCTGCACGATGTGTGGAAACAGCCCAGCCTGTGCTCGCGCCTCCTGCGCGTGGGGCAGAAGCATCACCGCGCCAAGCAGCACGGCACTGATGCGCCCCCGGGCTGAGCCCGGTTTGTGTTCGCGTCCCATCAACCCTCCTCGCTGTCGTCCGAGCCTTGCTTCGGCCCTTCCAACCTCCCGAAAGATATGGATCCCGCGTCCCGCGTGAACCCAGTAAAGAGTGTGAGGACAATACGGCCGTTTTGATACCTGTCAATGCAGTTTGTTCAAACGCGGATGACTAGCGAAATCTATGCTTCTCCATCGAGCGGACATTCGTCACATCTTCTAAGTGTTTTTGGCCGCACGCAAATGCACAAACGCGGAACATTATGTATTTCTGGCAATGCTTACCAAGTCGAGGCGAAGTCGAGGAGCCGGCTGCGGCGGGCGAAGACGGGGGGCTATGCCGCCGGCGCAAAAATCGGGCAAGATGGCGGATAGTTGACCGGTCAGCCCCGGCGCAACCGGGTAAAGCAAACATCGACGTAAGCCGACCGCGCGGCGGCCGCCCGCCGGGTGGGGAGCGTGTCTGTCCGCGGAGAATCCGTCATGCTGAAACACCCCTACCTGTTGTTCGTCGGCAACGCTGCCGACCAGCTGGCGGCGAAGACGGCACTGGGCGTGCTGCAGTGGCGCCCGGAATGGTGCATCGGCCAGGTGCGCCTTCCCGGCTGCCGGGCCACGCTGTCGCTGCCGGAAATGACCCCCGAGGAAGGAGCCGCCGCCGGCGCCGGGACACTGATCGTCGGCGTCGCCAATGCCGGCGGCTTCATCGCCCCCGACTGGATCGATTCACTGAGCCGGGCCCTGGACGCGGGGCTGGATCTGGCGAGTGGCCTGCACGAGCGGCTAAGCGACATCCCCCGCCTGCGGGAGCCGGCGGAGCGCCTGGGACGGAGCCTCCACGATGTGCGCCACCCGCGGCGGTCGTTCGCCGTCGGCACCGGCGAGCCGCGTCCGGGCAACCGGCTGCTCACCGTCGGTACCGACTGCTCGATCGGCAAGATGTACACGGCGCTCGCACTCACCCGGGCGATGCGCGAGCGCGGCATCGACGCCGACTTCCGCGCCACCGGCCAGACCGGCATCTTCATCGCCGGTGACGGCGTATCGGTCGACGCGATCGTGGGCGACTTCATCAGCGGCGCCACCGAATGGCTGACGCCAGCGGCGGCACCCGGGCACTGGGACGTGATCGAGGGACAAGGCTCCCTGTTCCACCCGTCATACGCCGGCGTCAGCCTCGGCCTGCTGCACGGCGCCCAGGCCGACGCACTCGTGATGTGTCACGAGCCGACGCGCACCAACATGCGCGGTCTGCCCAACCGGACGCTGCCCGACATCGAGGACTGCATCGTCGCCAACGAGCACGGCGCCCGGCTGACCAATCCGCGGGCGCGCTGCATCGGCGTCGCGGTCAACACCAGCGGCCTCCCCCACGACGATGCCGAGCGCTACCTGACCGGCCTGGAAGACCGGCTGGGGATGCCGTGCGTCGATCCGCTGGTCCAGGGCGTCGGCCGGATCGTCGAGCGCCTGCCGTGACGCGACGGCTCACCGTCCGCGCCGAAGCCTGGCCGCTGGCACGGCCGTTCACCATCGCCCGCGGCACCAAGACGACCGCCGACGTGGTGACGGTCGAGATCGAGGACGCCGGCCGGCACGGCCGCGGCGAATGCGTCCCCTACCCCCGCTACGGCGAGAGCACGGCGGGCGTACTGGCGGCGATCACCGCCGTGCGCGAACAGGTGGAGGCTGGCCTCGACCGGGCCGGGCTGCAGTCGCTGCTGCCGGCCGGGGCGGCGCGCAACGCGCTCGACTGTGCGCTGTGGGACCTGGAGGCGAAGCAGGCCGGCCGGCCCGTCTGGCAGTTGGCGGGGTTGATCGCGCCCAGGCCGGTGATCACCGCCGAGACGATCGCGCTCGACAGCGTGGAAGCGATGGCGGCGGCGGCCGCCCGGCTGCGCGACCGGCCGCTGCTGAAGGTGAAGGTGGGCGCCGAGGACGTGATCGAGCGGGTGGGTGCGGTGCGCGCCGCGGCCCCTTCGGCCCGCCTCGTCGTCGATGCCAACGAAGGCTGGGACCTGCCGCTGCTGGAGCGCATCGCCGGCATGCTGGCGGCCCTCGACGTCGAGGTCATCGAGCAGCCGCTGCCGGCGAGCGCCGATCCGCTGCTGGCCGACTACGCCTCACCGATCCCGCTGTGCGCCGACGAGTCCTGCCACCGCACCGAGGATCTGGACCGGCTGCCGGCGGCCTACGGCATGGTCAACGTCAAGCTGGACAAGGCCGGCGGGCTGAGCGAGGCGCTGCGACTGATCGCGGCGGCGCGGGCGCGCCGGATGCAGGTGATGGTCGGCTGCATGGTGGCGACATCGCTGGGTGTGGCACCGGCCATGCTGCTCACCGAGCACGCCCGCGTCGTCGACCTGGACGGCCCCCTGTGGCTGATGCACGACCGGGGTCCCGGTCTGAAGTTCGCCAACGGATGCGTTTACCCGCCGGAAGCGGCGCTCTGGGGCTAGCGAAGCGAGCGGGCACCGAAAGTGCGCACCGGTCAATCGCCCGGCACGCCTCCCGGACCCGAGAGCCCTCGGGCCTACTTCAGGATTTGCGTCAGCACCACGCCATCCACGGTCGGAGCGGGCGTCACGCCCAGGATGTGCATGATGGTCGGTGCGACGTCGATGTTGCGCACCAGCTGAACCGTGCGGTTTCTCTTGATCTGCGGGCCGGCGGCCAGGAAGCTCGCACTCATCGACGCGAGTTCGGAATTGTGGCCGTGGGCGCCGAAGAAGTTCGGCACCGAGAATACCGTGGTCGCCGCATCGTAGGGCGTGTCGCCGAGGCGCGCGACCCCCGGGCTCTGCGTCCCGTCGAAGTTGTAACCCTCCGCCATCAGCGCGAGAACGTCGCCGGTATCCTGGCCGACATCCTCACTGGTGCAGAAACCCGGGCCTTCGGCGCAACCGGAGGGACGGGTGAAGACGTCGGTAAAGACCTTGGCGTCTTGCAGCGAGTAGTTGAAGTTCTGGTTCGGATCGGTGGCGTTGCGCAGCACGTCGGCAATCTGTGCCACCAGGGCGTCGAATTCCGCCACAGGCACCGTGCCGCCGGGCTGGCGCCCCTGCAGGTTGACGTAGATGTTGGTGGCCGGGCCGGTGGTGCGGATGCCGATTTTCGCGAGGTCGATCCCGGCGTTCGCCAGAAGATTGCGCAAGCTCACAGCGGTATGGAACGGCGCCATGCCGTGGTCGGAAACAACGAAGACATTGCTGCGCGGAGCGCCTGACGCCCAGAGGCCGGCGGTGGTGATGATCTCGTGCACGGCCCGATTCGACCGCTGGTAGGCGTACTCGAGATAGGCCCGGTAGCGGTCGACCTTCGCCTGATCCTGACCTGTGGCGCCCGGCGGGTTGCCCGGGGTGCCGATTCTGGTCGGATCCAGGAAATTGGTCGCCTGCCGCGGATCCGTCAGGGTGAACTGGTGGCCCGAGCCGTCCGGCTGCTCGAGGTAGATCATCACCAGGTCCGCGTCCCGGTTGAGCTCGATCGCCCGCTGACCGATGTGCGTCTGGTAGCCGGTGAACGTCTGCACCAAATCCTCGTAGATCGCTTCCAGCTCCGCGTCGGAGAAGTTGGTGAAGCCGAAGCTGATCCGCTCGGGAATGCGGAAGTCCGGCTGCGGCCGCCAGAAGCCGATGGTGTTGTTGACGTCGTCCACCGTCGACAGCACCGCCGTGTTGCGCGGAATGTAATTGGCGGAGTAGCGCGTGAACCGGACCTGCGACAGATCGGCAGCGATCTCGGTGGCGAAGTAGCCGGTGCCGATCCTGTTGCCGGTTCCCTCGAAGTAGAACGGGCGGGACGTCTTGCCGACCTTGACGTAGGCCGGTCCCGTGGACGGTGCCGCGAACGGTCCCGGCTTGATTCCCTGGCTGGCCTCGAACATCGCCAGCGTGTCGTAGTTCGTCACGCCGTCATTGGTGCTGTCCAGCGCCGCGACTTTCATGTCGAACTTCAGGTCGCGGGTTGCCGAGCTGCTGCCGCAGGTGCCGGCCGTCGTGGAGCCGCAGTAGAAGGTCTCCAGCGGCGACGAGGTGACCTGCACCGGGCTGTAGGACGGATGCCCGGCGGCCGCCAGCTCGGCGCCGACTGCGGCATCCGGGCCGAAGCTGCTGCCGGTGAGCGTGAAGCCCTGGGCACTCAGCCCACCGAACGTCCCGAAGGGCACCGTGTAAGTGTTGGTGCGGGTCGGAATCGCAGTCTGTACAGGAACGCCGCTGATCGCGATGTCGGCGCCGTCCGAGCCGGGCCACGTGGCGGTCACGACCTTCTTGCCGGCATTTTGCAGCTGGACCCACAGCGGCTCGGCAGTCGGCGTCGTCGTCGGGCCGAGCGGTGCTATCTCGTAGCCGCCGATCGGCGCGGCGAAGCCGCTGATGCTGGTGGTAATCGTCGCTCCGACCGGATGAAAGGTGTTGCCCGGGATGTCGTTGTGGGCGGCGGTCGATCCGGTGGCGATCGCGATGTGTGACACGGCGGTCACCGACGGCGTCGCGGTGATGTTCTGCTGGGCAGTGACGCCGTATCTGCGGATCAGGCCGACGCCGCTGTGCGGGTTGAGTACTCCCTGATTCAGGTATTGGTTGATCAACCCGGGCTTGGCGCCGTCGAGCGAGATCAGGATGACCTTGGGCGCCTTCGGGGCTCCGGCGACCGACGGAGTGCGTGTCGGGTTTCCATTCGCGAACACCGGCTGCGGCACACCGAGCACAGCCGTCAACACCGCCGCCGAAACCACCGTCTGCGGCAGCAACAATCGCTTCAGCATAATTCTCCCTCCTCCTCGAAGCACCGGTAGCGGTGCGAGTGGGAGCTATTAGCAGCTTGTGTTTACGCTTCGGTGACGGTGCCGACCCGGACGGCGCGGCGCGCGGGTCTACGCAGCGACATTACAGATCAAGTGCTGGCCCCGATCTGGCATCGGCGGTTTGTGCGGCCTCAGCCTCAAACGGCAATGCACACCTTGCCGAAGTGGCGTTGCTGCTCCAGATAGCCGAAGGCTTGCGGTGCGTCCTCGAACGGGAAGGTGCGGTCGACTACCGGCCGCAGCGCGTGGTGGGCGATGGCGCGCACCATCGCCGCGAAGTCGTCCCGGGAGCCGACGGTGACCCCCTGCAGGCGCAGGTTCCGCATCACCACCAGCGGCAGCGGCACCTCCGCCGTTGCCCCTGCCAGCACGCCGATCAGGCTCAGCGTGCCGCCGATCCGCGCTGCACGAACCGAGCGCTCCAGCGTGCCGGCACCGCCCAGTTCGACCACATGATCCACGCCTTCCCCGGCGGTCATCCCCTTCACCGCCTTGTCCCAGTCCGGAGTGCGCCGGTAGTTGATCGTCCCGTCGGCCCCGAGCGCCCGTGCCCGTTCCAGCTTCCCATCGTCGGAGGAGGTAATGATCACCCGCGCACCGGCCGCCTTGGCGAACTGCAGTGCGAATAGGGCGACGCCGCCGGTGCCGTGGATGAGGACCGTGTCCGACGGTCCGACGCGCCCCTGGCCGATAACGGCGCTCCACGCGGTCACTCCGGCGCACGGCAGCGACGCCGCCTCGGCGTCGGTCAGATGGTCGGGCACCGGCACCACATGCGCCGCCGGCAGGCACATCTGCTGCGTCAGGGTGCCGTCCACGTCGCCACCCAGGCTGATGCGGAACCGGTCCTGCGAGGGCGGGCCGCTGATCCAGGAGGGAAAGAAGATCGGGCACACCCGCTCGCCGTTCCGGAGCCCGGTCACACCCTCGCCAATGCCGATCACCGCGCCGACCCCGTCGGACACCGGGATCAGCGGCAGGGCAAAGCGCGGCCCATAACCGCCGCGGACCACCAGCGTGTCGCGGAAATTGAGCGAGGCGGCACGCATCCGCAGCAGCACCTCCCCCGGGCCTGGCGCGGGGTCCGGCCGTTCCACCAGCTTCAGATACTCCAGCCCGAAACCGTCCCGCAGCTCCCAAACCTGCATTGCCTGTTCCTCCGAACCCCGGTCGGCTGTCCGCCCCGCTTCTATCTACCGGAAATGTAGGCACGGAACACCGTCCCCCTGTTGCTTGCGGGAGTTGTGCTTGCCGGAATCGCACCAGGCCGGCAGTCTGCCCGCATGCATTCCGATCCTCCGTCACCCGCGCCCTGGCTGCCCGATCTTTCCGACCAGTTTCTCGCTCTGGCCGACCGCGCGTGGCTCAACTGTGCGCACCAGGCGCCGCTGCCCGAGTGCGCGCGGACGGCTGCCATCGAGGCGATGGGCTGGAAGTCGGCGCCGTGGGAACTCACCACCGAGCGCTTTTCGGGCGTGCCGCACCGGCTGCGCCGAGTTCTGGGCGCACTGATCGGCGCCCCTGCGGACGACGTGATCCTCGCCAACAGCGCGTCCTACGGCCTGCACCTGCTGGCCAACGGATTGCCCTGGCGGGAAGGCGACGAGGTGCTGACGCTGCGCGGCGACTTCCCGTCCGACATCCTGCCGTGGCTGGGACTCGAGCCTCGCGGCGTGTCCGTCCGCCAACTTTCGCCCCGTCGTCCGGTTCCGGATGCGGACGAAGTCGCCGCCGCCATCGGCCCACGCACCAGGCTGCTGTGCCTGACCTGGGTGCACTCGCTGTCCGGCTGGGCGATCGACCTGGACGGCGTCGGCCGGGCGTGCCGGGATCGCGGCGTGCTGTTCGTGCTCAACGCCTCGCAGGCGCTCGGCGTCCGCCCGCTCGACGTAAGCCGCGCGCCGGTCGATGCGGTGGTTTCGGCCGGATGGAAGTGGTTGCTGGGGCCGTACGCCACCGGCTTTTGCTGGATTGCGCCCGACCTACGCGAAACCCTCGCCTACAACCAGCGCTACTGGCTGTCGATGCTGACCTCGGACGACCTGGGCCGGGACGAGATCGACCTTACGATCAGCGACGACGTGGGCGCGCGGCGCTACGACGTGTTCTGCCCGGCCAACTTCTTCAATTTCGTGCCGTGGGCGGCATCCCTGGAGTTTCTGTCGGGGCTCGGGATCGAGACTGTGCAGGCGCACGACCAGGCACTGGTGCAGCGGCTGCTCGACGGGCTCGATCGGCGGCGCTTCCGGGTCACCAGCCCGGAAGCGGGGGATCAGCGCTCGACGCTGGTGTTCGTCGAGCCCGCCCGAGACCGATCCCGCGCACCGGCTCTGCAGCGGGCGCTGGCGGACGGGGGCGTGCACGCGGCGCTGCGGAGGGGCGCGCTCCGCTTCTCCCCCCACCTCTACAACCAGCCGGAGCACATCGACCGGGCGCTGGCGGTGCTGCACAGCCTGTGACCGACGCCGACTGCGGCGATCACCCCGGCTTCAGCTTCGCCACAGAACCCGGACACACGAGCTTCGAGGGCTGCGACTGGCGGGGGTCACCACTTTACTTTCACATCAGCGCGCCGGCTCCGGCGCCGACGGCAGAGGCCAGCAGGTTGATGGCGTCGTTGCCGATCGCCGGGCAGCCGCGGGCGAGGCGGGTCGGCCGGGCGCAATGGGTGGCGGCTTCGGTGAGCGCGCCGCAGACCGGGCAGCGCCACAGCGCCTGCAGGGTGCCACCGGCGAGGCTGTCGGCCAGCGATCCGGCGAGCCCGGCCCCGGCGCCCAGCGCCAGGTACGGCGCCACGCTGCCCGCCGCCAGCCCGGCCGCAAGCCCGATCACCCCTCCTCCGGCCAGGCTCGCCGCCGTGCCCCACACCGTCACCCCCCCGGACAGCCCCGGCTCGACCGGGCGAAAGGTGACGATCGAGCGGGGGGTGCGGCGGCTCAGCGTGCCGATCTCGGTCGCCCAGGTGTCGGCGGTGACCGCCGCCAGGGCACCCACGAAGGCCGGCCACCAGCCGGCCCCGGGAGCGAGAACGCTGCCCACCGCGAGCGCCGCCGCCAGACCGCCGTTGGCCAGCACCTGCGCCCAGTCCCGGCGCCCGCCCTTCGCCGCCTTCGCCGCCGCCGCCCCCTTGCCGCCGCCCCTGAGGCGGGACAGCGCGCTGGACGAGACGAAGAACAGCAGCAGCAGCGCCCCCCATTCCCAGCCGCCGCAGCCGAACACGGCGGTGCCGACGCCCACCGCCGCCAGCGCGCCGGAGCGGGACAGCGAGCCTTTCGCCCACGCCGCGCCAGCGACGACCGCCGCCGCCGCGAAACCCGCGGCCAGCGCCAGCGGCAAAGGCAACACCGCTTGCGGCAGAGCGTCCGGGGTCAACACCTTAATCGATCTCGAACAGACCCTCGATCTCGACCGCGGCGCCCAGCGGCAGCGAGGCGGCGCCGACGGCCAAGCGGGCGTGCCGCCCCGCCGGCCCGAAGACGTCGACCATCAGCTCGGATGCGCCGTTCAGCACCCTCGGATGGTCGACGAAGCCGGCGACCGCGTGCACGAAGCCGCCCAGGCGGACCACCCGGCGCACCCGGTCCAGGTCGCCGTCGCACGCCGCACGCGCCTGCGCCAGCAGGTTGAGGGCGCACAGCCGCGCCGCCTGCATGCCCTCCTCGATGCTGAGTTCGGCGCCCACCCGGCCGTGGTGCTCGATGGCGCCGTCACGGATCGGCAGCTGGCCCGCGATCACCAGCAGGCTGCCCACGAGGACGAACGGCACGTAGGCGCCCGCCGGCGGCGCCGGCTTCGGCAGCTCGATGCCGAGCTGGGCCAGTCTGTGGTCGATCTTCGCCTGCATCGCTGTCCTCCCTGTCGTGCGCGCCCGTTCAGTCGGCCGCCTCACTCCGCCGGCCGCGCGATGGCATCCGCCAGCGCCTGGCCCATCACCGCCAAGGGCGCCGCCCGGCCGGTGTAGAGTTCGAACTGCCGCGCCGCCTGGTGCAGCTGCATGCGCACGCCCGCGATCGTCCGGCAGCCGTGCGCGGCGGCCTCGCGCAGCAGGCGGGTCTCGATCGGCATCGGCACCGCATCGAACACCGTCACACCTAGCCGCAGCGCGGCGGCCAGCGGCAGCATCGCGTCCGGATCGTGGAAGCCCACCGGTGTTGCGTGCGCGATCAGCTCGAAGGGGCCGGCCGCGGCGAGCGCTTCCGGCGGCCCGGCATACTCGCAGCCGAACGCGCCCGCCACCTCCCGCCCGCGGGCGCCGTCGCGGTTGAAGACGCTGACCCGCGCGCCGGCGCGGACCAGCCCGTAGGTGATGGCCCGGCCGCCGCCGCCGGCGCCGACCACGGCGGCGCGCAGGCCCGCGGGCTCGAGGCCCGCCTCGCGAAAGGCGTCGATGGCGCCGGACCAGTCGACGTTGTGGCCCGTGAGCCGGCCTCCGTCGTTGACCACCGTGTTGACCGCGCCGATGGCGCGCGCATCCGGCGCCAGATCGTCCAGGAAGGCCGCGATCTTCTGCTTGTGCGGCATGGTGACGCCGAGGCCGCGGATGCCGAGTGCCCGCATCCCGGTCACCGCGCCCGCCGTATCCTCGCAGCCGAAGGCGACATAGGCGAAGTCGAGCCCCAGCGCCCGGAAGCCGGCCGAGTGCATCGCCACCCCGAACCGCCCGGGACGGCCGGCGATCGAGCCGCACAGAACGGGCTTGCTCGAGGCCAGGTCTTCCTCCCGCGTCCATGGAGGTCGGAGACTATCGCACCCCCGCACGCGGGGGCAACGGGCGGGCGACGGGGCGGGCCGCCGCCCCGCCGGTCACAGCCCCGCCGCGGAGGAAAGTCGTCGGGTGCACCGAGCGAAGCGACGTGCACCACGCGGAGTGACGTGAACCCACCGCCGCCGGGCATAACCCGGAACCGCACCGCCCGGCCCCGGCACCGTCGGCGGACGCGGCTCGACCTGCGTCCGCCCTACGTCGGGTCGCAGGCGAGGTCGTGCCGCGCCAGGATCGCCTCGATCTCCTCGGCTTCCGGAATCCGCAGCCGCCGCGCGTCGGCGAGCGCCAGGCACAGCAGGCGCCGCGCTTCCTCGCGGTCGCCGTCGCCATTGCGAGTGAGAAGGGTTCGCGCCAGAATCGCCCGGCCGACGAGAAGGTTCCGCACGTCGCCAAGCCGCTCGTACACGGGCAGTTCCTCTTCCTGGCGAATGCGCAGCGCCTCGTCCAGCTCCCCGCGCGACTGCAGGATGTCGGCGATCTTCCCCATCGTCACCGCCCGCGCGCGCACGTCGTCGAGCCGCTCATAAACCGGCAGTTGCTCTTCCTGGCGGATGTGCAGCGCCTCGTCCAGCTCCCCGCGGCGTGTGAGGATGTCGGCGATCTTCCCCATCGTCACCGCCCGCGAGCGCACGTCTCCGAGCCGCTCGAAGGCAGAAAGGGGCTGATCCTTGAGGATGCTCAGCGCCTCGTCCAGCTCCCCACGCGCAGACAGAACGTCGGCGATCTTCACATTCGTCACCGCCTGCTCGCGCAAGTCTTCCAGACGACCGTAGACGGGGAGTTCCTCCTGCCTGCGGATCCGTAGCGCCTCGTCCAGCTCCCCGCGCGCTTCCAGAATGTCGGCGATCTTCCCCATCGTCACCGCGCACCCGCGCACATCACCCAGCCACTCGTAGATGGGCAGTTCTTCCTGCCGGCGGATCCGCAACGCCTCGTCCAGCTCCCCGCGCGCAGACAGGACGTCGGCGATCCTCCCCATCGTCACCGCGCGCGAGCGCACGTCGCCCAGGCGCTCGAAAGCGGGCAGTTCCTCTTCCTGGCGGATGCGCAGCGCCTCGTCCAGCTCCCCGCGCGCAGACAGGATGTCGGCGATCTTCCCCATCGTCACCGCCCGCTCGCGCACGTCACCCAGGCGCTCGTACACGGGCAGTTCCTCCTGCCTGCGGATCCGCAGCGCCTCGTCCAGCTCCCCGCGCGCTTCCAGGATATCCGCGATCAGGCTGGCGGCCAGAGCCGCGTCTCGATCCGCCCCCCGGCACCGATCGAGCTCCTGCTTCGCTTCCGCCGCAGCCAGCGCCCGGTCGGGCAGGCCAGCGCTCAGCGCCACGTTGCCCAACGTCCACAGCACGTCCGAGCGTTCCCCACCCTCCAGATCGCCCGTCAGCGCCGCCTCGCAGAAGTGCAGCCAAGCTCCGAACGGGCCAGTGCTGATGGCAAACGAACTCCCGGCTCGCACCACCCGCAGCCGGTCCGCTGGCGGCACCTGGGCCAGCCAGTCGAGCAGCGCCGGCGTCTCGGCCTGAACCTCGGTCCAGCGCCAGGGCTGCCCATCCTCGGGCTCGGGCAGGCGGGCGCAGAACCAGTCGGTCATCCGGGCGACGGCGGCGGCGCCGTCCGACCGGCTGCGGCCCAGCTCGGCCAGCAGCGGGTGCAGGCGGACGGCCGGGCCGTCCGGCCGGGTGACGCGCTCCAGCAGCGACAGGCGGGCGGCGGCACGGGACATCTCGGCGAACCCGTCCTCGTCCAGGCCGGCGACGGCCGCACCCAGGCTCTCGCCGACGCCGGCCGCGGCTTGGCCCAGCGCCAGCAGCCCGGTCTCCCAGGCTTCGCCGACCGCGCCGCCGTCGCGCCGCAGCGCCGCCAGCGGCAGATCGAAGGTGGCGCTCAGAAGATCCCTGCTGCGCTCGCGGAAGGCGGGATCGGCCGGATCCACCGGCGCCAGCGCCAGGCCCTTCGTCCGCAGGCGCCTCAGGAACGACGTCGGCGTTTCGCCCTGCCGCAGGTGGCCGGCCGCCAGGTGCAGCGCCAGCGGCAGGCGGCCCAGCGCCGTCACCAGCTCCGGCCAGTCCTGCTGGTTCGGTGCGCCCGCTCCCACCTCGGCACGAAGCTGCGCCAGCGCGTCGTCGTCGCCAAAGGGATCGAGCGGGATCTGCCCCCAGCCGGCCGACGTGCCGAGCGTCCGCAGTCGGGCAGTGAACACCAGCGCCGCATCGGGCAGCGCCGCCGCCAGATCGCGCACCAGCCGGCCGGCGTCGCCCGTATCGATGTTCTCCACGTGCAGCAGCGTCGGCGGCGCAGCGAGCCGCGCCGCCACCGCGCCCGCGCCGGTCGCCGGCAGCTGCAGTCGGTCGGCGATCTGCGCCAGCAGCCCGGCCGCGCCCGGCAGGGCCTCGGGATCGAGCGAAAGCCGCAGGTAGCCGCCGGGGAAGGCGCCCCGGTTCTCGTCGAACACCCGGTCCACCAGGTAGGTCTTGCCCACGCCGGCCATGCCGGAGACGACGACGGGCAGCCGCCGCCCGGCCGGCCGCAGCAGCAGCCCCGCCAGCATCTCCCGCTCCTGCACCCGGCCGACGAACACCCGCGCCGCCTGCGACGCCGGCTCGGCGGGTGCGGCGGGTGAAGCATCGCGCGGCAACGGCTGGTTCGTCAGCAGCAGCCGAAGCAGTTGTTCGAAGCCCTGATCCGTATCGATCACGTAGCGCGAAAGGCACCGGACGGGCCGCGGGACGTGCGCGTCCGAGCCGTCCGAAAACAGCACCGGGACGTACTTGGTGCTCACGCCGCCGGCATCGTACAGCTCCTGGCGGATGATGTGGGCCTCGTGCAGCACGCCGAGACCCCTCTCCGGCTCCTCCTCGTTGCGCACTCGGCGATGATATGCCTCGGTACAGACCAGGAGCACCCGGTCCGCCTGCTCGATCTGCCGTTCGCACCAGGTGGGCCAGCCTTCCGGCGGCGACATCTCATACTGATCGATCTCCGCGTCAACGCCACAAGCGCGAAGACGATTCGCAAAGTCAATCACACGAGCGACGTGGAACCGCGACTCGTGTGCGTAGCTAATAAATGCGCGTACCGATTTCATCGGGCTCGATATCCAAGCTTATCAAGCATATCAATAGAAATAATTCTCGTACACTCTTCGAATACTGTGGCAGGCATCAAATGCCTCATTCCGTTTAAAGTTTCCAAGTCATTTTTGCACCTGTCAACAATTCCTAATGGCGGTCTTTCAGCGGGCGCCGATGAAATCCTCGCAATGAGCTTTCGCCGTGACTCCATGTTTTCCAAATTATAAAAATCGTATCCATGCAAAAATAATGGAATAAAAGATTCATCGGCGCCTGACATTATAACCGGTATGATTTTGTGGTTAAGCATGCCCCGTTTATACAATGTTTGCCTGATACAAAATCCTTCAAATTTCACGCCTGACGGCGCACATGCCTCATCGTAAACTCGATCGTGGTAATTCGCCGTACAAACAACAATAACATAATCACTGTATATTATTTTTTTTTCACACCAGATTGGCCAATCTTCCTCGTGATCCTTACGGTCTTGATCAATAAAAACATCAATTCCATCGCGCCCTATTTCGCGCGATAAATCAAAGATCAACTTCTTGTGATCCTCGCTGTCGTGACTATAGCTGATGAATACCATCGCCAAGCTGAAAATTCCTCACCGCGATCACGAGACACAGAAGCTTATGTAATTGAGTCGAAGCAAGAAAGCCCATTGACCGGCGTAGTGATCGCATTATGGATGGGCCAGAGCAAGATCGTCACCCCTCTCCAAATTCGGTCGGCCAGCGCCAGCACCCGCGCCTTGTGGGCGTCGTCGTCGTGGCTGTAGCTGATGAACACCCGGGGTGCGTCCGGCACCGCCCCCTCTCCCCCTTTGATTGTTTCGAGTATGCCACGCGCGCTCACGGGTGCAACCGGCGCCCGCGCGCCGGGACCTGGCCAGGTGGCGTCCGGTCTGGCACCGGCGCATCCGCCTCCCCACGTCCCCCTTGCAACGACGGGCGCCGGGTGGTGCGCGGGCAGGTGGAGCGGCGGATGGCGGATGGCGCGGACGGCGTGGCGGTGGGGGTGCTGGGCTCGATCCACGATGTCGGCGCCGCCGAGTGGGACGGCTGCGCCGGCGGCGACAATCCGTTCGTGGGCCACGCCTTCCTCGCAGCACTCGAGGACTCCGGATCGGCCACCGCGGCGCGCGGCTGGCAGGCCCGGCATCTGGCGCTGCGCGGGGCGGACGGGCGGCTGGATGGCTGCATGCCGCTCTATCTCAAGAGCCACTCCTACGGCGAATACGTCTTCGACTGGGGCTGGGCCGAGGCGTATCAGCGCGCCGGCGGGCACTATTATCCGAAGCTGCAGGCGGCGGTGCCGTTCACGCCGGTCACCGGCCCGCGCCTGCTGGTCCGCCCCGGCGCTCCGGCCGAAACCGGGGCGCGGCTCACGGCGGCCGCCATCGAACTGGCGAAGCGGCTCGCCGTCTCCTCCCTGCACGTCACCTTCCCCACCGCGGGCGAGATGCAGACGCTGGCGGACCGGGGCTTCCTCACCCGGCTCGGCCACCAGTATCACTGGCGGAACGAAGGCTACCGGACGTTCGACGACTTTCTCGGCGCGCTCGCATCCCGCAAGCGCAAGGCGATCCGCAAAGAGCGCCAGGCGGTCGCCGCTTCAAGGGTACGCATCTCGACACTGACGGGTCCGGCGATCGGCGAGCGGCACTGGGACGCCTTCTGGCGCTTCTACCAGGACACGGTGGAACGCAAGTGGGCGCACGCCTACCTGACGCGGGACTTCTTCTTCCGGCTGGGGGAGACGCTGGCCAACCGGGTGGTGCTGGTGATCGCCGAGGCGCCCGGCGGCGAGCCGGTCGGCGGCGCGCTGAATCTGCTGGGACCGGACGCGCTCTACGGCCGCTACTGGGGCTGCGCCGAGACGTACCGCTTCCTGCACTTCGAGGTCTGCTACTACCGGGCGATCGAGTTCGCCATCGAGCGCGGGCTGGCCCGCGTCGAGGCCGGCGCCCAGGGCGAGCACAAGGTACAGCGGGGCTACCTGCCGCAGGCCACCTGGAGCGCCCACTGGATCGGGCACGAAGGCCTGCGCCGGGCGGTGGAGCGGTTTCTCGCCGCCGAGCGGCCGGCGGTCGAGGCGGAGATGGCGGCGCTGGCGGCGGAGTCGCCGTTCCGCCGCGCCGACGGTGACGGCCGGGACTGACCATCGGGGCTGAGCTTCGGCGATCGCCTCGGGGAAGCGGCGGGCGGCCGCTTACCGAACGTTAACCGGCTGCGGGGCAGAGTGCGGCACAACCTGTTTGGGGGTGTGTCATGAAGTCCCGCAACTCGATCCTGTTCTCCGCCCTGCTTGCGACCGGCGTTCTCGGCGCCATCGCCGCCGATCCCCGCCCTGCGCTCGGCGACGAGCCGCTGTGCGTACTGCTGCTGAACGAGGCGGGTGCCGAAACCCTGATCAACCGCTGCCGCGACTGCCGCGAGGTGACGCTGTCCCGCAGCCGGCCGGGCGAGTCGGTTCCCAACATCCGCGAGATGATGCTGCCGGGGGCGGCGGCGACGCCGGCGCCGTTCCGCGGCCCCGGCCGGACGCGCATCATGGGCGAGCGCGCGTGCCCGCCGGTGCCGGGCAGCGGCGTCAACCGGATCGGCTTCTTCGTCCGCTAGCCGGCGGCCCGGACAGCGGCTGCGGCCCAGCGGGCGAGGACGGTTTCCACCGGCACTTCCTCGACCGGGCGGCGGGGTGCGGCGTGCTCCCCGTCGACCAGCGCCGGGAACAGCACGTCGGTCCAGCGGCCGCTGCGGTCGATCAGGCCGCGGGCCGCGACGTGCGGATGCGCGATCGCCTCGTCCAGGGTGAGCACCGCCTGGTAGCAGCAGTCGGCCGGCTGCAGCAGCGCGTCCCAGTCGGCGAGCGGCCGGCTGGCGAACAGCGCGGACACCTCGGCGATGAGGCCGTCCTGCGGCAGCGGCTCGTAGCGGCGCTTCCGCCAGTCCGGGCGGCCGACCGCCGTGCAGAAGTTGTCCCAGAACTTGGGCTCCAGCGGGCTGAGGGAGACGAAGCGGCCGTCGGCGGTGGGATAGATCTGGTAGAACGCCGCACCTCCGTTGAGCAGCCCCTGGCCGCGCCGCATCGGCGCGTTGAACGACAGCGTGTTCCAGAACAGCAGCGACTCCGCCATGCTGACGTCGATGAAGCAGCCGCGGCCGGTGTGCGCCCGGCCCTGCAGTGCGCCCAGCACGGTGATCACCGCCTGCAGCGCACCGGCATAGTCGGCCATCGGCGGAAACGGGATGACGGGGCGCTCCGGGACACCGCACTGGTTCAACCCGCCGGTGATCGCCTCGTAATTGATGTCGTGGCCCGACGCGAACCGGTAGGGGCCGGTCTGCCCGTAGCCGGAGAGCGCGCAGTGGACCAGCCGCGGATTGAGGCGCTGCAGCGCCTCGGCGCCGAAGCCCAGCCGGTCGAGCACCCCCGGCCGGTAGGATTCGAGCAGGATGTCGGCGGCGCCGATCAGCGTCGCCAGCGCGGCCCGGCCTTCGTCGGACTTCAGGTCGAGCGTGATCACCGTCTTCGCCGCATTGTTGACCGACCAGAACGGCGAGTCACCGGGATGGCCTTCGGCGTCGAAGTAGCGCCCGGGCTCGCCTCCCGGCGGCTCCACCTTCACCACGTCGGCACCCATGTCGGCCAGCATGCGGGTGGCGAACGGCCCCGGCAGGTACTGGCTCAGGTCGATCACCCGGATGCCGTCGAGGAAGTCGCGAAGCGCCATGGGCCTGCCCCCGTCTGTCGTTGGTGAACTGTCCCGGATTCCCCGCCCACGCTCAGGCCGCGGCAGAACCCACGGGACGACACGGAATGCGTCTCCGGATGGAGACGGAGGGATTTAGCCGCGGCGCTCGATTTGCTTGCCGAGAAATTCCAGCGACGGTTGCGCCACCAACGTCCTCCCCCGAACTGCTGCGAGCAGCCTAGGATCAGACAGGCAGCACATGCAAGAGGCGCCGCCCTTGCGGACGGCGCCCCTGGCCGTTCACGAGCTGGCCTGGCGCGTCAGCGCACCGGCGCCAGCTGCTTGCCCTTGCGCTTTTTCAGCGGCGCCTGAACCTCGTCCGGATCCGGATAGTCGAAGGCCGGCTTGCCACCCTCGATCTTGACGCGGACGATGCCGCCCCCCTCCAGCTTGCCGAACAACAGCTCTTCCGCCAGCGGCTTCTTGATGTGCTCCTGGATGACGCGGGCCAGCGGCCGGGCGCCGAAACGCTGGTCGTAGCCCTTCCCGGCCAGCCACTGGCGGGCCTCGTCGGTGAGTTCGATGGTCACCTGCCGGTCGGCGAGCTGTGCCTCCAGCTGGATGACGAACTTGTCGACCACCAGCTGCACCACCTCCGGCGAGAGAGCTGCGAACGGGATGATCGCGTCGAGACGGTTGCGGAACTCGGGCGTGAACATCCGCTCGATCGCCTCCTGATCGTCGCCGATCCGCTCCTCCCGCTCGAAGCCGATGGCGGGCTTGGCCAGCTCGGAGGCGCCGGCATTCGTCGTCATGATCAGGATGACGTTGCGGAAGTCGACGCTCTTGCCGTTGTGATCGGTCAGCTTGCCGTGGTCCATCACCTGCAAGAGGATGTTGAACAGATCGGGATGTGCCTTCTCGATCTCGTCCAGCAGCAAGACGGCATGCGGCTGCTTGTCGATGGCATCGGTGAGCAGGCCGCCCTGGTCGAAGCCGACATACCCCGGGGGGGCGCCGATCAGCCGGCTGACGCTGTGCCGCTCCATGTACTCGGACATGTCGAACCGCACCAGGTCGATACCCAGCACATGGCTGAGCTGGCGTGCCACCTCGGTTTTGCCGACGCCGGTCGGGCCGGAGAACAGGTAGCAGCCGATGGGCTTCTCCAACTCCCGCAGGCCGGCACGGGCGAGCTTGATGGCCGATGCGAGCGCCGTGATCGCGCCGTCCTGGCCGAACACGACGGTCTTCAGGTCCCGCTCCAGGGTGGCGAGCGCCTTCCGGTCGTCCGACGACACGCTCTTCGGAGGAATTCGGGCGATCTTCGCCACGACTTCTTCCACGTCGCGGACGTTGACGGTCGTCCGACGCCGGTTCGCCGGCAGCAGCATCCGCGCGGCACCCACCTCGTCGATGACGTCGATGGCCTTGTCCGGCAGCTTGCGGTCGTTGATGTAGCGCGACGACAGCTCGACCGCGGCGCGCAGCGCTTCCGCCGTGTACTTGACCTTGTGATGGTTCTCGAAGCAGGACTTCAGACCCTGCAGGATCTTGACGCTGTCCTCGACCGACGGCTCGTAGACGTCGATCTTCTGGAAGCGCCGGACCAGCGCCCGGTCCTTCTCGAAATGGTTGCGGTACTCCTTGTACGTCGTCGAGCCCATGCACCGCAGGTTGCCGGAAGCGAGGGACGGCTTGAGGATGTTGGACGCGTCCATGGAGCCGCCGCTCGTGGCCCCGGCACCGACGACCGTATGGATCTCGTCGATGAACAAGATCGCCCCCGGCGTCGCCTCCAGCTCGGAAATGACGTTCTTCAGCCGCTCCTCGAAATCGCCGCGGTAGCGGGTGCCCGCCAGCAGCGTGCCCATGTCGAGGGCGAAGATGGTGGCGGCCTTGAGCACGTCCGGCACCTCGCCGCGGACGATCCGCCAGGCGAGCCCTTCGGCGAGGGCCGTCTTGCCGACGCCGGGGTCGCCCACGAACAGTGGGTTGTTCTTGTTCCGGCGGCAGAGGATCTGGATGGTGCGCTCGATTTCCATCTCGCGCCCGATCAACGGATCAATCCGACCGTCCGTGGCTTTCCGGTTCAGGTCAACGCAATAGCTTTCCAAAGCTTCGTGCCCCTTGCGAACAACCTTCTCGCCGCCACCTTCGTCGTCCGTGCCGTGAACGGCCCGGCGACGCTGCTCGCCTGGAACCTTGGCGATGCCGTGGGCGATGAAGTTCACGGCATCAAGGCGAGTCATGTCCTGCACTTGCAAGAAGTAGACCGCATGGGACTCCCGCTCCGAGAAAAGCGCCACCAGCACGTTCGCGCCGGTGACCTCCTCGCGGCCGGAGGACTGCACATGGATGACGGATCGCTGCACGACCCGCTGGAACCCGGCGGTGGGCTTCGGATCGGTCGCCGCTGCCGCCCGCAGGCCCTGCATTTCGTTGTCGACGAAGTTGGTCAGCTCCGTCTGAAGCTGCCCCACATCGACGCCGCAGGCCTTGAGCACCGGCGCGGCGTCCTGGTCCTCGGTGAGCGCCAGCAGCAGGTGTTCGAGGGTGGCATACTCATGCCGCCGCTCGGTGGCCAGCGCCAGGGCACGATGCAACGTTTGCTCAAGATTGCGCGACAGCATCTTCGCCCCCTATTCGGTTCCATCCTTTTCGATCGTGCACTGCAGCGGGTGCTGATGCTGCCGCGCCAGATCCATGACCTGATTGACCTTGGTCTCGGCGATTTCGTAGGTGAACACGCCGCAGACCCCGACACCGCGATGATGCACGTGCAGCATGATGCGCACCGCATCCTCGTGGGTCTTGGCGAAAAAACGCTCCAGAACGTGCACGACGAACTCCATGGGAGTGTAATCGTCGTTCAGCATCAGAACCTTGTACATCGCCGGCTTCTTCGTCTTGGCGCGCGGCTTGGTGACGACGCCGGTCGAGGGTGTGCCGTCACTGTTGCGCCTGTCCGATCGACTCATCGATGCACGGGGCTCCGGGCGAGTTTCGAAGTTCGGCTATGCAAGGCACAGGCCGTCGATACTGGGGCTCACGTCATCAAATATATTCTATTCCGGCGGCGGGAAAAGCCCCGCTCCTTCACTTTGCCGAAGTCGCCTTCATGCTCGCGAGGAAGAGGCTTCGCGACGGTGCGATGCGCGTCGTTCGACGACGGCGCTCCCGTGCATCACGCGCCGTGCGACGATGGCTCGCCGGACAGCCGATCGATGGTCATACTGGCCCGCTGGGACAACGGATAGGCAACGTCCTGCCCGATCTGGACGACAATTCGGCCCAGCACCGCGCTGCGCAGCGCCAATTCCGCCACGGCACGGGGAGCGAGGTCTCGCTCCAGGCGCAACAATCCGAACACGGACCGGCAGCTGAGCCGCGATCGATGGGCGATGAAGACGTCCTCGACGCTCATCCAGGCGTAGGCGAACAGCGCGGCGTTCCAGACGCGGGCACCGCGGGCGCCGATCTCCGTGGCCTTGGCGGCGGCCACCACCGTCTCGACCGTAAACTGCCGCCACGCCTCCGCGGACCAGGGGCCGGCCGGAGCGCACTCGGCGTCCGGTTCGGTCGGCAGAATTGGCCGGTCACCCGGCAAGTCCTGCCGGTCCCGGCTGCACTCGGCAGGCTGAGCCGTCGGGTCGCCCGCAGGCTCCTCGCGGCGCGGCCGGTCGGTTCCGACCGCAGGCGGTTCGATCATGCGTCCCTCGGTAGAATCGACTGCGGACGATGACTTTAGGTCTCCACTCCGCAGAACGGGCGGCACTGTAGCGAACACCTCATGCGCGCCTCAAGCGGCAAATAGGCGCGGCTGGGTTGCAGTCGGCTCAGGCACGTGGAACGGGACGGGGTAACCGTCCGCCCCGCGCCGCAGGATCCGATCGCGCTGCCCGTTTGACGTTCAGCCGGACGACCCGCCTGCCGTATTGCTGGGCAAATGGCCGACCCGCCCCGATGGCGGGCGGATGCGGACGAGCACGCCGGCTCAGCCTGCCGGAAGCTCGCGCTCCACCAGCGTCGCCCACCAGCTGGCGCCGATCGCCAGAACATCGTCGTTGAAGTCGTACCGGGGGTTGTGCAGGACCCTGCCGTCGTCGGTCGGGCCATTGCCGAGCCAGACGTAGCAGCCGGGCCGCTCCCGCAGCATGAAGGCGAAGTCTTCCGATCCCATGCTGGGCGTCGGCCCACGATCAACCGCCGCCTCGCCCAGCAGCGCCACCGCCGCCGCGGCGGCGCGCCGGGCGGCATCGGCATCGTTGACGGTCGCGGGATAGCGCCGGTCGTATCGCACGTCCGCCGTACAGCGGTGGGCGGCGGCGACCGCCCCGGCGGTGGCGCCGATGGCCGCCTGCAGCGCGTCCTGGACCCGCTCGGCGAACGCGCGCACGGTGCCCCGCAGCACCGCACGGGCGGGCAGGACGTTCCAGGTGTCGCCGGCGTGCACCTGGGTGACCGACAGCACCGCCGCATCCTGGGGATCGAGCACCCGGCCGGGCAGTGTGTGCAGGGCCGTGACCACGGCGCCCGCCGCCAGCACCACGTCGGTGCCCAGGTGCGGCATGGCGGCGTGGCAGCCGCGGCCCTCGATGGTGATCTCGAACAGATCGCAGGCGGCCATCATCGGCCCCTCGCGGATCGCCATCCGTCCGACCGGAAGCCCCGGCCAGTTGTGCAGTCCGTAGACCCGGTCGACCGGGAAGCGGTCGAACAGGCCCTGCTCGACCATCACCTGGCCTCCCGCCTCGTTCTCCTCCGCCGGCTGGAAGATGACGTGGACGGTGCCTCGGAACCGCCGGGTGGCGGCCAGGTAGCCGGCAGCACCCAGGAGCATCGTCGTATGGCCGTCGTGGCCGCAGGCGTGCATCTTCCCGGGACGGGTGGAGCGATGGGGAAAGTCGTTCGCTTCCTCGAAGCCGAGCGCGTCCAGGTCGGCTCGCAGTCCGATCGATGGCCCTTCGCCCACCCTAAGCGTGCCGACGACGCCGGTTCCGGCCAGCCCCCGATGCACCTCCAGACCGAAGTCGGCCAGCTTCTCTGCGACGAACCGGGCCGTGTCGTGTTCCTCGAACGCCGTCTCCGGATGGGCGTGCAGATGCCGCCGCCAGCCTCGCATCTCCGTTTCTCCGGCGACGATCTCCGGTACGAGTGCCATCCTTTCCTCTCCCTTCGACAGCATCCTGCCGGGCCATACCTTCGACAGCCCGGATGGAGCACTCCCTCCCGCCGTCGTATATTGGATTTTGGTGTCGCCTTTGCGGATCGGATCCTCCCATGCCGGACAATGCTGAACCGCTTCCCGCCATCGCCGGGCTCCACGGCAGCAATCCCGTGATCGACTGGCTGTGGCGGGAAGGCTGGGAGGTGGGTTCACTCCCCGACCTGGCACAGCGCTTCGGCCGGGCGCTGAACAGGGCCGGCATCCCCGTGTGTCGGCTGCGGCTGACCCTGCGGACCCTCCACCCGCAGCTGGCGGGACTCAGTCACACCTGGTCACGCGAAACGGACGAGGTCGAAGAGTTCTGGCCGCCTTTGACGGTGATGCAGGAGGATCTTTTTCTTAAGAGCCCGTATGCGCTGCTGTTTCAGGGTGCAGGCGCCATCCGCCGCCGGCTCGACCTGCCGGATGCCGAGATGGACTTCCCGATTCTCGAGGACCTGAAGCTGCAGGGTGCCACCGACTACGTCGCCCTGCCGCTGACTTTCTCCGACGGCCGGATCAGCGCCGCCACCTTCGCCACCGACCGTCCCGGCGGCTTCATCACCGGCGAACTCGAACAGCTGTACGAGATGCTGCCGGCGCTGAGCCGGCTGATGGAGATGCATGCACTCCGCCGAACCGCCCGCATCCTGCTCGACACCTATCTCGGCCGGCACACCGGCGAGCGGGTGCTGCGGGGCCTGGTGCATCGCGGCGACGGCGAGGACATCCACGCCGTGATCTGGTTCTCCGACCTGCGCGCCTCGACGCGGCTGGCCGACACCCTGCCGCGCCCAGAGTTCCTGCGGCTGCTCAACAGCTATTTCGACTGCATGGCCGGCGCGGTGCTGCAGCATGAGGGCGAGGTGCTCAAGTTCATCGGCGACGCGGTGCTCGCCATCTTTCCGATCGGCGCGCTGAACGAACTGCCGAACCTGTGCCCTGCGGGCGCCGCGCGCGCCGCCCTCGCCGCGGCGCGCGACGCCCGGCGCCGGATGGCGGCGCTGAATGCAGACCGTGCAGCGGCCGGCGAGGCACCGCTGGGCTACGGCATCGGCCTGCACGTGGGCGATGTGACCTACGGCAACGTCGGGGCCCCGGCACGCCTCGACTTCACGGTGATCGGCCCCGCCTGCAACGAAGCCTCGCGCCTGGAGAGCATGTGCAAGGTGCTCGAACGCCCGATCATCATTTCCGCCGAACTGGCGCGCCTCGTGGACGAAGACTTGCGGTCGCTCGGCGTCCACGCGCTGCGCGGCGTGCGCGAACCGCACGAACTGTTCACCCTGCCGGACCCGCCGACCGCTTCGGCAACCTGAGCAACGCTCCGGCCGCCACCGACAGGAGAGGCGCCCCTTATCTCAGGGCGCCTCCTCGTCGCTGACGTTCGCCTTCGCGATCGACGGAACCGAGGCGGCGATAATCACCTCATTTTGGGCAATCCGCGGCAATTGCACAGATCGGAAGTTGAAGAACCGGCTCACGTACCCGCCGAAATGCGAATGGTACGCAGAATTGTTTTTTGATACGATTAACTTATCACGCATCAGGGGCGGTCTGCGGGCAACGACGGGCGCAAAAGCGCCGTTACCGGGATTACGGTGCAGTGAATTGCACGGGAAAGGCGAACCACCAGAAATCGCCGGCTGCCCCATTATCCGGATAGAGGGAGTGCAGGTCATGGCAGTTGTAACGGGTACCGGCGGCGACGATACCATTCTGGTCGGCTCGGCGTCGGCGGGCGTGTTCCCCGCCACCGGCGCCACCAACGCGGCCGACAACATCAACGGCGGCGAAGGCCGGGATTCGATCGAGGGCGGTGGCGGCAACGACACCATCACCGGTGACGCCGACGACTTCGGCGCCGGCACGGATTTCACCGAAGCGGACACCATTCGCGGCGGGCTCGGCGACGACTTCGTCGAGGGCTTCGACGACAACGACTCGCTGTTCGGCGACGAGGGCAACGACACGCTCTACGGCGGCGGCAACGCCGACACCATCTTCGGCGGCGTCGGCAACGACTACATCCGCGGCGGCACGCCGAACACGGTCTCCGGCTCTTCCGCCGACGAAGCCGACAGCCTGGACGGCGGTGACGGCAGCGACACCATCTACGGCGAAGGTGGCAACGACACGATCTTCGGCGGCCTCGGCATCGACATCCTGTCCGGCGGCGACGACAACGACAGTATCCTCGGCAGCGACGGCAACGACACGATCTACGGCGGCGACGGCGACGACCGGCTGTTCGGCAACCGCGACCAGGACGTGATCGCCGGCGGCATCGGCAACGACTTCATCTCCGGCGACCATGGCTCGGACTCGATCAACGGCGACGACGGCAACGACACCATCAACGGCAGCGTCGGCGCGGATACGATCTACGGCGGCGCCGGCAACGACTCGATCCAGGGCAACGAGTTCGCCGATACCCTCTCCGGCGGCTCCGGCAGCGACACGCTGAGCGGCGGCGAGGCGGCCGACCGGATCAGTGGCGGCTTCGGGTCGGACTCGATCGTGGGCGGCATCGGCGCCGACTCCATCGACGGCGACGAGGGCGACGACGTCGGCATCGAAGGCGAGAACGACACGATTCGCGCCGGTGACGGTTACGACACGGTCAACGGCGGCGACGACAACGACCTGATCCTGGGCGACCTCGGCAACGACAGCCTGATCGGCGGCGACGACTACGACAACATATTCGGCGGCGACGGCAACGACATCCTCTATGGCGATCGCCAAACGGGCGGAGGGTTCTCAGGCAACGACACGCTCACCGGCGGGGTCGGCCGCGACACGCTGCTGGGCGGCGACGGCGCCGACACCTTCAACTATGACACCATCCTGCAATCGGGCGTCGGCGGTGCCGCACGCGACGTCATCGTCGGCTTCGACGCCCCGGGCGCTGGCGCCGGCGATGTCATCGACGTCTCCGATATCGACGCCAACCCGGGTGGCCTCAACGACCCGTTCACCTTCGTCGGCGTGGCTGCGTTCACCGGCGTGGGGCAGATCCGCGTGATCAACGTTGGCGTCGACACCGTGGTGCAGTTCAACACCGACTTCGACGCCGCCGCCGAAATGGAAATCCTGATCCAGGACGGCGTTTCCGTCGCGGCCAACTACGCCGCCAGCGACTTCATCCTGTAGCAACGTTCGAGACCGACAGTCGGTCTTGCGAGAGGCGCCCTTCGGGGCGCCCTTTTTTTCGTTACAGCGGCAGCGGCGAGACGCCGAACAACCGCGGGTGCGCCCACAGCAACGCCCCGTAGAGCGCGAGGCCGAGGCCGATGCGCCACCAGCCGATCTCCGGCCACCGCAGCCGGGTGCGGCCGGCGATCAGTGCCGCGAACGGCAGGTAGGACGTCCGGGCGGCATACGCATCCCACGCGGCCCCCTGCTGTGCGCACTTCCTCGCCTCCTGCGCCCGGGAGCCTGCCAGCGCCAGCAGCGTCATGCCACCGAACAGGATCAGACCTGCGGCATCCCCGTTCGCCAGCAGGTGAGAAATCCCCCAGAGTGCGATTCCCCACATCACCGGGTGTCGCGTCACCTTCGCGATGCCGACCGGCCCGCGCGACGCCGCTGCTTCCGGCGCCGGCCCGATCGCCGTCGGGTTGGGCGTGCTGACGCCGGCGACGATCAGGATGCAGGCGAGCGGCATGATCGTCAGCGAGAGATGCCGGAGCGCCACCGGCGGCAGCCACAAGACGACGACCGGCGCGTCGGCGTAGGCCATTGCCGCCCAGACGATCAGGCCGAGTGACAGGACCGAATAAGCGGCCTGGAAGCCGCGCTCGCCGAGCCGTGCCACCAGCGGCGTGCGCAGCGGCGGTGCGGAGAGCAGCAGGTGGCTGCCCACGAACAGCGCCGTCGCCAGCGCCAGCACTCCGAGGCTGCCGCCGGCAGCCGTACCCGTCACTGCGTCCATCGTCCCTGCCCTCCGCTCGTCCGCCCGGGGCCCGTCTCTTCGTCCGCATCGGACCGGCGGATGCCCGCCAGCGGCGCCGGCAGCGCAGCGCCGCCAGCGGCCTGCCGGGACCGCCGTCATCCATGGCCGCCACGACATTTTCGCATGCCTTTACAAGCTTCCGTCGGCCTTGTCTGCTCGGAGCTTCGGCGGTATGGTGCGGGCAACAGGGGCTTAAGAAGCGACCGAGGGTGCCCTCGCCTTCGTATGTCGTCTCTTCGGCCAGTTCGGGTAAAGCGACCGCAACAACGCGCGAGCCCCGAGCCGGTCCTTTGACTGATGAGATGCAGTACGAGTTTGCATGGCTATGGCGGTCGGCGTCGACTTAAGGTCGCGCGAAGCAGGGCAAGCGCATCCGCGTCGCCCGACCGGCCGTAGTGACGCCCCGCCAGGCGACGGGACCCTGCCGCCGAGCCACGACGAGAGAGAAGCAAGAGGAGGAAGATCTCGATGAGCCAGCAGCCCGCAGACCTCACCCGTCCGCCGGATCTCAGCACCGAGCACCGCACCGGCCCGCTGCGCTCGCAACGACCGATCTACCTGGATCTGCTTCCGCCCTGCAACAACGCCTGCCCCGCCGGCGAGGACATCCAGACCTGGCTGGCGCACGCGAGCGCCGGGCGTTTCCGCGAAGCGTGGGAGACGATCGTCAAGGACAACCCGCTGCCGGCGATCCACGGCCGGGTCTGCTATCACCCGTGCGAGAACAGCTGCAATCGCGGGCAACTCGACTCTTCTGTCTCGATCCACGCCGTCGAGCGGTTCCTGGGCGACAAGGCCCTGGCCGAGGGCTGGACGCCCACGATCACCGCGCAGCCGACCGGCAAGCGCGTTCTCGTCGTCGGCGCCGGGCCGTCCGGCCTCTCCTGCGCCCATCACCTGGCGCTGATGGGGCACACCGTCGAGATCCACGAGGCCGGCCCGATGGCGGGCGGCATGATGCACTTCGGCATCCCCTCCTACCGGCTGCCCCGCGACGTCCTCGACGGCGAAGTGGCGCGGATCGAGCGGATGGGCGTCAAGATCGTTCTCAACCACAAGGTCGAGGACCTGGTTGCCGAGAAGGCCGCCGGCAAGTTCGACGCGGTGTTCGTCGCCGTCGGCGCCCACCTGGCCAAGAAGACCGACATCCCGGCCCGCGACGCCGGCAAGATCCTGGACGCGGTCAGCTTCCTGAAGGATGTGGAGATGGGCAACGCGCCGAAGATGGGGCGTCGCGTCGCCATCTACGGTGGCGGCAACACGGCGATGGACGCCGCCCGCGTCGCCATGCGCCTGGGCCACGAGCCGATGATCATCTACCGCCGCGACCGGGCGCACATGCCGGCGCACGAATTCGAGGCGATCGAGGCCGAGGACGAGGGCGTCAAGATCCACTGGCTGCGCACGATCAAGTCGATCGACGCCACCTCGGTCACCGTCGAGGTGATGGAGATCGACGAAAAGGGCCGGCCGAGGCCGACCGGACAACTGGAGACGCTGGAGGCGAACGACCTGATCCTGGCGCTGGGCCAGGACACCGATACCGCCTTCCTGCGCCAGGTGCCGGGCGTCCAGTTCAAGGACGACGGCACGGTGGTCGTCTCCGAGCAGATGATGACCGGCTACCCCGGCCTGTTCGCCGGCGGCGACATGGTGCCGTCCGAACGCACGGTCACCATCGGCGTCGGCCACGGCAAGAAGGCGGCGCGCAACATCGATGCCTTCCTGCGGGGCGAGAGCTACGGCAAGGCGCCGAAGAAGGACATCGCCGGCTTCGAAAAGCTGCACCTGTGGTTCTACACCAACGTCGAGCAGCGCCCGCAGCCGCACACGGAGATGCAGAAGCGCCGGTCCAGCTTCGAGGAAGTGGTCGGTGGCCTGGGCGAAAAGGAGGCGGTGTTCGAGGCGCGCCGCTGTCTGTCGTGCGGCAACTGCTTCGAATGCGACGGTTGCTACGGGGCATGTCCCGAGGATGCGGTCATCAAGCTCGGTCCCGGGAAGCGCTACGAATACAATTACGATCTGTGCACCGGCTGCGCTGTCTGCTTCGAGCAGTGCCCATGCCATGCGATCAGCATGATCAAGGAACCGGACCCCGTCGCGTGACCAACGGACACGGACGCCCGGAGACGGGCGCCCGCTCCCCGGACCGTTACGACATGACCGGATCAAGAACGAACGAAACAGGAGGCGAACCGGACGCCGGGCGCTGCGGCATCGCTTCGCGGGCTGCGCCTCGGCTTTCTGGAGGTGGAGGAAGTCAATGGCCGAAGACCTGAACGTGGCAACCATCGACGGCAACGAGGCGGCCGCGTACGTCGCCTATCGCGTCAACGAGGTGTGCGCGATCTACCCGATCACACCATCCTCGACGATGGCGGAGCTGGCCGACCAGTGGGCGAGCGAAGGCAAGACCAACCTCTGGGGCGGCATCCCGGACGTGGTCGAGATGCAACACGAGGGCGGTGCCGCGGGTGCCGTGCACGGGGCGCTGCAGGCCGGTGCGCTGACCACCACCTTCACCGCGTCCCAGGGGCTCATGCTGATGATCCCCAACATGTACAAGATCGCGGGCGAACTGACGGCCTGTGTCATCCACGTGGCCGCCCGTGCACTGGCCACCCAGGGCCTGTCGATCTTCGGCGATCATCAGGACGTGATGGCCGTGCTGCCGACGGGCTTCGCCCAGCTCTGCTCCGGCTCGGTTCAGGAAGCGCACGACATGGCGCTGATCGCCCAGGCGGCGACGCTGGAATCGCGCATTCCCTTCATCCACTTCTTCGACGGCTTCCGCACCTCGCACGAGGTCAACAAGCTGACGATGCTGACCGACGCGCAGATCCGGGCGATGATCGACGAGGATCTGGTCATCGCCCATCGGCGGCGCGGCCTCAATCCCGATAACCCGTTCATCCGCGGCACGGCGCAGAACCCGGACGTCTACTTCCAGTCCCGCGAGACGGTGAACCCGTTCTATGCGCGGGTGCCGGGCGCCGTCGAGGCGGCGATGGACAAGTTCGCCGAGCTCACCGGGCGCAGGTACCGGCTGTTCGACTACTTCGGCGCACCGGATGCCGAACGGGTCCTGGTGATCATGGGATCGGGCGGGGATACGGCGCGGGAGACGGTCGAGTTCCTCGCGGCGAAGGGCGAGAAGGTCGGCGTCGTCCAGGTGCACCTGTTCCTCCCCTTCTCCGCGCCGCACTTCTTCGCGGTGCTGCCGAAGACCACCAAGTCCATCGCCGTCCTCGACCGCACCAAGGAGCCGGGCAGCCCCGGCGAGCCCATGTACACCGCGGTGCTGACCACGTTCATGGAAGCCGCCGCACAGGACAACCTGCCGACCGCCGGGATGCCGCGCATCATCGGCGGCCGCTACGGCCTGTCGTCGAAGGAATTCCCGCCGAGCATGGTCAAGGCGGTCCTCGACGAGCTTAAGAAGGACAAGCCGAAGAACCACTTCACCATCGGCATCAAGGACGACGTCTTCGCCACCAGCCTGGACTGGGATCCTGCCTTCTCCACCGAGCCGGACGACGTTTTCCGGGCGCTGTTCTACGGCCTCGGCGCGGACGGAACGGTGGGGGCGAACAAGAACACGATCAAGATCATCGGCGAAAACCCGGAATTCTTTGCGCAGGGCTACTTCGTCTACGATTCGAAGAAGTCCGGCTCGCAGACGGTGAGCCATGTGCGCTTCGGCCCGAACCCGATCCGCTCGGCCTACCTGATCAATGCTGCGCATTTCGTCGGCTGCCACCAGTTCAACTTCATCTTCAAGACCGATGTGCTCGAGCACGCACTGCCGGGGGCAACGCTGCTGCTCAACAGCCCGCACGGTCCGGACGAGGTCTGGGCGCATCTGCCGCGCCCGGTGCAGCAGAGCCTGATCGAGAAGAAGATCAAGTTCTTCGTCATCGACGCGGCCAAGGTGGCGCGTGACTCCGGCATGGGCACGCGGACCAACACCATCATGCAGACCTGCTTCTTCGCCATCTCCGGCGTGATGCCGAAGGACGCGGCGATCGAAAAGATCAAGTATTCGATCCGCAAGACCTACGGCAAGAAGGGCGAGGAGATCGTCCGCAAGAATTTCGAGGCCGTCGATTATACGGTGGCCAACCTGCACGAAGTGAAGGTGCCCCAAAAGGTCGACAGTGCGATCGAGATGCTGGCGGTGGTACCTGCCGCCGCACCTGAATTCGTGCAGAACGTCACGGCGATGATGATGGCCGGCAAGGGCGACGAGCTGCCCGTCAGCGCCCTGCCGGTGGACGGCACCTACCCCAGCGGCACGACCCGCTGGGAGAAGCGGAACATCTCCCAGTTCATCCCGGTCTGGGAGCCGGAGATCTGCATCCAGTGCGGCAATTGCAGCTTCGTCTGCCCGCACGGCGTGATCCGCTCCAAGCTCTATGACAAGTCGGCGCTCGAGGGTTCTCCGGACGGCTTCCGGTCGGCGGCGATCGACGCCCGCGGCTTCCCGGACACCCGCTACACCTTGCAAATCTACGCCGAGGACTGCACCGGCTGCACACTGTGCGTCGAAGTGTGCCCGGCGAAGAGCAAGGAGGAGACGGGCAAGAAGGCCATCAACATGGCCTGGAAGGATCCGATCCTGGAGCAGGCTGTAGCCAACGTTGCGTTCTTCGAGACGCTGCCAGTCAACGACCGGTCGTACGTGGACTTCTCGACCATCCGCGGCACCCAGTTCCTGGAGCCGCTGTTCGAGTTCTCCGGTGCGTGCGCCGGCTGCGGCGAGACGCCGTACGTCAAGCTGGTGAGCCAGCTGTTCGGCGACCGGATGATGGTGGCGAACGCCACCGGCTGCTCGTCGATCTACGGCGGCAACCTGCCCACGACCCCATGGGCGGTAAACTCCGAGGGGCGCGGGCCGTCGTGGTCCAACTCGCTGTTCGAGGACAACGCCGAGTTCGGCCTCGGCATGCGGCTCGCCGCCGACCGGCACATGGGCCTGGCGATCAAGCTGCTGACCGAGATGGCATCGCAGATCGGCGACGAGCTGGTCGGCGAGCTGATCAACAGCCAGCAGCGAACGGAATCGGAAATCCGCCGGCAGCGCCTGCGTGTCGCCGAACTGAAGCGGATCCTCGCCGGCTCGTCCTCACTGGCGGCCAAGCAGCTGCTTTCGGTGGCCGATCACCTGGTGCGTCGCTCCGTGTGGATCCTCGGCGGTGACGGCTGGGCCTACGACATCGGCTCATCGGGCCTCGACCACGTGTTGTCCACCGGCCGCGACGTCAACATCCTGGTCCTCGACACCGAGGTTTACTCGAACACCGGCGGCCAGGCGTCCAAGTCGACGCCGCTGGGTGCCGTCGCCAAGTTTGCCAATGCCGGCAAGACGGTCGGCAAGAAGGACATCGCCCTGCAGGCGATCTCGTATGGCAACGTCTACGTCGCGCGTATCGCCATGGGCGCCAACCCGCAGCAAACGCTCCTCGCCTTCCGCGAGGCCGAGGCCTATGACGGGCCGTCGCTGATCCTCTCCTACAGCCACTGCATCGCGCACGGCATCAACATGCAGCACGGCCTGGATCAGCAGTTCAAGGCGGTGCATTCCGGATATTGGCCGCTGCTCCGCTACAACCCGGCGGTCCGCCAGTCGGGCGAGAACCCCTTCGTTCTCGATTCACCGCGCCCGACCCTGAAGCTGCGCGACTACGCCGACAACGAGCTGCGCTACCGGATGCTCCGCCATACCAACCCGAAGGCGGCGGACCAGCTCATGCAGCTGGCGCAGGCGGCGGTCGACCGGAAGTGGAAGCTCTACGAAGAAATGGCGACGCTCGGCTAAGCCCCGACACCGCCGCCCGGCGCCTTCCCGCGCCAGGGCGGCGGCAGACGGCTCATCGCAAACAGCCGACGCACGCGATCGGAATGGGAGGACGTACGAAATGGACCTGAAAACCACATACCTGGGCCTGCCGCTGAAGCATCCGATCGTCGCCTCGGCGTCGCCGATCTCGCGCACCCTGGACGGCATCCGCCGGATGGAAGACGCGGGCGCGTCGGCGATCGTGCTGTTCTCGCTGTTCGAGGAGCAGATTCGCTACGAGCAGGAATCCCTCGAATACCTCAGTGAGGCCGGCACGGAAGCCTTCGCCGAGTCGCTCACCTACTTCCCGTCGGTGACCGATTACCGCGTCGGACCGGACTCCTACCTGGAGCTGATCCGAGCCGCGACCCAGGCCTGCGACGTGCCGATCATCGCCAGCCTCAACGGAATCAGCAACACCGGCTGGACCCAATACGCGCGCGAGATGATCGAAGCCGGCGCCAAGGCGATCGAGCTCAACGTCTACTACATCCCGGCCGACATCTCCGTCACCGGCCGCGAGGTCGAGCAGCGCTACGTCGACGTAGTGAAGGCGGTGCGCAGCTCCGTCAAGGCGCCGATCTCCGTGAAGCTCAGCCCGTTCTTCAGCTCGATGGGCGAGATGTCCCGTCGCCTGGTGGATGCCGGCGCCGACGGCTTGGTGCTGTTCAACCGATTCTACCAGCCGGATTTCGACCTGGACGAACTCGAGGTGGTGCCGGACATGGAGCTGTCGACGGCGAGCGAAATCCGCCTGCCGCTGCTGTGGATCGCCGTGCTGCACGGCCGCATCAAGGCGTCGCTGGCGGCGACCCGCGGCGTGCAGAGTGCCACCGAGGTAGTCAAGTACGTCATGGCGGGGGCGGACGCGGTGATGACCACGTCGGCGCTGCTGCGCAACGGCGTCGGCCATCTGACGACGCTGGTCGACGGGCTGAAGATCTGGATGGAGAAGCGCCAGTACAGTTCGGTCGCGCAGATGAAGGGCTCGATGAGCCAGCTCAAGGTAGCGAACCCGTCGGCTTTCGAGCGCGCCAACTACATCAAGGTGCTACAGAGCTACAAGAGCGACTACGTCACCGCCCCGCAGCGCCCGGCGGACCTGGAGAACTTCTACCAGCGCTAGAGCGATATCCGATCGAGCGGAATCGCTTGATCGGATTGGCTTGCTCTAAAAGTCAAACAGTTGGAGCATGATGGTTTGATCAGGTCGGTTCGATCTGATCAAACCGTGCTCTAGCCGGCACTCCGGACAGCGGTCGCGGCCCAGCGGGCAGTGTCGCCGCGTCCTCGGAGGCGCGGCGGTCGCTCGTCGGCGCCCGCCGCTGCGTCCTGAACCGGCGGTTTTCGCTTTTCGACGGCATCGCAGCGACTATCATCGACGGGTCCCCTCACCCGACGGTGCCGCCGATCCGGGCGGGCCGGCCACTTCGGCGAGAAGAAACAGTGATGAGCTCGGACGCCGCCGGTGCCGCCCCCCCCGATCTACTGCCTTTCCTCGCAGTCGACGGTGTCTGGCAGCAGATTCTGCGGCCGCCCGCCGGCGGGGACAGCGATCGCCGACCGGCGCTGTTCCTGGACCGGGATGGTGTCATCGTCGAGGAGGTGGGGCATCTGCGCCGGCCGGGCGACGTCCGCCTGATCCCGGGTGCTGCGGCGGCGATCTCAGCCGCCAACCGGGCCGGCGTGCCGGTGGTCGTCGTCTCCAACCAGTCGGGGATCGGGCGGGGTCTGTTCGGCTGGGCGGACTTCGCGGCGGTGCAGGAGCGGATGCTGGCGCTGCTGGCTGCCGACGGTGCCGCGATCGATGCCGTCCTCGCCTGTCCGTTCCACCAGACCGCGGCGCCACCCTGGCGGCATCCGGACCATCCGGCCCGCAAGCCCAATCCGGGCATGCTGACCGCTGCCGCCAACCTGCTGCGGATCGATCTGCCTCGCTCCTGGATCGTCGGCGACCGGGCGAGCGACATCGCTGCCGGCCGAAATGCCGGCCTCGCCGGTGGGCTGCACGTGACGTCCGGCTGGGGTTCCGAGCCCGGCGAACAGGCGACGGCCATGGCACTCGCGGCGCCGAGGGCCGGGTTCTGCGTGCTGGCGGCAGACGGCGTCGGTGCCGCGCCCGTGGTGTTGCCGCTGTTCCCGGGACAGGAAGGCCTGCCTCCGCCGCGGTGACGCTCAGATCCGGCCGTAGTGGACGTAGTCCTGCCAGGTGCGCTCGACCCGGCGCAGCGACTGACACACCGTGTCGATCTCACAGGTTCCGACTTCCTGATCGTCGAGCTGCTCGGCGATCCGTTGCTCCAGCTGGCGGATCTGATCGACGATGCCCAGCGCCTTCGTGGTCAGTCGAATGCTGACCGAGCGGCGGTCGTGGGCCGAGCGCTCGTGCTCCAGATAGCCCATCTCCGCCAGTTTCTTAATGTTGTAGGAGACGTTGGAGCCCTGGTAGTAGCCGCGCTCCACGAGGTCACGCACGGCTATCTCCTCGCGGCCGATGTTGGCCAGGAGCAGCGCCTGCACGCTGTTGATGTCGCGAATGCCGAGCCGGTTCAGTTCGGCGCGGAGTAGATCGAGAAACCGGCGGTGCAGCCGTTCGATCAGCCGCGTGAGTTCCAGGTACTCCTTCTTCACGTTCCGTGCTCCTTGCGATGTCGTTGCCGCCAGGATCCAAAAGACACCACAAAACGACGAAAACTAGGTTAATGCCGGCCGATCTCCTTGGGACGCCGGGGCCGCTGCGTGCCCGGATGGTCGGGCGTCGCCGGACTGTCACCATAGGTCCCCGGACTTATCTCGAACTTGCCACGCATCTAGCCCTATTATGGGTGGCGCGCGTTTCGCGCGCGCTGGGAGTACTTCATGTGCTTGTTTTATAAGGAGAATACGACGATGCGATCTGCATGCAGAATGCATGTGAATACGGTTTTCGCATTAGTTATTGGTCTGTATGCGGGAGTGGTGGGTTCCACACCACCCGCGGAAGCAGCCAGCGTCCGTGCCCGCGCCGCGCACATGGTGACCAACCGCACCGGCGTCGCCGCCCACTTCGGCTGGACCGGGTCGGTTTACGACGTCCGCTACGACGAAGTGAAGGCGGCACTCGAAGAACTCGGGGTCCGGCACGTGCGTGAAGCCCTGGGCAATACGGAAGCGTGCGCCCGGCACCTCGATCTGATGACGACGCTCGGGGTAAAGATGACCCTGGGCATCGATGTCCGGACCGGCACCGGCGCCAGCGCACGACTCGCCCCCTCGGGGATTCAGCCGGAGCTCGACCGTGCGGCGAGCCTGCTCGACCCCGATGCGATCCTCAGCATCGAAGGCCCGAACGAATACAACATGCTGGAGCGGGAGTTCGGGTATTCCGGGTGGGCCAGCGAGTTGCGAGCCTTCCAGTCGGTGCTCTACAGCCGCGTCAAGGCGCATCCGGTTCTGGGAACGAAGCCGGTGCTGGCACCGTCCTTGGCCGATCCGGCGCAGGAAGACTACCACCTGCGTCTCGGCAACCTGACGTCGATGACCGACCGGGGCAACCTGCATGTCTACGCCGGCCCCAGGAGCATCGCCTCCAAGATCGACGAATTGGTTCCGTTCAACGCCCTGAGTAATCCGGAAGACACCATCTGGCTCAGTGAGGTCGGCTACGACATGGCACTGAATAACGGCAAGCAGGACGTCATCGACGAATACACCTACGCCAAGTACGCAGCCCGCGGGATGGTGGCGTTTGCGACCCATCCCAAAGTCGATCGCGGCTACTTCTACAACCTCGTCGACGTGGCCTGGGATCCCACCCGCGTCAACACCGACGCCTGGTACGGCATGCTGGACAACCGACTGAACCGCCGTCCCCACTTCTACGCGGTCCGAAACACCATGTGGGTGATGTGCGACAACCGCCTTCGGTTCGCGCCGCAGACGCTCAGCTACCGCCTGTCGGGTAACCTGTCCGACGTCCGCAGCTCTCTCTACCAGAAGAACAACCGCGCCTTCTACCTGCTGATCTGGCAGGAAAAACAGAGCTATGCGCAGGGCCAGCGTGTCATCAATCCGGCGCGCACCATCACGCTGACGTTCGAGGAAGGCGTGAACCTGGTGCGCACCTACCTGCCGTCCGACCCCGACAGCGACCTGACGCAGGGTCACCGCCCGAAGCGGACGGTCACCGCACCCGTCAGCATCGACCTGACGGTCGGCGATCACCTGCAGGTGGTGGAGATCGTCCCCGACGGCGTTCCGGCACCCACACTTCCAGCGCAGTGCCGCTTTACCGCATTCTGAAGCCGGGGGCTTCCGGCGTCCCTGCGAACCGAAATCGCATGCCGCCCGTCCATGCCCCGGGGCATGGACGGGCCAACTACGGGCGACACCTTCCGGGGCGCCTGATCGCGGTCGACCGCGTCCGTGGTGGATCGGGCAGGCAGGAGGCCCGGCACCGGCTGCACGCTTGCCGCCGGGCTGGACAGGTGCCCGGCGCGGGAAGCGCTGGAGCCGTTCCTCCTACTCCCACTCGATGGTGCCGGGGGGCTTGGAGGTGACGTCGTAGACCACCCGGCTCAGCCCGCGAACCTCGTTGACGATGCGGGCGCCTACCCGGGCGAGGAAGGCGTGGTCGAACGGATAGCTGTCTGCGGTCATGCCGTCGGTCGACGTGACCGCGCGCAGTGCTGCGACGGCGTCGTAGGTTCGCGCGTCACCCATCACGCCCACGGTCCGGACCGGCAGCAGCACGGCGAACGCCTGCCAGATCGCGTCGTAGAGGCCGGCGGCGGCGATCTCCTCCAGGAAGATGGCATCCGCCTGGCGCAGCAGGTCGCATCGATCGCGGGTGACGTCGCCCAGGATGCGCACCGCCAGTCCCGGGCCCGGAAACGGGTGGCGGCGTAGCAGGCTGTCCGGTAAACCCAGCTCGCGGCCCAGCGCCCGCACCTCGTCCTTGAACAGCTCGCGCAGCGGTTCCACCAGCGCCAACTTCATCCGCTCCGGCAGACCGCCGACGTTGTGGTGCGACTTGATGGTGACGCTGGGTCCACCGTGCACCGAGACGGACTCAACCACGTCGGGATAGAGCGTCCCCTGGGCAAGGAAGTCGGCGCCGCCGGTCCGCTGCGCCTCCTCGTCGAAGACGTCGATGAAGGCAGCGCCGATGATCTTGCGCTTGGCTTCCGGATCGGTGACGCCCGCGAGCCTGCCGAGGAACAGCTCGGATGCGTCCCGGTGGACGAGCGGAATGTTGTAGTGGCCGCGGAACAGGTTGACCACCTCGTCGGCCTCACCCTGGCGCAGCAGCCCCGTGTCGACGAAGATGCAGGTCAACTGCTCGCCGATCGCCTCGTGCAGCAATACGGCGGTGACCGAGGAGTCGACACCGCCGGACAGGCCGCAGACGACGCGCCCGCCGGCCACGTGCTTGCGGATACGCTCGATCGCCTGCTCCCGGAAGGCCGCCATCGTCCAGTCGCCACTGCAGCCGGCAACGCCGTGAGTGAAGCTGTGCAGCAGCGCCGCCCCGTGTGGCGTGTGCACCACCTCCGGATGGAACTGGACTCCATACAACCGGCGGTCATCATCGGCGATTGCCGCGAACGGCGCACCGTCGGACACCGCGACGGGGCGAAAGCCATCGGGCAGCGCCGTCACCCGGTCGCCGTGGCTCATCCACACGGTTTCGCGGCCGCCCTTCGCCCAGACGCCGTCGAACAGGGCGCAGCCGTCGATCACCTCGACGATCGCCCTGCCGAACTCGCGGCTGTGCCCGCCCTCCACCCGGCCACCCAGCTGCTGAACCATCAGCTGCTGGCCGTAACAGATGCCGAGGATGGGCAGGCCCGCTTCGAAGATGGCCGCATCGGCGCGCGGCGCGTCGCCCTCGGTGACGGACGCCGGGCCGCCGGAGAGAATGATCGCCCGCGGCGCGAACGCCTCGATCCGCGCCCGGTCGACACGGGTGTAGGGGTGGATCTCGCAGTACACGCCCGCCTCGCGCACGCGGCGGGCGATCAGCTGCGTGACCTGGCTGCCAAAATCGACGATGAGGACGCGGTCGGTCACTCGCCGATGCGCCCGGCGTAGTTGGGGGCTTCGCGGGTGATGGTCACGTCGTGCACATGACTTTCGCGCAGGCCCGCGAAGGTGGCCCGCCGGAAACGGCAGCCGCGCTGCATCTCGGCGATGGTGGCATTGCCGGTGTAGCCCATGGCCGAGCGCAGGCCGCCGGTGAGCTGCAGGATGACGTTGGCGACCGAGCCCTTGTACGGCACCCGCCCCTCGACGCCTTCCGGGACGAACTTCAGCGCGCTCTCCACCTCCTGCTGGAAGTAGCGGTCGGCAGACCCCCGCGCCATCGCCCCGATCGATCCCATGCCCCGGTAGGACTTGTAGGATCGGCCCTGGTACAGAAAGACCTCGCCCGGGCTCTCGTCCGTCCCGGCGAACAGCCCGCCCAGCATGGCGCAGTCGGCGCCGGCGGCGATCGCCTTCGCCAGGTCTCCGGAATAGCGGATGCCGCCGTCGGCGATCAGCGGCACGTCCGCTGCCCGGCATACCCCGGCGACCTCCCGGATCGCCGTGAACTGGGGGATGCCGACACCTGCCACCACCCGCGTCGTGCAGATGGAGCCAGGGCCGATGCCCACCTTGATCGCGTCGGCGCCGGCGTCGATCAGGGCTCGGGCTCCGTCGGCGGTGGCGATGTTGCCGGCGATCACCTGCGCATAGTTGCTGAGCTTCTTGATCCGGGTGACGGCCTCGATGACGCTGGCGGAATGGCCGTGCGCAGTGTCCACGACGATCACGTCCACGTCTTCGTCGAGCAGGACTTCGGCTCGGTCCAGGCCCGCCTTGCCGACGCCGGTGGCGGCGCCGACCCGCAACCGCCCCTGCTCGTCCTTGCACGCGTTCGGAAACCGCTCCGCCTTCTCGATGTCCTTCACGGTAATCAGGCCGATGCACCGGTAGTCGTCGTCGACCACCAGCAGCTTTTCGATTCGATACTTGTGCAGCAGCCGCTTCGCCTCGTCGCGGCCGACGCCGTCGCGCACCGTCACCAGCGGCTTGTCCGCCGCATCGCGGGTCATCAGCTCGCTGACCGGCTGGCGCGGATCGGAGGCGAACCGCACATCCCGGTTGGTCAGGATGCCGAGCAGCCGGCCGGTGCCGTCCTCGACCACCGGCACGCCCGAGAACTTGTGCACCTTCATCAGGTTGAGCGCGTCGGCCAGGGTCGCGTCAGGTCCGATCGTCATCGGATTGACGACCATGCCCGACTCGTACTTCTTCACCCGCCGCACCTCGCCGGCCTGTACCTCCGGCTGCATGTTCTTGTGGATGATGCCGAGCCCACCGGCCTCGGCCATGGCAATGGCCAGCCCGCTCTCGGTCACCGTGTCCATTGCCGCCGAGATCAGCGGTATTCCCAGACGGACACGTCGGGTGAGCCGCGTCGCCAGATCGGCATCCGCTGGAAGCACTTCGGATGCCGCCGGCACCAGCAGAACGTCGTCGAACGCCAGGGCCTCGGGAATGTCCATGCCTGCTCCGCCTGCCGACTCGCGGCGGATCTTACACATCGTCCCCGCCTTGCCAAGCAACTTGCGCTCCCGAAGGCCAGTGCTGTTCCGCCACACGGACGCGCTGCCGTCAAATCGCGGGAAAAATACGGCTTACAAGGTGTAGAATGTATAATATGGTTGAGGGTCAAGGATGACACGACCGCCCAGACGGCGACTGCTCGGCGAGGAGCGCCTTCGATGATCAGCACCACCGCATGGATCGTGGTAGCAGACGGTGCACGCGCCCGCGTCGCGATGAGCAAGGGACCGAGGGAGCCGCTGGAGACCGCCCGGGAGCGTGAGTTTGGCGTGCCCCACGCGCCAACCCGCGCCTTCGTGAGCAATCGGCCGGGGCACTATTCGGAACTGGGGCCGACGCGCCGTGCAATCGCGGTTCGACCACCTGATCTTCGTCGCTTCTCCCGCGCCGCTGGGCGAACCGCGCCGTTTCTCCGGCGGCTGCCGGCGGGGGCCGCCCTGCCGGCCGAGTAGATGTCGCGCCGCGCCGACGGCGGGCGGCGCCGGCTCAGGCGACCCGTTCGCCGCGGCGCCAGACGCCGCAGACGACCGGCATGTGGCCGTGAAGCCGGACGTGGAGGAGATCGGCGCGCTTGCCCGGCGCGATGACGCCGCGATCGTCCAGGCCCACCATCGCAGCCGGAGCGGCGCTCACCAGCGCTGACGCTGCCGGCAGCGGCATTCCGAGCAACTGGTGGCACAGGAAGCATGCCTGGATCAGGCTGTTCGGCACGTAGTCCGATGCGAGCCCATCCACCAATCCTGCCGCCACCAGCTCGCGGGCCGAGACGTTGCCGGAGTGGGACCCGTTGAGGACCATGTTCGGAGCGCCCATCACCACGCGCATGCCTTCGCAGCGTGCCGCGCGCGCAGCAGCGGCGGTGGTCGGGAACTCGCTGATGGTCACGCCCAGGTCGGCGGCCTGCAGCACGTGGTCGACATTGGCATCGTCGTGGCTGGCGAGCGCCAGCCGGCGCTGCCGGCACATCTGCGCGACCTGCACGCGCACCGCATCGGCGAGGTCTGCACCGCGGCTCGTCCGCTGGTCATAGATGACCTGCAGATCGCCGTCCGAAAGGTCGTTGCCGCGCTGAAACCGGCGCCAGTTCGCGAGGTCGGTCCATTGCCGCTGCCCCGGCGTGTGGTCCATCAGCGAAACGAGGCGCACCGAGGGATCGTCGATGAGCGCGCCGAGGGACTCCACCACGCCTTCGGCGGAAACCTCGCAGCGCAGGTGCAGGATGTGCTCGGAGTTCAGGAGCCCGTCCGCTTGCGCCCGCTCCATCGCACGGAGTGACTCGATCACCGATACCGGACGGCCGGCACTTCCCCTGTCGCGATCACCGACGCACAGGGAATCGAAAACGGTGGTGATGCCAGCGGCAGCGATCTGACGGTCGTGGGCGATGAGCGCGCCCGCACTCGGCCAGACGACGCCGGGTCGGGGCTGCAGGTGTCGTTCGAGATTGTCCGTATGCACGTCGACGAGGCCGGGCAGCAGATAATCGCCCTGCAGATCGATCACCGACGACAGCCCGGTGGTGCCCGCATCGATGTCGGCGATGCGCCCGCCCCTGACCTGCACGGTGCCTATGAACACCGCATCGGCGGTGACGATCCGGGCATTGGTCAGGACGCACTCGTGGGCGGCGAACATTCCGCCCGGCAACCGGCGCTCGGATCGAGCATCGGCGATGGCTTCGGCAGAACGCCTTTCCGCCGGGACTGGGCTCGGCGAGCAGACGACGGGACTCGGCTCGTTGTCCAAGACGCCGACCCAGCCCTTCGCGCGACGGGCGCCGCCATACAACGTCGTCACAGGCATTTCCTATCCCTCTATCCCGGATACGTTGCTTATGGATGAACACCCGTTAACATCTGGTGGATGAATGCCGTCGTCCGCCGCCGAGGTCCCCGCTGCGAGGGCGACGTTCTCGGCCGTGGGGAGGTGCGCCGGTCGACAGGCACCTCCTGCTGTCTCATTCACCATTGCCGTCAGTTTGCCATGGTTCCACGGATAATTACATGATGCCGATCACCTACGGTCGGTGGTCCGACCCGGCGCGACCGGGCCGGATGCCAAGCGTTCCAGCCGTGGCCGCGGTTTCGCGCACTGCGCAAACGAAGACGGAGCCGCTGCCGTGACTACCCGCTACGCGATCTACTTCACGCCGCCGGACCACACCGCACTCGCCCGCTTCGGGGAGGCGTGGTTCGCTCCCGCCCGCCAACGACTTGTGGAGCAGGACGGCGATCCCCCCAGGGGAGTTGCCGGTCCCGCGTTGCGACGACATCTCGACGTGACTGCCGAACCGGCCGTGTACGGCCTGCACGCGACCCTGAAGCCGCCGTTCGCCCTCGCGCCCGGTCGCACGCCGACGCAGGTGTTGCGCACTGCCCGGCGGCTGGCCGCCCGCTGCCCGCCGATCCGCCTTCCACGCCTGCGGCTGGACGAGTTGGACGGGTTTCTCGCCCTGCGCCCCGTGTCCCCCTGCCCGCGCGCGACGGATCTGGCCGCCGCCTGTGTCCGCGCCTTCGATCCCCTGCGCGCCCGACCCTCGCCCGACGAACTCATCCGACGCCGCGCCTGCGGCCTCGGAGGTCGGCAGGACGCGCTGTTGTGCCGCTGGGGATACCCCTTCGTCCTCGATCAATGGCGCTTCCACATGACGCTGACCCGGCGGCTGGAGCCCGGCGAGCGGGCCGAGATTGCCGCCGAGCTCGCACGCACCACCCATCATGCTACGCGCAACGCACCGCTCCTGGATGCAATCACCGTCTGTGAACAGCCTGATCCACATCAGCCCTTCCGCGTGGCCACCCGTTTCCCGCTGGGCGCTCCCTCGTTCGTGGACCGCCGAGGTCTCCGGCGGCGGCTGGCGAGCGTCCCTGTGGGCGGGATCAACTAAGCAGCACCGGGCGATCGATGTCGACACCCGAACGCGGGGGTTTCTTAATTCTAATTGAAATGTGCGTGAATGGCTGCACGAAATCCGTTCAGTCGTCGCCATGATACAACGTGTGTTTGCATTTCCACGCTTCCGGCGACGCTGTCTGTCACCACGTCAGCACATTCCCGCCATCAATGCTCGCGCATGCTGCGCTCGACGGTGAACAGCATCGGTTGGATCAGGTACTCCAGGAGCGTGCGATCGGCGGTGGAAATGTAGACCTCGGCCGGCATCCCCGGCGTCAGCTGGATCTCGGGATCGAGCGCCTTCAGAACGTCCCGATCGATCTGCACCTTGCCGGTAAAGAAATGTTCGCCGGTGCGCTCTTCCTGGAAGGCGTCTGCAGAGACCTGTTCCACCTTGGCATCGATCCGGTGCAGGTTCCGCTGCGGGAATGAAGGGAACATCACGTAGGCATGCAGTCCGGCGTGCACGTCGTCGATATCGCGGGGGGAAATCCGGACGTCGACCGTCAGGTCGCCCTCGTCCGGGATCAGATCGAGGATCTGCTCGCCAGGCCGGATAACACCGCCGGGCGTCCGGAACTTCAGATCGATCACCCTGCCCGCGACCGGGGCAGTGACTTCCATCCGCGTCAGCCGGTCCAAGCTGTCGCGGATCTGCTGCTCCGCCTCTGCCCGGCGCGCCTGCGTTTCCGCCAGCTGCTGGTCGGTTTCCTCGCGGCGCTTCACCAGGATATTGACGATCTGCAGCTCGGTCTCCCCGATCTGCTCCTGCGCCCGGGCGACCCGCGACAGCAGTTCGCCTTCCTGGCCCTGCAGGTCGGCCTCCGTCCGCAGTAGCGCCAGGAGCCGCGACTTCTTCTCGTATCCCTTCTCGAACATGTCGCGGACGACGGCGACTTCCTCGCGGATCAGCTCGTTCTGCCGGCGCACGCTCTCAAGCTGCTTGTCGGCGCCAACGATCTGCTGCCTGAGCTGCTCGATGCGCTGTTTCAGGATCGCCTGCTGGCTGGCGTCGTTGGCGCGCCGCGCGACGAACTGATTGACCTGCTGCTCAAGCAGCTTGCGGATTTCCACATCGTCGCGGGCTGCGAGCGACGGATGATCGAACCGGATCTTCTGGGCCCCCTCGCGCTCGGCAATCAGGCGCGCTTCGGTGGCGGCCAGCGCCTGCAGGCGGCCGGACAGCTGCCCCGCCTCGGCTTCGGTGCCGATGTCGGTCAGCACCAGCAGCACGGCACCGGCATCGACATGGTCCCCTTCCCGGACGCGAATTTCGCGGATGATCCCGCCTTCCAGGTGCTGCACCCGCTGCCGGGTCCCCAGCGGCGAGACGACGCCGGAGGCGATCACCGCACCGGCGATTGGCGCCGTCGCCGCCCAGCCGCCGCCGATGACGAAAAAGACCAGGATGATCAGCGCGCCCACCAGGGCCGTCCCGCGCAGTTCCCTGCGCAGCGGACCCGTCAATTCGATCATCGGCGGTCTTGCGGCGGCGGGTAGCGCCGGCGCCGTCTGCTCGACTGCCGTCTGCAGGTTCTGGGTCACCGCCTCGCTCCTCGCTCGCCGCTATTCCGCCAGCCCACCGCCGGCCGCCGGCATCGGTGGCGTCGGCGCCGCCGTCGGCGCGTTCGCCGCCCCGGCGACGGCGGACGCCGGCGCGGCAGGGGTCGCCGGCGCGGCCGGCTGTGCACCGTCCGTCGAGCGGACGATGCGCGGGCGTCCGTCCGCCTGAGCCCGCTGCGGCATGAGTTTCGCCAGCACCTCGTCGCGGGGCCCGAACAACTCGCTGCGGCCGTCGCGCAACAGCAGCAGCTTGTCGACGGGCCGCAGGATGCGCGGCTGGTGGGCGACGATGATGACGGTGGCCCCCCACGCCTTTGCCCGGTGCATCGCCGTCATCAGGCTTTCCTCGCCCTCGGTGTCCAGGCTGGCATTGGGCTCGTCGAGGACGATCAGCTTCGGCTTGCCGTAGAGTGCCCGGGCAAGGCCGATCCGCTGCCGCTGGCCGCCGGACAGGAACGATCCGCCGTGCCCGATCTCGGTCTCGTAGCCGTTCGGCAGCCGCAGAATGATCTCGTGCACGCCGGCGGTCGTTGCGGCTTCGACGACGGCGTCGGAATCGGGATCGGGCATCAGGCGGGCGATGTTCTCCTTTACGGTGCCGCCGAACAGTTCAACATCCTGCGGCAGATAGCCCACGTAGCGGCCGACCTGCTCGGACGGCCAGGAGAACAGGTCGGCGCCGTCGAGACGCGCGTGACCGCGGGTGGGTTGCCACGAGCCGACCAGGATCTTGCACAGCGTGGACTTGCCGGCCGCCGACGGGCCGACGATCCCCATCGCTTCCCCCGGCTCAAGGCCGAACGTGACACCGTTGAGCACCGGCTTGTCGCGGCCGCGCGGAATGAAGATCACCTGCTCGCACGTCAGCCGCCCGCGCGGCGCCGGCAGGGTCAGCATCTCCGGTGCGGGCGGCAGGCGCTCGAGCAGGACCTTCAGCCGCTGGTAGGCATCCCGTGCGACGACCATCCCCTTCCAGGCTCCGATCGCCTGCTCCACCGGCGCGAGCGCGCGACCGAGCAGGATCGAGGCGGCGATCATGCCGCCGGAGGTAAGGTGGCCCTGAATGACCAGGTAGGCGCCGGCACCAAGAATGAGGATCTGGACGAAGATGCGCAGGAATTTCGACATCCCGACGAGGGTGGCGTTGCGGTCGGCCGCCTCCAGCTGCAGATCGAGCGCCCGATCGTTGCGTCCCATCCAGCCGACGAGAAAGCCGGACAGCATCCCCATCGCATGGAAGGCGTCCGCATTGCGGATCGCCTGATCCGCCTGACCCACGTTGGCGATGGACAACTGCGCCGCCTCGCGCAGCGGCCTGCGCGACGTGTACTCGTTGATCATCGCGAGCACGAACAGCACGATGGCCGAGCCCAGGCCCAGCATCCCCAGCACCGGGTGCATCAACCAGATGACCGTAAGGAAGATCGGCGTCCACGGTGCATCGAAGATCGTGGTGACGCCGGGCCCGCCGAGGAACGCGCGGACCTGGCCCAGGTCGCGCAGCGCCTGGGCGCTGGGCGTCCCGCCGGCAATCGCAACCCGCATGCCGGCGCCGATCAGCGCCGGTGACAGGCGGCGTTCCAGCCATCGGCCGATCCGCGCCAACAGCTTGTTGCGCACCATCTCCAGCAGGCCGAGGACGAGAACCGCCAAGCCGGCGATGATCGTCAACATCACCAGGGTCTCCAGCTTGCCGCTGGCCAGCACCCGATCGTACACCTGCATCATGTAGATGGGCGACGTCAGGATCAACAGGTTGATAAAAAGGCTGAACACGGCCAGGAAGACGATGCCGACCCGGCATTCCTTCAGCGCCGCACGCAACGGATTCGGCGTTTCTGCCGCCATATGTCCCCAAGCCCCGGTTCGTCGCCGCTCCCTTCTTCGAGGGATGCCGGCGACGCACAGCATCTACGGCCAAGTCCCGCCCGCGTGCAGCCGTCCGCCAATGCTTCGTTTCATAGCGGAAAGGGGGATGGCGGACAAGACGACTACATCGCCGGGGCCAGCCGGCGCGCCTTCGCCCGAGCGACGCGATGCCGGACGACAGGCCGGTTTCAGCCGGCCGGTCCGCCGCCGCAGATATCCTCGTCGTCACTGCGCGAACGGCGCCAGCGAACGATCCAGAAGCCGCCCAGCATGACGAGCGCGCCGCCGGTGAGCAGCCAGGGGGTGCGCGCCTCCCGGTCGACGATGAACAGACCGGCGGCAATCGTGCCGATGCCGCCGATCACCACGCAGTACGGCCGCACGATCCACAGCCCCCATATCAGCCAGGGCAGGACGATAAGCAGGAGGAGCGCGTTCACCACCGCCATGGCGACATCGATGAAGGTCAGGTCTTGAAACAACCCCGCCGCCTCCAGGGCGTACACTGCATCCATCGGGGGTCCCATGTCGCTTTCTTCTTGGCTGGCGGATCCTTCCGGGAATCCTAGCATGGATGGGACGGCTGTCCACGATTTGCCGTTACAGCACATTGAACGAATACCGACTTGCGGACGATTGTTTTTTTCTTACCCGAACGGGCTTGAACCGGCGCGACCGGCACGCGGAAATGCACAGGCGGTCCCCGTGTCCAGGCCTGTGCCATCCCTGTCCGATCAGCGGGACCGGCGAACCGGCACTTGCATCAGAGCGAACAGGAGTGCCGCGGCAACGACGATCGACGGACCCGACGGCGTGTCGAACTGCAGCGACAGGGCAAGCCCGGCGGCCACCGCGAGCATGCCCAGCACCGCAGCGATCACCGCCATCGCCTCCGGCGTCGCAGCGAAGCGCCGCGCCGTCGCCGCCGGTATGATCAGCAGCGCGGTGATCAGCAGGATGCCGACGATCTTCATCGAAAGCGCGATGACGACGGCGATCAGCAGCGTGAACGCGAGGCTGACCGCTCCGGCGGGAACACCCTCCGCCCGCGCCAGATCGGGATGGACGGTCGCGGCCAACAGCGGCCGCCAGATCGCCGCCAGTGCGGCCAGCACCAGGGCGCCGCCGCCCCATACCCAGCCGACGTCCGCTGGCGTGACCGCCAGAATATCCCCGAACAGATAGGACAGCAGGTCGAGGCGCAGGCTGATCACCACGCTGACCACGACCAGGCCGAACGACAGGGCGGCATGGGAGAGGATGCCGAGGAGCGTGTCGACGGGAAGCCACGGACGCGTGCGCTGCAGCCCCACCAGCAGGAGCGCGATCGCAACCGACGTCAACCCCACCCCCAGCATCGGGTGCAATCCGGCGAGGAAGCCGACGGCGACGCCCAGCAGCGCCGAGTGCGCCATGGTGTCGCCGAAGTAGGCCATCCGGCGCCAGACGACGAAGCAGCCGATCGGACCGGCGACCGCAGCGATGCCGGCACCGGCCGCGAGCGCCCGCCACAGGAACGGATCGATCTCGCTCATGCCGGTCCGCCGTTGCGGCGCCGAGGGGCGACCGGACCATGCATCACCGCGCCGGCGAGATCGTGCCGATGGTCGTGATGATGGGCGTAGACGGCAAGCGCCGCCGCCGCACGGGACCCGAACAGGCGGACATACTCCGGGTGCCGGCTGACCGCTTCCGGCGTGCCGGCGCAGCAGACGTGGTGGTTCAGGCACACCACCCGGTCGGTCGCCGCCATCACCACGTGCAGGTCATGCGAGACCATCAGCACCCCGCAGCCGCGACGGGCACGAATGTCGCCGATGAGGTCGTAGAGCGCCGCCTCGCCGGCGAAGTCAACGCCCTGGACCGGTTCGTCGAGGGCGAGCAGATCGGGATCGCGCAGCAGGGCGCGGGCGAGCAGGACCCGCTGCAACTCGCCGCCGGACAGCGTCGCCACCGGTGACGAGATCAGGTGGGCGACGCCGGTCTCCGCCAGTGCGGCTTCGATCACGCTTTCCATCCGTCGCCGGCGCGCGCCGAAAAAGGCCCTTGCACCGCTGTCGCCGGTCAGCGTCATCAGCCGCCAGACCGGCAGCGGCAGACCGGGGTCCAGCGGCATCCGCTGTGGCATGTAGCCGACGCGCAGGCCGGGCCTTCGCTCGACGACCCCCGCGGCCGGCACCACGAGGCCGAGCAGCGTGCGCAGCAGGGTGGTTTTCCCGGCCCCGTTCGGCCCGATGAGGGTCACGATCTCGCCAGCGCCGACCGCAAGCTCGATTCCGTCGAGCAGCATCCGTCCGCCCAGCGTCACGCGCAGTCCGCGGGCGGCGATCAGCGGCGTTCCGGCCGTCACATCCCTGCCGGCCCTGGCAGACGGCTCCGGCCGCGGCGGTGGCTCCGGGCGCCCGTCACGCATTCCTCTCGCCTCCGCAGGCCTGGCACAGCCCGCCGACCTCGACGACCGGCCGGACCACCGCGAACCCGGCCGCCTCGGCCCCGGCGGCAATCGCGGCTTCGATCGCAGGCGAGCTCAGCTCCGCCACCGTGCGGCACCGCTGACAGATCAGGAACTGCGCCGAATGGTGATCGGGTGCCGTGGCACAGGCGACAAACGCGTTCAGGCTCTCCACCCGGTGCACGAGCCCCTCGCGCACCAGAAAGTCCAGTGCCCGGTAGACGACCACCGGCGCCGGTGTCCGGCCGCCCTCGCCCAGGCGAGCGAGGATCTCGTAGGCTCCGATGGCGACGTGGCTGCCGGCGATGATCTCCAGCACCCGTCGCCGGTGCGGCGTGAAGCGCAGCTTGCGTTCCTGGCATTGCCGTTCCGCACGGTCCAGGCGCAGGCGCACGCACTGCTCATGGTCATGGTCCGGAGGAAGAAAGGCTTCCTGCATCGTGTCTGCCGAGCGCGAGGTTGTCGATCATTAGAAACGTTATATAATAACACTGATCCGGAGCGGGCGTCCACGTCCGATCGGGTGACGATGTTCTCGGAGCGGAGCCAACCGATGGTCAAGAGGGTAATTGCAGGCGCGATGGCGGCGGGAGCGGTGATGGCCGGGCAGCTCTGCCTCGCGGCCGAACCACCGCCGCAGGTGGTGGTCAGCATCAAGCCGATCCATTCGCTGGTGGCGGCGGTGATGCAGGGAAGCGCCGAGCCGAAGCTGCTGATCCCGAGCGGGGCATCACCGCACACCTACAGCCTGAAGCCGTCGGACGCCCGCGCCCTGCAGCAGGCCGACCTGGTGTTCTGGGTCGGCGACGGCCTGGAGACCTTTCTGCTGAAGCCGCTGGCCGCACTTCCTGCCCGGGCGCAGGTGGTCGAATTGGCGGAGGCTCCCGGCGTGACGCTGCTTCCCTATCGGGAAGACGGCCCCTGGGAAGCGCACGATCACGCTGCAGGTCACGCCGACGCGCATGATCACGGACGCGTCGACAAGCACGAACCACACGACGAAGGGCACGACCACGAACACGAAGCAGGCAAACTCGACATGCACGTGTGGCTGGACGCCGGCAACGCGCAGGCGATGGTGCGTGCTGCAGCAGCCGCGCTGACCAGCGCAGACCCGGAGCGCGCCGAGACATACGCTGCGAACGCCGAACGCACGATCGCGCGGTTACAGTCCATGGACGGCGCGCTGCGTGCGGAACTGACGCCGCTCGCCGGCCGCGCCTACGTCGTCTTCCACGACGCCTACCAGTACCTGGAGCACCGCTACGGGCTGACGCCCGCGGGCTCGATCACCGTCAGTCCCGAGCGCCAGCCGAGCGCCCAGCGGGTCCGGGCGATCCGTGCCAAGGTCGCCGGTGCCGGCGCCGTGTGCGTGTTCAGCGAGCCGCAGTTCGAGCCGGCGCTGGTGAAGACGCTGATCGAAGGCACCCCGGCGCGGACGAGCGTGCTCGACCCGGACGGCGGCATCGGCATTCCGCCGGGGCCGGACGCCTACTTCACCATGATGCAGGATCTGGGGACCTCGATGCGCGGCTGCCTGGCGCCGGGGAGCTGAACCCGGCGCCAGCGTGCCCCGCTCAGTGCACGGCGTTGGCGAACACACGTGCCTTGCGCGCCCGCAGGAACACCGGCTGGCCGATCTTCAGGTCTAACGCGTGCAGCTCGGCCCGGCCGACCTCGGCCTCCACCAGTGAGCCTCCGTGATCCAGGGACAGCTCGATCTTCGCCACCGGACCCGCCGCCGAGAGGTAGCGAACCACCGCCGGCTCGCCCACCATCACCGGCCCGGTGAAGATTTCCAGGTCGTGCGGCCGCACGTAGGCGATCGCCGGCCCGCCGCCGTTGACCAGCGGAGGCGGCACCGCGATGTCGCCGCCGCAGACGTGGGCCTTGCCGTCCTCGATCCGGCAATCGAAGCGGTTGACGTTTCCCAGGAACTGATAGGCGAACGACGACGCCGGATGGTCGTAGACGTCCTGCGGCGAGCCCACCTGCTCGATCACCGAGTTGTTCATCAGCACCACCCGGTCGGCCAACTCCAGCGCCTCCTCCTGGTCGTGGGTTACGAACAGACTGGTCAGCTGCATCTCGTCGTGCAGGCTGCGCAGCCAGCGCCGCAGCTCCTTGCGCACCTTGGCATCGAGCGCACCGAAGGGTTCGTCCAGCAGCAGCACCGCCGGCTCGATCGCGAGCGCGCGGGCCAGTGCCACCCGCTGCCGCTGGCCGCCCGAGAGCTGTGCCGGATACCGCTTGGCGAAGTGATCGAGCTGCACGAGGGTCAGCAGTCGCATCACGCGCTCGCGGATTTCGCCGTCCTTCGGTCGCTGGTCGCGCGGCTTGACCCGCAGGCCGAAGGCGACGTTCTCGAGCACGGTCATGTGCCGGAACAGCGCGTAGTGCTGGAAGACGAAGCCGACGCGGCGCTGCCGGATCGAGCGGGCCAGCGCATTCTCACCACCGAACAGCACCGTGCCGCTGGTCGCCTGCTCCAGCCCGGCGATGATCCGCAACAGCGTCGTCTTGCCGGAACCGGACGGACCCAGCAGCGCCACCAGCTCACCCGGATGCACCGTCAGGCTCACGTCGTTCAGCGCCACGAAGCCGCCGAAGCGCTTCGTGATGTTGTTGATCTCGATGTCCATCGTGTTCTTTCCCTAGCCGATTGCGGACGAGCCGCCGAAGCGCCACTCGATGATTTTCTTCAGCACCAGGGTTACGAGCGCCAGCATCGCCAGCAGCGAGGCGACGGCGAAGGCGGCGACGAAATTGTACTCATTGTACAGAATCTCCACGTATAACGGCATGGTGTTGGTCTCGCCGCGGATGTGGCCGGAGACGACCGAAACGGCGCCGAACTCGCCCATCGCCCGGGCGTTGCAGAGCAGAACGCCGTATAGCAGGCCCCACTTGATGTTGGGCAGGGTGACCCGCCAGAACGTCTGCCAGCCGCTGGCGCCGAGCGAGATCGCCGCCTCCTCCTCCTCGTTCCCCTGCTCCTCCATCAGCGGGATGAGCTCGCGGGCGACGAACGGGAAGGTGACGAACATGGTCGCCAGCACGAGGCCGGGAACGGCGAAGATGATCTGGATGTCGTTGGCGACCAGCCACGGACCGAACCAGCCGTGGACGCCGAACACCAGTACGTAGACCAGACCGGCGACGACGGGAGAGACCGAGAACGGCAGGTCGATCAGCGTCACCAGCAGGCTCTTGCCGACGAACTCGAACTTGGCGATGGCCCACGACCCGATCACCCCGAAGATGGTGTTGACGGGAACCGCGATCGCCGCGACGAGCAGCGTCAGTTCGATCGCCGACAACACGTCGACGTCATCGAAGGATGCGAAGTAGGCACCGACACCCTGGCGGAACGCTTCGCCGAACACGGCTGCGAGCGGCAGGGCCACGATCAGAATGAGAAAGCCGATGGCCAGCGCCGTCAGCAGCAGGCGCAGCCAGAGGGGTTCCTGGGCGGCGAGGCGGTTCTTTGCGTCGGCAGCGGCAGGTGCAGCCATGGTGGAGTCCTCCCGTTCCTAGACGCCCAGCCGCTTGTTCCAGCGCTGCAGCCAGTTGATGACGAACAGCATCAGGAAACCCGCGACGAGAACGACGGTGGCGATCGCCGTGGCACCGGCGTAGTCGAACTGCTCCAGCTTGATGATGATCAGCAGCGGCGCGATCTCCGAGACCATCGGCAGGTTGCCGGCGATGAAGATCACCGAGCCGTATTCGCCGAGCCCCCGCGCGAAGGCGAGTGCGAAGCCGGTCAGCACGGCCGGCAGGATTGCCGGCAGGATGACGCGCAGGAACGTCTGGAAGCGCCCGGCTCCGAGACTCGCCGCCGCCTCCTCGACCTCCTTGTCCAGGTCCTGCAGCACCGGCTCGACGGTGCGGACGACGAAGGGCAGCCCCTCGAACATCAGCGCGACGATGATGCCCATGGGCGTAAACGCGATCTTCAGACCCATTTCGGCGAGGGGAGCGCCCAGCCAGCCGTTCTCGGCATAGATGGCCGCGAGCGCGATGCCGGCGACCGCCGTCGGCAGGGCGAACGGCAGGTCGACCATCGCGTCCAGGAACCGCTTGCCCGGAAAGCTGTAGCGGACCAGCACCCAGGCGACGATGACGCCGACGACGGCGACGATGGCCGCTGCGATCAGCGCCGTGCCGAAGCTGAGCCTGTAGGCGGCCATCGCCCTCGGTGTGAACGCCGCGTCGATGAACCCCTGCCAACCCAGCCCGCTCGCGGTGAAGATCAGCGCCGCCAGCGGCATCAGCACGATCAGGCTGAGGTAGGTGAGCGTAAGCCCGAGCGTAAGCCCGAAGCCGGGCAGGACGGTCTCCTTGCGCAGCGAGCCTGCGATGCTCTGCACGCTCATCGTCTACTTCCCGAGCGCGTAGATCTGGTCGAAGACGCCGCCATCGGCGAAGAACTTCGCCTGCGCCGCACCCCATCCGCCGAACGCTCCGTCAATGGTGATCAGCTCGAGGGTCGGGAACCGCGCCACGTCGGCCGCCGCCGCATATTCCGGCTTGTAGGGGCGGTAATAGTGCTTGGCGGCCAGACGCTGCCCGTCCGGCGAATAGAGATAGCGGAGATAGGCATCGGCGAGATCGCGGGTCTTGTTCTTCTCCACGTTGCCGTCGAGCCGGGCCACCGGCGGTTCGGCCAGAATGCTCATCGACGGAACGATGATCTGCAGCCCGTCGTCCTTGAATTCCTCCTTGGCGAGGAACGCCTCGTTCTCCCAGGTGATCAGCACGTCGCCCAGCTTGCGTTGCACGAACGTCGTCGTGGAGCCGCGGGCACCGGTATCGAGCACCGGGACATTCCTGAACAGGGCCCCTACGAACTCCTTCGCCTTCGCCTCGTCGCCGTTGTTGGCGCGCAGCGCATAGCCCCACGCGGCCAGGAAGTTCCAGCGAGCCCCCCCGGAGGTTTTCGGATTGGGGGTGATCACCGAGATGCCCGGCTTCGCCAGATCGTCCCAATCGTCGATCGCCTTCGGATTTCCCTGCCGAACGAGGAAGACGATCGTCGAGGTGTAGGGCGAGCTGTTGTTGGGCAGTCGAGCCTGCCAGTCCTTCGGCAGCAGGTCGGTGCGTCTGGCGATCTCGTCGATGTCGTAGGCCAGCGCCAGCGTCACGACATCGGCGCGCAGTCCATCGATGACGGCGCGTGCCTGCTTGCCGGATCCGCCATGAGACATCCGGATTTGAACCGTCTCTCCGGTCTTGTCGGCCCAATCCTTGGCGAAGAGCGCATTGAACTCCTGGTAGAGCTCGCGCGTGGGATCATAGGAAACGTTGAGCAGGGTGCGGTCGGCAGCAGCCGGCGTTGCCGCCGTCAGCGCAAGCGCGCCGAGCAACACTGCCGCGGCGGTGAGGCGAATCATCGTCCTGAAGCCCTTTCAACCGTTATGGTAGAACAACGTCTATCGTTATTCATCATCATAACGTCAGGACGATTTAATTGCAAGTTAATTGGTTAAGTTATGAAATGAGCCGCTCCTCAGTCGATCAGCAACGCGATCTGCGATCCGCGCGCGGCAGCGGCGGCGTCGGCAATGCTGATGGTGTCGACGATCGCGGCCATGGCATCGCGCACCTGCCGCATGACGAGGCGCACCGGGCAGGTCTCCTCGTCGCTGCAGTCGAGGCAGCGGCGGTAGCCGGTGAGGCTGGCGCAGGGCAGCGGTGCCAGCGGTCCGTCGAGGATGCGGATCACCTCGCCGAACGTAATGTCCGAAGCCGGCTTGGCGAGCGCATACCCGCCGTTCTTGCCGCGCTGGCTGAGCACCAGGCCGTGGCGCTTGAGCTCCAGCAGGATCAACTCGAGGAACTTGCGCGGCGCCTGCTCACGCTCGGCGATGTCGGCGACCAGCATCAACTCCCCCTGGGGATGCACCGCCAACTGGCACAGCGCCTTCAAGGCGTACTTGGCTTTCTGGGACAGCATAAAAGACTCATTTTATTCTTTAGCTAGTCTTTTAGAATCAGTATCATCGATCCGTCAACAAGCTTGTGGTGCGGCGATCTTCACGGGATGCCGCGGCATGTGGGGCAGTGGTTCAGGCGAAGTCCGCGAACACGAACGCCCATGGCGGGAGCGACACCGCCCCCTCCTGCAGACAGCCGGCGGCACCCGGTGCCGGCAACGGCGCGACCGGCTCCCCGGGCCTGGGTACCGGCAAGGCCGCCCGCACCTCGCGATCACCCACATTGAAGACGCACAGGAGCCTTCGCCCGGCCAGCGTCCGCTCGAAGGCGAGGACCGGGGGAGCCGCGTCGAGGAAGCGGATGTCGCCGCGGATCAGCGGCAGCTGCCCGCGGCGCCAGGCGAGGAAGGCGCGGGTGAATGCCAGCGTCGAGGTGGGATCGTCCTGCTGGCGGTCGACCGCCAGCGGCCGGTGCCGCGGGTCCACCGGCAGCCACGGCTCCACATCTCCCGGGCAGAAGCCGGCGTGCGGTGCGTCCGCCTGCCACGGCATCGGCGTCCGCGCCCCGTCGCGGCCCGGATGACGGGGCCAGAACGCCCGACCCTCCGGGTCCTGCAGTTTCTCGAACGGCACGTCGGCCTGCGGCAGGCCCAGTTCCTCGCCCTGGTACAGAAAGATCGTTCCGCGAAGGCAGCACAGGAGCGCGATCAGCAGCCGTGCCGGTGCCGGATCGCCCTCCCCCGCCCCGGCGCCCCAGCGGGACGGCGCCCGCACCACGTCGTGGTTCGAGAACGCCCACGATGGCCACGCTTTCGTCGAGCCCCGCCCCACCGCTTCCAGCGCCCGGCGGATGCCCGGCGCGTCAACCCCGTCGCGCATGAGCACGAAGCTGTAGGCGGTATGGTACCGGTCCGGGCCATCGGTATAGGCGATCATGGTGGCGAGCGAGTCGTCGGTGGACGCCAGTTCGGCAACTGCCATCCGCTCGCGATAGCGGTCGAGCAGGGTGCGGAAGCGGGCGACGAACGCCAGCGTCTCCGGCCGATCCCGCGTGTAGAGAGGACGCTGCATCCGGTATGGCCGATCCGGCACCGGCCCCGGTTTGGGCGGATTGTCGGTCAGGCGAGGGTCGTGGCAGTAGAGATTGGCGACGTCGATGCGAAAGCCGTCCACACCCCGGTCGAGCCAGAATGCGGCTTCGCCCAGAACCGCATCCTGCACCGCCTGGTTGTGCAGGTTCAGGTCCGGCTGCTCGGGCAGGAAGTTGTGGAAGTAGTACTGGCGGCGGCGGGAATCCCATGTCCACGCCGGCCCGCCGAATACCGCGAGCCAGTTGTTGGGCGGCGTGCCGTCCGGCCGGGGATCGGCCCAGACGTACCAATCCGCCTTCGCATTGTCGCGGCTCCGCCGGCTCTCCTCGAACCAGGGGTGCCGGTCGGAGGAATGGGAATAGACCTGGTCGATGATCACCTTCAGCCCAAGCCGGTGGGCGTCCAACAGCAGCGCGTCGAAGTCCGCGAGCGTACCGAAGCAGGGATCGACGCCGCGGTAGTCGGAGACGTCGTAGCCGAAGTCCTTCATCGGCGAGGTGAAGAACGGCGACAGCCAGATGCCGTCCACACCAAGCCCGGCGACGTACGGAAGATGTCGGCGGACTCCCTCCAGGTCACCGATTCCGTCTGCGTTGCCGTCCGCGAAGCTGCGCGGATAGATCTGATAGAGTACGGCCCCTCGCCACCACTCCTGCACGTTCTTCTCCCTTTCCAGGCTGATCTGCCGTCTACTGGCAGGTATCGACCTGCCGGAGCGATCGACAATCGTTTTGCCGAACCTTCAGCTATGAGAAAATAACGATGGAACCTTCGAGCGGAAGGTACCCCGACCTTCGCAGCGGCACCCCGGGGGACATGACGCGCTCCGGGACGCGGCGCCGGTTCGCTTATAGCCGAATGGAGGAAAGAACATGCGCTCGCTGATCGGAACGGCGATCGTCGCAGCCCTCGCTCTGGGAGGCAGTGCCGCGGACGCGGCCGAGATCGTCATCAAGTTCAGCCACGTGGTGGCCGAGAACACACCGAAGGGACAGGCCGCTCTCCGCTTCAAGCAGATCGTCGAGCATCGCCTCGCCGGCAGGGTGAAGGTCGAGGTCTTCCCGAACGCGATGCTGATGGACGACGAGGCGGCCATCGACGGGCTGCGTAACGATACGATCCAGGCCGCCGCCCCGTCGCTGTCACTGCTGGAGCCCTACAGCAAGGCCTATCAGGTCTTCGACCTGCCGTTCCTGTTCAAGAGCCCGGAAGCGGTGGACCGTTTTCAGAAGGGGCCGGCCGGACAGCAGCTGCTCGGCGCCATGCACGGCATCGGCATCGAGGGGCTATGCTTCGTGCACAGCGGCATGAAGCAGCTTTCGGCCAACGTCCCGCTGCGCGTGCCGGAGGACGTGAAAGGGAAGAAGTTCCGCATCCAGCCGTCGAGCGTCATCGAGGCGCAGTTCCAGGCGCTGGGCGCCATCCCGGTGCGGGCTCCGTTCACCAAGGTGTTCCACCTGCTGCAGACCGGCACGGTGGACGGCCAGGAGAACACCTGGACGAACATCTACTCGCAGCGCTTCTACGAAGCTCAACCCTACATCACCGAAACCAACCACGGCAGCCTGGAGTATATGTTCGTCGTCGCACGAAACTTCTGGGAGAGGCTTCCTGAAGACACCCGCACCGATATGGCCAAAGCGGCGAACGAAGCCTGCGACTACGGAAACACCGTCGCCGCCGATCTGAACATCAGGGACAAACAGAAGATCATCGAGTCGCGCTATTCGCAGATCATCGAACTCACGCCGCAACAGCGCGACCGCTGGGCGGAGGCGATGAAGCCGGTCTGGACGCAATTCCAGCCGGTCATCGGCAAGGAGATCATCGAAGCTGCGGCCGCCGCCAACGGCGGAAGCTGACCGGTCCGCTGATGATCCATGAACTCAGGGGCCGCCCGATGGGCGGCCCCTGTCGCTTCTCTCTCTTCCCGACGACATATCCCGTTACATCATCCCGAGCGTCTTCGGCAGCCACAGGGTCATGGTCGGCCAGTAGGTGGTTATCACCAGGAAGACCAGCATCGTCAGCAGCCACGGCCAGACCGCCACGGTCAGTTCCGTTATGCCCATCTTGGTGATGCCGCTGGCCACGAACAGGTTGAGTCCCACCGGCGGGTGGCACATGCCCACCTCCATGTTCACCACCATGATGATGCCGAAGTGCACCGGGTCGATCCCGAGCTTCATGGCGATCGGGAACAAGAGTGGTGCAAAAATCAGCACGATCGACGACGGCTCCATGAAGTTGCCGGCAAGCAGCAGGATGATGTTCACGCCGAGCAGGAACAAAATAACGCTCAGGTTCATATCGATCATCCACTGGGCGAGGCCCTGCGGAATGTTCTCGTTGGTCATCAGGAACGAGAACAAGATCGCGTTCGCGATGATGAACAGGAGCATGGAGCTCATGTTCGCCGAATCCAGCAGGATCTTCGGCACCTGCCTGAGAGTGAGGTCCTTGTAGATGAACACGGCGACGATGAAGGCGTAGACGGCGCTCATTGCCGCCGCCTCGGTCGGCGTGAACAGGCCGGCGTAGATGCCGCCGATGACGATGACGATCAGCAGCAGCCCCCAGACGCTCTCCTTGAACGTACTCAGCAACGTGCCGATGCTGGCCCGCGGCATGCGCGGATAGTTGCCACGCCACGCCCGATACCAGGTGATCGCGCCCAGCATGCTGGCCAGCACGATGCCCGGGATGACGCCGGCGATGAACAGGTTGCCGATCGAGGTGTTGGTTGCGACCGCATACATGACCATGACGATCGACGGCGGGATCAAAATTCCGAGCGCGCCGGATGTAGTGATCACACCCGCGCCGAACCGCTTCGGAAATCCGAACTTGACCATCGCCGGCAGCAGGATCGAGCCGATGGCCACCACCGTCGCCGGGCTGGACCCCGAGACCGCGGCGAACAGCGCGCACGCCATGACGCCCGCGATGCCGAGGCCGCCGTGCAGGTGACCGAAACAGGCGGTGGCGAAGTTGATCATCCGCCGGGCGACGCCGCCGTGGGTCAGGAAATTGCCGGCGAGGATGAAGAACGGGATCGCCATGATCTCGAACTTCTCGATGCCGGTGAACAGCTTCTGGGCGACGATCTCGATCGGGATCGAGGTGAACAGGAAGAAGAATGCCAGCACCGTCAGGCCGAGCGAGACGGCAATCGGCATGCCGGTCAGCATCAGGACGACGAGGAGGCCGAAAAGGAACGTCGCGGTCATGACTTGCCTCCCATCCGGATGTTCGGATCCGCTTCTATGGCGGCGATTTCGGGATCGGTATCCAGGTCCACGCCTTCGACGTGCCCGTGGTCGACGCGGGCGAGATGGCCGGTCTTCACGTAAATGCACGTCGACTGCAGGAAGCGGAAGCACATCAACGCCGAGCCGAGCGGGATGCAGAGGTAGATGATCCACATCGGCCATTCCAGATCGGCCGACACCTGCTCCGTGCCCGACAGCTTCCAGACGAACGTCGCACCGAAGAAAGCCACGAGGCCGCTGAACAGGGCACCCGCCAGCAGACCGAAGATGATCAGCTTCCGGCGCAAGCCTTCGTTGACGGCGTTGACGAGCACGTCGATGCCGACGTGGATGCCGGTGCGCACGCCGTACGCGGCCCCGAACTTCGCCATCCAGATGAACATGAAGATGCACAGTTCCTGTGCCCACCCCATGTTGATCTGCAGCGTAAAGTCCTGAACGACCGGAATGCCGGAGGAATATCGGTGAACCACGGCGGCGAAGATGACGAGCGTCGCCGCTGCCATGAGAAAGGCGATCAGCCATTCCTCAAGATGATCGAGAAGTCTTAAAATCATTGCCCCGCCTCGATACGAAGGAATTTGCGAAGGAACGCGCCCGCCGATGCGGACGCCTCCCCATTGCTTATTTCTTGCCTTCGACGACGCTGCCGGCTTCCTGGCGGATGGCGGCGATCAGCTCCTTGCCGATGCGGCTCTGCATCTCCTCGTAGACGGGTTCCATCGCCGTGCACAGCGCGGCACGCTCGGCGTCCGTCGGCTGGTAGAATTCGGTCTTGCCCGTCGCCTTCATCGCCTCCAAGGCATCGTCGTTGTCCTTCTTGGCGATTTCGTTGTTGTAGGCGGTCGCCTCTGTCATTGCCTTTTCGAGCGCAGTGCGGATGCCCGCGGGCAGGCCTTCCCAGAACGTCTTGTTGACGATCACCGCGTAACCGAGATACCCGTGGCGGGAGACGGTCCCGTATTTCTGCACCTCGAACATTTTCTGCGTGTACATGTTGGACGGCGGGTTTTCTGTTCCGTCGACGACGCCCGTCTGCAGCCCCTGGTAGACTTCCGAGAACGGCATCACCTGCGGGATCGCCCCCAGCGCCCGCATCTGCGCCTCGAGCACCTTCGACGACTGCACCCGCATCTTCAGGCCCTTGAAGTCGGCGACGGCCTTCAGCGGCTTGTTGGCGCTGAAAATCTTGAAGCCGTTGTCCCAATAGGCGAGGCCGATGATCCCCTTGTTGTCCAATTTTGCCAGAAGGTCCTTGCCGATCTTGCCATCGGTGACCCGGTGCAGGCCGGCCCTGTCCGGGAACAGGCACGGCAGATCGAACGCCTCGAACTCCTTCGCGCCCAGCGGGCCGAACTTGGCGAGCGACGGCGCCAGCATTTGCACCGATCCGAGCTGCAGCGACTCCAGTTCTTCCTTGTCCTTGTACAGCTGGCTGTTTGGATAGATCTCGATCTTGACTTGTCCGTTCGTGTATTGTTCTGCCAACGCCTTGAATTTCTCCGCCGCCTGCCCTTTCGGCGTGTCCGGCGCAACCACGTGGCTGAACTTGATCACGATCGGATCGGCCGCCCATGCCGACGTGGCAAACACGCAGGCAGCGACGGCCGCGGCAATTCGCGCAAAACCCATTGTGTATTCCTCCCAAGGCTCATTTCGACGCACGTCGTTTTGGGCAGCGCGCTTCGCACTGCCACCGTTCACGATCTTCTTTTTAAGGCTGTCAACCGGTGGTACGTCAAGGCCCGAGTGGCGGAACGAGTAAGAAATGTTACCGCTCGCCTAGACTTTTGCGGGTGATTATTGCGCGCTGTCGTCGCATTTTGGGCGAATGCTGCCGGTGCGCTTCCTCCGCTCGGATTACATCAGCAGCTTCGAATGCGTCCACGGAGTACTTTTTTGCGGGAGAATTCCGTCGCTTTCGACCGCGCGGAACGGAACTGGGCGGCCGCCCTCGCGACTCAGCGGGACGCGGGCTGTTCGTTGCTCGCAATTGGACTGCCGTCGGCGTCACTCCACCCGCGAGGCTGGTGCCGCCACCAGGCGCCCTCGTTGATCGAATAGAGGGGCTGGTAGTGGTGGACCTCCCGGGCGTCCACCACCTCTCGGATCTGGTTGTCCAGCAACCACGCGGTACCGCCGTGAAAGGCGATCAGCACGGCGTGGCCGATGTGCAGCTGCAGGTCCTTCACCGCGGCGAGCCGCAGCTCCCCGTCGCCCCACCCGAGCCGCCGGAGCGACAGGTACTTGGCGATCGCGTAATCCTCGCAGTCCCCGGACCGGCGCGACAGGAATTCGCCGGCACTCGCCCAGTAGTCCTCGAGCCCGTAGTTCGACGGATCGCCGACGTAGCGCCGCTTATTGATCTCGAGATTGACCGCCAGCAACTGCTGCCAGCGGTCGCGGCCGCGCAACCGCTCCAGAAACCGCAACCAGTCCCGGTAGGGGCAGTCCACGAATGCCCCGCCGTCGCACCCGCCGTCCACCGTGGCGGCCGTCTCGATGGCCGAGCGCTGCAGCGCGTCGCGCCACTTGTGGAACGCCGTAATGTTGTCGGTCCGCGCTTCGACGCTGTCGAAGAAGCTCGCCTGCATGCGCGCGGCGGGCACCGACGCATCTGCCCGGGACTGAAGGACGGACCACGGGCCCGCGACCAGCAGCACGCACAACACGCACAGCCACCCCGAGTGCCGCGCGCCCGGCAGCGCCAGCGGGCGCCGACGGTGGGGTCGGAACGATCGCATCGGCGTCCCTTTTCGTAACGCCTCCACCCAAGAGGCCGATGCAGTGAACGACGGGTCCGGCAAAAAAAGAGTAAATGCGGACGGAATGTTCCTGCCGGTGGTTGCATCGAGGGCGCCGCCGGCCATGTCTTTCGGACGGCAGGGCCAAAGGCGGGAGCAGCGAGCCGATGCGCAGGGATTTTCGAACACAGCACCGGACGAGTGCTCCGGCGCTGCTGGCAATGGCGATGCTGGCGGCTTGTGCCGGGGGGCCGGTAACGAGCCCCACCTACCAGAGCCCGCGATCGCTGGAGCTGGCACAGAGCGCGCTCGCCCGCGGACCGATGCTGGTCGTCGTCCAGGGCAACCCGTACCCGATCGCCGACCCGGCGTTCGTGAGCAGCGTGCTCGCCGCCATGCGGTCGGCGATGACGTGGACGGGAACGCCGCGGCTGACCGCCGATCCGGCGGCGGCACCGTCACCTTCGCTGCGGGTGGTGATGAGCTTCAACGCCGGCGTCGTCGATGCCAATATCCAGTGCCTCGGCGGCAGCCAGGGCGGCGGTCCGGCGGCCGGTGGCGCTGTCCAAGTCACCGCCACGTTCTGCGGCAACGGCGACCTGATCTCGAACACCAGCGGCCACATCGACACGTCCACAGGTCCGGACGACCCGCTGTTCACGTCGCTGATGACCCAGGTCACCGACGATCTGTTTCCGCAGCGTCCGACGCCGTTTCCCGGGATCGGGGTGGGCGTTGGCGGCGGGTTCGGCGTCGGCAGCGGCGGCTTCAGCGGCGGCGTCGTCGGGGTCGGAGTCGGGCTCTGATACCGACGGTGGCACTGCCACCGTCATAGGCAGTATGCCGAGTTGTGCCTGCGAAGCTGGCAACCGGGTCGAAGAACGCCGAGGCGGCGATTCGTTAAGCCACTGGAATCGGGGACAAATAATAATCGAAAGGCTGGCACGCGGCTTGCTTATTCCATGAGGTGATCAAGTCAACAAACAAGGACGGGCGGCGACGGACGGACTGCGAGGGACGGGCGGCGAAGGTGAGCATCGCATGATCGAATTCGGATCCCTGCCGGGCGCGAATCCAGCAGGCTTTTTTGTTTCCGGGATCGCCGGTGCGGTCGGTTTTCACGAACGCTTGTGGTTCGGGGAAGCAGACCTCGCGGCACCGGGACTTGGGTGGCGACGATGAACGCGATTGCGCGCGCACGCGCCGATGCCGCGTCCCTGTCGCTCGTCAGCATCTACGAGATCAGCAAGATCCTGACGGCGACGGTCAGCCTCGAGGGCTCGCTGCGCGCCGTCCTCAACCTGATGTCCTCCTACATGGAGATGCGCCGCGGCGTCGTCGCCATCCTCGGCGAGGACAGTTCCCTTTCCGTGGTCGCCGCCGCCTGCCTGTCCCCGACCGCCATCAGCCAAGGAGCGGCGGACCTGCCGCAGGAGGTCGCCGCCCGGATCCTGACCGGCCAGATGCCGTTCGTCACCGAGAACGTCGCCGATCATCCGTTGCTCGCCGACTACGTTGGTGCGTCGGGTGCGATCGACGACGAGCGGGTGTCCTTCGTCGGGGTGCCGATCAAGACCATCGGCCGACCGTTCGGGGTGCTCGCCGTCGCCCGGGTGTGGAACGACATCACCGAGGTCAGCTTCGGCGACGACATCCGGTTCCTCACCATGGTCGCCAACCTGATCGGCCAGACGGTCAAGCTGCATCAGCGCCCGGCCTCCGGGTTGTCCGACTGCACCCGGGGCGCGCCGCTGCTGCAACCGCGACGGACGGGTGCCCGCAGCCTGGTGCCCACGAGCATCGATACGGTCGTCGGCTACTCGAAGCCGATGCAGGAGGTGTTCGCGCAGATCCATCTGGTCGCCCCCACCCGCTCGACCGTCGTCCTGCGCGGCGAAAGCGGCACCGGCAAGGAACTGATCGCACGCGCCGTGCACGCGTTGAGCCCGCGCAAGGACAAGACCTTCGTCAAGGTGAACTGCGCCGCCCTACCCGACACGCTGCTGGAATCGGAGCTGTTCGGGCACGAGAAGGGATCGTTCACCGGCGCCACCCAGGATCGGAAAGGCCGCTTCGAACTGGCGGACGGCGGCACCCTGTTCCTCGACGAGATCGGCGACGTTTCCCCCGCTTTCCAGGCAAAGCTGCTGCGGGTCCTGCAGGAGCGGGAATTCGAGCGGGTCGGTGGCACGCGTACGCTGAAGGTGGACGTGCGCCTCGTCTGCGCCACCAACCGCAACCTGGAGGAAATGGTCGCCAAGGGCGACTTCCGGGCCGACCTGTACTACCGGATCAACGTCGTGCCGGTGTTCATCCCGGCGCTGCGCGAGCGGCGCGACGATATTCCGCCGCTGGCGCTGCACTTCCTCGAGGCGTTCAACAAGGACAACGAGCGGTCCTTACGATTCTCCGAGCGGGCGCTGGACATCCTCGCCCGCTGCACCTTCCCCGGCAACGTGCGGGAACTGGAAAACTGCGTGCACCGGGTGGCGACGATGACCAAGGGCGACGTGATCGACGAGATCGACGTTCCCTGCCAGACCAACCGCTGTCAGTGCATGGTGCTGATGCCGCAGCTGGCGTTCGGTGCGCCGCAGACCCCGTCCGCGGCCTTCGTGCCGCCGCCGGGGGCGGGTGCCGGTACGCCTGCGTCGTCGGCGCCCGCGTCCGCGGGCGGATCGTCATCGGCCGACGGCGAGGACGACGAGCTGGTCGACTGGCAGGAGCTGGACGATCTGGGAGACCTGGATGCGCTTCCGCAGCGCGAGCGCCTGATCCGGGTGATGGAGAAGACCGGCTGGGTGCAGGCGAAGGCCGCGCGCCTGCTGGGGCTCACGCCGCGCCAGATCGGCTACGCGCTGCGCAAGTACAACATCGAAATCAAGAGGCTTTAGTCCGGGAGAGGCGGAGCTGCGGCACCGGACCCGGTGCCGCAATCTCTTTCGTGCAGGCCCTGTTCAGGCGCTGCGCAGGTTCACGGCCGAGGATTTGCCCTGCTGGCCGCGCTCCAGATCGAACTGGACCCGCTGGCCTTCGATCAGGCTGCCCAGGTTGGACCGCTCCACCGCCGAGATGTGCACGAACACATCCTTCCCCCCTTCATCCGGCTGAATGAAGCCGTAACCCTTGGAGGAATTGAACCACTTAACCGTTCCGACCGCCATTGCGTATCTCCGAATATTCACCTACCGACCCGGGTGCCGGCGCCTTCGACGTCCTACGGAAAGTACGCAAACTGAGCGAAACTTCGGCCGTACGTCACGACCACGACCAGATCCCATGGTTGCTTATATATGGCCTTGTCCGCCGCGCGTGGCAAGCCAAAGTAGACAGTCCGATCCGGGACGGTGCGCCACGGGTGTTCCCCCCCCTCCCCCGCACCGTTTGTGCGGCCGGCGCGGCCCCCTACGCCGCGGCGCGGCGGGCGCACCGGCGGCCGAAGTGGGCGTCGATCAGCCCGGGCCGAACGGGCGCCGGGCGAGGCGACGCACCCACGCAGGTATCCACGCCTGAGGATTGCCGGAAGTGGACGCCGCCGCATCCCGCTCCGGCCGAGCATGCTCACTATTCCGGTCACATCAACCGAGGATCCCCGATGGCGCCACGACCCCCTCCGGTAATGAAACGCCCGGCGGGCGAACCGCCGGGCATCGGTCGTGATGTCGATGCGGCGCGCTGGTCAGCGGACGTTGCAGGATGTGGAGAGTTCCCACCCCACGAGCCCGTCGGCCGCCTTCGTGAAATCGAGTTCGCCATTACGCCACCCTGGCATCCCGGCTCCGAGCGTGCGGCCGGACGGGTACCGGGAGGTCCCGGATCGATGTCGGCAACGAGCACCACCTTTCCCGAGTGGTCGAGCTTGAATAGCTCTTCCCCTCACGCGGCGGCTCCCCGCGGCACGCAATCTCGCACACGCGACCGCACCGATCGCTCACACGTCGAAGCCTCACAGAGTCTTTTCCGTTTTCCCCTTTTGATTGAAACTCGGACATTGCTTTTTTGATTCTACGCCCTGTGGCCGGTGCCGCCTCCCGGGGCCGTGCCACCCGGATCGGCGACGGACTGTCGGGGTCGCGACATGTCGTGTCGGTGGGGCGACATCGGGCACTGCCGCGGCAAACCGAAGAATTTCGTATTTTCAAAGCATTAAAGAATGGCACGGGTCTTGCTCATCTCTGCCATGCCGAGGTGCGGATGGCGCCCGCCGGCGAATTAGGAGGGGCAAGGCATGGTGCAGAAGGTCATCCCGCTGGACGCGATCGCCCGCGCGCCGCGGCCCACCCCGAAGCCGGCAGGCGGCTGCTCGTCGGGCGGCTGCGGCACGCCGCCCACCGATACCAGCGATCTGCCGGAGCACATCCGCGAGAAGATCAAGGAGCACCCCTGCTACAATGAGGATGCGCACCACTTCTTCTCGCGCATCCACGTGGCGGTGGCGCCCGCCTGCAACATCCAGTGCAACTACTGCAACCGCAAGTATGACTGCAGCAACGAGAGCCGGCCGGGCGTGGTCAGCGAGCGCCTGACGCCCGACGAAGCGGTGCGCAAGGTGCGTGCGGTCGCAGCCGAGATGCCGAACCTGTCGGTGGTGGGCATCGCGGGCCCCGGCGACGCGCTCGCCGACCATCGCCGCACCTTCGAGACGTTCCGGCTGCTGCGCGAGACGATGCCGGACCTGACGCTGTGCCTGTCCACCAACGGCCTGGCGCTGCCCGATCACGTGGAGACGATCCGCGAACTCGGCATCCACCACGTCACGGTGACGATGAACGCCATCGATCCGGAGATCGCGGCGAAGATCTACGCCTGGATCTTCTTCGAGCACGAGCGCCATACCGGCATCGAGGCGGCACGCATCCTGATCGACCGGCAGTTGCAGGGCATCTCGATGCTGACCGAGGCGGGCGTGCTGGTGAAGGTCAACTCGGTGATGATCCCCGGGATCAACGACCACCACCTGGAAGAGGTCAACGCCGAGGTCAAGCGACGCGGCGCCTTCCTGCACAACATCATGCCGCTGATTTCCGATCCGGCGCACGGTACGCATTTCGGGCTCACCGGCCAGCGCGGCCCCTCTCCCCTCGAGCTCAAGGACCTGCAGGACCGGCTGGGAACCGACGCGAAGCTGATGAAGCATTGCCGGCAGTGCCGCGCCGATGCGGTCGGCCTGCTGGGCGAGGACCGGGGCCAGGACTTCGGTCTGGCGAGCCTGCCGGAGGATCCGCAGGTTGATCCGGAGGCACGGCGCGCCTACCGCGCCATCGTCGAGCGCGAGCGCGCCGACCGGCGCAAGGAAGCGGCCGACGCGGCCGCGTCGGTCCGCCGGTACGCGCCGGCGGAACCCATCCTGGTGGCGATCACCTCGAAGGGCGGCGGGCGGATCAACCAGCACTTCGGGCACGCATCCGAGTTCCAGATTTTCGAGGTTTCCGCCCAGGGAACGCGCTTCGTCGGCCATCGCCGCGTCGATCGCTACTGCCGCGGCGGCGACGGCGAGGACGACGTGCTGGATGCGACGATCGCATCCCTGGAAGGTGTCACCGCCGTCCTGACGGCGAAGGTGGGGCGCTGCCCGCGCCAGCGCCTCGCCGAGGCCGGTATCGAAGTGTTCGACGATGTGGGCCTAGACTACGTCGAGACCGCCATTGCCCGGTGGCTGGCGGAACGCGTCGCAGGTGCCGAGGAAAGCGCCTGTCGCGCGTGAGGTGGACGGGCGCGGGGCCGGACCCTCGCGCCCGCATGAACGTGGACTGCACAAGAGGAGATTGACGACCATGGCCTACCGTATCGATGCCGGCAGCTGCACCGGCTGTGGAGCGTGCGAGTTTGACTGCCCGAGCGGCGCGATCAAGATGAAGGGCGACGTCTACGCCATCAACGCCTCCAAGTGCACCGAGTGCAAGGGCGTCTTCGCCAAGCCGCAGTGCGTGGCCGCCTGCCCGTCGGACTCGATCTCCCAGGCCTGAGGCCAAGAAAGATGTCGCCGTCGCTGCCTGCGCCGCCAGAGGTCGAGTTGGAGATCGCCCGCCCCCCCTGCTTCGAGGTGGGCGACAAGGTTCGGGCGATCCGGGGCGTGCGCAACGACGGCACCTATCTGGGGTTCCAGATCGGCGAGGCGCTCGTCGAGGAGGGCGAGATCGGCTACGTCGCCTCGGTCGACGAATTCCTGCAACGCCACTACATCTACTCGGTCGACTTCTACGAACGCGGCCGGATCGTCGGCATGCGCGCGTTCGAGATCGAGTGCATTGAGGTCATGATGAAGATCACCCTTGCCAAACGGGGCGCGACGCTCACCGTCTACGTCACCAAGAAGGATCTGGAAGAGCCGGTCGTGGCGCAGGAGAAGGAGGAGATCTGGGGCGGCTGGATTGAACTCGCCAACGGTTGGCGCTTCGAGTTGCCGGAAATGGCGGCGGACACGCGGCTGCCACTCACCGTCGACGCCCGTAGGCTCGCCGTCGTCGACTGACGCGTCCAGCTGCCGCATTACCGAACCGGCGCCACACCGCCCATTCGCAGGTCTGCCGATCCCCGGGGCGAACGGATGCCGATTGACCCTGTCCGCAACCGTCGCCATGTGTGCGCGAGCGGTTCTTAACCACCAGCAGAGGCGGTCATGCCCAACAGCGTGTACAAGAAGCTCGAGCTCGTCGGCACTTCTTCCGCGAGCATCTCCGAAGCCATCACCAATGCCATCGGCACCGCCTCCAAAGAGATCGACAACATCTCCTGGTTCGAGGTGACGGAGTTGCGCGGCCACGTGGAGAAGGGTGAGGTCACCGAGTATCAGGTGATCCTGAAGGCGGGATTCAAGGTCCGCAGCTAGAGCACGGTTTGATCAGATCGAACCGATCTGATCAAACGGTCGTGCTCTAACTGTTTGATTTTTAGAGCACGTCAATCGGTTCAAGCGATTCCGCTTGAACCGATATTGCTCTAGCATCCGTCGCTCGCTCCCCTCGATCGGCCGGACAATCGGCTGGCGTCGTCGCACCCCCATCACCCGGGATCGCGGGCAAAGCGGTCCGCACCGATGCCTGATACGAACGCCGCGGAATGCCCCCCCGGACTCGGGTTGACGCGCCCTCGTCCGGGGGCTCGCGACAGGTGTCTGCGGATCGCTCGGCGTTCAAGAGCGCGGTTTGATCAGATCGAACCGATCTGATCAAACGGCCGTGCTCCAACTGCCTGATTTTTAGAGCAAGTCAATCCGATCAAGCGATTCCGCTTGATCGGATATTGCTCTAAGGTCGCGCCTCGTCTGCGACCTGTAGCAGCAGCCGTGTCTGCTCGGTGATTTCGGCGACTACCGCCGGGTCCAGCTTCTTCGACCAGGCCTGCGGGATGTTGCCCGCCCCGTAGGTGGCACCGGCCAGCATCCCCGCCAGCGCGCCGGTGGAATCCGCGTCGCCGCCCAGATTGACTGTCTGGGTGATGCAGCTGCGCACGGAATCGGTGAGGAAGTACGTGTGCAGCACGGTGCGCACCGTATCGACGATATAGCCGGTGTACGGCCCGCGGAATCGCTCGAAGCGGAACTGCGGGTGGCTTTCGAGCAGGCTGCGGGTCTCCTCCCGCGCACCCACCACCCCGCCGCCCAGCACCAGCCGGCGAACCATCCTGCCCAACGCCAGCGATGCGGCATCGGAGAGCTGATGGTTGTGGGTGATATGGCACTGCTGCAGCGTCCAGGTGCGGAAGCGCTCGTCGTCATGCAGCGTCGCCAGCGATACGGGCAGGTTGCGGATACAGGCGCCGTTGCCTCCGTCGCCTTCGTTGGGCACCGCCGCCGTACTGCCGTCGACGATGTAGCGGCGGATGCCGCGCCGGGTGGTGTTGCCCACGTCGATCGGCACCTTTCTGAGCCAGGCGGCGAACTCGTCGCAGACGTCCTTCAGATTCCAGCCGCGTGTCCGGATGATCGAGCGGCCGAGGCACACCGCCATCTCGGTATCGTCCGTGACCTGCCCCGGCTGCAGCTTCAGCCAGCCGCCGCCGATCATCCGGGAATGCACGCCGTACTCGCGGGCGATCTCGCTCGCGGTCATGAACTCGACGGTCGCACCCAACGCATCGCCGACGGCGAAGCCCAGGTAGGCGCCCAGGGCGCGGTCTAAGACAGCCTGATCGATAGGCAATACCACCCTCTCATGCATCCGAATTCAAAAATACGTGGCGGTGACCAGATAATCGCCGCCGATGGCCAGAACCTCGTCTTCCCCCTTCAGCGGGTGTTCGGGGAGCAACGAGTTGAAGAACACGATCTTTGCCGCCGGCACGTATGCTTCGAGGATACAGTCGCCGAAACAGCTCGCGACCTCCCGATCGCTGGTGAACGAAACGAGGTTGTTGAGCCGCAACACCACTTGTCGCTTGTCCAGCTTTGCAATGATGGGATGCTCGTCAAAGTCGTTGACGCCGCGAAACAACCGCAACGGCTTCCGGCCGTCCGGGCGTCGATCCAGCGTCCACTGGGCGAACTCGTAGAGAAGGTCGATCTGGCCGAGAACCGCGTTGTTGTGGAACCTGCTGCCCATCTTTTCTTCCACGTAGCGTGCCCAGGCCGGCGAGTTGAACCGCCCGATGGTGGTTTTGTGGAACGTGGGGAACAGGCCGAAGCGGCTTTCCACCCAGCCCTTCAGCACCGCACCCTCCGGCGAGTTGCTGTCGTAGGCCCAGCCGCGCAGGAGCCGCAGATAGCTGGCCCGATAGCGCCGCCGCTGCGGCGATCCTTCGTCCCGGGGACGCGGGGCGAGGCCGAACGTGGACGTCATGTGGGCGATGAAGATCCGCGCACTCTCATCCGTGCCTGCCGTCGCGTCGAGCTGCCGGAACAGGTCCAGGTTGGTCGCCCGGACGCCGGCGATATGCAGGGGCGGATTCATTTCGTTGAATGCGGTGCTTCCGATGAACCCCGACGGCACGCCGACCAGGTTGGTGCCGTCTCCGTGCCGCCACACGCCGTCGACGGGTCCGCTCACCACTGTCTCCGCCCCTACCGTCCGTCGCACAGACGCAAGAAGGGGTCCAACGATAAGGAGACGCATTCGCAACTACTGGCCCCGCCGCGATGGCGGAAGTCCGTCCGGTGCGACGGATGACGACCGTGGGCTTCAGCCTGCCGGCGCGGGGCGCAGGGAGGCGGCCAACGGGTGGAGCCGGACGTCCTCGATGCCGGTTTCGTCGATCCAATCGATTGCCGGACGCGCCGCGGCGGGCTCGCCCGCAGCGCGGGCGGACTCCAGCAGCAACCGGGCATCGGCCGGCTCCCGCTGGCTGCGCCAGTTCCGTTCTGCGAGGTTCAGCGCCGCCGAGGCGTCGCCCAGCAGGTCGAGCGCGAACCGCGCCTCCTCGCGCAGATGCAGCGCCCCCGCATCCGGGATCGATCCGTCGTCGCTGCGGGCCCGGGCGGCGGCAAAACGACGACAGAGTTCCGCGATCCGGACGTCCGCGCCGGGATCACCCAGCCTGCGCTCGGCAATGGCGAGGCGGAGCAGCGCTCCATCCGACGCCTCCGCCCCCAGCAGCAGCGCCCGCGCCTCGGCGGGCCGCCCCTGGTCGAGCAGAAAGTCCGTCTCCGCCGCCAGCAGATAGGAATCGCGGATGCCGAGCGCGCGGGCGGCGCGGAAGTGGCGCTCGGCCGCGGGCGCGTCGCCCAGCCGGACAGCAATCTCCGCCAGCACGGTGAGCGCCCAGAGCCGCAGCCGCGGATCGGCGTCGCCTGCGGTCGCGTCCGCACTCTCGTATGCCCGCAGCAGCCCGTCGTGCGCCTGACGGGCACGCCCGCCCTGCAGGCCGACCGCGTCCGCGAGGCAGGTGGTCACGACGAGGCCATCGGTCATGGTCAGCAGGGCGGCACACTCCGCCGCCGCGTCGCCCGCCCGCCCCTGCGCGCGCAGGATCGTGGCTCGGGTCAGCCGCGCCTGCCGGTGACGCGGCGCAACCCTCAGCACCCCGTCCAGGTCGAGGAGCGCCGCCTCGAAATCATGCCGGTTCTGCAGGATCGTCGCCCGCAGCACGCGGACCTCCAACGGTGGCTCCGCCATCCGCCACCAGGGGGTCAGCGCTGCCTGGGCGTAGCCGGCGAACCGGGGCTCGCCCTCGGCACGGCCCTGCTGCAGATAGTGGCCGGCCAGATCCACGGCGGTCGCCAGATCGCGGGGCTCCCGGTCCAGCTTCCGGCGCAGGTCGCGCAGTACGGCCCACTCACCGCTCCGCGCAACCGGAACCCGGGCCAGCACCTGGTCGTCGTCCGATGGGATGTAGGGCTCCGCCGCCGCGGTGGCGATGGCGCCGACGGACGACATCAGCAGGGCGGCGAAGAGTACCCTCGCCCGAGCAAGCCGTCGCAGTCGTCCCGACCGCAGCATGGCGCCTCCGGAAAACCCGTCGTCGTTGGACGAAGAACCGGAGCGGCGGACCCGATCACCGGATCCGCCGCCTCGACGTGCTCAGTTGCAGGGGTTGCCGCCGCGCTCGCCGCAATCGGCGCTGCGCGAGTTGCGGCCGTCGTGCGGCGTCGGCAGGAACGGGAACTCCCGAGCGATGCCGAAGGCGCTGACGTCGAGGCGATTGCCGGCAACCGAGCCGTAGCCCGGGCCGTCGGCAGTGCCGGCACCGGGGGCACCGGCCAGGAAATTGACGCCGTCGCCCACCCGGGCCGCGACGTAGGCCGAGCCGCCGACGACGCGGGTCGCGATGTCGGTCACGTCGTCGTTCGGGCGCCGGCCATTCGGAAATCCGGCCGCGTCACCGGCGAGGCCGCCCAGACGTTTCTGCTGGTTGACCGGCGTCGGCGGAACGCGCAGGTCGAGGCGCAGGAGCTCGGAGCACGGGCTGCCGCAATTCGTGCCGTCGAGCGACTGGCCCGGATACTTCAGCAGCAGCGCCATCAGGTCGGTGCGCGGCGTCTGCGGCACCGGCAACCCGAAGATCAGGTTGAGCGCCGTGGCCACCGTCGGGTTGCGATAGAACTTCTGGAACTGGGCCTCGTCCTCCGGTTCCGACGAGTTCCAGACGTTCTTCGCCGGCGTGTTGATGATCAGCTCGTTGACCAGCGGATTGCCGAGCCGCGAGACCTGCCGCAGGTCGGTCGCCGGTGCGGCACCGGCCGCGGAAGAGACCAGGACGCCTCCCGGACGGCTGGTCGCTGCGTACATGCCGATCACCGGATTGGCGGTGTCGGCGGCGGCCATCCCGTCGGAGGTGATCCGGGTGATCGGCACCTCGATCGCGATCGTGTTGACGTTCGTGCCGCTGAACCGGTTGACGCCGAACGGATTGGCCCGGTCGTTGGCGTCCTCGGCCTCGGTCAGGGCCGGCGGGAAGCGGCGGAAGTTGACGGTATCGAACGTCGCACCCAGGTCGATATAGAACGTCTCGGCCCGCTGCCCCGCGAACACCCGGGCACCGGCCGCCGCATCTTCGTATATGCCCTGGCTCGCCAGGTCCTCGTAGTCCGGCATCGTCGCCGGTCCGGCGTTCGACGGCACCGCGTACAGGGTCTGCCCGGCGAACAGCGGTCGCCGCTGGCCGTCGCGCACCTCGACCACGTTCATCCGCAACCGCCGGGTCAGACCCTCGGAGCCGGGGCCGTCGAGGGCCGTGATCCCCTGCAGCTGCGGGACCGCACCGATGTTCGGGTTGCCGACGAAGGGCAGCGGGAAGTTCAGCGAGCCGAACACCGGCCGTTGTTCCAGCGTGAAGTCGATCTCGTAGACCACGTCGTCGGCGACGCCGTCCTGATCGTTGTCGATATTGATCGTATAGAGGACGTCGGGGTCGAACTCGAAATAGTTGGGGCCGTCGGCGGGATTCTGCCCCGGTATGACGTTGAGAACGAACGTGACCCGGCGATCCGCCGGCGCACGCCGAACGTTCTGCAGGTCGTAGCTGACGAACGCGTACGTGTCGGTGTTGTCCGCGGTCGGGTCCCGGGCGATCAGCGGCGCCTCCCGATGGCTCGCCGCCAAAGTTGGCAACGCCATCCCGCCGACGACGCCGACCACGCCGGCCGATAACAGCAAGGACCTCATTTTCCTGCGCATCGCTCCACCTCCTCCACCACTTGAACCATGCCATCACGCGCCTGCCGGATGCGGCACCAACGCCGGCTGTGACTTCTCTCGGCGCGGCCGCCGGGGCGTCTGCGGCACTTACCGTCGGTCCCGGGATTTCAGATGCACGAGCCACGACAGAATTGCGGAGGGCGGCCGGCGCCTGTCCCCAAGCCAACACCGTGTCAGGGATTGTCGGGAACCGGACAGCACCCCCGGACGCCGCTACATCGTCGTTCCTGTTCCCACATCTTTTTGATTTTAATGGCTTTTTTTCGCTAGCTCAGGCGTCGCATGGGTGTGGCATGGCCCTTGCATTCCTTGGTTTCCGAAGGGCAACCGCCTTGAAGAGATTTTGTGCGAGAGGAGCACGGTAATGGGCAAAATTCGGCAGATCGCGTTCTACGGCAAAGGTGGCATCGGCAAGTCGACCACCTCGCAGAACACGCTCGTGGCGCTGGCCGAGATGGGTCAGAAGGTTCTGATCGTCGGCTGCGACCCGAAGGCGGACTCGACCCGGCTGATCCTGAACTCCAAGGCTCAGCTCTCGGTCCTGCAGATGGCCGCCGACAAGGGCTCGGTCGAGGACCTGGATCCGGACGAAGTCATCCGCGTCGGCTTCAACGGCATCCGCTGCGTCGAGTCCGGCGGCCCGGAGCCAGGCGTCGGCTGCGCCGGCCGCGGCGTCATCACCGCCATCAACTTCCTGGAGGAGAACGGCGCCTACGACGATATGGACTACATCTCCTACGACGTTCTGGGCGACGTGGTCTGCGGCGGGTTCGCGATGCCGATCCGCGAAAACAAGGCGCAGGAAATCTACATCGTCATGTCCGGCGAGATGATGGCGCTCTACGCCTGCAACAACATCTCCAAGGGCATTCTCAAGTATGCGACGACCGGCTCGGTCCGCCTGGGCGGCCTGATCTGCAACTCGCGCATGACCGACCGTGAGATCGACCTGTCCGAGGCGATGGCGAAGAAGCTGGGCACCAAGCTGATCCACTTCGTGCCGCGCGACAACGTCGTGCAGCACGCCGAACTGCGCCGGCAGACGGTCATCCAGTACCAGCCGGATCACCCGCAGGCGGACGAGTACCGGACGCTGGCGAAGAAGATCCACGAGAACTCCGGCAAGGGTGTGGTTCCGACGCCGGTCGGCATGGACGAGCTTGAGGACATGCTGATGGATTTCGGCATCATCAAGTCCGACGAGCAGATGATCGCCGAGCTCGAAGCCAAGGAAGCCCTGGCGAAGCGCGTCGCGCTCGATGCGGCCGCAGAGGCCAAGAAGTCGGTCGCCGCCTGACGAACGATCGAGACGCCCGAAGCCGGAGGACATGCGGATGACCGCAATCAAGACCATCGATTACAAGAACGACAAAGAGTTCCACGAGAAACTCATCGAAGAGGTGCTCTCCGCCTATCCGGAGAAGACGGCCAAGAAGCGGGCCAAGCACCTGGGCGTAACCTCGGACGGCACGTCCGACTGCGGCGTGAAGTCGAACATCAAGTCGATCCCCGGCGTGATGTCGATCCGTGGCTGCGCCTACGCCGGCGCGAAGGGCGTGGTCTGGGGGCCGGTGAAGGATATGGTCCACATCTCCCACGGCCCGGTGGGCTGCGGCCATTACTCCTGGTCGCAGCGCCGCAACTACTACGTCGGCAATACCGGCGTCGACAGTTTCGGCACGATGCAGTTCACGTCCGACTTCCAGGAGAAGGACATCGTCTTCGGCGGCGACAAGAAGCTGAAGGCGATGATCGACGAGATCGAGGTGCTGTTCCCGCTGAACAGGGGCATCTCGGTCATGTCCGAGTGCCCGATCGGCCTGATCGGCGACGACATCGAGGCCGTCTCCAAGGAGAAGGCGGCGCAAATCGGCAAGCCGGTGGTACCGGTGCGCTGCGAAGGGTTCCGAGGCGTCTCCCAGTCGCTGGGCCATCACATCGCCAACGACGCCGTCCGTGACTGGATCTTCGACAAGCGGCCGGTGGAGTTCGAAGGCAGCCCGTACGACGTGGTGCTGATCGGCGACTACAACATCGGCGGTGACGCCTGGTCGTCGCGCAGGCTGCTCGAAGAGATGGGGCTGCGGGTGATTGCCCAGTGGACCGGCGACTCGACCCTGGCCGAGCTGGAGCGGGCACCGAAGGCCAAGCTCAACCTCATCCACTGCTACCGGTCGATGAACTACATCTCCCGGCACATGGAAGAGAAGTACGGCACGCCCTGGTACGAGTTCAACCTGTTCGGTCCCTCGCGGATCGAGATGTCGCTGCGCGCCATCGCCGAATTCTTCGACGACAAGATCAAGGAAGGCGCCGAGCGCGTCATCGAGAAGTACAAGCCGATGGCGGATGCGGTCGTCGCCCGCTACAAGCCGCGGCTGGAAGGCAAGAAGGTCATGCTCTACGTCGGCGGCCTGCGGCCCCGGCACATGGTCAACGCCTACGAAGACCTGGGCATGCAGATCGTCGGCGCCGGCTACGAGTTCGCCCATCGCGACGACTACCAGCGGACGATGGACTACGTGAAGGAAGGCACGCTGATCTACGACGACGTGACTGCCTACGAGCTGGAGCACTTCATCGAGCGGATCCGCCCGGACCTGGTCGGATCCGGCATCAAGGAGAAGTACGGCACGCAAAAGATGGGTGTGCCGTTCCGCCAGCTGCATTCGTGGGATTACTCGGGTCCCTATCACGGCTACGACGGCTTCGCGGTCTTCGCCCGTGACATGGACATGGCGATCAACGCCCCGGCCTACAAAATGTTCAAGGCTCCGTGGACCGAGACCGTCGCACCGGACACCCTCGCAGCCGAGTAGTCATTCGCTGACAGCCCGACCCTCACCGTCCCGCTTCGCGGGCCCCTCTCTCTCCCTGCGGGAGAGAGAACGGGGGGTGAGTGAGAACCGGGAGGAGAATTCGAAATGCCGCAGTCGATCGACGAGATCAAGGATCACGTTTCGCTCTTCAAGGAGCCCGAATACCAGGAAATGTTCGCACGCAAGCGCGAGCAGTTCGAAGATCGCCCGCCCGAGGAAAGGGTTCAGGAAGTTTCCGAGTGGACGAAAAGCTGGGAGTACCGGGAAAAGAACCTGGCCCGGCAGTCACTCACGGTCAATCCGGCGAAGGCGTGCCAGCCCCTGGGCGCCGTCTTCTGCGCCGCCGGGTTCGAGGACACGCTGGCCTTCGTGCACGGCTCGCAGGGTTGCGCCGCCTACTTCCGCTCGCACCTGTCGCGCCACTTCAAGGAGCCGGCGACGCAGGTCTCCTCGAACATGACCGAGGACGCGGCCGTGTTCGGCGGTCTGCAGAACATGATCGACGGCCTGCAGAACGCACACACGCTGTACAAGCCGAAGGCGATCGCCGTCTCCACCACCTGCATGGCGGAAGTCATCGGTGACGACCTGCAGGCCTTCATCACCAAGGCGAAGCAGCAGAGCGCCATCCCGGACGAGTTGTCGGTCCCCTACGCGCACACGCCGTCCTTCGTCGGCAGCCATGTCGACGGCTACGACAACATGCTCGAGGGCATCCTCAAAACCTATTGGGAGGGTGCGACGCCGGTTCCCGGCGAGAGCCTGAACATCATCCCCGGCTTCGACGGCTATTGCGTCGGCAACATCCGTGAGTTGAAGCGGATGCTGGCGCTGATGGGTGTCGAGGCGACCATCCTGAGCGATACGTCCGATGTCTACGACATGCCGGCCAACGGGACGTTCAGCCTGTACTCGGGCGGCACCAGCATCGAGGCGTCCAAGGCTTCGATCAACGCCAAGGCCACCATCTCGCTGCAGGAATACTGCACGAAGAAGACGCTGACCCTGTGCGCCGACAAGGGCCACGAGACCGCCAAGTTCCACTATCCGCTGGGTATTTCGGCCACCGACGAGTTCCTGATGAAGGTCTCGGAGCTGACCGGCAAGCCGATCCCGGCGGAGCTCGAGCTGGAGCGCGGTCGGCTGGTGGATGCGATCACCGACTCGCAGGCCTACCTGCACGGCAAGACGTTCTCGGTCTTCGGCGACCCGGACTTCTGCATCGGCATCACCCGCTTCATGATGGAGCTGGGGGCGGAGCCCATCCACGTGCTCGCCACCAACGGCAGCAAGATGTGGGCAAAGAAGGTGAAGGCACTGCTGGCGTCCTCGCCGTTCGGGGCACGTGGCCAGGTGTGGCCGGGCAAGGACCTGTGGGCCATGCGCTCGCTGCTGCACACCGAGCCGTGCGACCTGCTGATCGGCAGCAGCTACGGCAAGTACCTGGAGCGGGACTGCGGCATTCCGCTGATCCGGCTGTCCTTCCCGATCTTCGACCGGCATCACCACCACCGATTCCCGATCTTCGGCTACCAGGGTGCGATCCGGGTGATGACGCAAATCCTCGACAAGCTGTTCGACGAGATGGATCGCCAGACCAACGAGGCAGGCAGAACTGACATCAGCTTCGACCTGACCCGGTAAGGTGCTCCTCCCCTACCCTCACCCTCTCACCCTCTCCCCCGCGGGAGAGGGCCGGAGGGTGGGCTGGGGCTTGAACACGAAGGATTGCAAACCGGCGGCAACGGAGATCGGCGGATGCTGAAGGACAAGCTGGCAAAGGCGTTTGACGAACCTGGTTGTGCCACCAACCGGGCCAAGTCCGACAAGGACCGCAAGCGGGGCTGTTCGGCGAAGTCGCTGACCCCCGGAGCCGCCGCCGGCGGCTGCGCCTTCGACGGCGCCAAGATCGCCCTGCAGCCGATCACCGACGCGGCGCATCTGGTGCACGGGCCGATCGCCTGCGAAGGCAACAGCTGGGACTCCCGCAACTCCGCCTCCAGCGGCCCGCAGCTCTACCGCACCGGCTTCACCACCGACCTGGGCGAGCTGGACATCATTCACGGCGGTGAGAAGAAGCTCTACCGGGCGATCAAGGAAATCGTCCGCCGACACCAGCCGCCGGCGGTGTTCGTCTATGTCACCTGCGTCACGGCGCTGATCGGCGACGACGTGGAAGCGGTCTGCCAGGCGGCGACCGAACGGCTCGGAACCCCGATCATCCCGGTGGCCGCACCCGGCTTCGCCGGCTCGAAGAACCTGGGCAACAAGCTTGCCGGCAGCGCGCTGATGGAGCATGTGATCGGCTCGGTCGAGCCCCCGACGACGACCGACCGGGACATCAACGTGCTCGGCGAATACAACGTGGCGGGAGAGTTGTGGCAGATCACGCCGCTGCTCGACCGGCTGGGCATCCGCGTGCTGGCGCCGATCACCGGCGACGCGCGCTATCACCAGGTGGCCGCCGCGCACCGCGCCCGTGTCAACATGGTGGTGTGCAGCCAGGCCCTGGTCTCGCTCGCCCGCCAGATGCAGGAGCGCTGGGACATCCCCTACTTCGAGGGATCGTTCTACGGCATCTCCGATACCTCGACGAGCCTGCGGACGCTGGCCCGGATGCTGGTCGATCGCGGCGCCGCGCCCGACCTCATCGATCGGACGGAAGCACTGATCGCGGACGAGGAGGCGCGCGCTTGGGCGGCGCTCGCCCCCTATCGGGAGCGGCTCGGCGGCAAGCGCGTGCTGCTCTACACCGGTGGCGTCAAGTCCTGGTCGGTGGTTTCCGCCCTGCAGGAGATCGGCATGACCATCGTCGGCACCTCGGTGCGGAAGTCGACGGCGGAAGACAAGGAACGGATCAAGGAGCTGATGGGCGACGACGCTCCGATGGTCGACCAGATTCCGGCCAAGCAGATGTACGCCATGCTGGCGAACCGCGAGGCCGATATCCTCATGTCCGGCGGTCGCACCCAGTTCGTGGCGCTGAAGACGAAGACGCCCTGGCTCGACATCAACCAGGAGCGCCACCACGCCTATGCCGGCTACGACGGCATGATCGAGCTGGTGCGGCGCATCGACGCCGAGCTTTCCAGCCCGATCTGGGCCGATGTCCGCCGTCCGGCCCCATGGGACTGTGCGCGGGACCGCTCCCCGGCCGCGGGCATCTCCGCATGACCGAGGTCGTCACCTCCGGCAAGGCCTGTTCGGTCAATCCGCTGAAGCTCAGCCCGGCGCTGGGTGGAGCGCTGGCCTTCCTCGGCATCGACGGCGCCCTGCCGCTGTTCCACGGCAGCCAGGGGTGTACGGCGTTCGCACTCGTGCTGATGGTCCGCCACTTCCGCGAGGCGATCCCGCTGCAGACGACGGCGATGAACGAACTGACCACGATTCTGGGCGGTGCCGAAAACGTCGAGCAGGCGATCGACAACATCCGCGAGCGGAACAACCCCCGGCTGATCGGCATCTGCTCGACGGCGCTGACGGAGACACGGGGCGAGGACATGGCCGCCGATCTGCGCACCATGCGGGCACGCCGGCCGGAATGGGGCGATCTGGAGGTGGTCTACGCGTCCACCCCCGACTACGGCGGCAGCCTGGAGGAAGGCTGGGGCAAGGCGGTGACCGCGACCATCGAGGCGCTGGTCCCGGAAGGCTCCGCCACCCGGACGCTGCGCCAAGTCAACCTGCTGCCCGGCAGCCACCTGACCGCCGCCGATATCGAGGAGCTCCGCGACCTGATCGAGAGCTTCGGTCTTACGGCCATCGTGCTCCCGGACCTCTCCAACTCGCTGGACGGCCACGTTCCCGATCGGCACATCCCGACTTCGCTCGGCGGCACGCCCGTCGACACCATTCCGGCCATGGGTCGCTCGGTGCTGACGCTGGCGGTGGGCGAACACATGCGCCCGGCGGCCGAGGCGCTGCGTCGGCGCACCGGCGTCCCCTACCGGCTGTTCGACCGGCTGACCGGCCTTGAGCCGACCGATGCACTGGTCGCGACACTGATCGAGCTGAGCGGCGCGGACGCGCCGGAACGGCTGAGGCGCGAGCGCTCGCGGCTGGTCGATGCGATGCTCGACGGTCACTTCTACTTCGACGGACGGACAGTGGCGATCGCGGGTGAGCCCGACCTGCTGCTGGCGTTGGCGTCGTTCTTCAGCGGCCTCGGCAGCCGGATCACGGCAGCGGTCGCCCCCGTGCACTCGCCGTCGCTGGCCGGCGTTCCGGCACCGCGCGTCGTCGTGGGCGACCTGGACGATCTGCAGGACGCCGCCACCGGCTGCGATCTGATTGTCGCCAACAGTCACGCCGGTGACATCGCCCAGCGTCTGGGAGCCCCGCTGTATCGTGTGGGCTTCCCGGTATACGACCGGCTGGGTGCGGCACAGCGCCTGACGGTCGGCTATCGCGGCACACGCCAGATGATCATCGATCTCGCCAACCGGTTCATCGACTCCGCACACCACGAGCATGGGCAGGAAGCTGCCGGGCCCGGTGGGACGGGCGATGGCTACGCTGGTGCGAAGGAGGAGCGACATGCTCAGGCTCAGGCTCGTTGACGGCGCCAGCGAGGGTGGTCCGCCGCCCGTCGCGGCGAGAGGAGGACACATGAAGGTCGCGTTCGCGACACAGGACCTGCACACGCTGGACGCGCATTTCGCAGGCGCGCGGCATTTCGCCATTTACGATGTCACCCCGGACGGCCACCGGTTTCTGGAAGCGTTGAAGTTCGACGAAATCAGCGGACAGGACGGCGTCCACGCGGACGAAGGCCATGACCGGCTCAGTAGCCGGGTGGATGCCATCGACGGATGCTCTCTGTTGTTCGTCCTGGCGATCGGTGGTCCCGCGGCAGCACGTGTTGTCGGCCGCAGGATCCACCCGGTCAAACTGCCGCGGCCGGAGCCGATCGGCGACATCCTGGAGCGGCTGCAGTCGATGCTGAACGGCACCCCGCCGCCCTGGCTTCGCAAGGCGATGCGCGGCGGCGCCGCGACCGACGAACGCAGCTTCATCGACGAGGAGGACGAGGCATGAACGACGTCTCTGCAGCGACGCCTGCCGGCGCAGCACCGACGGCGGGTGACGACGGCGAGGCGGCGGCACTGGCCTCCCCGTTCGTGCGCGCGCTGGTCCGCCAGCTGCGCGCGCACGACACGTCGGGAATGTGGGAACGAAAGTCGGATGCCGAACTGCTCGCGGGCTACGTGCTGACCCGCGAGCAGCGCCGCGCCATCCCGGTGATCGCCGATCCCGATCCGAAGACGCTGTGGCGGATCGAGCAGTTCTGGAGCGCCGCCGGTCTCGCCATCGAACAGTCGGGCGGGCCGATCGCGACACCACTGGTAAAGCTGACCCACGAGGGCTTCGGCCGCGCCGTGCTGATCTGTGGCCGCCTCGTGGTGGCGAGCCGGGTCATGCGCGACGTGCACCGCTTTGGGTTCGACTCCTTCGGCAAGCTCGCCGCAGAGGGGGAGAAGCTGGTCGCCGGCGCGATGGCGACCCTGCAGGAATTCCCGGAAGTCGCCCGCGACTGAGCGGGTCCAACAGAGGAGGAGAGAATGGCACAAGGAGAAGCCCTGTCCCGCGACGGCACCCCCTGGGTTCCGCTCTACCTGGACAGCATCAACGATGAGAAATGCATCGGCTGCGGTCGCTGCAACAAGGTCTGCAGCCATGGCGTTCTCGGCCTGAAAGGCCTGACCGAGGACGGCGAGGAATGCGAGATCGACAGCGAGGACATGGAGCGCATGGTCAGCACCGTCGTCAACAAGGGTGCATGCATCGGCTGCAACGCCTGCGCACTGGTCTGCGGATCCAAGGGCGCGCAAATCCACATTTCGGCTGCGGATCTGTGATGCTGACGCTCGACGGAAACGGCGGCCCCCGCAGCCTGTACGTCGAGCTGGTCGCGTACGGCATCGGCGATGTCTTCAACCGGCACGTCTTCGCCTGCGCGCTCGCCATCGCCGCCGGCGAGACGGATCGGCCGCTGACCGAGGGCCTCGGTCTGGACGGCAGACGTCTCGCCATGATGTGCGCTCTCCACTTTCCCCACGGACGGGAGCTGCTGCCGCCGTTCACACCCGATACCGGAACCGGCGAGGACGCCATCGAGGAACCGGATCTGCGTCAGCTCCTCCTCGACCACCGCAGCCGCGGCTCGGTCGAGGAGGAATGGCTGGCGGCCATCGTCGCCCGCCGATCGCTCCAACCCAACCATCTCTGGCAGGACCTGGGCCTGTTCAATCGCGCCGACCTCAGCCGGCTGCTCGAGCGGCATTTCGAACCGCTGGCCCGCCGCAATGTCCAGGACATGAAGTGGAAGAAGTTCTTCTACCGTGAACTGTGCCTGCGGGACGGCGTGCTGATCTGCAAGGCGCCGGTGTGCGACGTCTGCACCGACTACCACCATTGTTTTGGCGACGAGGACGACGAGCCGCTCTCCCGCCTGCAGGCGATCACCGTCCGCGGCTGATCCCCGCCCCGGCCGGCATGCATGCCGGTCGCGTCGCTCGTCCCTTCCCGTTCTTCGCTCCGGTCGAAGTCCTGGACGGGGCGGTTTCGGCTGGCCACCGCCCCCACCGGCTTCCTCCCTCTGTCGCCCCCCATTTCCTGGCTCATTCATGGCTCCCTCCGGGGCCACATCCGTGGCCGCTGCGCCGTGCGCCTGCGCGCTCGGGCACGACACGCGTCGGATCTGTCCATTAGCTGACAAATGCGGCGTCTCTGTCGCCCTTCACCGCCACCCCACAACGATGAACCCTATATAAAACAGCGCACTAAAAGATGGCACGCTCCTTGCTATCTGGTTAGGACGATAAGTCGATCAGGTCGGGAGACAGGCATGGTAGCGCTCACGGAAGCAGCAAGAACCGTTGTCCGCCGATTGATCTCGGAGAACGACAGCGGTGCGACCGGGCTCCGCATCATGGTCGAGCAGGGCGGTTGCGCCGGCCTGCAGTACATGCTGGGTCTGGAGTCGTCGGCACAGTCCGGCGACGAGGTGTACGACTTCGAGGGTGTGCAGGTCTTTGTCGACTCGCTCAGCCTGCCGATCGTGCACGGCATGAGGATCGATTTCGTCGAAACCGTCGAGGCAACGGGATTCACCTTCGACAACCCCAACGCCACCGGCACCTGCAGCTGTGGAAAGTCGTTCTCGTCATGATCGACCGACCGAACGCCAAATCGGGGCAGGCGGGCGCCGGCGCAGCCACGAGAGGTCAGCCGGTCGTCATCAACGACACCACGCTACGCGACGGCGAGCAGACCGCGGGCGTGGCGTTCACACTGGCGGAAAAACTCGCGATTGCACGCGCCCTCGACAAGGCAGGCGTGCCGGAACTTGAGGTCGGTATCCCCGCCATGGGTCCGGAGGAGCGAGACGGCATCCGCGCCGTCGTGTCGCTCGGCCTGTCGCTGACGCCCGTCGGCTGGTGCCGCGCCCGGCGCGAGGACATCGACGCCGCCGCGTCCTGCGGGCTCGCCGTCGTCAACGTCTCCGTGCCGGTTTCCGACCGACAGTTGAGCGCCAAGCTGGGCCGAGACCGGGCCTGGCTGTTGGTGCACATCCTGGAGACGGTCACCTACGCCATCGACAAGGGGCTGCGGGTGCATATCGGCGGCGAGGATTCGTCGCGGGCCGACCCGGATTTCCTCGCGCACGTGGTCGAAGCGGCGGAGAAGGCCGGCGCCAAACGGTTTCGCTATGCCGACACGATGGGCGTTCTCGACCCGTTCGATGCACTCGACGCGTTCCGCACCCTGCGTCGGCGCACCCGCATGCAGCTCGAGATTCACGCCCACGACGACCTGGGGCTGGCGACCGCCACGTCGCTCGCGGCTGTCCGCGGCGGTGCCACGCACATCAGCACCACCGTCAACGGCCTCGGCGAACGTGCCGGAAATGCGCCGCTCGAAGAGATCGTGGTCGCCCTGCATCAGCTCTACCGGCGGCCCACCGGCGTCGACGCCCGGCAGCTGCCGTACATCTCGGCACTGGTCGCGGGCGCTTCCGGCCGGCCGGTTCCCGCCGGAAAGAGCATCGTCGGCGACGCCGTGTTCACCCACGAAGCCGGCATCCACGTCCACGGCCTGCTGCGCGATCGTCAGACCTACGAGGCGATCGACCCGGCGGAGGTCGGCCGGGAGCACCGCGTCGTCCTCGGCAAGCATTCCGGCCTTGCCGCCGTCCGCCACGTCTATGCGAACATGCGGCTCGATCTGGCGCCGGGACAGGCGGAAGCGATCCTGGCCTTGGTACGTCTATGGTCGGAACGACGCAAGATCGCGCCTACTCCTGCCGTACTCCGGCACTTCTTCGAACAGACACGCCAGATCGGCGAGGTGGCAGCATGAGCAACACGACCCTGCCGGCAGCGCTCCGGGACCTGGAGACGGCGGAGGATTTCTTTCAGTTCTTCGACCTGCCCTACGACCCGCAGCTGATGGCCCGGACGCGGCTGCACATCCTGCAGCGACTCCACGACTACATGGCGGAAACCGACTTCCCGGATGGCGACGAAGCGCAGCAACTGGCCATCGCCAAGTCCCTGCTGGCGCGCGCATACGACGACTTCGTGCACTCGCATCCGCTGAAGGAACGCGTATTCAAGGTGCTGAAGGACGCGAAGAAGAGCCCGGACATGGGCGGGCGGGCGTTCGTGCCGCTGTCGTCGATCGGCGGCCTGAAACGCCGCGAGGAATGATTGCAGCGCCAAGTTAACTGAACGACGATGCGGCTGCGATTGCCGCGAAATAATCGCCGCGAGGCGCCACTGTCGGCGTGCGCACGCGCGTGCTCGAGGAAGGATTAGGACTCGGATGTACAAGATCATCCGCCGTGAGGCTTTTTCCGATGTAACCTTCCTTTGGGAGGTGCTGGCACCCGACGTCGCCCGGGCGGCACTGCCCGGTCACTTCGTGATGCTCCGGCTGCGCGAGGGCAGCGAGCGGATTCCGCTGACCGTCGCCGACTACGATCGCGAAAAAGGAACGGTCACGCTGGTCATCCAGGCGCTCGGCAAAACGACGCGCGAGATGCGCGACCGCTACGCCGAGGGCGACTCCTTCTCCGACTTCGTGGGCCCGCTGGGCCTGCCGCAGCACATCGAATCCGGCGGCCATGTGGTGCTCGTCGGCGGCGGCCTCGGCGTCGCCCCGGTCTATCCGCAGCTCCGTGCCTTCAAGAACGCCGGCAACCGTATCACCGGCATTATCGGCTTCCGCAACAAGGATCTGGTCTTCTGGGAGGACCGGTTCGCCCGCTACTGCGACGACCTGATCGTCTGCACCGACGACGGCAGCTACGGCAAGCCGGGTTTCGTCACCGCCGCGCTCAAGGAAGTCCTGGAGAAGGAAAAGCCCGATCTCTGCATCGCCATCGGCCCGCTGCCGATGATGCATGCGTGCGTCGAGACCAGCCGGCCGTTCGGCGTCAAGACGATGGTGTCGCTGAACGCCATCATGGTGGACGGCACCGGCATGTGCGGCTCCTGCCGCGTCACCGTCGCCGGCAAAGTCAAGTTCGCCTGCGTCGACGGCCCCGACTTCGACGGACATCAGGTGGACTTCAACGAACTGATTGCCCGCCAGAGGCGCTTCAAGGCGCAAGAGGCGAAGGCCACCGACCAGTACGCCCACGTCTGCAATCTCGAGCGCCAGCTGTTCGAAGAGGAAAAGCGCAGCTACAAGAAGCTCGCCGAGCTTTCCCCGCATCAGGTCGGGATGCCCGAGCGCAATGCCGCCGAGCGGGCGACCAACTTCAAGGAGGTCAACCTCGGATACTCGATCGCCGATGCTCTGGAGGAGGCTGAGCGCTGCATCCAGTGCAAGAAGCCGACGTGCATTGCCGGCTGCCCGGTGACGATCGACATCCCCCGCTTCATCCGGCATCTGGTCGTGCGCGACCTCGACGGGGCGCTCGAAGTCATCAACGAGTCCAACCTGTTCCCGTCGATCTGCGGACGGGTCTGTCCACAGGAGACGCAGTGCGAAAGCCAGTGCATCCTCAACAAGAAGATGGAAAGCGTGGCGATCGGCCGGCTCGAACGCTTCGTTGGTGACAACGCCCGGGCAAAGCCCGCGGTCCCACCCGTGTTCGAACAGTCGCTGGGGCGGGTGGCAATCGTCGGCTCCGGCCCGGCTGGTCTCGCCGCCGCCGCCGATCTGGTCCGCTTCGGCTGTTCAGTGACCGTCTTCGAAGCGTTGCACGTGGTCGGTGGCGTGCTGCGCTACGGCATTCCGTCGTTCCGCCTGCCGCGCGACATCATCGAGCGCGAGGTGCAGCGGCTGAAGGACCTCGGCGTCGTCTTCGAAACCAACAAGGTGGTCGGCAAGACCTTCACCATCGATCAGTTGCGCGACGAGATGGGCTTCGATGCGGTGTTCGTCGGAGCCGGCGCCGGGGCACCCTCCTTCCTCGGCATCCCGGGCGAGTTCGCGGGGCAGGTCTTCTCGGCCAACGAATTCCTGACCCGCGTCAACCTGATGGGCGGCGACAAGTTCCCCTATCTCGATACGCCGATCGGCATGGGATCGAGCGTCGTCGTCATCGGTGCCGGCAACACCGCCATGGATTGCCTGCGCGTCGCCAAGCGGCTCGGCGCTCCGTCAGTGCGCTGCGTCTACCGTCGCTCGGAAGCCGAAGCGCCGGCGCGGATCGAGGAACTCCGCCACGCCAAGGAGGAAGGCGTCGAATTCTTCTTCCTGCATGGCCCGGTGGAGATCCACACCGATGCCGACGGCAACGTCGCCGGCATGACCGTGGAGCGGATGGAACTGGGCGAGCCGGACGACAAGGGCCGCCGCAAGCCGGTGCCGACGGGCGAGAAGGTCCACCTCGACTGCGATACGGTCATCTATGCCCTCGGCACCAACGCCAACCCGATCGTCGCCCAGGCGACGCCGGGCCTCGGCGTCAACAAGTGGGGCAACATTGTCGCCGACGACGCAACGCAGGCGACCAACCTGCCGGGCGTTTTCGCAGGCGGCGATATCGTCACCGGCGGCGCCACCGTGATCCTCGCCATGGGTGCCGGCCGGCGCGCCGCACGCGCCATCGGCGCCTGGCTGCAGACCGGCAAGCAGGTCTGGCCGATCACGTCCGAGCATGCCGCAGCCTTCGTCCCGCCGTCGCAGGCTGGCCTCGGGTCGTCCGGGGTCACCGCGTCGGCCGCCGAATAGAACCGGGGAACCCCGCCATGGAAACTACCATCGAGCGCACGCTCGTCTGCCCGAAGTGCCATCAGCCCCTGGAAGGGGAAGAGGTCTACATCTGCTGCGCTGGGGCCACCTTGTCCTGGCACTGCACCGACTGCGGCAAGGTCAGCGAGGGCTTCGCCTTCCCCTATGGGCTCTGTCCGCTGTGCTCCGGCAAGCTGGAGTTGCTCAATCGCGAGACCATCGAAGACGAAGAGGCACTTGCCGCCGTCCGCTCCGCCTTCGAGATCGAGCTCGGCGGGCAGGCCTTCTACGCGCGCGCCGCGTCGCAGACCGCCGAGCCCGTCCTCCGCGAGCTGTTCACCAAATTCGCAGAGATGGAGGGCGAACACATCGAAACCCTCAGCCGCCGCTATCACGCGGAGGTTCCCGCTCCGTCGCCCGAGTTTCAGGTCGACCGCGCCGCGATCTTCGCCGGCATCGAAAGCCGGCCGGAGGATCCGGTGAACCTGCTGCGGATCGCCATTCTCTTCGAACAACGCGCCGTGGAGTTCTTCAGCAAACAGGCCGAGCGTGTCCCCGACGGGTCCGTGCAGAAGCAGCTGTACAAGGAACTCGCCGCCGAGGAACGCGAGCACGTCGCTCTGCTGACCACGGAGTATGAACGATGGAAGCTCGGGAAGCCGGGACTCCTTTAGTACCGAAGTCAGGGACATCAGAAGACGATATGGACGGAATATCGAGTCTGGCCGCCTGGGACACTCTGCCGCTCGCCCGCAAGAAGGGAACGCGGCCACTGGCAGAACATTACGAAGCGATCGTCGTCGGAGCCGGACCGGCCGGCAATGCCGCCGCGCTGAGCTTGGCACGCGCCGGCGTCGACGTCCTGCAGCTGGAGCGAAGTGAATACCCCGGTGCCAAGAACATCCGGGGCGCCGTTCTCTACGCTCCGGCACTCGACGCTCTGCTGCCGGAGTTTCGCAGCTCGGCCCCTCTGGAACGTCGGATCGTGGAGCACTGGAGCTGGGCTCTGGACGACCACGCCCATGCCGGTACCCGCGAGCGGGCAACGTCCGTGGACGGGGACCGGTCCACCCACTACACGGTGCTGAGATCTCCCTTCGATGCTTGGTTTTCCGCCACCGTCAAGGAAGCGGGCGCGCAGGTGCTCTGTGCGACGGCCGTCACCGACCTGGTGCGTGAGGACGACGGCCGGGTGATCGGCGTGCGCACCGATCGGGACGACCGGGTCTTCTTCGCCGACGTGGTCATCCTGGCCGACGGCGTCGAAGCGCTGGTGGCCCGCCGCTCCGGCCTTCGCGAGGAACTGCAGCCCCTGGAAGTGGCCATGGCGGTCAAGGAAGTGCGCCTGATGCCGAGCGACCTCATCGAGGCCCGCTTCGGCGTCAGTGCCTTCGACGGCGTGTTGCTGGAGGCATCCGCGTCGTTCGCCCGAACTCTGCCCGGCATCGGTTTCATCTACACCAACCGGGACTCGCTGTCGGTCGGCATCGGCTGCCTGGTCAGCGACGTCTGCGACAGCGCCGTGCCCCCCTCCGAACTGCTCGACCGCTTCAAGCATCATCCCTCGATCCGGCCGCTGCTGGAGGGCAGCGAGGTCAGCGGCTTCGCCGCCCAGCTCTTCCCCGAGGGCGGCTACCGGTCGCGGCCCCGGCTGTTCGGAGACGGCTGGCTGACCTGCGGCGATGCCACCCAGCGCAACGACGCCCTGCACCGGGACGGCTCGACGATGGCACTCACCTCCGGGCGTCTGGCGGCGGAGACGATCATCGAGCTGCGGGGTCACGGCCGGCCGATGACGGCACGGCATTTGTCGCTGTATCGCGACAAGCTGGACCGCAGCGCCGTGCTGCGTGACCTGCGCCGGCTGCGCCCGCTGACGCCGCCACCCCGGGACGGCCGGCAAGGTGCTTCCGCCGACCCGCAGCAGCTGGCGCGGATGAACCGCGAACTGGCTCGAACAAAGGCCGCCGGCAGCATCCGCATCGAAGAAGCGCTCCTGACGCGCCTTCGTCGCCAGCCGCGGTTCGGCCCACCCGGCGAGGCAATCTAGTCACGACGTTCTGACGGTTTGGCTGCAAGTCCTTACAGGGAGGCTGGGCAGCCCCTCTCCCTCCGCCGCCCGGCGGGGGGAGAGGACCCTTCAGCGGCATCGTGCCGGTCCGTCAGCCCGGCTTGCCGTCGATCCGCGGGCGCAGCAGCATCGGCCCGTAGACGCCGACAAACCCGCTGAACGCCCCGATCCACGCGAACCCCGATACCCAGAGCAACCCCTGGACGCCGGGCCAAAGGCCGGCCGCGACCCGTGCCAGCGCTGCCAGCGTTACCAGCAGGTAGATCAGCGTCGTGGCCGGCCCGGCGGTCAGGCTGCGGCCGGTGTGCCCCAGCGTCGCCCGCGTCATTACCGCCAGGATCATCGTACCGACGGCGCCGGCGGTCAGCGCGTGGACGGCCGTCGATTGAGTGACCGGCGCCTGATCGCCCTGCGCCGCGGCCAGCAGTGCGAAGCCTGCCGGCACCCACGCCCAGCCCACATGCAGCACCGCCACCAGCGGGTCGGCGAGCGTCCGCCGCCCCTGCCAACGCAACAGGCGGACCAGGTTGAGCATCGCGGCGACGGCGAGCGCCGCGATCGCGGTGTCGCTTCCGGGCAGGATCACCCAGGACGCGAGCGCGACCAGCGTGCCCGCCAGAGTCAGCTGGTCCCACCTGCCGAACGGGGCCGGCATCGGCCCGGCCGGTCGCTTCGCCAGCCAATTACGGGTGAAGCTGGGGACGATGCGCCCGCCGATCAGTGCGATCAGCAGGATCAGGATGGCGACGGCCAGCCGCCAGCCGGCCCCGCCCGCGTCAATCAGGGCCAGCGTCTCGCCGTGCATCAGGACGTTGGCGACCAGCAGCGCGGCAAGCCCGCCGACCATCGGCAGGTTGCGCCAGTTGCGACCGGCGACGATTTCCCGCGCGACGGCTGCGATCAGTGCGGCGAGAAAGGCGAGGTCGATGCCGGCGGCGACAAGGCCGCCGATCGAAGCGGAATGAGCCATCGCCAGCCGGCCGGCCAGCCACAGCAGGGCGAGTGCGGCCAGCGGAGTGCCCTGCACCGGCAGCCGGCCGGTCCAGTTGGGGATCGCGGTCAGCAGGAAGCCCGCTACCGCGGCGACGGCAAAGCCGAACAGCATCTCGTGGATATGCCAGTCGAGCGGCGAGAACCGGCTGTCGAGGACGGGAATCCCGGCCAGCTCGGCCAGCCAGACGGCAAGGACGATCGCCGCCGACAGGCCGGACAACAGGAAGAACGGCCGAAACCCATAACCGAGCACGGCGGCGCCGGCGTGGCGACGAAGGCGCGGTATGGGCGTGTGTCCGGCTGCGGTCATCTCCATCCCTTCCTGCGCCGCGAGGCCGCATGTATCGCCGTGGCGTACGCGGCGATCAGCGGGTCAGGCTCCCAGCAGTTTCCGCAGATTGTCGAACCCCGCCTGATAGAACTGTTCGAGCATACGGGTGATCTCGTTTTCCGGCACGCCCAGAGGCCGGAACGACGTCGACCATTCGATGGTCGACTTCTCCCCTTCGCGGGAAACGGTGATGGTCGAACGGTAGTCGGAGAGCGGCATCGTGCCGCCGACGATCGAGTACGTGTAGGTCTTCGCCTCCCCGTCGAACTTTTCCAGCTGTTCGACGATCTCGGAGCCGTCGGCCAGCTTCACGCGGCGCCTATGCCCCCCCTCTTCGATCACGCTGGTTTCCACCGCCGGGTGCCAATCGGGTAGCGCATTCCAGCCACCCACCAGCCGCCAGACCTCCTCCGCCGGCGCCATGACCTTCGTGCACACCGTAACCTTGGTCATCGCCATGCCTCCTGATGCGATGCCTCTGCCTCGACCGCCGACGATATCACCTTTTCCCGGCCGATCGACAACCCCGGCGCGCTTCGTGCGTGGCAGAGCACTCAGCGTCCTTGATCCCGTCGCACCGGGCGTGCAGCCTGCCGGGTGGCACCACCGCGCAGGGACATCCCGTGTCCGGATCGACCCGTGATCACACCTACGTCGTCACAACCACCTGGACCGGCAACCTCGGCCAAGGGACGGCCGGCTATCGCTCGTATGCCCGCGGCCACCAAATCGCCGCCACCGGCAAGCCGGAGATCGCAGGCTCGTCCGATCCGGCGTTCCGGGGTGACGGCGATCGCTGGAATCCGGAGGAACTCTTCGTCGCCGCCCTGTCGGCCTGCCACATGCTGTGGTACCTGCATCTGTGCTCGGATGCCGGCCTCGTCGTCGTCGACTACGCCGACGAGGCACGGGGAGAAATGGTCACGGATGCGGACGGCGCCGGCCGCTTCACCCGTGTCAGGCTATACCCCCGGGTAGCGCTCGCCCTCGCCGCGGACGCGGATGCCGCCACCGAACGGGAACGCGCCCTCACCCTGCATCGGGAAGCGCACCGGAAATGCTTCATCGCCAATTCGGTGTCGTGCTCCCTGGAGATCGACGCCCGCGTGGACCTGGCCGACCTGCGATCCGGGGCGGCGACCTCCGGTCGTCAATTTTGAACCGCCGGGACAGAAACCGCCCAGGTCCAGCGGCCGGCCGGGCTGCCGCGGCAGATCACGGCGACGAGAACCTGCGCCGCCGGGTGCGCGGAGCCCGATGTCGCTTCCGGTTCGGCGCTTCCGGCAGGCGTCCCGGCTCGATTGTCGTCATGTTCGATCGGCTGGACGAGCGCGTCGGCGGCGGTCCCGATGTCGGCACCCGTCTCGTCCACATCGCCGACGACGCCGCCATCCCCGTCGATCGAGTACAGCAGTTCCCGGCATCGGATACGCCCGCCGAACTCGCGCGTCACCTGCGCACGCCCAGAGACGGTGCCGAAAAGGGCGCCCTGCACGGCGCCCGGCGTCGTCGACCAGCCGACCCATTCCTCGACCGGCGCCGGCCCGGCCGCATCGGCGATGGCGCGCTGCAGTGCCCTCTGATGGGTTCTCCGGATCGAGCTGATCGCCTCGTCGGTGGCGAGGCGCACACCCAGTCCGACGGCAACGCCGATCAGCGGGTTTGCGGTGAGCACTCCGGCACCCGCGCCCGCACCGAGCCCCGCCGCCTCGGGTGCCACGTCAGCCAATCCGACACAACCCGCGAGGAGCAATGCCGGGAGCAGCAGCAGGCACGCTCCCGGCACGCGCAGGCGACACATGAGAGCCCGGTCAAACCTTCACGGGCTCGCCGGCCTCGATCATGTCCTGACGAAGGGCCTGACATTCGATCGGGATATCGCGCATGGAAATGACCCCCACGACTTCACCGTTGGCCATCACTGGCAGGTGGCGGAACCGGCCGTGCAACATCACTTCGAGGGCCTCGGTCAGGGAGCAGTCGATGGACACCGTCTCCGGGCGCCGTGTCATCACCTCTTCGACTTGCGTCCGATCCATGTCGCGGCCGGCGGCGACGACGCGGGTCACCACGTCACGCTCGGTGAAGATGCCGATGAGATGCCGCCCCTCGACGACCGGAAGGGCGCCGATACGGTGGCTCGCCATCACGCAGGCGGCCTCCCGCACACTGGACTGCGGAGGTTGTGTTATGGCCGAACGACCCCGGATCAGCCTTGCCACGGACGTTTTTGGCATATCGTACTCCCATCCCGGTGACCGCTCCGCCTCGAAGCTGCGGCCCTTTAGCCATTGCAGCCGCGCTGCGAACCGGGATTTCGCCCTGATTCTGGGAATAATCGCACAAATTCGCCCGCCTGTCATCGCCGAGGCCCGGCGGCAGGCATCCTAGGAGGCCGTTGTCGTCATGAAATCGCTCGCCGATCTCTGGGCCGGCCGACTGCCGTTGTCGGATGCCTTCTGGACGTATGCGATCTTCTGGGGGTTCCTGATCAACCTCGCAACGGTGATCGCCTCACTCGCCGTGCTGGTCACTGGCGGCGGTGCTCCGCCGGCTCCCTGGGCAGCACCCACGGCTTTGGCGCTGCACCTCCTGCCGATACCCTACAACATCGTCGCTCTGGTGGGGGTGTGGCGCAGTTCGGCACGGCCGGAGGTAACTCCCACGCCGAGGCTCCTGGCCCGCTGCGCGGTGGTCGTCTGGATGGGAGGCATGGTCCTCGTTTGAGCCGATACCGAGCATCGGCATGCACGGAATTTGGTAGATTACATGTGGTATATTTCTACCATTACGATAGGGGACGTATCTTGACTCCGCACCGATTCGTCGCCACCTGCGAGCGTGTCGGGTCCGGGCCCCTCTGGCGATCGAGGCGTCGGTCGTGATGTCGGATCTCGTTTCGGATTGGCGCTGCCGCGGCGCAACCGCATCGGGACGAACATCATGGAGTTTCTGGAGCCCCTTCTGGCCGCTTCCTTCCTCGGCAAACCCGCCTGGGTCTGGCTGCTTTTCGCAGTCATCGTCATCGCCCTGCTGACGTTCGACCTGGGGGTTCTGCACCGTGATCAAAAAGAGATCGGCGTGCGCGAAAGCCTGTGGCTCTCCGCCTTCTACATCAGCATCGCGTGCCTGTTCGGCGGCTGGATCTGGTGGTACCTCGGTCCCGACATGGGGATGCAGTATTATACCGGGTTCCTGATCGAGAAGAGCCTGTCTCTCGACAACGTCTTCGTCATCGCCCTGATCTTCACGTACTTCGCCGTGCCGCGGATCTACCAGCACCGGGTGCTGTTCTGGGGCATACTCGGCGTCATCGTGTTGCGCGGGATCATGATCGGCCTGGGAGCCACGCTGGTCGCCCATTTCTCGTGGATCTTGTGGATCTTCGGCGCGTTCCTCCTGTTCACCGGTGTCAAGATGCTGTTCATGGGGGACCATGCGCCTGACATCCAGAACAATACCCTGCTGCGCTTCCTCAAGCGCCGGCTGCGGGTGACCGAGGACTTCGCCGGCGGCAAGTTCTGGGTGCACAAGCCGGACCCGGTCTCCGGACGGACGGTTCGCTGGGCGACGCCGCCGTTCCTCGCCCTGTGCATGGTGGAGTTCGCGGACCTGATCTTCGCCGTCGACAGCGTGCCGGCGATCTTCGCAATCACCACCGACCCGTATATCGTCTATACGAGCAACATCTTCGCCATCCTCGGCCTGCGGGCGCTGTTCTTCGCGCTGGCGGCGATGATCCACCGCTTCGCATATCTCAAGTACGCCCTTGCCCTGGTGCTGATCTTCATCGGCTGCAAGATTTTCTACGCCCAGGTGTACGGCAAGCTCGACCCGGCGATCTCGCTCGGTGTGACCTTCACGCTGATCATCGGCGGCGTTGTCGCATCGCTGCTGCGGACCCGAGGCGCATCGCCCGCTGCGCTCGAACGGTAGCGTGGCGAGGGGTCCAAATCGGCAACGGCAGCTCCACGCGACGGGCATGGACGATACGACCTTGGGCGGACTTGTAATCCGGCGATCGCCCCGCTAGCGTCCCGCTCCGATAAGCGGGGAAACCTGCGAGTGAACGAACAGGGAGGCGGTGGACGCAGCGATGGCGGCCGCCGAAATAGGGATGGCACCAGGCGATCACACCTGCCGCGGAATCATGACCACCGCACCGGTCACCATCCGGCGCGACGAGAGCGTCCGCAAGGCATTGCAGATGCTGCTGAAGCACAAGCTACTGGCGCTTCCCGTCGTCGACGAGAGCGGCCGTTACCTGGGCATGTTCCTTCGCAGCCGGCTGGTGTCGCTGCTGCTGCCGCGGATCGTGGCCCTGGAGCAGGAAATCCCGGAAGTAGGTCGGCTGCTGGAGGTCGGTTTCATGACCGATTCCATCGACGACGCGCAGGAGCGCTTCCAGGTGTTTGCCGATCAGCCGGTGGGTGATCATGTGCAGGAGGACACGCCCGTACTCAGGCCGGACAGCCCGGTGATGAACGCGGTGCTGTTCCTTTACCGTACCCGGTCGTACCTGCCCGTGGTCGACGAGGCGAGCGGCAAGCTGGTCGGCGTCGTCTCCACATGGGACGTGCTGGGGAAGATCGCAGGCTCCCGCGCCTGATCCCGACCGCCGCCGCGGCTGCAATCAAACCAAGCGAATTTACGGGGAGAGAGACGTCATGTTCAGCGCAAGGGCAGTCGCCCCATGAGTGCCATGTGGACCGCCGTCGGCGTGCTCATAGCGACCTACGCTGCGGTCATGAGCGAAAAGATCAATCGCTCGATCGTCGCCCTCCTGGGCGCACTGATGATGATCGTGCTCGGCATTCTGAGCCAGGAACAGGCGGTCGAGGGTATCGACTTCAACACCATCGGCCTGCTGATCGGGATGATGATCATCGTCTCGATCACGCGCAAGAGCGGGGTGTTCGAGTACCTGGCCATCTGGTCGGCGAAACAGGTGAAGGCCAGCCCCGCCGGCATCCTCGCGATGCTGGCGGTGGTCACGGCCGTGATGTCGGCTTTTCTCGACAACGTCACGACCGTGTTGCTGGTCGTGCCGGTGACGCTCATCATCACCGAGCAACTGAAGGTCAATCCCTACCCGTATCTGTTCTCCCAAATCCTGGCGTCGAACATCGGCGGCACGGCGACGCTGATCGGTGATCCGCCAAACATCCTGATCGGCACCCAGGTCGGCCTGTCGTTCAATCAGTTCGTGGTCAACCTCACGCCCGTCATTCTCATCGTGCTGGTCGTCCACGTCCTTTCGATGCACCTGATCTGGGGGCGACGTATGACGGCCTCCACCGAAGCCCGTGCCAAGGTGATGGCCTTTGACGAGCGCCGCGCGATCACCGACCACCGGCTGCTGAAGCAATCGCTCGCCGTCCTGTCGCTGGTGATCGTCGCCTTCGTCTCGTCCCGCTATATCGGCCTCGAAGCCGGAGCAATCGGTCTCGCCGGGGCGGCGATCCTGATGCTGCTCGACAACGTCGGCAAGTCGGCCGAGCACCAGACCGAAAACATCACCAAGGTGTTCGGCGAGGTGGAGTGGATCACGATCTTCTTCTTCGTCGGCCTGTTCATGGTGATCGCGGGCGTCGAGCACACCGGGGCACTGAGACTTCTGGCGGACATGCTCGTGGAGGCGACCGGCGGCGATCTCCAGATCACCGGCTTGGGCGTGATGTGGGCGTCTGCCGTGCTCTCGGCGATCGTCGACAACATTCCCTTCGTCGCCACCATGATCCCTCTGATCAAGGCGATGGCACCGAGCTTCGGGGGTCCCGACGGGCTGATGCCGCTGTGGTGGGCCCTGTCGCTGGGCGCTTGCCTCGGCGGTAACGGCACGCTGATCGGCGCGTCGGCCAACCTGACCGTCGCCGGAATTGCCGAGCGCAACGGCGTCCCGTTCCGCTTCCTCCACTACACCAAGATCGCCTTCCCGCTGATGCTGATTCACGTGGCGATCTGTCACGTCTATCTGCTCTGGCGGTTCCTATAGAAGCGGTCGCGACAGCGGCGCGGCGCGCGTCCGGAAAGTGCACCGGACGCGCGCCGAAGCAGCCGCAACGACAGATCGACGCTCACCCCCGCCGCGCGCCCGAACTCGACGGCGCGGCTCAACAGGGGCCTGCGACGCATGCATGGCAATACTGACACCCACCTGCCGGAGGTGCTGTTCGGCCTCGATCCGCTGTGGGCTGCGACGGGAATCCTGATCGCCACCTACGCCGTGATCATCAGCGAGCGCGTCAACCGGGCGATCATCGCCCTACTGGGCGCCATGCTGATGATCTGGCTCGGCCTTCTCACCAACGAGCAGGCGATCGAGGGTGTCGACTTCAACACCATCGCATTGCTGGTCGGGATGATGATGATCGTCGCCGTGACCCGGAAATGCGGAGTATTCGAATATCTGGCCATCTGGTCGGCAAAAAAGGTGAAGGCCAGCCCGGCCGGCATTCTGGCGATGCTGGCGATCGTCACTGCCGTGCTGTCCGCCTTCCTCGACAACGTCACGACCGTGCTCCTGGTCGTGCCGGTGACGCTGATCATCACCGAAGAGCTGAAGATCGATCCCTACCCCTTCCTCTTCTCGCAGATCCTAGCGTCGAACATAGGCGGTACGGCAACCCTGATCGGTGATCCGCCGAACATCCTCATCGGCACGCAGGTGGATCTGACCTTCAACGACTTCGTGATCAACCTGGCACCCGTGGTCGTGATCACGCTCGTCTTCCACGTCATCGCCATTCACCTGCTGTGGGGCCGTTCCATGCGGGCGACGGCCGAGGCGCGCGCACGAGTGATGGCGTTCGAGGAACGGCGGACGATCCGGGACGCCGGTCTGCTGATGAAAGCGCTGTCGGTGATCGCGTTGGTCATCGTTTGCTTCGTCCTCGCGCGGCCATTGGGCATCGAACCGGGCGCCATTGCGCTGTCCGGTGCGGCCGTGCTGCTGCTGCTCGACAATCTCGGCAAGCCGGCGGAGCAGCAGACGGAGAGCGTCATCCACGTCTTCAACGAGGTGGAGTGGATCACGATCTTCTTTTTCGTCGGCCTGTTCATCGTCATCGCCGGCGTCGAGCACGCAGGCGTTCTCAGCCTCTTCGCCAACAAGCTGGTGGAACTGACGGGCGGTGATCTGCGGGTGACCGGTGTCAGTATCCTCTGGGCTTCGGCCGTGCTGTCGGCGGTGGTGGACAATATCCCCTTCGTGGCGACGATGATCCCGCTGATCAAGTCGATGGCGCCCACGTTCGGCGGCCCTGAGGGGCTGCTACCGTTGTGGTGGGCACTATCGCTGGGGGCGTGTTTCGGCGGCAACGGCACGCTGGTGGGCGCTTCCGCCAATCTCACCGTCGCCGGCATCGCCGAACGCAGTGGCGTTCGCTTTCCGTTCGTGAAGTTTCTGAAGTTCGCATTCCCGCTGATGCTGGCGCAGGTGGCGATCGCCAACGTCTATGTCCTGTGGCGCTATCTCTGAGGCTGGCGGCGTAGCCAACTCGGCTGCGCCGACCACGTGCTACAGCACCAACAGACGGTTGGGCAGTTCGTCCACATCGTCCGGCCGCTTCGGCAGGCGCTCCGCCAGCACCCCGATGCAGCTTTCGATCGCCTGCAGAAACCCGTCGGTAACCCGACCCGCCCGGACGCTGGCGGTAAACTGCGCCAGCGTCTTATCCCAGACGGCATCGTCGACCACCTGCTTCACTCCCCGGTCGGCGATGATCTCGACGTAGTGCTCGGCGGCCGAGACGAAGAACAGCACGCCGGTGCGGTCCCGGGTCGACGCGAGGCCCAGGTCGAGAAACAGCTGGTGTGCCCGCTGCCGCGCTCGATGGTGCTGATGGGTGCGGGGGATCAGCCGGAACCGCAGAGGCGGCCAGCGGAACAGCGCGTAGAAGATCAGGAACAAGCCCACCTGGGCCGCGAAGAACACGCCGTGGCTGAACCAGAACGGCCACGGCAGCAGCAGCGCCAGACCGGAGACGACGAACGTGGCCACGACGGCTGCCAGCGTCGGGATGTGCAGGTAATCTCCGGACGCGCGGGCGACGACGGTGACGAACTCGGCCGCAGTGCGCCGCTCCGCGGCGGTGACCGCATCCTCGATTCGCTTCTGGTTTGCTTCGTTCAGGAACGGCATCGCTCACCAGTCTCCCGAGGCGCCGCCGCCGCCAAAGCTGCCTCCACCGCCTTCGAACCCCCCGCCTCCACCTCCACCGCCACCCCAGCCACCGCCGAGGCCGCCCCCAAGGCCACCGATGCTGCCGCCGATCATCCCGCCGCGTCCGACACGCCGCCGGAGAGACCCGGGCGATGCGTAGCCAGACCGGGCACGGTTGCGGTGACCGATCCAAAGGATGACCAGGAACACCGCCAGCACGAAAAGCATCGGCAGGATTTCCGAGACTTCCGCCTTGGCGCCCAGGCGTTCGGGTGGCGGCTGGCCCTCCGCTTCCGCCTGCAGCACCTTCAAAATCGCACTCGTGCCGGCGACGATCCCCGGCCCGAACTGACCGGAGCGGAACGCCGGGCGGATGACTTGCTCGATGATCAGCCGCGACTGGGCGTCGGTCAGTGCCCCTTCTAGTCCGTAGCCGACCTCGATCCGCACCTTGCGCTCCGTGGGTGCGACGATCAGCAGCACGCCATCGTTCTTGCCGGCGCGGCCGATGCCCCACGCCCGGCCGAGCTGGTAGCCGTAGTCCTCGATCGGCAGGCCCTGCAGCGAGCGCAGCGTAACCACGACCACCTGGTTGCCGGTCGCCTGCTCGTGTTGCTGCAGCGATGCGTCCAGGCTCTGCTGCTCCGCGGGCGACAGCAGCCCGGCCTCGTCCACCACCCGCCCGGTCAGCCGCGGAAAGCGCAGGCCGTCGGGGGGAGGCGTCGTCTCCTCGGGCGGGGTCACCGGTGCCGACGGCGATGGTACGCCGCCTTCGGCCGGTGTGCCCGGCGGCGCCGATTGGTCGACCGGTGGCGCGCCCTGAAGCGGCCCCGTCCGCGGCACGGGTGTCTGCGCCGCTACGGCACCGAGGCTGATCAGCCAGACCGCCAGCACGGCGATGGCGAGAAGAACGCCCGCCTTCCGGTGCGGATCGAACGCCTGCTGCGGCCGGCGGCCCATCGAAGCCTCAGAACTTGACGGTCGGCGTCTGCTGCGCGTTTTCGGCGGCGGCGAACGTCTGCATCGGCTCGTTGCCGGAGTAGAGAGTCATCGCCCACAGGCGGCCGGGGAAGGTCTTCAGCTCGGTGTTGTACTTGCGCACCGCCTCGATGTAGTCGCGCCGGGCGACGGCGATCCGGTTCTCGGTGCCTTCCAGCTGCGACTGCAGGGCGAGAAAATTCTGATTGGCTTTCAGGTCGGGATAGCGCTCCACCACCACCAGCAAACGGGACAGGGCAGAGCTGAGTGCAGCCTGATTCTGTTCAAATGCTTTGAATGCTTCCGGATTGGTCAGCATTTCCGGCGGCAACTGCGTCTGCGCCACCTTGGCGCGCGCCTCCACCACCGCCTGCAGGGTCTCCTTCTCGAACGCGGCCGCCCCCTTCACCGTCTCCACCAGGTTGGGGATCAAATCGGCGCGTCGCTGGTACTGGTTCTGCACCTGCGACCACGCGGCTTTCGCCTGCTCTTCCAGCGTCGGGATCGTGTTGACGCCGCAGCCGGTCAGCAGGACGACGAGAAGCATCGCCATCAGGCCGCGGAGCAATCCGCCCGCAGGGACGCCGGTGGGTGTGAGAGTGGCGGGATGGGCCATGATCTCCTCCTCGCTTCCGATCCGTTTGGTCTTGCCGGAACGCTGTCGTGTCTGGGACGGAGCGGCCCGGTCAGCCTGGTCTAGAACGGAGGAATCGGGAAGCGTCCCGGACCGTGGCTTCGGCCGCGCCCCCACGTTCCCGACCCCCGATGCCTCCGCTTAGCCGATCTGGTGCCGAAATGCAACGACGACGCGAATGACTTCCATCGCTATTTCCAAAACCGCCAGCTCGCGGCGCCCCGTACGCGGGTGGAAACGGAGATGCCCCGGGACCGTAGGGCTGGACGTGGGTGGGTGGGGTGGGTGGATTCAGCCGCGTTACAGCAGGCCGCGCATGGTCAGGTCGCGCTCGATCGCATCCGCGGCGGATTGACCGACTCGACTGGTGATCATATCGCAGGCGATGGCGCGCAAGGCCCGATTGACCAGTCTGCGATCCCCGACCCCGGCGCGAGTCAGCAGCGCCCGCATGAGTTCCGGAACCGTGGAATCCGCGCGTCGTAGGATCAGGCGCCGTATCGGCTCGAAATCTTGCTCCCGGTCCAGCTTGGGCCACGGACGCAGCATCACGTCCCGGCGAACGGCGTCCACCTGCGGGATGATCTGCACCAAGTCAGTGCGCAGCTCGCGGCACCCGTTCGGATCCAGCTGGCCTGGATGGTATTGAGACGGTATGCCCCCTTCCGCCCGCATCCGCTGCACCCAGTTCCGAACGAGGGGATTGTCCACGTGCAGGTGGAAATGATCACGCAGAAATTTCTGGCAGTTGCGCCGGCCGAGCTGGAAATCGTGCATGCGCAGTTGCTCGTGCAGGAAGCCGGCGAAACCCGCGAGCCCGGCGGATGCGAGTTCGGTCTGCTGCGGCAGGGCCGTCTCGCGCACGGGCGTGATCAGGTACCGATTGCGGATCTCCTCATCGAACGCCACAGCCAATTCCTGCGGCTTGAACGCAGCGTGCGAACGGAGCATCGGGATAAGCGCAAAGAGCGAGTCGAGAACGTCCGGCGCCTGGTCGCTCCTTGTCCCTCCCGGGCGCCCGGTATCATTCGGGAAAGGATCGACAAGCAACAGCGACCGATCGGCCCGGCGGCCATCCGTCGATGGGGGCCGGGACGTCCCGTTCAGCAGTGCCCAGTGGGCGTATTCCAGCGGCTCGTTGTTCAAGAGGCCACCATCGACACACCACAGGAGGCAGGAGTCGCCATCGTCCTGCGGCAGGTCCATATCGACCGCCACCGATACCTTGCCGGAAGCGGCCGTCGCCTGACCGCCGAATACGCGCTCGCGGTAGACGTGCTTCGGATTGTGGAACGGTCTCACCGGAAAGCCGCACGGAAAGGCGGAAGTGGCGAGCGCCGCGTCGCGCACCGCATCCCAGCCATCTGCCGCATCCGGTCGATTCACCGGGATGGCCCCCGGGGGCAACGGCTCGGCCGGTCCGGCTCCCGTTCCCAGCAGCGCGAAGTGGGCGTAGTCGCAGTGGGATCTGACGGCATGACCACGCATACGCTCGTCGGCGATCATGCGAATCACGTAGGAAATGCCACGCATGTTGGTCAGGCTGAGGTAGAGCTGCAACGGATTGGCAAAGTACGATGGCGGAACCGCAGGCGCCGGCATCGCAGCCCGCACGGATGCGACCGCCTCCTCCGCGATCTCCGTCAGCACGCGGCCGTTGAGCAGCGACCACACCTTCGGCGGACGCCCCCGCAGATCATCGGTGGTGAGCAATTGGCTGACATCGGTGCGCAATACCCAGCTTCGGTACAGCAGGTTGCGCTCGCCGTTGGCGACATCGGTGGCAGCGCTCGCGTCTGCGAGATCGGTGACGGGGAAGTGACCGGTGAACGGCAGCATCGACAGCAGCGCCCCGACGATCCCGCCCGCCGACGCGCCGGCCGCCACGCGCAGTCGCACCACATGATCGGGAACCCGCAGATCGCCCGCAACCTTTGCGTTCTCCCAGGCCTGCAGCGCCTCGATCAGGTAATCGACGACACCGGCGGTATACGCGCCTGCCGAGGCGGCGCCAGCCATCACCAGGCCGATCTCGAAGGCGGGCGGAGCACTCTGTTTCATAGGATTTAATTCCCTGATAACCGCGCGGCAGCAATTCCGGAACTGCTGCGAGTGGCCGGTTGTTCGATGCCCGGTTACATTGGTGAGCGATTATCGTGAAAGGATTGATCGCCGCCGATTAAGGCTTATAGTCCTACTTTGGCGCTCTGTCAATGTTCCTCGACCACTCCACCGGGCGCCCGTCGATCGCCACCGACTTGACCACGGCGAACACCGCGCGGCCGGGCGCGAGTTGCAGGTGCGCCGCCGAACGGCGGGTGATGCGGGAGACCAGCCTCGTGCCGCCAACGCTGATCTGCACGTCGGCGTAGCAGTCCCCTCCGAGCCGAAGGTCGCCGACCACCGCCGGCAGAATGTTGAGTGCGCTGACGCCGATGGGCCGGACCAGCGACAGCATCACATCACGGGCGATGATGCGCACTCGCAGGTGCGTTCCTTCCGGCGTAGGGAATCGCGGGACGATCAGCACTCCACCATCGAAGCCGAGCCGTGTGAGGCCGTCGTTCTCGTCGTGATCGAGCACATGCACCGGCACCACCGCACCCGCCTCATAGGGACTGTCCGGTGGAAACAGGTCGAGGCGGGCCATGGTCTGCGTCACCTCACCTTCGGCCGCGACGTGCCCGTGGTCCAGCACCACCACGTGGTCGGCGAGGCGCGCCACTTCCTCGACGGAATGGCTGACGTAGACGATCGGCAACTGCACGTCGTCCCGCAGTCGCTCGATGTAAGGCAGGATCTCCGCCTTGCGGCCGGCGTCGAGCGCTGCCAGGGGCTCGTCCAGCAGCAGCAGCCGCGGCTGCGCCAGCAACGCCCGGCCGAGGGCCACCCGCTGCCGCTCACCACCGGACAGGGCCTGTGGCCGGCGGTCCAGCAGGTGGCCGATGCCGAGCATGCCGACCACCGCGTCGAGGTCGATCCGCCGCTCGGCGCGTGGCGAGCGGCGGAAGCCGTATAGCAGGTTGTCGCGAACGCGCAGGTGCGGAAACAGCCGGGCATCCTGGAAGACGTAGCCGACCCGGCGGCGATGCTGGGCCACGTCGATGCCGGCGGGGGCATCGAAGAATGTCTCCGTGCCGACGCGGACATGCCCGTCGTCCGGCCGCATCAGGCCTGCAAGCCCGTTGACCACGCTCGACTTGCCGGAGCCGGATGGGCCGAACAGCGCGGTCACCCCCCGCTCCGGACCCCGGAACGCCACGTCCAGAACGAAGGTGCCCAAACGCTTGCGGATGTCCACGTCCAGCATCAGCCGGCCTCCTGCAGCGGGGGCACGTCGGGAATCAACGCCCGAGGAACGAGCGGGCGCGCCGCGCCGCCAACTCGGCCAGCACGAGGCCGCCCAGGGCGAGGCCGATCGACAGCGCGGCCAGACGCGCCGCCGCCGCCTCGTTGCCGGGTGTCTGGATCGCCGAGTAGATGGCGAGCGGCAGTGTCTGCGTCTCGCCCGGGACGTTGGAGACGAACGTGATGATCGCGCCGAACTCGCCCAGGCTGGCGGCAAACGCCGTGACCGCCCCGCCGACGATGCCGGGCAGCATCAGCGGCAGTGTGATCGAGCAGAACACGTCCAGCCGCGGGGCACCCAGCGATCGCGCCGCCGCTTCCAGGCCTGGGTCGATGGCGTCGAGTGCGAGCCGCATGGCGCGCACTTGGAACGGAAACGTGACCACGGCGGCGGCAACGGCGGCGCCGGTCCAGTTGAAGACGAGGCGGATGCCGAAGGTCTGCAGCAGCCAGGCTCCCACCGGCGCCCGGGTTCCCAGCGAGACGAGCAGCAGATAGCCCACGACCACCGGCGGCAGCACCAACGGTAGGTGCACCAAGCCGTCGAGCAGCAACTTCCCGGGGAAGCGGCCGCGAGCCAGTGCCAGGGCACAGATCAGCGCCAGGGGCAGGCTGCCGGCGACCGCCGCGGCCGAGATGCGCAGGCTCAGCAGCAGAGCCTGCGTCTCCGTCTCGCTCAACACCGGCGCCGTTCAGCCCGTCGGGCCCTGCCAGAGAAAGCCGAACTTCTCGTAGACCTTCGCCGCGGCGCCGGTTGAGATGAATCCGAAGAAGCTGCGCACGGGCGGCGTGTCCCGACCGGCGACGATCGCGAACGGGTAGACGATCGGCGGGTAGCTGTCCTGCGGGAAGGTGCCCACCACCTTCACGCCCTTGCTCGCCCGCGCATCGGTCGCATAGACGATACCGACCGGGGCCTCTCCCCGTTCGACCAGTGCGAGTGCTGCCCGGACGCTGTCGGTGCGCGCGATCAGCGGCTCCGCGGTGTTCCACACGCCCAGATGCTCGAACGCCTTCCGGGCGTAGATTCCCACCGGCACGTGCGCCGGATCGCCGGTCGCGAGCCGCCCGCCGGGGCCGACCAGCGCCGCCACGTCGAACCCGGGTGCGATGAGGACGGTGCCCAATGAACTGTCGGCGGGTGCGACCATGACCAGGGTGTTGCCGACCGGATCGATGCGGCTGGAAGAAACAATGAGGTTGCGGGTCGCCAGGTATTCCATCCATTCCGTATTGGCGGAGATGAAGATGTCGGCCGGTGCTCCCGCCTCCACCTGCCGGGCCAGCGTCGAGGATGCCGCGAACGAGAATCGCACCTCCTCGCCGCCGGACTGCTTGTACTGATCGGCAAGCGCCTGCAGGGCATCGGTCAGGCTCGCAGCCGCAAAGACCGTGATCGGCTCCGCCGCCCGGAGTGACGGCGACAGCAGGGTCGCCGCCGCCAGAAGCAGCAGCCCGACCAGACGGGCGCAACTCTTCACGCTCATTTCTCGCTCTCCTCTCCTGGGCGACGCGCGTTATGCTTCGTCGTATATAGCGAAGGCGACAAGCGCACAATACCCACTGAACGGGGATCGCAAACGCTCTGTCGGCCATGCAATCCCGGCGCCAACGCCCCGGGAGCGAGCATGCTTGCGATTTCAGCGCCGCTCGTGCATCGGTTGCGACGGACCTCGCGCACGGAGTAGCGGCCAGCAATGCGGTTCGGGCACCGACGATGATCCGCCTCGCTGCATCCCGCCTGCTGCAGTCGGTGCTGGTTTTGCTGGCGGTGTCGTTCGCCACCTATGGGCTGATCGGCCTGATGCCGGGAGATCCGATCGACCTGATGATCAGCTCCGATCCGCGGCTCACGTCCGAGGACGCGGCACGGCTGCGCGAAATCCACGGCCTCGACCGGCCGATGGTCGACCGCTACCTGGCTTGGCTCGGCGCCGCGCTCGACGGCGATTTCGGCTACTCCCGCCTCCAGGGACGGCCGGTATGGGATGCGCTGCTGCCTGCCCTGCACAACACTCTGATCCTGATGGGCCTCGCGCTGCTGCTGGCGCTCGCGATCGCGCTGCCGGCCGGCATTCTCGCTGCCGTGCGCCGACATACCTGGATCGACCAGGCGGTAAGCCTCGCCGCGTTCGTCGGCATCTCGACGCCGCCGTTCTGGACGGCACTGCTGCTGATCATTCTGTTCGCCGTGCTCTTCGGCTGGCTGCCGGCAGGAGGCTCCGGTGCCGGCGAAGCGGGCGGCCCGCTGGCGCGGGTGCAATTTCTGGTCCTGCCCGTCCTCAGCCTCGCGCTCGCAGGTCTGGGCGGCTATTTGCGCTACGTGCGCTCGGCGATGATCGAAACCCTGGGCCAGGAGTGGATCCGGACCGCCCGCGCCAAGGGCCTGAGCGAGCGGCGCGTCGTCCTCGGTCACGCCTTGCGAGGCACGCTGATCCCGGTCACGGCGATCATCGGCGTCGAGTTCGGAACGCTGTTCTCCGGCGCCCTGGTGACAGAAACGGTGTTCGCCTATCCCGGCATGGGCCGGCTGATCTACGACGCGGTTCTCGGCAACGATTTCAACCTCGCCCTGGCGGCGCTGCTGCTGGCGACCGGATTCACCCTGGTCGGCAATCTGGCGGCCGACGTGGCGCTCGCCCTCCTCGATCCCCGGATCTCGCCGGCATCGAGGGCAGGATGACCGGTTCCGGCCCCTGGTGGCTGGCCTGGCGCCGATTTCGGCGCCATCCCAGCGCGGTTGCGGGTCTGGGGCTGCTGCTGCTGCTCTCCGCGGCGGCCGCGACGGCACCGCTGCTGGCAACGCTGCTCGGCGTCGAGGCGGATGCGGTGGACCTGTTCAACCGCTTCGCACCGCCATCGACGGCGCATCCGCTGGGCACCGACGAGTTGGGCCGCGACGTCCTCGTCCGCCTGCTCGCCGGCGGACGCGCCTCGTTGACCGTGGGCCTCGCCGCGGCACTGGCATCGGCGGCGATCGGCACGCTGGTCGGCCTCGCCGCCGGGTACTTCGGCGGCCGGCTGGATGCGCTGCTGATGCGACTGACCGATGCCCTGCTGGCGTTGCCGCTGCTGCCGCTGTTGATCGTGCTGGCTGCCCTCGATCCCGGCAAGCTCGGCCTTGCGGCCGACCTCGCCGGCTCGCCGCTGGCGGCGATCGGGCGCATCGTCGTCATCGTCTCCCTGTTCGGCTGGACCACCGTCGCCCGGCTGGTGCGGGCGCAGACCCTGCATCTGCGCCAGGAGACGTTCGTGCTGGCAGCCCGCGCCCAGGGAGCGGGCACGCTGCGCATTCTCGCGGTGCACATCCTGCCCAACCTCGCGTCGGCCGTCGTCGTGGCGACGACGCTGGCGGCAGGCAACGTGATCCTGCTGGAGTCGGTCCTCAGCTTCCTGGGCCTCGGCATCAGCCCGCCGACGCCGAGTTGGGGAAACCTGCTCACCAACGCGCAGGAATTGATATGGATTTCGCCGATGCTGGCAATATGGCCGGGGCTGATGATTTTATTCACCGTCGTAGCTTGCAATGTGGTTGGCGACGGGCTCCGCGAGGCACTTGATCCTCGCGGCGCAACCGGCTAAGCGTGCCCCGGCCGTCGCGGATCGAAGCCGACCTATCTCGGATGCGCGTCGCGGCAGGCCCCGCCCAACCGGAGCAACAGCGGGTTAGGGCGCTTCCTTCCAGTCGCTCCGTGGAGGCTTTCCGCATGACCGCGATCACCTACGACATCAAGGACCCCGCGCTTGCCGAGGCAGGGGCGAACCGCATCGAGTGGGCATTGGCTGAAATGCCGGTGCTGCGGACGCTGATCGAACGCTTCGGCAGCGAAAAGCCGCTGAACGGCGTGCGAATCAGCGCCTGCCTGCACGTTACAGCAGAAACCGCCAATTTGATGCGCGTATTGGTGGCAGGTGGCGCGGACGTGGTGCTGTGCGCCAGCAATCCGCTCTCCACCCAGGACGACGTTGCTGCCGCCCTGCCGCTGAAGTACGGCATTCCGGTGTTCGCACACCGCGGCGACAACCACGAGAACTACTACCGGCGCATCGCATCGGCGCTGGACCACCGGCCGCAGATCACCATCGACGACGGCGCCGACCTGGTCAGCCAGCTCCACACCACGCGCCGCGAGCTGCTCGCGAACATTCTGGGTGGAACCGAGGAGACGACCACCGGCGTCATCCGTCTGCGCGCCATGGCGGCCGACGGGGCGCTGGAATATCCGATCATCGCCGTCAACGATGCGGATACGAAGCATCTGTTCGACAATCGCTACGGCACCGGCCAGAGCACGGTGGACAGCATCCTGCGCGCCACCAACATCCTGGTCGCCGGCAAGGTGTTCACCGTCTGCGGTTACGGCTGGTGCGGCCGGGGCGTAGCGATGCGGGCGCACGGTCTGGGCGCCAAGGTAATCGTCACCGAGGTCGAACCGGTCCGCGCCATCGAGGCGACCATGGACGGCTATCAGGTGATGCCGCTGATCGAGGCGGTCAGCCAGTCCGACATCATCATCACCGTCACCGGCGACAAGCACGTCGTCGACCGGCAACATCTGGAGGCGATGAAGGACGGCGCGATCATTGCCAACGCCGGCCACTTCGATGTCGAGATCAACCTCAAGGCGCTGAAGGAGATGGCGACCGGTGTAACCGATCCACGGCCGCACGTGGAAGAATACCGGTTGCGCAACGGTCGCAGAATCCGGGTGCTGGGCGAGGGTCGACTGGTCAACCTGGCCGCCGCCGAAGGGCACCCGCCGGCGGTGATGGACATGAGCTTCGCCAACCAGGCTCTCGGCGCTCTCTACGTCCTGCAGAACCACAATAACCTGGAAAAGCAGGTGTACTCGGTTCCGCTCGACATCGACCGGCAGGTGGCGAAGTTGAAGCTGGAGTCGATGGGCGTGAGGATTGACTCGCTGAGCGCCGAACAGGAAGCGTATCTGAATTCGTGGCAGGAAGGCACCTGAACCTGCGGTCGGAAATGCCCGGCAGGCGGTGGCGTGGTCGCGCCGCCCTCGCCGCGGCGCTCCTCGCGACCGCCCTGTCCGCCGCCGGGGAACCCGCCAGAGCGGACGCTGCGCCGCCCCTTCCGGCGCTGTGCATCGACGCCTCGACGGTCACCGTATCCGGCGTTTCCTCCGGCGGGTTTCTCGCCCATCAACTGCATGTCGCCCGTTCGCGCTCGATCGCGGGCGCCGGCATCTTCGCGGCCGGCCCCTATGCGTGCGCCGGCACCCGGTATCCCGCATCGCTCTTCCGGGCCCTGACCATCTGCTCCGATTTTCCCGACCTGGTTCCCTTTCTCGGGCCGCCAGACGCGGAACGCAGCATCCGGGCGGCGCGAAGCGCTGAGGATGCCGGTGCCATCGACCCTGTTTCCGGCCTGGCCGGCGATCCGGTGCTGTTGTTCTCGGGCCGCAAGGACGCGCTGGTTCCCTCGGCCGTCGTCTCGACGACCGGTGAATTCTACCGCGCCTTCGGCTCCGGAACGGTAACCTTCGTGGATACCGTCGACGCATCGCACGCCATGGTCACCCCGATGTTCGGCAATCCGTGCGATGCCGTCGAGCCGCCGTTCATCAACGCCTGCGGCTTCGATCTCGCCGGCGCCACGCTGCAACACCTGACAGGGCCGCTGCAGCCGCCGGCCCCCCCTGACGGGCGCATTCTCGCCTTCGACCAGCACGCCTTCGTGGATCGGAACCGGACGCACGGTCTGGCAAACACGGGCTTCCTCTACGTCCCGCAGGGCTGCTCGGCGGCAGCCGGCTGCCGGCTGCACATCGCCCTGCACGGCTGCCGGCAATCCGCCGATCTGATCGGCGACGCGTTCTACCGCAACGCCGGCTACAACACCTGGGCGGAGGCCAACCGCATCATCGTCCTCTACCCGCAGGCAGCCGCACTGACGACGCGGTTCCTGGGCATCGACCTGCCATGGCCGAACCCGCAGGGATGCTGGGACTGGTGGGGCTTCACCGGCGACGACTACGCGACGCACACCGGTCCCCAGATCGCAGCACTGGCGGCAATGATCGGGCGGCTGGCCGGCTCCGCGGCCGTCAGTGGCTCATCAGCACCGGGATCGTCATGTGATCCAGCAGGTGGCGGGTGACGCCGCCCAGCACGATCTCCCGCCAGCGGGCGTGGCCGTAGGCACCGCAGACCAGCAGGTCGATCCCCTCCGCCGCTGCCCGCGACAACAGCACGCTTCCGACACTCAAGTCATCGGCATTCATTGAAAGCGCCTCCGCGTGCACCCCATGCCGGGCCAAGTGCAGGCAGATGTCGGCGCTGGGAATGTCGCCGTGCCCCCGTTCGTCGTCCTCGCGAACCGGGTTGACCGCAAGGACGATCACCTCCTTCGCCTTTTCCAGCAGCGGCAGCGCATCGTTGACGGCGCGGGTGGCGAGGCGACTGGCATCCCAGGCCACCATGACCCGTTCACCGATGACCGGGAACTCGCCCGCATAGGGAACGACCAGCGCCGGTCGCCCCACCGCCAGGATCAGCTGATCCGGCATCGAGGGATCGTCGGCACCTTCCTCCCCGCCCACGTCCCGCTGTCCTACGACGATCACATCCGCATAGCGACCGTGCAGCGAAAGGACAGGCACCGTGCTGCCGTCGGCACGCCGCCATTCGGCGTTCAGTCCCGCCCGCTGCACCCTCTCCTGGAACATCCGCTCCGCATCCGCAGCCGCATTATTCAGAACCACGGCCTGCTGGTGCAGGATTTCCTCGGGGATCTGCGCGCGCACGAAGCCGGGCAGATGCGGATGCGAAACCACGTACACCCCGATCAGATGGGCGTCGTGCGCGGCGGCGAGGCCAACCGCCGCGTCCAGGCGCGCCGAGCAGTGCCGGCCGTTGTCGATATGCACGAGGATGTCCTTGAGAGCCATCTGCGTCTCCTGTGTGAGGGCGCCCCGCTGCGAGCCTGTCTGTTTTCTTCGAGTCTAAAGGCGACCCGCGCCCCGCGCCAAGCCCCTCGTCGGCCCGGCGTCGGGATGTGCCGGCGAGGCGGCAGCCAAAATGTGTGGAAAGACGCGCTGCGGACCCCAAATGCAAGGCACGGGGAAGACACAGTGCAACAAGACGAGGAGCCGGAACGGGATGTTGGGATTGGCGCCCGCGCCGGAACTGCAACGGGACGATGGTCGCTGGTTCAACGTCAGCCGTCCGCTCTGCCTCGCCGACCTGCGCGGCCGTCTGATCATCCTCGATTTCTGGACTTCGTGCTGCGTCAATTGTCTGCATGTGCTGCCGACACTGCGACGCATCGAGGAGTTATTCTCGGACAGCGTCCTCGTCATCGGCGTGCACTCACCCAAGTATCCGGCCGAGCAGGATGCCGCGAACGTCGCGCACGCCATCGCCCGGCATAACATCCGCCATCCGGTGGTGCACGACCCGCAATTGTCGCTCTGGCAAGAGTACGGCATCGCCGCCTGGCCGACCCTGGTGTTCATCGGCCCGGACGGGCACATCCTCGGCGACCTTCCGGGCGAGCCCGCGACCGAGAAGCTGATTTCCGGGATCGGGGAAATGATCCGATGCTGGCGGGCATCCGGCAGCATATGCCCGCGACCGCTGCCGCTCGACCCGGATGGGTGCGCTCCGGCTGCCGGGCGTTTCCGCTTTCCGGCAAAGATCAAGCCCCTGCACCGGCCGGGAGCGTCGAAGCTGTGGGCGATCGCCGACAGCGGCCATCATCAGGTGGTGATCTGCGACGACGATGGACGGGAAATCCGCCGCTTCGGCTGCGGAACGCCGGGATTTCTCGACCTCGCCGACGATGCGTGCGCGTTCAACAGTCCGCAGGGCCTCGCCTGCAACGGCAGCCGGGTCTACGTCGCCGATACCGGCAACCATGCGATCCGCCGCATCGATCTGGAAACGGGGACGGTGTGCACCGTAGCCGGTACCGGCGAACGCGGACCGGTGCTGGAGTGCACCCGGCGCGGCCGGGATGCACAGCTGGCCTCGGTGTGGGACTTGGAATACGCCGACGGCACGCTGTTCTTCGCCAACGCCGGAACGCATCAGCTGGGCCGCATCGACCTCGGCACGGACGAAGTGGTGCCCCTCGCCGGCACCGGCGACGAGGACCTGGTCGATGGAGTGGCGCGAGAGGCGCAACTCGCCCAACCCACCGGGCTGGCACTCGACGCCGCTGCCCGAATCCTCTACTTCGTCGACAGCGAAACGTCGTCGGTGCGGGCCATCGACATCGCCGACGGCGGCCGGGTGCGGACGCTGGTCGGCGCGGGTCTGTTCGAATGCGGCCGGCGCAACGGCGCCTTTGCCCACGCCCGGCTGCAGCATTGCCGGGGGATCACCTGCTGGCGCGACCGGCTGGTGGTCGCCGACAGCTACAACGGCATCCTGCGGATCCTGGACCTGCGCGCCCGTCAGGTGAGCGAACTGGGCGGGGAAGACTGCTGTTGGGCAAATGACCAGCGGCTGAAGGGCGGTGATCCTGCCGGCGTCACTGCCGACGGTGATCACCGGCTGCTGGTCGCGGATACCAACCACCACCGTCTGGTGGAAATGACCGTCGGCGACGACCTGCCCAGCGCCCGCGTCTGGTCCGCCTGAGGCCGCACCCGCGTTTCGCCCGGCCATGTTCGCCCGTGTCCTCGCGCTCTGCTAATGTTCCGGCTGGACCCGCAGCCGAGGACGCGCCATGACTCCCGCCAGCCCCAATTCCGCCGTCGCCCGCGATCTGGCCTTCTGCGCGCATCCCTACACCAACCTCGCCGCCCACCGACAGACGGGGCCGCTGGTGATCACGCGTGGCGAGGGAATCCGTGTGTTCGACGAGGCGGGCAACGGCTACATCGAAGGCCTCGCCGGCCTCTGGTGCACGTCGCTCGGGTTCAGCGAGCCGCGGCTCGCAGACGCAGCCGCGCGCGGCATGCGGCGTCTGCCCTTCTACCACCAGTTCGGCGGCAAGGCGCCGGCACCGACGATCGAACTCGCCGCGAAGCTGATCGGCCTCGCCCCGGTGCCGATGTCGAAGGTGCTGTTCGCCAATTCCGGCTCCGAGTCCAACGACACGGCGATCAAGCTGGTCTGGTACTACAACAACGCCCTCGGCCGGCCGGAGAAGAAGAAGATCCTGTCGCGCCACCGCGCCTACCACGGCGTGACGGTGGCAACGGCGAGCCTCACCGGCCTGCCCGCCAACCACCGGGACTTCGACCTGCCGCTGCCGCGCATCCTGCATGCCGACTGCCCGCACCACTGGCGACACGCCCGCGACGGCGAGGACGAGGAGCAGTTCTCCCAGAGGCTGGCGGACAGCCTGGAGGAGATGATCCAGCGTGAAGGACCGGAGACGGTGGCGGCGATGTTCGTCGAGCCGGTGATGGGGGCGGGCGGCGTCATCGTACCGCCGGCCGGCTACTTCGAGGCGATCCAGCCGGTGCTGAAGCGCCACGACATCCTGCTGATCGCCGACGAGGTGATCTGCGGCTTCGGGCGCACCGGCAATCCGTGGGGATCACAGACGTTCGGCATCCGCCCCGACATGATCACCTGCGCCAAGGCGCTGTCGTCGGGCTACATCCCGATCTCGGCCCTGCTGATCTCCGAGCCGATCTGGCAGGCGATGGTCGAGGAGAGCGAAAAGATCGGGGTTTTCGCGCACGGCTACACCTACTCCGGCCATCCGGTGGCCGCGGAAGTGGCGCTGGAGGCGCTGGCCATCTATGCAGAGCGGGACATCATCGGCCACGTCCGCAGCGTCGCTCCGGTCCTGCAGGACGGATTGCGCCGGCTGGCGGAGCATCCGTTGGTCGGCGAGGCCCGCGGCGTGGGCCTGGTCGGCGCGCTGGAGCTGGTGAGCGACAAGGCCAGCAAGCAGCCGTTCCCGCCGGCCCGCGGCGTCGGCGCGCAGGTCGCCCGGCGTGCCGAGGCACACGGGCTGATCGTCCGCGCGCTCACCGGCGACGTCATCGCGTTCGCGCCGCCGCTGATCATCGAGGCGGCCGATATCGAGGAGATGCTGGTCCGCGTCACCCGCGCGCTGGACGACACGCTGAACTGGATCTGAGACGCCCAGGTGGGCGCCCTGCCGCCCAGAGCGGGTGCCGCATTGCGGCACCCGCTTGGGAGGAGGCTCGCGCCGGCTTCCGCCTAGTTCGCCTGGCGGCGGAGGAAGGCAGGAATGTCGAGCAGGTCGTCTTCAGCCTGGGAGGACGGCAGCCGTTCGTCCGCACCGACGCCGCCCAGACGGGTCCGCTTGTCGTCGGCTTCCACCGGTTCCGGCTTGGTCGCACGCGCCGGCGTGCCGCCGATGACGCGGGCGAACAGCGTTCCGATCTTGCTCATCTGCCCTTCACCGTCCGTCGACCGGACGTTGGCGGGATCGACCGTCGTCCGCACGTCGCCCAGCGGACGGGCAACCACCGCCGGCGGGACGTACGGAGCCGATGCCAGAGCATGCGCTCCCCCCTGCGCCGCTTCGGCAGTCGCGAACACCGGCTCCCGGTGGGCCGTCGCCTCGCCGATCGACCACTGGTCGTGACCGCCGGCTTCGGCCGTCACCGGCAGGGCCGAGCCGTCGTCGTAGCCACGTCCGGCAGCCGCGTCGGCATAGGCCTCGCGGGAGCGCGCCTGGCTCTGCCGGGCTTCGCTCAGGCTGCGGACGACGCCGCCGGTCTTGGCGGTCGTCGTCTGCACCGGCTTTGCTGCGCTCTGCGCGATGTCCATGCCCGTCGCGACGACGGAGACGCGGATCTTGCCTTCCAGCGCTTCGTCGAAGGTGGAGCCGAAGATGATGAACGCGTCCGGGTCCACTTCGGAGCGGATGCGGTTCGCCGCCTCGTCCACCTCGAACAGGGTCATGTCGTAGGAACCGGTGATGTTGATCAGCACGCCGCGCGCGCCCTTCATCGACACGTCGTCCAGCAACGGGTTGGAGATCGCTGCCTCCGCCGCGTCCAGCGCCCGGCGGTCGCCGGTGGCCTCGCCGGTTCCCATCATCGCCTTGCCCATCTCGCTCATCACCGCGCGGATGTCGGCGAAGTCGAGGTTGATCAGGCCCGGCATCACCATCAGGTCGGTGACGCCGCGGACGCCCGAGTAAAGGACGTCGTCGGCCATCTTGAACGCGTCGGCGAACGTGGTCCGCTCGTTGGCGATGCGGAACAGGTTCTGGTTGGGGATGATGATCAGGGTATCGACGAACTGCTCCAGTTCCTCGATACCGTTGTCGGCGATCCGCATCCGGTGCTGGCCCTCGAAGTGGAAGGGCTTGGTGACGACGCCGACGGTCAGGATCCCCTGCTCGCGGGCGGCGCGTGCGATGACCGACGCAGCGCCGGTGCCGGTGCCGCCGCCCATGCCGGCGGCGATGAACACCATGTTGGATCCGCGGATCTCCTGGATGATGTCCTCCAGGGCCTCCTCGGCGGCGATCCGACCGATGTCGGGGCGCGAGCCGGCGCCCAGGCCTTGGGTGACGGTGATGCCCAGCTGGATCCGCCGGTCGCAGCAGGACTGCGCCAACGACTGGGCGTCGGTGTTGGCGACGATGAACTCGACGCCTTCCAGCTGCGCCCGGATCATGTTGTTGACGGCGTTGCCGCCCGCCCCGCCGACACCGATGACGGTGATCCGCGGCCGCAGTTCCGGCGTCGGGTTGCCGATGGGTACGCTGAGATTGATTGACATGCGAGCCTCCGTTCGTGCGTTCAGACGAGCCAGTCCTGAACTCCTAGAAATTCTCCCGCAGCCACTGGCCAAAGCGACCGAAGCGGCCGGGTGCGGTCTCGGTCGGTCGATAGACCGGTTCGAGGCCTTCCTGCGCGTGGTTGGCGGCGAAGCGCAGCAGGCCGGCGCAGGTGGCGAACGCCGGGCCGGACGTGGCTTCCGAAAGCCCGTCCACGCCGCGCGGCCGGCCGATGCGCACCTGCTTGTCGAGAATCTGCCCGGCCAGATCGGTCGTCCCGGCCAACTGGCAGGCGCCGCCGGTGAGTACGGCGCGCCGCCCGGCCACCCGGTCGTAGCCGGCGTCCTTGAGCCGGGCCCGCACCATCTCGAAGATTTCCTCCAGCCGCGGCCGGATGATGCCGACCAGCAGCGAGCGCGGCACATGCCCGCTCTCCGAGGCGCCGTCGTCGGCGATCGGCGGCACCTCCACCGTCTGCCGGCCGTCGGACGGCGACGGCTGGCAGCTGCCGTACAGCGTCTTGATCCGCTCCGCCTGCGCCATCGGCGTCGACAGGCCGCGCGCCAAATCCCGGGTCACGTGCAGGCCGCCCAGCGGGATGCTGTCGGTGTGGATCAGCTCGGAGTCGAAGAACACCGCAACCGAGGTGGTGCCGCCGCCCATGTCGATCAGCGTCACGCCCAGCTGGGTTTCGTCCTCGACCAAGCAGCCGAGGGCAGCAGCGTACGGGGACACCACCTTACCTTCCACTTCGAGATGGCAGCGGGTGACACAAGTGGCCAGGTTCCGCACTGCGCCGGAAGCGGCGGTGATCAGGTGCAGGTTGACGCCCAGGCGCTGGCCGAACATCCCGCGCGGATCGCGCACGCCGCGGCAGCCGTCGATCGCATAGCCGACCGGGATGACGTGGACGATGTCGTGCTCGGGCGGTACCGCATCGGCGACGCCGGTCGGATCCAGGATGCGCCGCAGGTCGGCATCGCCGATCTCGTGTCCGGAGACCGAGACCTCGTAGGCGACCAGCCGCGAGCGCGGCTGGCCAGTGGAGACGTTGACGACGACACCGCGAATGTTGTCGCCGGCCATCCGCTCCGCCGCCTCGACGGTGGTTCGGATGGTGTTCTCGGCGCCCTCCAGATCGACCAGCGCCCCGTGGCGCACGCCCTGCGAGGCATGGTGCCCGATGCCCACGACGCGGAACGGCTCGCCGCCACCGGGCGCGCGTGCAATCAGGCAGCAGGCCTTGGTGGTGCCGATGTCGAGCGCCGCGATCAATCCGTTCCGCACCTTCGTCTGGGCCGCCGCCTTGTTTCGCTTCACCGCTCTATCCCCGCCCGTGTGGTTTCGATGCCAAGGAGGCCGCGCCTCATGCGTCGTCGTCGACGGGCTTGCCGTCCGCGGCCGGTGCAGCCGGGCGGACGACCAGTCGGTCGCCGATGCGCAGGTCGAGGGAACGCACGTTCTTGTCGAGGACGCCGTGGCGCCGCTGGTAGTCCGCAAGCCGGCGCCATGCGGCTCCCGGCTCGTGCTCCGGCAGCTTGACGTCGATGCCGTGGGCCAGATGCACGTTCCACCGCCGGCCGCCGACCCGCACCGCCGCCTTGACGCGCGCCATCAGGTCCGGCTCGGTCGCCAGCATCTGCACCAGCTGTGCCGCGTTGGCGGGCGCATCCTCGCCGACTACCACCATCAGGTGGCTGAACGGGCCCACGTCGTCGCGCAGGATCACCGCCCCCTGGTCGTCGATCAGTGCGAACTGTTTGTGGTGCTGCCACAGGGCGAGAGGCTTGCGTTCGACAATCTCTACCACGACCGTGTTCGGAAGCAGCCGGCGCACCGAAGCCTCGCGTACCCACGGCAGTGCCTGCACCCGGGCGCGCGCCTCGGCGAGGTCGATGTCCAGGATCGGCGTTCCCCGCTTCACCCCGAGTGCGCCCAACAGCGTGTCCTTCGGTGTCGATGCGCGGCCGACGACGAAGACGTCGCGGACCACGAAGCCCGCCTCGGCAGAAACGCCGATCAGCGCCCGCACCACGCTGTCACTCGCGCGCTGCGGCAGGCCGGCGTGCCAGGCAAGCCAGCCCGAGCCGCCCAGAGCCACCGCCAGCAGACCGCAGCCAGCCGCCAGCGCCGGTCGGCTGCGCCACATCGGCACCACCCGCCGGCGTGGCTGGCCGCGCTTGTCGTCGCTTCTGAACAGGCGGGACATCACGCGTCACACTCCGCATGCTCGACCATCCAGGCCACGAGATCCGGGAAGGAGATGCCGACGTAGGCAGCCTGCTCGGGAACCAGGGACGTGGGGGTCATGCCCGGCTGGGTGTTGACCTCCAGCATGTACAGCCTCTCGCCGTCCCAGCGCAGGTCGGCGCGGGAGACTCCGCGGCACCCCAGCGCCCGGTGCGCCCGCAGCGCCAGCTGCATCGCCTCGTCGTACAGGGCGGGATCGACCTGCGCCGGAATGACGTGCCGGGAACCGCCCGGCGCGTACTTGGCGTCGTAGTCATAGAAGCCGCGGTCGGTGGTGATCTCGGTCACCGCCAGCGGCCGGTCGCCCATCACGGCCACGGTGAACTCGCGGCCCGGGATGAACGCTTCGACCATCATGCGGGCACCGGCGGGCCAGCCGGAGGCGAGTGCGGCGAGATCGGCACCATTGCGCACGATTTGCACGCCGACACTCGATCCCTCGTTCACCGGCTTGATCACGTAGGGCCGCGGCAGCGGATCGCCGGCGGCGAGTTCGGCTGCGGAAACCACCCGGTGGTCCGCGACCAGGATGCCCTCGCGCTCGAACACCAGCTTCGCCTGCGGCTTGTGCATGGCGAGCGCCGACGCTAGCAGACCGGAGTGGGTGTACGGGATGGCCAGGATATCGAGCAGGCCCTGCAGGGTCCCGTCCTCGCCCCAGCGGCCGTGCAGGGCGTTGAACACCACATCGGGCTTCGGGGTCAGCCGCGTCAGCAGTTCCCCCGGATCGCGACTCACATCGATCGCGTACGCTTCGTAGCCCGCCTGCAGCAGTGCTTCGGTGACCGCCGCACCGCTGACCAGCGAGACCTCCCGTTCGGACGACCAGCCGCCCAACAGCACCGCAACGCGCTTCTTCATCCGCCCATCTCCTGCGGACCGCCGGCTGCCGGGACGCCGACCCGGCGGATCTCCCACTCGAGTGTCACGCCGGTCTCGGCGAAAACCCGGCGACGCACCTCTTCACCCAGCGTCTCCAGGTCGGCGGCCGTTGCATCGCCGGTGTTGATCAGGAAGTTGCAGTGCTGCTCCGAAACCTGTGCGCCGCCGATGCGCAAGCCCCGGCAGCCGGCCCGGTCGATCAGTTCCCAGGCCTTCGCACCCGGCGGGTTGGCGAAGGTGGAGCCGCCGGTACGACTGCGCACCGGCTGCGTGCTCTCCCGCTCGCGACGGATTTCGTCGATCCGCAGCGCAATCGCCGCCGGATCGCCCGCCTGCCCGCGCAGCCGCGCGCCGACGAAGATCCAGTCTTTGGCGACACCACAATGGCGATAACCGAAACCCATGCCCGCCGGCGTCAAGTCATGGAGCCGCCCTGCGCTGTCGAGCGCCGAGGCGCTGATCAGGACGTCGCCGATCTCGGCACCGTAGGCGCCGGCGTTCATCCGCAGCGCACCGCCGATGGTGCCCGGAATGCCGGAGAGGAACTCGATCCCGGCGAGGCCGGCCTCGCAGGCGACGCGGGCGACGTTCACGTCGAGCGCACCGGCGCCCGCGTCGATCACGCCGTCGTCGGCCAGGATCGAGGCGAAGCCGCGGCCGAGGCGGACGACGACCCCGGGCACACCCCCGTCGCGCACCAGCAGGTTGGAGCCCACCCCCAGCACCATTACCGGCACGTCGGCCGGCCTGGTCGCGAGGAACTCCGCCAGATCGTCCACGTCGACGGGGCGGAACACCACCTCCGCCGGGCCGCCGACCCGAAACCAGGTGATCGGGGCCAGCGGTACGTCCGCGGTATAGCGGCCGCGCACCGGCGGCAGTCGATCGAGCAGCGAGGCGGGCTTGCGCATCGGCATCATGCCGCCGCCCCTTTCTGGTCGCGACGCACGTCGGCGATCTCGCCGGCGAGCGCGTGCGCCCACTGGGTGATGTTGCCGGCTCCCAGGCAGACCACCAGATCGCCCGGTTGTGCCAGATCGGAAACGACTCGTGCCAGATCGGCCCGGTCCTCCAGCGGGATGACCTGCCGGTGACCGCGCGCTCGCAGGCCGTCGACCAGCGCATCCCGGTGAATGCCCTCGATCGGCTCCTCGCCGGCGGGATAGACGTCGGCAACGATCACCGCGTCCGCATCGTTGAAGCAGGAGCAGAAGCCCTCGAACAGGCTGGCCAGCCGGCTGTAGCGGTGCGGCTGGACGACGGCGATCACCTGCCGCTTGCTGACCGTCCGCGCCGCGGCCAGCACCGCCGCGATCTCCACCGGGTGGTGACCGTAGTCGTCGATGACGACGATCCCGTCCACTTCGCCCGCGCGGGTGAAGCGCCGGTTGACGCCGCCGAACGAGGCGAGCGCGCGACGGAAAACCGCATCCTCGATGCCGACGGCGCCGGCCACGGCAAGCGCCGCGAGCGCGTTCTGCACGTTGTGGTGACCGAACATCGGCAGGAACAGGTCGGGCACGGTGCGGCTGGCGCCGGTCTTGCGGTCGCTGATCACGGCGGTGAAGCGCACGCCCTCGCCGTTGGCGCGCACGTCGATGCCGCGCACGTCGGCCTGCGGACTGAAGCCGTAGGTCACCACGCGCCGATCGAGCAGGCGCGGCAGGATGCCCTGCACTTCCGGATGATCGATGCACACCGCGGCGACGCCGTAGAACGGGATGTTGGTGGCGAACGAGACGAACGCCTCGCGCAACGCCTCGAACGTCCCGTAATGGTCCATGTGCTCGGGGTCGATGTTGGTGATCACGACCACGGTCGCCGGCAGCTTCACCATCGTGCCGTCGGACTCGTCGGCCTCCGCAACCATCCAGTCGCCGGAGCCATGCCGGGCGTTGGAGCCCCAGGCGTTGATGATGCCGCCATTGACCACCGTCGGATCGAGGCCGGCGCTATCCAGTACCTGGGCGATCAGCGACGTGGTCGTCGTCTTGCCGTGGGTGCCGCCGACGGCGATCGACCACTTCAGCCGCATCAGCTCGCCCAGCATCTCCGCACGCCGGACGACCGGGATCAGCAGCTTGCGGGCCGCGATCACTTCCGGGTTGTCGGGCTTCACCGCCGAGGAGATCACCACCACCCGGGCATCGCCCAGGTTCTCCTCCGCATGGCCGATGGTCACCGGAATGCCCTTCGCCTGCAGGCGCCGGGTGTTCGCACCGTCGGCGCGGTCGCTGCCCTGCACCCGGTAGCCGAGGCTGGCCATCAGTTCGGCGATGCCGCTCATGCCGATGCCGCCGATGCCGACGAAGTGGATGGGGCCGATGTCGAGCGGAATGGACTTCATGCGGCGAGCCTCCCGGGGGACGGCAGTGGCTGCGGCGGCGCCGCACCGATCGTTTCCAGCACCAGGTCGGCGAGGCGTGCCGCGGCCCGGTCGTAACCGGCGGCCCGTGCGGCGTGTGCTGCAGCGGCCAGCATCTCCGGCTTCGCCAGCAGTTCCTCCAGCCGGGCGGCCAGCCCCTCCGGGGTCAGCGTGTCCTGGGCCACCGGCCACGCGCCGCCCTGCTCGGCCAGCGCCTGCGCATTCGCCGTCTGGTGATCGTCGGCGGCGTACGGATACGGCACCAGCAGGGCCGGGCAGCCGACGGCGGTGATCTCCGCGATCGTCGAGGCGCCGGCGCGCGCGATGAGCAGGTGCGCCGACGACAGACGTTGCGGGACGTCGTCGAAGAAACTGGCAAGCTCGGCCGCAACGCCGATCCGACGGTAGGCGTCCTCGACCGTCGCCAGGTTCTCCGGCCGGCACTGCTGGGCGATGGCGAGCCGGGAGCGGGTCCGTGCCGTCAGCCGATCCACGGCCGCCGGCACCACCTCACCGAATACCCGCGCCCCCTGGCTGCCGCCCAGGACCAGCAGGCGGATCGGCCCGCCCGGTTCCGGCGGCTGATAGCCGCGCTCACGCAGGCGCACGAACGCCGGGCGCACCGGCATGCCGACCCGCACCAGCCTGCCCTCGCACCCCTTCGGCACGGACCGGACCGTTTCGAAGGCCGTCGCAATGCGGTCGGCGCGGCGCGCCAGCAGCCGATTGGCACGACCGAGAATTGCGTTCTGCTCGTGCAGGATCACCGGGATGCCGACGGTGCGGGCGGCGAGCACCGTCGGCACCGAGGCGTAGCCGCCGAAGCCCACCACCGCCACCGGCCGCAGCCGCCGCAGCGCCCAGCCCGCCTGCATGAATCCCGTGGCGAGCGCACCCAGGCTGCGTGCCCGGCCCCAGGCACTGGTGCCGGCGATGGCGCCACCGCGGATCCGGTGCACGGCGATGTCGGTGCCAAACGACCGACCCCGCAGGTCGGTGAACAGCACCGGTTCGATCCCCCGCTCGCGCAGTTGCGAGGCGAGCGCCTCCGCCGGGAAGACGTGGCCGCCGGTGCCGCCGGCGGCGAGCACCACGTGGAGCCTGCCGGTTTCGGTCATCGCCGTCCTCCCGGGTCGGGTCGGTCGCGAGTGAGCGCCAGGACCATGCCCATCGCCCAGGCGAGCGCTAGGGTCGCCGAGCCTCCGTAGGAAATGAACGGCAGCGTGATCCCCTTCGGCGGCATCAGGTGCATGGTCGACGCCATGTTCATCAGCGCCTGCATGCCGAACAGCGCCAGCAGCGCACCCGCCGCCAGCACCACGAACAGGTCGCTGTCCTTGAAGGCCCGGATCAGGCCGCGCAGCACCACGAAGCCGAACAGGGCTACCAGCAGCAGGCAGATGAGCAGGCCGAACTCCTCGCCGGCGACGGCGAAGATGAAGTCCGCATGCGCATCCGGAAGTACCTCCTTCACGCGGCCCTCGCCCGGGCCGCGGCCGAACAGTCCGCCGGCCTGGAATGCCTCAAGCGCGCGACGCACCTGATAGCCTTCGCTGCTCGCCGGATCGAGGAAGTGGTCGATGCGCACCTGGACGTGGCTGAACATGAAGTAGGCCCCGACGGCACCGCCCAGGAACAGGGCGCCGATCAGCGCGATCAGCACCATCGGGCAGCCGGCGAGGAAGACCTGCAGGCACCAGACGCCGCACACCAGCAGCGTCGTGCCGATGTCCGGCTGCAGCACGAGGACACCCGCCACCGCCGCCAGCAACGCCGTCGCCAGCAGATAACCCACGAAGCCCTCGCGCAGACGGGTCTGGGAGATCACCGCCGCCCCCACCACCGCGAACGCCGGCTTCAGGAACTCCGACGGCTGGATCGACGTGCCGGCCACGTACAGCCAGCGGGTCGCACCCTTCACCTCGACACCGACGAACAGGGTCGCCACCGTCGCCAGGAAGGCGATCAACAGAACCCCCAGCGCCACCCGGCGGACGCCTTTTGGTGACAGCAGCGAGGTGGCGAGCATGATTGCCACCGCGATCGGGATGTACACCGCCTGCCGGCGGGCGAAGTAGAACGGCTCCAGGCCGATCCGCTCGGCAACCGGCGGCGAAGCGGCCATGGTCAGCACGATGCCGAGCGCCGAGATCAGCAGCACCGCCCCCAGAGTCCAGCGGTCCACCGTCCACCACCAGCGCCCCAGCAGGCTGGTATCGGTCCGCGCGAAGGCGACACTCATCGGACGATCTCCCCGACCAGTCGGCGGAAGGCGTCGCCGCGCGCTTCGAAGTCGCGGAACTGGTCGAAGGAGGCGCAGGCAGGCGACAGAAGGACGACCGGTGCGATGCCCGCGGCCGCCGCTACATCGGCTTCGGCGCCGGCACGGGCCGCCGCGAACGCCCGCTCCAGCGTACCGCAGCGACTGAACGAAACGCGGCCCTGGAGTTCGGCGGCGAACGCCGCCTCCGCCTCGCCGATCAGGTAGGCATGCCGGACCCGATCCAGATGCGGCAGCGTGGCGGCGAGCCCATCCTCCTTCGGCCGCCCGCCGGCGATCCAGTGGATCCCCCGATAGCTGGTCAGCGCCCGGACCGCCGCATCGCCGTTGGTCGCCTTCGAGTCGTTCACATAGGCGACGCCACCCACCACCGCGATGCGTTCCTGACGGTGGGGCAGCCCGGGGAAATCGAGGATCGCGCGCAGCGCCACATCCTGATCGATCCCCAGCGCATGCGCGGCGGCATAGGCGGCAGCCGCATTCTGGCCGTTGTGCGCACCGGGCAACGCCCGGGCCTCGCCCAGGTCGATCATCGCCCTGCCGTCGAAATTGATCGCGTCGTGGAGCAGGCCGTCCGCCGCGTACGCTCCGCCGCCCACCCGCCGCTGGCCGGAGACGACCAGCACCCGGCGCCCCTCCTGCTGCGAGAGTTCGGTGCAGATCCTGCGGCAGGCGGCATCATCCACTCCCACGATAGCGGTGGCTCCGGCCGGCGGCGCATCGAAGATGCGCCGCTTGGCGGCGATGTAGCCCTCCATGCCGCCGTGACGGCCGAGGTGGTCAGGCGATATGTTGAGCAGCACGGCGACATTAAACGCTAGATGCGGGGTCAGCTCCAACTGATATGACGACATCTCTAGAACACAAACACTTTTTGTGGTCATGGGCTCGAAGCCGAGGGCAGGCGGCCCCAGATTCCCGCCGACTCGCACGTCGGCACCCGCCGCCTGCAGCAGGTGGCCGATCATCGCGGTGGTCGTGGACTTGCCGTTTGTTCCGGTGATTCCGACGTAGGTAGCCTGCGGCTGCGCCCTGAAGAGCAGATCCACGTCGCCGACGATCGGCACCTCGACGGTGCGCGCCCGGACGGCGATGGGGTGTGGCGCCGGGAACGTATGCGGAATGCCGGGACTCAGGACCAGCGCCTCGGCTCGGGCCAGATCGCACGTGGCCAGGTCGTGAATCGGGATGCCCTCGGCCGCAGCCGCGGCGCGCGCCGAATCGCTGTCGTCCCACGCCCAGACGGTGCGGCCCGAGGCGAGCAGAGCGAGCGCCGCCGTTCGGCCGCTGCGGCCCAGTCCGAGGACGGCGTAGGGACGATCCGGGAGGGAATGGAGCGGGATCATCGGCCTCTACCTCAGCTTCAGCGTCGACAGGCCGATCAGGGCCAGGATCGAAGCGATGATCCAGAAGCGGATGACGATCGTGGGCTCCGCCCACCCCTGCTTCTCGAAGTGGTGGTGCAGCGGCGCCATCCGGAACACCCGCTTGCCGGTGAGCTTGAACGAAATCACCTGAACGATGACCGACACCGTCTCCAGCACGAACAGACCGCCCACGATCGCGAGCACCAGCTCGTGCTTGGTGGAGACGGCGGTCACACCGAGCGCGCCGCCCAGCGACAGCGAACCGGTATCCCCCATGAACACCTTCGCCGGCGGGGCGTTGAACCACAGGAAGCCCAGGCCGGCTCCGATCAGCGCGCCGCAGAACACCGTGAGTTCGCCGGTGCCGGGCACGAGGTGGATCTGCAGGTAGTTGGCGAACACGGCGTTGCCGACCAGGTAGGCGACCAGCGCGAACACGCCGGCGGCGATCATCGCCGGCACGATGGCGAGCCCATCGAGCCCGTCGGTCAGGTTGACCGCGTTCGAGGTGCCGACGATCACGCCCACCGCCAGCAGCACGTACGCCCACCCCAGGTTGATCAGCAGGTTCTTGAAGAACGGCACCGCCAGCTGGTCCTGCAGCGCCGGCGGGGTGAGCTGGGTGATCAGCAACGCCGCCGATCCGGCGATGATCACTTGCAGAAACAGCTTGGCACGGCCGGGAAGCCCGCGGCTGTTGCGGTGCACCACCTTGCGGTAATCGTCGAGGAAGCCGATGGCACCGTAGGAAACGGTGACCATCAGCGCCACCCAGACGAAGCCGTTGGTGAGGTCCGCCCACAGCAGGGTGGAGACAACCAGCGCCAGCAGGATCAGGAAGCCGCCCATGGTCGGCGTCCCGCGCTTGGTCAGCAGGTGGCTTTCCGGCCCATCGGCGCGGATCGGCTGGCCGCCGTTCTGTTTCGCGCGCAACAGCCGGATCAGCCTCGGGCCGAGCACGAAGCTGATTAGCAACGCCGTCAGCATCGCCCCGCCGGAGCGGAACGTGATGTAGCGGAACACGTTGAACGGCGTGAACGAGTCGGCGAAGGAGACGAGCAGGTGATAGAGCATTGTTCGGCTAGGCCTCTGATCCCGGCGCCGCCGCACCCGGGCCGGTCGCCTCCATCGACAGTTCCCGCAGCGCATCGACCACCCGATGCATCCTGCTGCCGGCCGATCCCTTGACGCTGACCACGTCGCCCGCGCGCACGCCCGCCGCCACCAGGGGCGCCAGCGCCGCCGAGTCCGCCGCATGCGCCGTCCGCATCGCCGCCGGCAACGCCTCGTGCAGGTGCGCCATCTGCGTCCCGGCGGTGAACACCAGGTCGATGTGATGCTCCACCAGCGGCGCCGCGAGGCCGGCATGCAGCGACGCAGCGTCATCGCCCAGCTCCAGCATGTCGCCGAGTACGGCGATCCTGCGGCCGCCATCGCGCGGCCGGCTGAGACCCAGCACCTGGAACGAGGCGGCCATGGATGGCGGACTGGCGTTGTAGCTGTCGTCGATCAGCTCGATGTCGCCGCCGGCGAGCGGCAGACGGCTGCGCAGGCCGCGGCCCTTCGGCGCCTGGAACTCCGCCAGCGCATCGGCCGCGGCACGCACGTCCGCGCCCAGCGCCAGCGCGGTTGCCAGCACGCACAGCGAGTTGGTGACCCAGTGCCGGCCGGGGATGGTGAGGCGGTAGCCGATCACCGTGCCCGCCACGTCGGCGCGGACGCGCGAGCCGCCTCCGTCCTCCGGGCCCACGGCCTCCTCCTCCAGCAGCCGGACGTCCGCCTGCGGATGCCGTCCGAATGCCAGCAGTCTGCCGACGCCGCAGGCGCCAGCCTGCTGCACCAGGCGGGCGAAGTGCGGGTTGTCGCGGAAGAGCACGCCGACGCCGTCCGGCTCGACGCCCTGGAAAATCTCCGCCTTGGCGTCGGCGATCGCCTCCACCGAGGGGAAGTGCGCCCTGTGCACCGGTTCGACGGTGGTGATGACAGCCACATGTGGGCGCGCCAGGCGCGACAGCGGCGTGATCTCGCCGGTGTGGTTCATGCCGATCTCGAACACGGCAAAGGCGGCCGAGGGTGCGAGACGGGCGAGACTCAGCGGCAAGCCCCAGTGGTTGTTCAGGCTGCCGTCGCTGGCGTGCGTCAACGCCTGCCGGCCGAGGACCAGCCGCAACGCCTCCTTCACGCCGGTCTTGCCGACGCTGCCGGTCACCGCGGCGATGCGCCCGCGCGTCCTGCGCCGCGCCGCCTTCCCCAGGTCACACAGAGCCGCCAGCGTGTCGCCCACGAGCAGCAACGGCACCTCGTCGTCGACACCTTCCGGCCGGCGGGAAACGACGGCGGTCACCGCCCCTTTCGTCAGTGCGTCGCGCACGAAGCTGTGGCCGTCGAAGTTGGGGCCTTCCAGGGCGACGAACAGATCGCCTGCCGCAAGCGTGCGCGAGTCGATGGAGACACCGCAGGCCCCCCAGCTTCCCGGGCTGCTGCCGCCGGTGGCGGCGACGGCTTCGCCGGCAGTCCACAGGATCGGCCGCTCGTTCATTCCCCGACCTCCCGCACCGCGGCGCGCACCGCATCCGCGTCGTCGAACGGCAGTACCGCCCGGCCCACGATCTGGCCCGCCTCGTGTCCTTTTCCGGCCACCAGCAGGACATCGCCGGAATCGAGCGCCGCGACCGCAGCCGTGATCGCCTGCGCCCGGTCGCCGATCTCCTCCGCACCGGGACAGGCGGCGAGGATCTGCCGGCGGATGGCGGCCGCATCCTCGCTGCGCGGGTTGTCGTCGGTAACGATCACCCGGTCTGCAAGGGAGGCGGCAATCCGGCCCATCTCCGGGCGCTTGCCGGCGTCGCGGTCTCCACCGCAGCCGAAGACGACGCTCAGCCGGCCACGAACCTGCGGCCGGAGTGCGCGCAGCACCACCTCGAGGGCGTCCGGCGTGTGCGCATAATCGACGTAGACGGGCGCTTGGCCGCGCACGAGGGCGACCCGCTCCAGGCGCCCGCGCACCGGCTGCAGTGACTGCAACGCTGCCAGCACCGCGTCGGGCGCGCTGCCGGTGCCGATCGCGAGCCCTGCCGCAGCCAGTGCGTTGGCCGCCTGGAAGTCGCCCGCCAGCGGCAGCTCTACCCGGTAGGGCCGCCCCAGCACCGACAGGTCCAGGCGCTGTCCCTGGGGCGTGGGCGTCAGCCCTTGCAGGTACAGCTCCCGGCCCGCCCTCCCGTAGCTCAGGACGCGCAGGCCACGCTCCGCGGCCGCTGCCTCGAAGTCCGGAGCGTGCGGATCGTCGGCGCAGATCACCGCCGCACCGCCGGTCGCCACCAGTTCGCCGAACAGGCGCAGCTTCGCCGCACGGTAGGTGGACATGCTGCCGTGATAATCCAGGTGGTCCCGGGTCAGGTTGGTGAACGCCGCCGCGGCGATCCGCACCCCGTCGAGCCGATACTGGTCGAGGCCGTGGCTGGAGGCTTCCATCGCCAGGTGCCCGACACCGACGTCGGCGAGGCGGGTGAGCGTCTCGTGCAGTGTCGCGGGATCGGGGGTCGTCAGGCTGCCGGGCTGGCGAATCTGCCTGGAGAAGAGGCCCAACGTGCCGAGCGAGGCCGCCTCGAACCCGAGCGCATCCCAGATCTGCTGCAGGAACCAGGCGACCGACGTCTTGCCGTTGGTGCCGGTGACCGCCGCCACCGTCTCCGGTTGCCGCTGAAAGAACCGCGCCGCCAGCAGGGCGAAGCGGCGGCGCGGATTGTCGTCGAGCAACAGGGTGACGGACGGCGCGCCCTCCTCCGGGCGCAATGGCCGGAGTGTTCCGGGCGGTGCCAGCACGGCGACCGCGCCGCGCCGCACCGCTTCGGCGATGAAGTCGCGACCGTCGGCGCGGCTTCCGGGCAGGGCCGCGAACAGAAAACCGGGCTGCACCTGCCGCGAGTCGGCGGTGAGCCCGGTGATGTGGATGTCGGCAATCCCGGATGCGTGCACGTCGGAAGCGGACTCCAGCAGCAGGTCAGTTAGCCGCAAGATGCTTTTCCCGTGGTTTTGTCGCAGGGGGCTTCGCCGCCACATCGACCGGCTTTGCCCGCTGTTGCTGCGGCGTCACTGCCGGCGCGGCTGCCGCCTTCTGCGGCCTGACGACGTTCGGCTTGCCGGCCTGCGCCTTGCGCACGCCGTCCGGCAACTCGTCGTCGGGTGCCGGCGGGATGCCCAGCAGCGGCGCCATCCGGCGCACCAGCCGGGCGACGACCGGAGCTGCCACCCAGCCGCCGGTGGCATAGTTGGCCGTCGACCGGTTGCCTTTCGGCTCGTCCAGCATCGCGAGGACCACGTACCGAGGCGCATCGATCGGGAACGCGCCGACGAACGAGGAGATGCGGGCGTTCTGCACGTAGTGGCCGCGGACCAGCTTCTCGGCGGTGCCGGTCTTGCCGCCCACCTTGTAGCCGGGCACGTCCGCCTTGGTACCCGTTCCGTGCAGCACCACCATCCGCATCAGATCGCGCATCTGCCGCGACGTCTTCGCCGACAGCACCGGCTTGCCCGGGATGTCCTCGCCGTCGGCGTGGTGGACCAGCGTCGCCGGCCGCAGCGTACCGCCGTTGACCAGCACCGCCACCCCGTTCGCCAGCTGCAGGGGGGTGATCGCGAGGCCGTGCCCGAACGCGACGGTCATCGTGTTGATCTCCCGCCACGGGTTCGGCACCAGCGGCGCACCCACTTCCGGCAATTCGATGGAGGCCGAGTGCAGCAGCCCGAAGCGCTGCAGATACTGGCGCTGCAGCGTCGTACCCACATCGACCGCCATCAGCGCCGAGCCGATGTTCGAGGAATAGACGAGAATTTCCTGTGTCGATAGCCAGCGGTTCTTGCCGTGGTAGTCGCTGATCGTGAAGCGGGAGATCCGCAGCGGCCGGCTGGCGTCGTAGCCGCCGGTGAGCGTGGTGGTGCCGCTGTCCAGCGCCATGCCGACGGTGAACAGCTTCATCGTCGAGCCCATCTCGTAGACGCCCTTGGTAACCCGATTGAATCGGGCCTCGTCGGCGGGATCGAGCACCGGCTCGTTGGGGTCGAAGTCCGGCAGCGAGACCATGCCCACCACCTCGCTGGTGGCGACATCCAGCACCAGGCCCGCGGCCCCGAGCGCGCTGAACTCCCGCTGCGACGTTTCGAGCTCGTGACGCAGAATATGCTGGACGCGGATGTCGAGGCCGAGGCGCAGGCGCTGACCGTCGGCGAGCGACCGCTCGAAGGTCTGCTCCACGCCGGCGATCCCGCGGTCGTCGATATCGGTGAACCCGACCACGTGGGCCACGGCGCGGCCATGCGGATAGACACGCCGCCGTTCGGTAATGAAGCCGATGCCGGGGATGCCCAGCCGGTTCACCTTGTCCTGCTGGTCCGGAGTCAGGCCACGCCGTACCCAGACGAACCGCGACGGGCTCGCCAGCCGGGTGCGCAGGACTGCACGATCCAGGTCGGGGAAGACACGCGCCAGTTCGGTTACGGCCGCGTCCGGATCGAGAACATCCTTCGGGTCGGCGTAGACGGAGGCGGTCGGCAGGCTGGTGGCGAGAATGACGCCGTTGCGGTCGACGATGTCGCCGCGCCCGACACTGCCGCCGGTCCCGGCGCGCGCCTGCCTGCTCCCCTCGGACGAGCCGCCGAGGATCGTCAGGTCCACCAGCCGACCCCCCATCACCATGAACAGCAGCAGGAAGATGACGCCTGTGGCGAGCAGTCGGCTCCGCGCGGTCTCCAGGGCCCGGTGCCGCACCCCGTCCAGGTGCACCGCCGCCGCACCGCCGCCGGTACCGGCGGCGGCGTGACCGGAACGCCGGCCGCCGATCATCGGACGCGCTCCCCGCGGGCCTGGGCGGTGCGATCGCGCGCGGCGAGGTGCCGGGCATGCGGCCGGTCCCGGTCGCCGCTTCGCGCCACCTGTACACCCGCGCCCGGGATGCGTCCATTTGCGTCCGGCGGCGTCTGCAGCGCCTCGTCGAGCATGGCGAACGACGTCAGCTGATCCGGCTCCACCGGAACCAGGCCGAGATGCGCGTTGGCCAGTCGCCGCAGGCGCTCCGGCTCGGCAAGGAAGCTGAACTCCGCCTGCAGCACGTGCATCTTCTGCTGCTCCGCCGCCGTCGCCCGGCGCACGCTGCCCAGTTCATCCTCGAGGCTCTGCACCTGATGCGCCACGGTCAGCATGACGACGGCGAGCGCCACCGCCAGCAACAGGCACAGCGCGGTGGCCTGCCTGACGAACATCGACCAGCCGTTCATGCCGCTCTCCTCGTGTCTTCGGGTGGTGTCCAGACGGGGGCCGCCGTGCGTTCGGCAGCCCGCATGCGTGCCGAACGGGCGCGCGGGTTGTGTGCCATCTCGTCCGCATCCGGGCGCAACGGCCGGCGGGTGATCAGCCGGAAACTGGGCGCCGCTTCGATCGGCGCGGCTGTCTCCGGCAGGTGCCGGGACCCCCGCGGCGCGGTGCCGCTCCGCTCCTTGAGGAAGGTCTTGACCAACCGGTCCTCCAGGGAATGGAAGGCGACGACGGCGAGCCGGCCGCCCGGCGCCAGCAGCCGCTCGGCGGCCCCCAGGCCGCGCTGCAGCTCGCCCAGCTCGTCGTTGACCCAGATGCGCAGCGCCTGGAAGGTGCGCGTCGCCGGATCGATCCCGTCGGCGGCGCGCGGCAGGACGGCGCGGACGATCTCCGCCAGTTGCAGCGTGCGCTCGATCGGTGCGTCGGTGCGCGCGCGGACGATGGCGGCCGCGATCCGCCGCGACGCCCGCTCCTCGCCCAGGGTGTACAGGACGTCGGCGAGCGCCGTCTCCGACAGCCGGTTGACCGCATCCGCAGCGGTGACCGCCGCGTCCGGATCCATGCGCATGTCGAGCGGACCGTCGAAGCGGAAGGAGAAGCCGCGGCGGGCCTCGTCCAGCTGCGGCGACGAAACGCCCAGGTCGAAGGCGATGCCGTCCACCCGGTCGAGGCCCAGCCCGGCAGCGATCGCCAGCAACTCGCCGAAGCAGCCGTGGACCACCGTCAGCCGGTCGCCGGTTACGGCGGCGAGGGCTTCGGCGCGCCGGCAGGCCTGCGGATCCCGGTCGATCCCGAACACCCGGCAGTCGGCGGCGCGAAGCAGCGCCAGCGCGTAGCCGCCGGCGCCGAAGGTGGCGTCGACGAACACCGCACCGGGCCGCGGCGCCAGCGCATCCAGCACCTCGCGCAGCATCACCGGCGCGTGCTCTCCGCCCGCCCGATCGACGCCGCCGATCATCGCAGTCCCTCCGGCCCGCGCTTGAGCGCGAGAGTCGCCCCCTGGTCGCGCACCCGGGCGAAGGCTTCGCCGTGGCGCGACCGGTACGCGTCGGGGTTCCAGACCTGGAAGGTGTTGCCGCGACCGACGAAGGTGGCTTCGGTGTCGAGCCGGGCGTGCTCGACCAGCTCGGCGGGCAGGACGATCCGACCTTCCGGATCGAACGGCAGGGCATGGGCGCTGCCCAGGATTACCGTCGCCAGGTCGTTCTGGTCGGCGGAGAACAGCGCCAGGTCGTCGAGGCTGGCAGCCACCCGTTCCATGAACTGCTCGTCGCACCCCTCGACCGCGTCCACGATCGGCGACCGGTAGACGTAGACGCCGGCGAACCCGCCCTTGGCCAAGTAGAAGTCGCGGAACTGCTTCGGCACGGAGACCCGCCCCTTGCGGTCGATCCTGTTGGTGTGCTGGCCGACCAATAACGGCATTGCGGTTCCCTGAGAAACCCCGACCTGCGGCACGCTGCGTCCGCCCCGGTCAACCCCGGCCGGTCTCCGCCCGGTTTCTTCCCCCGACCGACGTCTCTGACCGCCAAACAATGGGATACCATGGGTACGGATGGTCGTCAATGGGACGGGCTGGATTCGCGTGCCTGGGAGAGTGTTCGCGGCCGTGCAGCAGATGTTCCCCCAGGTCGCAGCAAGTCATGCTGCAGTTGCGCTCCCAGCCACTACATGCGGGACCGGTACGGCCCGATCTTCCACATTTTGCGAATCGGATTCCGAGGCCGGCGTAAGCCGACTCTGTATAGTCCTCGTTTGTTCTTTATATGTTCCAACCCGGCCCCGCCGGCCGCGAAACCGATGCGCGGCCCCTTCAGGGCTCCCCGGGCGCGGGGGTCGATGGGCTGCGGAGCAAGGGTGCCAGACGGCCTGTAAGCCGGGTTCTGTACCCGCACCGCAGGGATCAGCCGCGGGGCGGGCGATGGCCATTCATCTGGGACGCCCGTTACCGGGCGCCTCGCGCGACCGACCCGGACGGCGGCGCGGAAACCCGCTCGCCGGCGGTCACCCGAAGGTGGCGCACCGGCCTGCCGTCCCTATTTGGTCTTGCTCCCGGTGGGGTTTACCGTGCCGTCCCCGTTGCCGGGAACGCGGTGCGCCCTTGCCGCACCCTTTCGCCCTTACCGGCAGGCCGGGCCTTTCGGCCAGGCCCCGGCCGGCGGTTTGCTTTCTGTGGCACTTTCCCTGGGGTCGCCCCCGCCGGGCGTTACCCGGCACCGTGTTTCCGTGGAGCCCGGACTTTCCTCCCCCGCCCGGGCGAAACCGGGCGACGGCGGCCATCCGGCCGTCTGGCATCCATTTAAGCTAGCTGTGAGAGATGCGGCGTCAAGTCGGCGCCACGCACGACCGAGGAATGCCTGCAACGGCTGGATCACGACCCCGGCCGCCACCCACGTCTCGCGCACTTTCCGCTTTCCCCGTGGCCTATCGGCGTGCGACAGAAAGGCCAACCGTCGCGAGACAGGTTGTGGGCGAGGCTGTCGGAATGGCGCCCGCAACCGGGAAACCCGAGTACGACAGCAGGGGAGGATCTGAACATGGCAATCAGCAAGGTGGGCGTGGTCGGTGCCGGCACCATGGGCAACGGCATCGCGCAAGCGTTCGCGGTGTCCGGCTATACCGTCGTCATGCGCGACATCAAGGAAGAATTCGTCGCCCGCGGGCTCTCGACCATCAAGAAGAGCCTGGAGCGGATGGCGTCCCGCAACAAGATCAGCGCCGAGGACAAGGACGCGGCCATCGCCCGCGTGCAGACGACCGTGGACATGGGGCCGCTGGCCGACTGCGACCTGGTGGTCGAGGCCGCGCTGGAGAACGTCGATCTCAAGACCAAGCTGTTCAAGGAGCTGGACGAGCTCTGCAAGCCGGGCGCCATTCTCGCCACCAACACCTCGTCGATCTCGATCACCAAGATCGCGGCGGCCACCAAGCGGCCGTCGCAGGTGATCGGCATGCACTTCTTCAATCCCGTCCCGGTGATGCAGCTGGTCGAAGTCATCCGCGCGTTGCAGACCGACGACGCCACCTGCGATGCGGTGCTGGAGGCGGCGCGCAAGGTGGGCAAGACGCCGCATCTGGTGAAGGACTCCTACGGCTTCGTCGTCAACCGGGTGCTGATCCCGATGATCAACGAGGCGATCAACTGCCTGTATGAGGGGCTTGCCGGGCCCGACGACATCGACGACGTGATGAAGCTGGGCGCCAACCATCCCATCGGCCCGCTGGCGCTCGCCGACCTGATCGGCCTCGACGTGACCCTGAACGTCATGGAGACGCTCTATCAGGGCTTCGAGGACTCCAAGTATCGCCCGAGCCCGCTGCTCAAGCAGATGGTGGATGCCGGCTACCTGGGCCGCAAGTCCGGGCGCGGCTTCCACAAGTACGAGAACGCCTGAGGTCACCTTGCGCCGCCGGCTGGTCCGGCGGCGCAACCTGCCTCAGGGCGGGCACAAGTCCGCCAACCCGCGGACCAGCCGGGCGGTCTGCCAATCCAGCCGGCCGTTGACGCGCTCCGGCCGAAAGTGGCGCTGGAATGCCTTCAGGGTGGCGAACAGGTCCACCGTCTCGTAGCCGATCGACGCCAGCATGGAGACGACCGGGCCTTCGTCGAGCACGCACTCGTCCGCCTCCGCCGGCCACAGGCCGACCCCCGCTGCCGCCAGCCGCCGCCAGTCGAACAGCTCGCCCGGGTCCATCTTGCGCCGCGGGGCCACGTCGGAGTGGCCGACCACGTTGCGCGGCGGGATCGGGTGCCGAGCCAGGATGTCGCAGGCCAGATCGATCAGAGCGGCCATCTGCTTTTCCGGGAACGGCCGGTAGCCGAACTCGTGCCCTGGATTGACCACCTCGATGCCGATCGAGCGCGCGTTGATGTCGGTCGCTCCGCGCCAGAACGAGACGCCGGCGTGCCACGCGCGCAGCGCCTCCGGCACCAGCGAGCAGACCCGCCCGTCCTCGTCGACCAGCCAGTGGGTACTGACCTTCGCCTCGGGATCGCACAGGCGCGCCAGCGCCGCCTCCGCACTCTCCATGCCTGTGTAGTGCAGTACGAGGATGTCGATCACACCCCCCTCGGGACGGGCGTCGACGTTCGGCGAGCGCCACTCCCGCCCGCTCATGTCGGCACTCATGTCGGCACCGGCGGCTCGGGGCGAACGGGGCGGAGGAACTGGATCATCGCCACACCTGCCAGCGTCACCCCGCCGCCGAGCAGCAGCGTCGTGGTCAGCGGCTCGCCCAGCAGCCATGCCGACAGGAATACCGCGAGCACCGGCGCCAGCAGTGTCATCGGCACCACCCGGTTCATCTCGTGCTTCTCGATCAGGTAGTACCACAACCCGTAGGCGATCACCGAGGCGCCCACAGCCATATAGATGATCGCCCCCCAGCCGCGCCAGTCGGCCGCCGCCACCGCCTCGACCTGCCCGTCCTCGAACAGCGCGCTCGCCGCCAGCAGCAACGGCGCGGTGAGCAGCGCCACCCAGCCGTTCAGCGCGAACACGTTGATCCGCCCCAGCCGCTTGATCAGCACGTTGGCAAACGACCAGGAGAAGGCGGCGATGACCACCAACATCAGGTGCGGCAGGCTCCGCGCGTGCGACGGCTCTCCCGCAAGCATCCAGATCCCGGCGAACGCCACTCCCATTCCCGTCATCTGCCAGACGCTCAGCCGCTCGCGGTAGAACACGGCCGCCATCAGCGCGCTGAACGGCACGGCCAGCTGAATGGCGATCGCCGCCGGCCCGGCGGCGACACCCGACAGCCCCACGAACAGCAGGCCGAAGTGCAGGCAGCCGAGTATCACCGCGAGCGCCATGATCAGCCGCCAGCGATCCCGCCCCGGCCAGCGCAGGAACGGTGCCAGCAACAGGGCCACGAGCGCGAACCGCAGGGCCATCAGCAGCAGTGGCGGAAGCTCCATCACGCCCACCTTGCCGACGACGAAGTTCATCGCCCAGATCAGCACCACGAGACCCGCCGCTCCCCAGTCCCGGGCGGACAACCCTTGGCGGGCGAGTGCCGCCGATCGGGTGGTCCCGGCGTCCTCTGCAGGGTCGCGCATGGACCGCTACTTCAGTCCCCGCTCCCGCCCGATCTGGTCGTAGGCGGCGTTGATCGCCGCCATCTTCTGGGTCGCCATCTCGATGAAGCTCTTCGGCACGCCGCGGGCGATCATCGCATCCGGATGGTGCTCGCGGCTGAGCTTCCGGTAGGTACGCTTCACCTCTTCGTCGGAGACGTTCTGGCTGATCCCGAGTACGCCGTAGGGGTCGGCGCCGTCGCCCTTCATGAACATCGACCGCACCCGGTCGAAGGCGATGTTGCCGAGATTGAAGATGTCGCCGACCCGCTTCAGGAAGGCGAGCTCCGCGCGATGGATCTCGCCGTCGGCCCGGGCAATGTAGAACAGGCTCGCGAGCAGATCCTCGAGCACCGCCGGTTCATGCCGGAACAGGCTCGCCACCTGCTGGGCGTAGGGCTCGAAGCCGCCCGCGTCATCCTTCGCTTGGTCGAAGATGCGCGCCACCTTACGCACGTCCTGCGGCGGCACCCGGAACACTTCCTTGAAGGCGTTGATCTCGGCACGGTTGACGACCCCGTCCGCCTTCGCAACCTTGGCCCCGAGGACGACGACGGCGACGGTGAACGCCATCTGCCGGTTGGCCTCGCCCGATCCGCCCAGGGCGGCGAACGGTCCGTAGGGGGGCAGCTGACCCGGCGCACCGTCCTCCCGCATGCGGTCGTATGCATGGCCGGCAGCGGCCCCGAAGAGCGCACCGACCGGTCCACCCATGGCAAAGCCGGCAAAACTTCCGAAGATCTTACCCCACATTGGTTCAAGCCGATCCCGCGCGATGGAATGGCACTACCATAGACCCATGACAGCCGCATACAAGCGGCGTGGCGATTCCCCGGATGTTCGAGCGCAGCCGCCCCCGCGGGACCCCCGTCCCACGACCTGCAAGCCCCGACTTCCGGTGCGACGCCGACACGACCCGGGGGTTCTCGGTTGTCTCGACGGCCGCTCCCGATCAGAGTAGCACCGTATCCCGATTCAATCGCATTCGGAGCTCCCGTCGCGATGCCGCAGCCGATGATCGACAAGACGTGCCTGGTCACAGGCGGCACCGCCGGGATCGGCTTCGTTGCCGCGCGCGAACTGGCCCGCCTTGGCGCGAACGTCACCATCGTCGGCCGCGACCCGGCCCGCGGAGCAGCGGCCGCCGCAGCGATGCGAACAGGCGCAGGGAGTCGGGTCGAGTTCGTGTCCGTCGATCTTTCCGACCAACGGGCGCTGCGCACCTTCGCCGAGGCGTTTCTCGCCCGCACACCCCGTCTCGACGTGCTCCTCAACAACGCGGGCGGCCTGTTCGGCCGCCGCCAGGTGACCGCCGACGGCATCGAGATGACGTTCGCGCTCAACCATCTGAACTACTTCCTGCTGACCGCCCTGCTGCTGCCGGCTCTGCGCGAGTCGGATGCCGGGCGCATCGTCAACGTCGCATCCGAAGCCCACCGTGGCGCCCGCCTCGACTTCGACGACCTACAGGGGGAGATGCACTACCGGCGCTGGACCGCCTACCGCCGTTCCAAGCTCGCCAACCTGATGTTCACCTATGAACTGGCCCGACGGTTGGACGGCCAGCCGGTGACGGTGAATGCGCTGCATCCGGGGTTCGTCGCCACCGACATCGGCGTCCGCCACGCATTCGTGCCACCGCTGCTGTGGGCGATCGGCAAGCTCGCTGCGATCAGCCCCGAGCGCGGGGCCGCAGGCCTCGTCCGGCTGGCCAGCGACGAAGCGTTCGCGGGGATCAGCGGCGGCTACTACGTCGAAGGCGAACCCGCGCGGTCGTCCGCCGCGTCCCACGACGAGGACGCCGCGCGCCGCCTGTGGGACATCAGCGTCAACCTCACCGGCGCCAACCCCTGCCTGCTGCCCGCACCCGCGGCGCACTAACCGCGCCTATCGCCGGTCCCGTGTGCGCCGGCCTTGTGCGATCTCGCCACATGGGCTAGAATCACGTCATCAATTGCAAGCAACGCGCGCGCCTGGGGAGGCCGAGTGAAGGCGGTCGAGTTCTCGCGCTGGTACCTGGCGGTGTTCTTTCTTCTGGTCGCCGGGTTCTACACGACGACGATCCTGGTGAAGAAGCGGCGGGCCGGCCGCTCACCGGTGATCCGCGGCGAACCGGGCAGCCTGCACCGACGGGTGCACGACACGTTCAGCATCTTCCGGGCCCTGATCCTGATCGTCTGCGTGGCAAGGGTCCCCTGGCCCGGACTGGACGCCGCACTGCTGCCGATCACCCCGCTGTGGACCCCGCTCGTCATCCTTGCCGGCAACGGGCTGATGGCGATCAGTTTTGCTCTCATCGTGACCATCCACAGCAGCATGGGTCCGGACTGGCAATCAGGCATCGGGCCCGGCGGACCGCAGAGGCTGATCACCGACCGCTGGTTCGGATTCAGCCGCAATCCGACGTTCCTGTTCATTCAGGCGGCGCAGCTGGGGCTGTTCCTGTCGCTGCCGAGTGCGTTCACACTGATCTGCCTCGTCGTCGGCGTTGCCGCCATCCAGATACAGGTCCGACTGGAGGAACGCCACCTGCTGGAGCGATGGGGCAACGCGTATCGGGAGTACCAGCGCCGCGCGCCGCGGTGGGTGCGGCTGCCGAGTTACGGCGGCCGGTGCGCCGGAGACTGCACGCGCGGGGACTAGGCTACCTCCTGACGGAGCCACACCCCGTCCTGCTGGGAAGGAAGGATCGATGTCGTCCGTTCGCTTGCTGCCCATCCTGGTCGCAGCTCTGCTGGCCGCCGCACCGCTTCGGTACGCCCAGGCCAACGGGATGCTCACCGCCTCGGTGCCGGCCGACGGTGCGGTGATCGATCGGGCCCCCGGAGAGGCGACGCTGACCTTCAGCGCCGAGGTGACGATCGTCGCCCTGACGCTGAACGGCCCCGGCGATGTCGCCAGGCCGCTCACCCTGTCCGGCGCGGCGGTGGACGAGTTCCCAATCCGCAAGGCCCAGCGCCATGTGACGGTGCTGTTGCCGGCGCTCTCTGCCGGCAGCTACCGGCTCGACTGGCGGGCCACAGAACGCAACGCCCATCCCCTGTCGGGGAGCATCACCTTCACCGTCTCGCCGGGCGCGACGCCGAAGCCCTGATCCCGCCGATCGTTCCGACCGCGGCCGAGGCTGCCTTGCACAGGGAACCGATCGCCGGCCTCAGCCGGCGCGGGCCGCCTTCACCATATCGCGCAGCGTGGCCAGATCGAGTGCGCCCGGCACCAGCTTGCCGCCGACGATGAACGCAGGCGTGCCGTTGACCTGCAATGTGCGCGCGAGCTCGTACGTGCGCTCGATCCTCGCCTTGATCTCCGGGTCGGCCATCGCCGACTTCAGCTTGTCCGGATCGACGCCGACCTTGCGGGCCGTGTCCATGATCCGTGCCTCGTTGATCTCGCCGCGGGATTCCATCATCGCCACGTGGAACGCCAGGTACTTGTCCGGAGCGATCTTCCAGACGGCGAGCGCGGCCTGGGAAGCGACGACCGAGTCCGGGCCCAGGATCGGCAGCTCCTTGAACACCCAGCGGATGTTGGGATCGGACTTCAGCAGCTCCTGAACAGCCGGCAGCGCCTTCTTGCAGTAGCCGCACCGGTAATCGAAGAACTCGACGACGGTGACGTCCCCCTTCGGATTACCCGCTACCGGCGTCCCCGGGTCCCGCTCGATCGCATCCCGATTGGAAACGATCGCCTTCTGTGCCTCCTCCTGCGCCGAGACACGCTGCTTCTCCTCGTAGTCGCGAAGCGACTGGATGAGCGTCTCCGGGTTCTTGAGGATGTAGTCGTGTACGAGAGCTTCGACGGCGCTCTTCTGCGCCGGGGTGAGTGCATCGGACGCCGCGGCCGGCGCCGCAGGGACCGCGAACGCCGCCGCGAGCAGCACACCGCCCGCGAGGAATGCCTTGCTGTGGGTCATCGTCGCCCTCTCCAGAAAAACCAATCGATTCGTCAACTCCGGCCCGTGACGTTCGGCCCATGACATTCGGCCCGTCACCCGCGGCCCGTGTCACTTCTCCGCATTGTTTGCGGCCTGCAGGATGTCCTGCGCCTGTAGCCAGCCGGGGCTCCCCGTCGGCAGCTCCTGCACCGCCTTGCCGGCATGGAACTTCGCTTCCGAGCGCTTGTCGAGCAGCATTGCTTCCTCGGCCAGCGCCAGCGAACTTTCTCCCATCTGACCGTTGCGCCCGAGTGCGATCGCAAGTTGCCGCCACACGAAGGGCCGCTTCGGCTCCTCGCGCAATGCCGCGCGCAGGTTGTCCACCGCATCCGGCAGCAGCGCCCGGTCGTTCAGGGCGAGTTCGACGCGCGCCAGATCGACACGCAACAGCGGCGCCTTGGGCAGCAGCTCCACCGCCTTCCGGTAGGGCGGCAGCGCCTGCTGCGGCTTGCCGCTCTCGAACAGAATCTGCCCCTTCAGCTCCTGGTAGTACGGATCGGCTGGGTGCTCGGCGATCAGCCGATCGACCTCGGCCAGAGCCTTGTCGAGCTGCGCTGCCCGGTGATGCATTACCGCCCGGGCGTAGCGAGCTTGTTCGCTCTGGTTCTCCTCTGGGTAACGCCTGCGGGTGACCGCCGGATCGTCGAGGAAGGCGTGCAGCTTCGCCAGCATTCGCCGGTGCTGTTCCTGGAACTCGGGGTTGACCGGTACATCCGAGTAGGGTGATCGGGCAACGAACGCCTGCAGCGCCTGGATGCGGTCCTGGGTGAGCGGATGCGTTCGCAGGTAGGGATCCTGGCGGGCGGTGACCAGCAGTTCCTGACCGCTCAGCACCTGGAAGAAGCCGAGCAGCCCGCGAGCCGACTGCTGGGTCCCGTCGAGAAAGCGCATCGCCGCCGCGTCCGCCGCGCCTTCCTGTGTCCGCGTGTACTGCAGGAAGTTGCGCAGCGCCACGTTCTGGCCGCCGGACATCACTGCCACGCCGACCTCGGGCGCGCCCGCCAGGGCCGCGGCCGTGCCCAGGACCATCGCCAGGATGCTCTCGGCGGTACCACGCGCCAGCGCGTCGTGCACGCGCACCAGATGGCCGCCGGCGATGTGTCCCGCCTCGTGGGCGATGACCCCGATCACCTGCCCCGCGTCCTCGCTCTGCATCAAAAGACCGGTGTTGATGAACAGGTTCTGGCCGCCCGCGACAAAAGCGTTGATTTGCTTGTCGTTCACCAAGTAGATGCGGACGACGGTGGGATCCAGGCCGGCGGCGACGAACAGCGGCGTGGCGTATCCCCGGATCGTGTTCTCCAGCTCGGTGTCGCGGATGAACGAAAGCGCAGCGGCGGGCCCGCAGGGAACGAGGGCAATGGCGACGACGAGCAGAACGGCGGCAAAGCGACGGATGCGCAACGAACTTCACGAATCGGTGGCAGGAATTGCTCAGGGTACCGGCCGCGGCCGGTGCCGTCAATTCACGGCCACGTTGGTGGCAGCGGGCCTGCTGGCCGGCTGCTCCGGCGACGAGCTGCCGGCCCCCGGCGCAGTCGGCATCACCGGATTCGTCGGTCTCGTGACCGCCGACGAGCCGCAGGCGGCACTGATCGGCCGCGATATCCTGACCCGGGGCGGCACCGCCGCCGATGCAGCGGTCGCCATGTACTTCGCCATGGCCGTCACCCTGCCGTCGCAGGCGAGCCTCGGCGGCGGCGGCGTCTGCATGACCTTCGAGCCATCGACGAATCAGACCTTCGCACTCAGCTTCCCAGCCGGGCCGCCCGCGGCGGTCACGCCCGGCGCCGACCGGCCGACGGCGGTTCCCGGCAACGTCCGGGGCGTCTACGCACTGCAGGCCCTGTACGGCCGGCTGCACTGGTCGGAGCTGGTGGCGCCGGCGGAAATGCTCGCCCGCTTCGGCGTGCCGGTTTCGCGCGCACTCGCCAGCGACCTGGCGCAGGTGGCGGACGCCCTCGCCCTGGAGCCGCAGGTGCGGCGCATCTTCGCCGGTGGGCCGGACGGCCGCCTCGTGGGCGAGGGCGACATGCTGGTCCAGCCCGACCTGGCATCGGTGCTCGCCCGCATCCGCGCCTCCGGGCCGAACGAGTTCTACAGCGGTTCGTTCGCAACGCAGCTCGCGTCCGCGGTGCGCGAGGCTGGCGGCACGCTTGCGGTCAAGGATTTGAACGACATGCAGCCCGCCTGGCAGAAGCCGCTGGAAGTGGGCTACGACGACCGCCGCGCCTACTTCCCGCCGCAGCCCGCGGCGGGCGGCATCATCGCCGGGCAGATGTGGGGGATGCTCGTCAAGGACGACCGCTGGCTCTCGGCCCCGGATGGCGAAGAGGGTCCGGTTCTGGTCGATGCCGCCGCGCGCTCGTTCGGCGACCGGTCGCGTTGGGGGGCGGTCGCCAACGACCAGACCCTGGTATCCTCGGCCAACCTCGAAATGCTGCTGGCATCGGGGGTCGGTGGAAAACCGGCCGGGCCGGTGCCCGGGGGCCAGCCGTTGACCGAGAACCCGGCGGCGGCGACGTTTGCCGCCATCGACGGCGACGGCAGTGCCGTCGCCTGCGCGGTGTCGTTGAACAGCCTGTTCGGGACCGGCCGCGTCGCGGCGGGCACCGGCATCGTGCTGGCCGCGCTTCCGGGGCCGGGCGGGCGCGGCTCCTCGATGCTGGGGCCGATGCTGGTGGTAAAGCCCCGGGGCCGCCAGTTCGTCTGGGCCGGTGCGGCCTCGGGAGGCGTCGCCGCGCCGACCGCGCTCGCAGGCGTGGCGGCGCGAACGCTGCTGAGCGGCCAGCCCCTCCGCGAAGCGATTGCCGCCCCGCGCGTCCATGGCGGCAGCGACCCTGGTTTTGTCTTCGCCGAGCCCGGGGCTCCGACCCGCGGCCTGCAGACGCTGCTCGGCCAGGGCGACGAGGTGGTGACCGCGGAAAAGCTCGGCCGGGTCAATGCCATCGTCTGCCCCGACGGCATCGCCTCGGCGCCGGAAACCTGCCGGGCGGCGAGCGATCCACGCGGCTTCGGGCTCGCCGCAAGTACCGAGTAGGGCGAAAGGCGGATGCAGCCCGGGGGAATTGCCCGGAGAAAAATCGCCCGGCGAGCCGGCGTTTCGCCGTTCATCGTCATGGACGTGATGCGCGCGGCAGACGAGCGCGCCGCCGCCGGCGCCGGAGTGCTGCACCTGGAGGTGGGGCAACCGTCGACGCCAGCGCCGGCGGGGGTGCGCGAAGCGGCACGAAGCGCGCTGGAGACCGATCGCCTCGGCTACACCGGAGCGCTCGGACTGCCGGCGCTGCGCCAGCGGATCGCCCGGCACTACGGCGAGAACTACGGCGTGGAGGTGGACTGGCGGCGGGTGGTGGTGACCACCGGCTCGTCCGGCGCCTTCGTGCTCGCGTTCATCGCCGCCTTCGACGCCGGCGACCGGGTGGCCGCCGCGTCCCCGGGCTATCCCGCCTATCGCAACATCCTGGCCGCGCTCGACGTGCAGATGGTTTCGCTGCCGGTCGATGCCGGCACCCGCTTTCAGCCCACGCCTTCCCTGCTCGACGGCCTGGAGGAGCGCCCGCAGGGCCTGATCGTCGCCAGTCCTGCCAACCCCACCGGCAGCATGCTGGATGCCGCCGGTCTGGCAGCCTTGGCGGGGTGGTGTCGTGACGAGGGCGTGCACCTGATCTCGGACGAGATCTACCACGGCATCACCTATGGAATGCCGGTGGCGACGGCACTCGAGTTCGACAAAGACGCGATCGTCGTCAACAGCTTCTCCAAGTACTACTCGATGACCGGCTGGCGGCTCGGCTGGATGGTGCTGCCCGAACCGCTGATCCGCCCGGTGGAGTGCCTGGCGCAGAACCTGTTCATCGCCCCGCCGTCGCTGTCCCAGCACGCCGCCATCGCCGCCTTCGACTGCCGGGAGGAGCTGGACGCCAACGTCGCCCGCTACGGCCGAAACCGGGCGCTGCTACTGGACGGCCTGCCGCGCGCCGGGTTTCGGCGCCTCGCGCCTGCCGACGGAGCCTTCTACGTGTACGCCGAACTGGACGAAGCCTGTGCCGACAGCGTGGCTTTCACCGGGCGCATGCTGGCGGAAACGAATATCGCCGCCACGCCCGGCGTGGACTTCGATCCGATGCGCGGCGACCGCTTCGTCCGCTTCTGCTTCGCCGGCCGCGAAGAGGACATGTCCGAAGCCATCGAGCGGCTGGTCGCATGGCGCGGTTGAGTCACTAACCTCCATTGTCGTTGATTTCGCTACCCCGCTAGGTGTAGTGTTTCCAGACAGCATTTGGCCGGGGGGCTCGGAATGCTTCAGTCGATCATGCGTATTCTATGCATCGGCACCGCGATCGTCGGCGCCGTTCCCGCGCACGCGCAAACGAAGGCCTTGAAGGAACTGGGCATCGACCTGTTCGGCCGCTGGCTGGAGAAGGAAATGGGGCTGGCACCGAGGCAGGCTCCCGGGGGCTCCGTTCCGCAGCAGCAGTACCAGCAGTACGGGTATCAGGCTTCGGCCCCCACTTACGAATTCCTGGTGCAGTTTCTCGCCGGAGGCGTGGCGCACGAAGGAGTGCTGGTGATGCAGGGCGACACCGGCCTGTTCCGCGTGCAGACGATGAACGGCACGTTCGACCAGACGATGGCCCTGCAGCCGTACGGAAACGACGTGCTGCTGGTCGGCTCCAACCCGCGCGTCGCCGGCAGTGGCATTCCGGCAGGAAACGTCTATCAACCGGACATCTTCCGCATCGTCCAGACGTCGCCGGGTCAGTGGGCGTTCGCGGACGTCTGCTCGCACATGGGCTGCAGCCCGGTTCGAGTGGTGGGTGGCCGCACGCGCTGACGGGTCGTGATTGGCTCGTTCGCATGACCGGTCGCCGCCGGCGCGACGCGCCGATCGGCCGCCGGCCCCGCGGGAAGCACCGGTCATGCTGCCTCCCGCCGGGTGCGTCCGGTGCTGGTCAGGTAACCAGCTTCTGCCACCAGCCGCGGCGCGGTTCTTCTTCGCCCGATTGGCTTGCCTGCTCCCCGACGCGGACCACATCGGTCCGGCGTGCCTCTTCCGCCCGTTCCGCTTCCTCGGCACGGGCGCGGGCAGCCTCCTCCTCGGCCCGAACGCGGTCCGCTTCGGTCTGTTCGTGCGGCGCCGCCTCTTCGGCCGCGTCCGGTTCGGACCTCGCCGAAGGACGCAATTCCCGCACCGGCTCTTCCGCAGGGTGTTCCTGGGACTCGCCCGGGTGGTCCTCCTGCACTACGGAAATGTAGCCGCCGGACACCTCGTGATGGCTGGTTTCCGACCACGGCCGCTCCTCGGCCGGCGCGGCGACCGCCGCCTCCTGCGGCGCTTCCGCCAGATCTCCGCCTGCCGGCGCGTACCAGCCCTGCGGCGCCCCGGGCTCCCAGGTGACCGGTGACCCGACCGAGCCGGTGTTCGCTTCGGCAAACCCGGTCCAGGGCGCGTCCGCAGCAGCAGTAACCGGCATTCCGTCCGGCACGCCCTCGGCAGAAACCGCCGCCGCCTCTGCCGACTCCACCACCTCCACCGCGGGCCAAGCCCCGGTCATCGGCTCCGATTCGGTCGCCGGCGCCGCCTCTGCCGCCACCATCCCGTCCTCGTTCCCGACGGGCGCCTCGTCCTCCGCCGCCTTGCGACGCCGGCGGGTCGTGCGACGCCGACGCGCCGGTGCGGGCTGCTCCTCGCCGACGCCTTCGGCCGCCGCCTCCCGAACCTCGTCGCCACCGGTGTCCGGCGCCTCCGCGTCGCCCGCGGCCCCGGCCGCCTCGACCCCGGCGAACTCGGCGGGCTCCTCACCAGTGTCTACGGGCTCCACATCGGCCTCGGCGACTTCGGTCGCTTCGGCGAACTCGGCGTCGGGCAGATCGGCGACCGCGCCACCGACTTCCTCGATCACCAAGTGCTCCACGGCCACCTCTTCGACCGCGCCGTCCCCGGCTTCGAAGTCTTCGCCAGGGAACGCCTCGCCGGCGACGGCGGCATAGTCCTCGTCGTAGTCCGCTTCCTCGCCGGGCTCGAGGAACGGCTCGTCAGCGGATGGCGCGCCATCCGCGTCGGACGCTCCTGCCTGTGCCACCTCGGCGGTCGCCTCCAGACCGGTTTCCGTGCCGGGGCGCGCCCGCCTGCGACCACCGCGCTTGCCGCGCCGCCGGCGCTTTCGGGCCGGCCGTTCCGCGCCGTCGTCCGCCTCGGCGGCAGCGGCTGCCTCCTCCGCCTCGCCACCGGCCTCCGCGTCTTCCGCGTCCTCACCGGCTTCGTCCGTCTCGTCGCGTTCTCTCTCCTCGTCGCCGCCCTCGCCAGTGGCGGCCAACGGCAGCTGAAGGTCCTCCTCGCGACGGCGCCGACGCGACCGGCGGCGGCGGCCGCGCTTCGCTCCCTCTTCGCGTTCGGCCGCAGGCGTCTCGCCGCCCTCTTCGGCCTCGACCTCCTCTTCGACCTCAGCAGGTAACGCCTCTTCCTCGACCCGCGCCTCGATCCCGCGCAACCGCTCGATCCGATGGTCGGGAGGCACCAAAGTCTCGTCGGTGACAATCCCGACGGCCATCTGATAGCGATCCTCGATCGCCAGCAGCGAGCGCCGCTTCTGGTTCAGCAGGTACATCGCCACCGCCGGCGGCACCGCCACCGACAGCTCGCTGGAGCGATGGCGGACGCCCTCCTCCTCCAGCTTGCGCAGGATGGCGAGCACGGTGGACTCGGTGGTCCGTCGCAGGCCCATGCCGGCACATGCCGGACAGACCTCGAACGACGTCTCGATCAGGCTCGGGCGCAACCGCTGCCGGGACAGTTCCAGCAGGCCGAACGGACTGATGCGACCGAGCTGCACCCGCGCCCGGTCGTTCTTCATCGCCTCCTTCAGGCGCCGTTCGACCATGCCCTGGTTGCGCGGATTCTCCATGTCGATGAAGTCGAGGACGACGAGCCCCGCCATGTCGCGCAGCCTGAGCTGGCGGGCGATCTCGTCCGCGGCCTCGAGGTTGGTCCGCAGCGCCGTCTCCTCGATGTTGCGCTCGCGAGTCGAACGCCCGGAGTTGACGTCGATGGCGACCAATGCCTCGGTCGGATTGATGACGATGTAACCACCCGAGCGCAGCTGCACCGTCGGCTGATGCATCGACGCCAGTTGATCTTCGACGGCGAACTGCTGGAACAGCGGTTTCTCCGCCTCCTCGTACAGCTTCACCCGCTTGGCGTGACTGGAGATGAACAGCTTCATGAATTCCTTGGCGATGCGGTACTCGTGCTCGCCCTGGACGATGATCTCCTCGATGTCGCGCCCGTAGAGGTCGCGGATCGAGCGCTTTATGAGGCTCGCCTCCTCGTAGACGAGCGCCGGCGCGGTGGATTCGAGCGTGGTCTCGCGGATGTTGCTCCACAGCCGCATCAGGTACTCGTAGTCGCGCTTGATCTCCGCCTTGCTGCGGCCGGCACCGGCGGTGCGCACGATCACCGCCATTCCCTCCGGCACCTCGAGCTCGGTCAGGATCTTCTTCAGTCGCTTGCGGTCGGTGGCACCGACGATCTTCCGCGAGATGCCGCCGCCGCGGGCCGTGTTCGGCATGAGGACGCAGTAACGACCGGCGAGCGACAGGTAGGTGGTCAGCGCCGCTCCCTTGTTGCCGCGCTCCTCCTTGGCCACCTGCACCAGCATGATCTGGCGGCGTTTGACCACTTCCTGAATTTTATAGTAGCGGGCGAGCCGGGCGCGGCGACGTTCCAGCTCCTCCTCGTCGTCGGCGGATGTACCGTCGTCGTCACGGTCGACATTCTCGATCGCCGCCTGCTCGGCAAGCAGCCGTTCCCGGTCGGCGACCGGGATCTGGTAGTAGTCCGGGTGGATTTCGTTGAACGCCAGGAAGCCGTGCCGGTTACCGCCGTAATCGACGAATGCCGCCTGCAACGACGGTTCGACCCGTGTCACCTTGGCGAGATAGATGTTTCCCTTCAGTTGACGCCGGGATGCGACCTCGACGTCGTAATCCTCGACCTTGTTACCGTCGACGACCACCACCCGGGTCTCTTCCGGGTGTGAGGCGTCGATGAGCATGCGCTTGATTGCCATATGCGAGACTCCATCGCGCCGCCCGCGACCCCGGGCCGGAAGCTGCAGGAGCAGCGGCGGCGACGTGCAGAGATGCCGAAGGCGCATGCGACCGAGCCACCGACGGCCGCGCCATGCGCACCCTCGGTTGCAGTCGATCGCGCTGATCTCAACGGCATGCGAATCTCAGTTTTGTCCGGAGGCGACAGCTCACTGGGCCGTGCCCATCCATCTTCTTCCGACCGTAGTGCCGGCGCCGTGCAACCCCCGTCGCACAACGCCCAACCGGGCCAGCGTTGCTGCCCCGGCCCTGGCGGTTAAGATAAAGCGGCAAATACCCTTCGACAATTCATATCTTCATCAGCCGCGAAATGAAGCGTGCGCGGAAAGCTCTTGAAAATAGAGGCAAAGCGGGGGTATAGGGCTGATCAGTGGTACTTGTGGTGGTGCTTTACACGCGGCCTTCCGCAGGGGCCGGGTCGCTCAGCCACAACGGAGCATCGGTGCCCGTGTTTCGTGCAAGCGTCGACCGATCGGCCGAACCCGGCCACCGATGAAACCGGCAGCCCCCCGTTGCCCATGAGCGCGGTGCTGCGGTGGCGGCAACCGGCGTTCGCCGCGATCACGGCGCCGATTCTGCTTTCCCTGCTTCTTTCCTGTTCGCTGCTCGTGCCGCCTGCAGACGCGGCGCCGACCGGAATGGGATCGCCAGTGGTCTCGTCCGTGCGGATCGGATCGCACGAGGCGGCCACCCGGG
>Ga0209573_1000170_pt1 | contig 166315 bp, 135 predicted proteins | sample TNRBio252014_DNA_FD_185870 | JGI IMG/M metagenome (GOLD analysis project Ga0209573, IMG submission 185870) | Wastewater treatment Type I Accumulibacter community from EBPR Bioreactor in Madison, WI, USA - TNR Reactor_6/25/2014_ DNA (SPAdes)... | ecosystem: Engineered > Bioreactor > EBPR >...
TCAAGCCCCATTGTCAACAGCCAAAGTGGGCTGTTTTGCACGAAAAGTGGGAGTGACGCCGCCCGAGAGGGTGCCCCCAACCCACTACCCATGCCGAAACCGACGACTCCAAGGATAAGCTCCAAAGACCATGGAATCGACCTCTCCGCCCATTTCTGGTTTCAATTTTTGGACACCGTTGGTGCGAAAACAAGATAAAAGTTATCAATTTGTTGCTATTTCGCGTTTGTCTGCAATTATCGGGCGATGAGTGCCACAACTGCGATGAACAAACCGCCTGAATCTGCATCGAAACCGACGCCTGCACCGCCCTATGTGGACATGGGGGCTGCGGGGGCTGCGGAGGGTCGTGATCCGCTTATTGGAGTGAAGGCGCTGACGGGCGTGTATGTGGGGATCAATCGGAAGTGTTGGGGGCGGAAGCGGGTTCGCGGGGATGACGGGCGCTCGAATGTCTATCATGTGATGTCGCGCACCTGCGGTGGGGAGATCTTCTTTGATGAGACTGAGCGCGAGGCGTTGGTCTTGGTGATGCGGAAGATGGCTCGGTTCTGTGGGATCAAGATTTTGACATACTGCATCATGGGGAACCATTTCCATGCGCTGGTGCGGGTGCCGCACAAGGCAACTTGGCTGGAGGAACTCTTTGGGCCTCCTGGCGCTGCGGGTGCCGAGGAGAAGCTGTTTGAGCACATGCGATTGCTCTACAGCAAGGCGCATATTTCAGCGGTGAAGGAGGACTTTGCGAAGCTACGGAAGATGGGTGGTGGGATGGAGTTGCTGGTGCAGGAGCGTGTGAGCGCGATGAAGGAGCGCATGTGTGATCTCAGTGCCTGGGTGCAAGAGGTGAAGGTGCGGTTCAGCCGGTGGTACAATCGGCGGCATTCCAGGCAGGGGACGCTGTGGATGGGGAAGTTTAAAAGCGTGCTGGTGGAGCGTAAATATTACACCGGGTACAAGGGCAACGAGCGGGAGCCGGATGTGGCGAGGTTGATGGCGGCCTATATCGATCTGAATCCGGTGCGCGCAAAGCTGGTTGAGGGCGCAGAAGAGTGGCGCTGGAGTGGTTGGTCTGCGGCGCTCGCCGGAGACAAGGAGGCGATTGCGGGGTTATGCGATATTCTGCATTGCACGCCGAAGGACTGGGTGGCCTGGGCAAAAGGCGTTTATGCGGAGATGGTATCGGAGCGACGGTCTGACATCGAGCGTCTGGCGGCGAAGGCTCGTGATTTGGAGGCGGGAGCGCGGCGGACATTGCTGGTGAAGATTCCCGAGTTCAGCCGGAGCCTTGTAATCGGGGAGTTTGAAGACCCAGTGGGTGACGGAGGGGGCAAAGATGGCCGAACGCGACGAAGTCGGGTCGGGCAAGTGCAAGGGGTGACCGTGAGGATGGTGTCGGGGAATGCTCGGTAGGTTCGCTCCATTGAAGGCGCGGACCAATCCTATGTGGATAGGCGCGGGGCGCTACGGCGGTTGCGGATCAATCAGGCGGGGATGACTTTGTCTTCGATCTGCTTCTACCCGCTGTCGCACACCTGTGATGGCACCGTGTTCTTTGATGAAACTGAGCAGAGCGGGGCGCGATTGATCATTTGAAGGACGACCCGTAGCAACAAGATAAAAGATATCAAATTACACTCTGATCCAATAGGCCAAGGAGGGCGGACTGGCCGCTTTATGCCAATCAGCTGATATCAGAGATGCGTCGTATGCCGCGTCGGCATCAAAGCGATACCGAGAGTTTATTTCCGTTACCGATGAATCTACTGCATAAAATCCGATCATGAACCCCGCCCAGATCGAAGACACACTGAAGCTTGTTCTCATCAGTTGGATTGTTATCATTGCCTCCGCATGGCTGATGGGGCGACTCTGCCGCTGGATAGGACAGCCTCCTGCTGTGGGAGAAATTGCCGCAGGTTTGCTGCTGGGGCCGTCCTTCATCGGCTTGCTCGCGCCTGATTTTGTCCACTTCATTTTCCCTGACGAGGTAAAAGGCCCGCTGGCACTGCTGGCAAAGATCGGGTTGTTGCTGATGTTGTTTCAGGTCGGGATGGAGTTCGACTTCTCGCACCTCCGCGCCAAGTCCAAGATTGTCGTCACGTCCTCGCTCATGGGTATTCTGGCACCGGTTGCAGGCGGGTTGACGATCTCGCCTTGGCTGCATCGCACTTTTGCTCCAGAACTTCCGATGTTTGGGTTCCAACTCTTCGTCTGCATTGCGCTGGCGATTTCTGCCTTGCCGATCATGGGCCGAATTTTATTAGAAATGAAGTTGGAGCGCACGGCGTTGGGGGCCACTGCCATTGGTGCAGCAGCCATTGACGATGCAGTCGGCTGGATTTTTCTGGGAGTGGCGACCGCCATTATTAAGCAAGGCGATAACTTCACCTGGCTACCCTTCCTGGGCCAGACGGCGGTGATTGTTGTTTACTTCTTTGTTTTGATGAAAGTGGTCGGCCCACTGCTAATCAAGATCTGGCGCAGACAATGCGTGGGTCATCACACCGAGACATTTACACCGGGGTATCTGGCACTGCTACTATGTACGCTGTTTATCTCCGCACTGGTCACTAACAAGCTTGGCATTTTTGCCATCTTTGGTGCTTTTGCCCTCGGTGTTGCACTCCATGGGGAACCCTCGTTGGTCAAGGCTTGGCGTGAACGCTTTGCCGACTTCGTGATCGTTGCCCTAGTCCCCATTTTTTTTACCAACACTGGACTCAACACGAAAATAGGCTCCTTCGATGACCCCACCGCCTGGATAGGTTGTGCATTGGTTTCCCTCGTTGCCATCGTCGGTAAGCTGGGTGGTTGCTCACTCGGTGCGCGATGGGCTGGCGCAAGTTGGCGTGAGGGGCTTTCAATTGGGGCCTTGATGAACACACGCGCCCTTATGGGGCTCATTGCCATCAGCGTCGGCAAAGACCTAGGTCTCCTCAATGACAAACTCTTCACTATGTTCATTATTATGTGTCTGCTCACCACCGCCACTACTGGCCCTCTGCTAAGAGCTTGGTTGCCCGTAGAATTGAAAAAGCTTCTGCCAAGGTAGTGGCGTCAAATCCGGGTTGTCCGACTAGTGGAGTGGCGATCCTGCGGCACCTGCGAGTCCATTGCAAAGAAGGCGAATAAGGTTCAGTGCGATACATCGATTGGTTTTTCTGGAGCTTCACTGATTTCAAATTCGGCGATGGGCAGACGCCAGAACAGGTGAATATTAGCGGCTCCAACTTTATTGCTGCCAATCATCTGGACGTAATGCGCTCCAACCTCGTGGAGAATGGAGGTTCCATCAGTGTCCTGATGACGCCACACCAATGAATCGCACCGTTTTGATCAGTGCCTGTCCGACGCACTCCTTTACCACCGACGCAGTCAGGGTAGCAGCAGATCGAAGGCGGTGCCTTGACTTTGGGGGTGGTGCTTGAGGTCGCCGCCGATTTCTCGGGCGAGGCGGCGGCTGAGGGCGAGGCCGAGGCCGACGCCAGGGGCCGAGTGGGCAGCTTCGGTGGCGGATTTGGAGAAGGGCTGGAAAAGTTTGCGCCGTTGGGCATCGGGGAGCCCTGGGCCGTGATCGCGGACTTGGATGGCGAGGTGCCGGGCCTCGCGCCGGATGTTGATTTCAATCTGTCGCTTCTGGCAATCGGGGGCGGCGTATTTGCAGGCGTTGTCCACGAGGTTGAAGAGGATCTGTTCCACGACGCTGGTATCGGTCTCGATTTCCTGCGTGGCGAGTTCCTCGGGAAGCGCAAGTTGGAGGGTGAGCTGGCATTCGCTGGCGCGGGTGGTGAGGCGGGGTTCGACCCGATGCCAAAGTTCGCTGACGGTGATGCGCTCGTTTCTCGTCTGGGCGCGACCGCGCTCGATACGGGAGTAGGTCAGCACGTTTTCCACGAGGTGGGTGAGGCGTGTGGATTCCTGACAGAGGGTGGTGAGGTAGCGATGGCGCTGTTGCGGGTCCGAGACCATGTCGTCTGCGAGCATCTCTGAATACATGCGAAAGGTGGTCAGCGGCGTGCGGAGCTCATGGGTGACGGCAGAGACAAAGGCACCGCGTCGCTCGCTCAGCTGGATGGACTTGTGCAGGACCCAGGCGATGGCGGCGGCAGCAGCGATGAGGCAGCCCCAGGCGACGAGGAGGCCTCGGGTCATTGGCGAGAAGGCGGAGATGGTGTAGGGCAGGGATCCCGGAGAAAGTCGGATCGGCAGGGTGACGAGTGAGAGCGGGTCCGTCGGTGCGTCGGTCGGCGTGGTGGGGATCAATTCCCCGTCGGGGAAGAGATCGCTGATGGTGGCCTTGAGGCGGTCGCGCAAATGCGGCCAGTCCATCCACACGCCCTGCTGGCGGGTGATGCCGCCGACGGTGGCCGTGCGGAGTAGCAGGAGGTCTTCACCGGCCCAGGTGGCGGTGAAATCGGTCGGTGGCGCGGCGGGGATGGCGGGCTGGGCTGGGACGCTGGGTTTGGCTGCGGCTGCAGATGAGCCTGGGGGCGGAATTGCAGTGGGTGCATCAAGGCCGATGGCAAATGGTGCCGTCGGGGGGCTTGGGGTGGCGGCAGGTGCGGAAGTAGTGGCCGCTAGCTGGGGGGCTGCGGCCAAGTCGCGTACAGATCCGCTCACGGATTTTCCTTCTCCCACGAGGGTGGGTAGTCCTTCGGAACGAGCGGCCCCACCAATCGACGCACTGGCGGCGGTCAGCATGTCGGCCGGTTTGGCTGGCGGTGCCGGCATCGCCGCAGGGGCTGGGACAGTGAGTCCGACGGTGGCGTCGGCCATTTTATCCAATTGGATGACGCCGCCGTTTAACTGGACGGCACCGGTATAGACTGAGCTGGACGCATCGCGGCGACTGCTGCTATCGGCAACGAGGTTTTTGGTGAGGGTGGCGTTGCCGAGCTCCTTGGCTGTGACGTTGTTCTCTACGGTGATGCTCCTGCGCTGCTGGAGCTCACGTTGGTCCAGCATACCTTGGTTCGCATCGGCTGGGAGCACGCCGCCTTGAACGGCGACCTTTTCCTGACTTGCTTGGGTGATGCCCGCGCCCTCTTTCCTTTTCACCTCGCTCCCAGTGGTCGTGGACAACGGAGCGTTGGTGGCCGGTTGATTGCCCTCGCCGGATTCGGCTTTTTGTTTGAGCTGCGGGTGGGTGGTCAGGATCGTTTGAAGTTGCCCCAGCCGCTCCGTGGCGTGTTGGATCTGTGGGGTGACGGCGTACCAGGTGGTGGCGAGTTGGTAAGACTGGCCAATGGGGACCTGCGGGCTACACACCAGTGGGGAACTGCCAGGTGGCATGACCTCGAAATGCAGCAGCACAAACTCCGGTGGATCTGCGAGCAGTGGAGAGGGCATGAGGGCGGTTCCCTGTTCAACGGCGCGATTGTCTTTGCCTGTATAGAGGTCCTCTGGCGAGTGGAAAGACTGGTATTGGCTGGGTGGGCGGGCGTTTTCCCGGATCAGCAAGGCGCTGGCAAAGGAGTCCATGCGCCAGAGGGCCAGCCGCTGCTGCTCCGCGAGTGCGCGGTCATTTTCCATCGTCAGCGTGTTGCGCGTCACCCAGACCATCGCGCCGAGAAAGAGCGACAGGCAGAGGGCAAAGAGCAGCCAGCGGAGGACGGGGCGGATCATGGCGGTGCGCAAAGTTTACGCGGTGGCGGCGCTGGCGTCTATGGCCAGCATGTAGCCTTTGCCACGAACGGTGAGGATGAGGCTCGGGTTCTGGCCGTCATCGCGAAGCTTGGCGCGCAAGTGGGCGATGTGCATGTCGATGGTTCGGGTTTCCGACTGGCGGGGCTCGATGCGCCAGACGCGGCGCAGGAGTTCCTCGCGCGAGATGGCCCGCCCGCGATGCATGCCGAGGTAGCGGATGAGGTCTGCCTCCCGTTCGGAGAGTTCCTCCCGCCCGCCCTCTGTGTAGCGGACCTCCATGCGTTCAAGATCGGCGATGCCGCCGGGGAAGGGGATTTTTGCGAGGGGATCTGGCCGTTCTGGACTGCGGCGCAGGACGGCCTCTACGCGGGCTAGGAGCTCGCGAATGCTGAAGGGCTTCACGACGTAGTCGTCTGCTCCGAGCTTGAGCCCTTTGATGCGGTCTGGCTCTTCACCGCGTGCGGAGAGGATGATGACCGGTGTGCCGGGGCGGTGATCGCGGAGGGCGGTGAGGATTTCAAACCCGCTGTGATGCGGCAGGACGAGATCGAGTAGGACGAGGTCAAACGTGGCCCGCTGCGCCTTGTCCATGCCTGCGAGTCCGTCGGGAGCCTGCAAAACGTCGTAACCGGCGAAGGTCAGCGCGTCCACCAGTCCACGGCGGATGGCGCTGTCGTCTTCAATTACAAGAATCGTCGGCATGAGGGGATGGGGCGGGTTTGGGGGGAAGCTTGCACTGTCCGGCGCGATCCGGCTAGTCGAACTTAAAGCCCTTGCGCGCAGCTTGATCCCGGATGGTGAGGGTGACTTGATCGTCAAAGCTATCGCTTTTACCGGCTGCGGCGAGCTTTTGGGTTTCTGCACGGAGCCAAGCGGCGCGTTCTTGGGTCAGTTGGGCGATGCGGGCCTGGATCTCTTTGCGGCGAGCGGCTTGTTTTTCGACATGGGTCTTCAGCTCGTCTGCCGTCATTCCTTGCAGGTTTTCGGGGAGTTCATCGCGCTTCACTTTTTCGAGTGTCGTCGTTCCTTGGGCGAGCTGATCCAGCAGTTCGCCACCGCCCTGGACGGTGACTCCGGTCAGGGTGTTGTAGCTCAGTCGCGAGGCATTGCTCGCACTTGAGAGGCTCATGGAGGCACCTTGCTTCATCTCCACTTCCCGACGTTTTGCGGCGGGTCCACAAGGGATGAGGGTGGCCCCGACTTCGGCGTTTAGCGTTTGCAATTCGGCGTCTTGGGGGGCGCTGATGGAGACCATATTCCCATCCTGCGGGATCTGGGCAAAGACGCCATTGGCGTTGCTGGCGATGGATTTCCAGATTTCGGCGGTGCCGGCGATATTGCCGCACTGAACGGTATTGATGACGATGTCTTTGTTCCCTGCTTTTTTACAGACTTTCTGCCAGTCCTTGCCGTCTTGATACTGTTGGGGCTGCGCATCGCCGACGAGGTACATGACGCGAAAGACGCTGGCATCTGGGGTCCAGCTCAACTTTGTCACTGCCTCGTGCAGGGCCTCGCTGACGCTTTCTGGCGTATCGCCGCCGCCTGCGGCTTGGAACTCTTGAAGTTGAGCATAGAAGGTGTCCATGTCGCTGGTCAGATCCACCTTCTTCGTCACATAGGCATCGCCGCGATCACGATAGCCGACGATGCCCATGCGGACCTCGGGCTTGGGTTTGGCGGAGACGATGGCGGTGGCAATGGACCAGATCTTTTGTTTGGCACCCTCGATCAACCCGGCCATCGATCCGGTGGTGTCTAGGACAAAGCAGACCTCAATGATGCGCTTTTCTGCGGGTTTGGCCGGGGATGGGGCAGCGACGCTGGGAGGGGGCGTTTTGGCTGGGGCGGCTTCTTTGGCTTGGATCAACACGGCCACACTGGATGCGGCCAACAGCAGGATTGGGACGAACGTTTTCATAGCAGGTCCATGGTCGCGCATGGGCTCTGCTGTGTCTGTAAACGGCCTGTAAAAGACGCGGCTACAGCTTCTCCGGGGTCTGCAGGAGCTCTGCCACGCGGGAGAGGAGGCGTCCGGCACCGCCGCCATCAAGGATGCGGTGGTCAAAGCTGAGGGTCAGTTCCGCCATGGTCAAAGGGATGAATTGATTTACCTCCGCGCTCCAGTGGGGCGTCTTCATCCCGGCACCGAGGCCGAGCACGAGGTTCTGCTCTGGCAAGGGAATCGGAGTGGCCCAGACGATGCCGAAGGTGCCGAAATTGGTGACGGTGGCGATGCCGGGGCGATTCACATCGTTCGGCAGGCGGCGGGCTCTGGCCTGTTCGACCAGGGTGTTGTAGGTCTTCACCATCGTGCAGAGTGGCGTCTTATCCACCTCCCGAAGAACGGGCACCAGCACGCCATCATCCACTTCCACTGCAAAGCCGATATCGATCGCGCGAGGGTGCACGATGCGGCTGCCGATCAGGCGACCAGCGACGGCGGTGTTTTCCGCCAAGGCCAGCGCAAGTGCACGGATGGCGTAAAGGGCAGGGCCGGGTTTGGGGTCGGCTTTTTTGCGGTGCGCGAGGATGGCATCCAGCACGACGGGGCTGCCGACGGTAGCGAGCGGGCGGCTCCAACTGCGGCGCATGGAGTCAGCGACGGCGATGCGCATCGGCGAGGCCGGCGTCATGCGGTGCTGCTCGATGGTGCGGAGGAAGGTCTCAAAGTCATCGACCGTCACACGACCACCCGCGCCTGTGCCAGCGACACCGGCGAGATCGGAGGAATTGATCCCGAGTTCCAGCATGCGGGCGCGCATGCGTGGGGAGATGAAGCTCGCGCCCGTCGCGCCTGCGGGCACCGGCAGGCCGCCGACGATGGGTTCTACCTTGGGCTGGATGTCATGGATCGCATCTTCATCGCTGAACTGAAAGTGTACCGAGTCCGTATTGGCCGGTTGGGAGGTATTGACGGGCGCTTTTGGATCGTCCTGAAAGCCCAGCGCCTGGGCATCTTCATCGCTGACCTGGAGCGAACCGAGCGCTGCCCCCACGGCGTAGGATTCATTGGCTTTGGCGATCATTTGATCGACCACGCCGCCGCAGGGTGCGGCGACGGCCATGGTGGCCTTGTTCGTCTCCACCTCAAAGATATCTGCGCCGGGTTCGACCCGCTGTCCGGGCTCGATGAGGATGCGGACCACGGTGGCCTCTGCGATGGACTCGCCGAGTTGGGGCATCAAGATGGGGATGGTGGGCATGGCGGACTTTGAAGGGCGCAGCTTAAAAACGCAAGAGACGGCGCAGGGCGTCGCAGATGGAGCCGACCGTCGGACGGTGGGCTTTCCACAAATTGGGATGGTAGGGGATGGGGGTATCCTTGGAGTTCAGGCGCATCGGCGGGGCATCCAGCATGTGGAAGGCCTCCGTGCTGACGCGTGCAATCACCTCGGCGGTGACGCCGCCCCAGGGGAAGGATTCCCCGACGACGAGCAGTCGCCCAGTGCGCGCGACGGAGCCGAGGATGGTGTCTGTGTCCATGGGCTTCACGGAGCGCAGATCGACGACCTCGATCTGATAGCCCTCCATCTGCAATTCGTCGGCAGCGCGGAGAGCTTCATGCACCATGGCGGAGTAGGCCACGATTGTGGCATGGCGACCTGGGCGGGCGATGCGTGCCTTGCCGATGGGGAGGGATCGCTCGCCAAAAGACTCTGCCTTGAGGTGGTAGTAGAGGAATTTGTGCTCGCAGAAAATGACAGGGTCATCCAGCTTCACGCTATCCAGCAGCATCCAGTAGGCATCCTCCACCGTGGCGGGAGTCAGGATGACCAGCCCAGGGTAGTGGGCGTAGATCGACTCCATCGACTGGCTATGAAAGGGGCCGCTGCCAGCCGTGCCGCCGCTGGGCAGGCGGATGGTGATGGGGCAGGGGGTATTGGTGCGCCAGTAGAGGGTGGCGGCCTGATTGACGATCTGGTTGAACCCGACGGAGGAAAAGTCCGCGAACTGCATCTCCACGATGGGGCGTGCGCCTTCGATGGCGGCACCGACGGCCATGCCGACCATGGCGTCCTCGCTGATGGGTGCATCCAGAACGCGACCAGGGAACTCCCGGGCCAGACCTTTGGTGGCTTTGAAGGCACCGCCGAACTGGCCGATGTCCTGGCCATAGACAAAGACGTTGGGGTCAGATCGTAGCGCCTCGAATTGAGCTTCGCGAATGGCTTCCAGGTAGGTGACGCTCATAGTTGCCAGCTTTCCACGAGTTCGCTAGAGGACAGGGCCTGCCAGGATTCGCGATACGGGTCGGGAATGGGTTCTTTGCTGACCAGGGACACCGCTTGATCGACCGTCGCACGTGCCTCCTTGAGCCAACCGTTGATTTCTTCTTGGGTGGACCAGCCTTCCGCGATCATGAGTTTTTCCGCCACCAGCAGGCAGTCCTGGCCGACTTTGGAGAATTTGACTTCGTCCGGGATGTAGGACGCATCGTCGTGTTCCCCGTGGCCGCCAAGGCGCAGCAGGGTGCCGACGATCAATTGAGGGCCACCGCCGGCACGAGCGGCGGCCACGGCGCTGCGGGCGACCTTGAGACAGGCGGCGAGGTCCGTAGCATCGACCTTCCATCCCGCGACTCCGTAACCCCGGGCGCGGTCCATGAGGTCCTGACAGGCAAATTGGCGGTCGTTGGATGTGGAGTAGGCGAACTGGTTGTTGGCCACGCTGATGATGAGCGGCAGTCGTTCCACGGCGGCCATGTTGATCGCTTCGTGGAAGGAGCCCGTGGAGGTCGCACCATCGCCGATGCTGGTGGCACCGACTGCGTCCGCCATCGTTCCGCGCAGGCGCTTGGCAAAAAGGGCACCGGCGACGACGGAGACCATGGCCCCGAGGTGGCTGATCATCGCCAATTCACCTTCTTGAGGGCGGCCACGGTGGATATTGCCATCGCGGCCCCGCATCGGCCCGGTCGCCGCGCCCAGGTAGGTGCGGAGGGCATCCGTGATCGGTTCGCCAAAGGCCATCCGGCCCGCCTGATCCCGAATGAGGGGGGCATACACGTCCTGACCGCGCCGCAATTGCATCGCGACGGCGGCGCTGAATGCCTCCTGACCGCGCCCCAGATAGACACCGCCGACGATTCGACCGCCAGCGCGGTAGAGGCTGCCAAGCTTTTCCTCCAGGACCCGGGAGGACTGCATTTGTCGATAAGTCGCCAGGTACTGATCCCTGAATTCAGGGGTCAGATCGGCTTTGGTGCAGGTAATCGGAACGGCGGGTGTCACAGAGGGGTGTCAGTCGCAGTGGATCAAATTATGGGGTCAACTTCTACGTTCACCGCAGAAAAATCTCACCGATCCTGTCACAGGGCTTCTTCATTGTCCACAAAGATGCGCAATCAAGAGTGGAGAAAAGCATGGGAGATTTCAGCGTCGCGTCTGAAAAGTGTAACGGGCACGCATCAAGCCCCGGAAAAGCTTGATCGCAGCGATTTGGGATTGTGACAAAATCGTCGGCGACGCTTGCGCTAGACTGATCATTTTTTGAGCGGATGGCTGAACAGCCACTCGTGCATTTCCTCCGTCTCAAAGACCTTCCCCACGATGCCGTGCCCGCCGGTCGGGTACTCGGTGTACTTGCAGTCTTTGTCCCGCTTTAATTCCTCATACAGATCGCGCGAGTATTTGACCTCTACCCGTGGATCGTCGGCTGCATGGAAGAGCCAGAGCGGCACCTTCTTGAAGGTGCCCGCCGTATCCGGCCCCGTGCAACCTGCGACCGCGACGCCTGCGGCGAAAAGGCGAGGCTCGCTATTGATCAGGTGGCAGGTGCCGAATCCGCCCATGGAATAGCCGACGCAATAGACGCGGGTTTTGTCGATGGGCAGCGATTTGAGGAGTTCCTTCACCAGGGCCAGTGCCTCGGTGCCGGGGGCGTTGTTCCAGGCGGTGCCCTCGCCGCCGTAGGGTTGGTAACCGAGTGGGGCCACGATGATGCATGGATTCTTCGCGTAGTGGGCCTCGGTGGTGAAGCTTTTCATCCATCCTCCGACTTGTTTGCCATTTTCTGCGTTGGGGCTGCGGCCATGCAGGGCAAGAATGAGGGGGTAGGTCTGGGCTGCGCTGAGATCCTTGGCTCCGTAGATCGCGAAAGGGAGATTCTTGAATTCCGATAGAGCCCAGTCGCCAGTGATGAGGTTGGCGTAAGGTCCCTCAAGGGCTTTGGCGGGACCCGCGGGTTTGGCGGCTTGTTCTCGGATAAAGGCCTGATCCCCAGCGGACAGTCGGCTCTGCGCGAAGGTCATCACCTGTCCATTGGGCAGTAGCTTCAGCGTCACGTCAGTCCCAGAGGCCGAAATAAAATCCGCCTGGATCTTCCGACCATCCGACGAAGTCCATTCGCGGGCAGAAAGAGTTGCGACGGCCAACAGGAGCGTGAGAGCGATGTGTTTCATGACGGAACTCGGATCGGGGTGCGTGTTCGGGTTCAAAGATATCTCCGATTGGAAGGGTTTTAGCAGAACGTGGTGGGTGCCGTCGAGTACGGACTTCAGAGTCAGGTAAGACGATCATGGATTGCAGTGCCTCCTAGGGTGCGTCACCGGAATGATGGATGCGAAGAAGCGGTGCCGGAAAGGTAGGGCGCACTGTCCTCAGTGCGCCGGCGATTGAGAAGAGAAAGAGACCGAAGCAGGGCTGTGCAAGGTTTTGTCTCTGCTGCTGCGAGCCTTTCGCTGAACAATCTCCGGCGCTGTGAGGACACAGCGCCCCACCCTGCCAGCCTTAACCTCATTCAGGCAACACAGCAGCTTCCGGGTGCGAAGTGTCTGTGACCCTGCGCTACAGGGCCTTCTGGGCAGCGCGTTGGATTCGGGCGGGGACGTCGTTGACGGAGATCCCGGCGGTGCGGAGGGCGTCCCAGATCTTGATGAGCAGTCCCAGCGGCGCATCGGAGTCGGCTTCGAGCTCTAGCTTCGCAGTCGGATTGGATCCTCGGAGGGTCTGCAAGGCGCTGGCGAGGTTATCGATGGGCAGGGGCATCCCATCCAGGAAGACATCGCGGTTTTTATCCACGCTGATGGCGATGCGGACATCGCGCTGTGGGGCTGCGCCGCCCATGACGGCGGAGGTTGGAAGGGCGATCTCGAGGTGCGCCTTGTTGCGGTCCGAGTTCTTTTTGAAGGTGGTGGTGGCGATGAAGAAGATGAGGAGGATCACCATGATGTCGATCAACGAGACGATGGGAATCATCGGCACGGTTCGCTTGTGGGGGCGGAGGTTCATCATGGCGGTGCGGCGTAGCTAGATGGGGCCTACGATTCTTCTTCCCGATGCACCTCAAAGTGGGCAAAGAAGGTGTGGATGACGTCGTGCAGGGTGGACTCGATCTTGACCGCGATGGCATCCAGCCTCCGTGCAAAATAAGTGTGGGCCAGCACGGAGGGCACGGCCACAAAGAGCCCGGCGATGGTGCAGCGCAGGGCGACCCCGATCTCGCGTGCGACGGCGGTGGTGTCCGGGCCGTTCTGGCCTTCGGCACCAAAGGCGCTGAACATGCCGACGAGGGCAGCCGTCGTGCCCATCAGGCCCAGCAGCGGGGCCACCGTCACCATGACTTCGAGGAAGGGCACGCCGCGCTCCATCCGATGAATTTCTTGTTTGGCCTGGGTGGCGACGGCTTCGACACAGTCGGGCTTGCTGGTGTATTCTCCGCTGATCGCAAGACTGCCGAGGCGGGCGAGGACGGAGGGATCACGCTCCAGGAAGTCCTGCAACGGGCGGATATCCCCTTTAGCGGCGTAGTTGGGCAGGGAGCGAAGTTGGCTGATGACGCTGGTCGGCATGACGACATCATCGCGGAGCTGAAGGTAAACCATGATCATCACGGCAACCGCTGCGATGGAGCACAGCACGATCAGTCCCATGACGTAACCGCCTGTCGCTAAGAAGTCCAAGATGAGCCCCATGCCGCTGGTTGGCTCTTGGGCGAGGATGGGGAGGTGGGGTTCAATAAATGAGGACGTCATATTCAACTTCGAGACGCTGTTTTTCCAGCAGGGGCAGCAGGTCTTTGGGGATGGGAGGTATCTCCGCTTCCATGACCGCCTGCAAGGTGAAATCAATCATGGCGGCATTTGCCTGGGAACGATCACTCAGCAGCTCTGGGGGTAAAACATCGCCGTTGGCCTTGACGTAGAAGCGCAGTTTCATGGAGCCAAAACTCGCCGCATCCAGGCGCTGCCGCCGCAGGGTGTGCCAGCGTTTTTCCACCGCGCCAGTGACCACGCGCATGTACTTGCCCAGCGGCGTTTCCGCTGCATCGACGGCGGCCTCGCCGCGATTGGAGAGGGTGCCCTTGACGCGGCTGGTTCGGGTGAAGGGGGAAAAGGAATCTGCCTCCGGTTTGCCAGCGGTCTTTTTCACCGGCGTATCTGCCCCACCGGGAACGGCGGGTCCGTTACCGGGGCCGGGGGGTAACATCCCCGGCGGGGTGGCTGGGGTCGCGGGTGTCGGAGGCGTGGGCGGCGTATCAGTGGGGGATTCGGCGCGTTTGATTTCCAGGGGCAGCTTGGCGCTCCCGTCGGTGGGCGTTTCCCTGACCATGTCTTCGATCACGGGGGTGCCGGGTTTGATGGGTTCTGCCTTGGCGACGACGATGGGAGGCTGTGGCGGGCTGGCTGCGGGTGGTTGAGGCGTCTGGGTGGCGAGTCCGCCGCCTCCAGCGGTGCCGGTCGCAGCCATGGCGGCCTGCGGGGTCGCCGCGTCGTCTTTGATTTTGCCATCTTTGTAGTCCCGATCTGCCAGCTCCATCTGCGAGGGGCCTGTGCCATCCAGGGCGGGCATGCTGCGGACACCATCGGGGTCTGGGGGCAGCATGGAGGCCGCGCGGGTGTTCCGGTCGGATACAAAAGGGGCGTTCGTCGGGGCGGCGTCAGCGGCGGCGTTTTGGGTGGTGCGGATGTAGGGGCGCTCCTTGGGTTTCGGCGGCGGTGGTGGCGGGGCCGGCGGCTCCGGCTCGGTATCGGTGCGCATCAGCGGCACGGGGACCTCCAGGATCTGATCCGGGAAAAGCAGCGCTACGACGGGTTCCTCGATGACGGGCTGGAGCGCCAGTTGGCGTTGGGCGCGCTCGACCCGCACGCTCAGGGTCCAGGCCAGGAGCGCAAACAGCACCAAGTGCACCGCCAGGGATCCGGCGATGCCGATCGGGAGCGTTCGGCCTGGGTCGTGAGAGATTGTCAATCGGCGGGTATTTTGCTGCCTCCTGGGGGTGGAATCAATGGGGAATGGCGGGGGGTGGTGTTTCCTTGTCTGGGGAAAGCGGGCGCGACGGCGGTGGAACGGTTTTGCTTTGGCGATTGACGAAGGCTGGCGGACTGGCTAGGACTTGGGGCGAACCCCATTTTTTTAAAACCAACCTGTCCGTATCCATGAGCAATAATCCCGCCAAAAAAATCATCAACGATCCCCTCAAGTGTGCCGACGAACTCTTTGACGGCCTCGTCCTAGCCTACGACGGCAAAGCCCGCAAGGTGGGGGAGCGCTCCATCGTGATGAATAATCTCCGCCCTGATGCACCCGCCCTGCTGGTCGGCGGTGGCGCGGGGCATGAGCCGATCTACCACGGCCTTGTCGGCAAAGGCATGGCAGATGGTGCGGCCATCGGTGATATCTTTGCTGCCCCTCCACCGAACATCGTGCTGGAGGCCACCCAGGCGGTCAGTCGTGGCAAAGGGGTGCTCTTCCTCTACGGAAACTATGCCGGGGACGTGATGAACTTTGACATCGGTGCAGAGCTGGCCGCAGACGAGGGCATCGAGGTCCGCACCGTGATCATCGCGGATGACGTCTGCTCTGCCCCACCGACGGAAAAGGGTAAGCGCCGCGGGGTGGCGGGCCTGGTGCCGATCACCAAGCTGGCAGGCGCTGCCGCCATGACCGTCAGCACGCTGGACGATCTGGAGCGCATCGCACAAAAGGCAGTGGATAATACCCGTACCGTCGGCGTATCGACCAAGCCCGGCTCCATCCCGGCCACGGGCCAGCCGACCTTTGAGCTGGCGGATGACGTGATCGGCCTTGGCATGGGCATCCATGGTGAAAAGGGCGTGGGCTTGATCCCGATGTGCACGGCTGATGAATTGGCTGCCAAGATTCTGGAGCTGATCTTTGCCGACGACCTGGGGTTGAATGCTGGGGATGAGATCGTGTTCTTTGTGAACAGCCTCGGCTCGACCCACATGATGGAGTTGCTGATCCTCCTGCGCGGGGCGGTGCCGATCCTTGAGGCACGCGGCATCAAGATCCACCAGACCATCGTGGACAATATCGTGACCTGCCAGGAAATGGCCGGCGTGTCCTTCAGCGTGACGAAGCTGGACGCAGAGCTCAAGGCGCTGTGGGATCTGCCCTGCGAGAGCGTCGGCTACACGAAGCTCTAGTCTTTTGTGCCACAAAAAGAAAACCCCGCCCGGGCAGACCGGACGGGGTTTTTTGTTGAGTGGGTCACTCGCTAGGCTTGGTCAATTAAGCCCAGCCGTGGGCATCGCGGACCTTCATCATTGCGCCCAGGATGGTGTTCCAGGTATCCACTTTTTCGAGCGTCGCGTTCGGGAACATGCAGCCATCCCAGCAGATGTGCTGGATGCCACGGTCAGCGGCGTCTTTGAGCCAGTAGCCAGAGGCCTTGGTGATGTCCAGCTTACCATTTGGATCGTCCGCCGGGCAATGCTTGCCGGTCTTGTCATGGCTGCCAGCGCCGTGCACGGTGCCATCGTTCTGGGCGACGTGGAAGTCGATGGTCCAGGGGCGGAGGGCGTCCGTCATCTTGGCGTAGGCGGCCCAGAATTCGCCATCGCTATAGCCAGGCTGCAGCAGGGCGTGCTCTGGGGCGTTGTAACCCAGGGTGTAGAGGTAGGTGTGGGCGAGATCCGCCTGGAAGCCCAGCGTCTCTGGCATGCCGACGCCTTCGAGGACGTCCAGCATGTCTTTCCAGGAGTGCATCCCGGCCCAGCAGATTTCACCTTCAGCGGCGAGGCGCTCGCCATGATCCGCAGCGATCTTGGCAGCCTTCGTGAAGGTATCAATGATGCGGGCGGTATTGGTCTTTGGATCTTCCTTCCATTTGGCGATGCCAAATTCGGCGGAGTCGATGCGGATGACGCCGTATTTGCGGACGCCATGCTTGTTGAAGACACCGGCGATGCGGCAGGCCATCTTCACGGCGCTGAGGAATTTTTCCTGCTGGGCGTCATCGCCCATGGCGGAGTCACCCACGGTGCCGGGCCAGACAGGGGCGACCAGGGAGCCGACGGAAAAGCCCTTGCTGGCGATCAGGTCTGCGATGCCCATGATCTCGTCATCGGTGGCCTCTGGGTTCGTGTGGGGGAGGAAGAGGAAGTAGTCGATCCCTTCGAACTTCTGGCCGTTGACCTCAGCGGCAGCGGTGAGGTCGAGCATGCGCTCGAGGGAGATCGGCGGCTCCTGTCCTTCGCCATCGCCTTTTCCGACGAGGCCGGGCCACATTGCGTTATGAAGTTTGGGCTTGGTGTTGCTCATAGTGAGTGGGGTTGGGGTTGTGCTTGATGTTTGGAATGAAACGGAGCGTCGATGATAAGCAAGGCGGCGGGGATGAACAGGAAAATTTTGCGCTCGGTTGATGCTTTGGTCAGCGGACCAGGTGGTCAAAGGGCCAGGGCACCGCGCCGAAAGTGGTCAAATGCGCGGAACAACCGGGCGACTTGGGTCGGGTCACAGGCACCCCGAAACTGGTTTCCGCTGACGTAACAGTGGAGCCAACGTGGGGCGAGAGGTGTGCCCGCAGGATTGATGCCCTCTTGGATCGGTGCCATTCGGTGTCCCTCCAATTCGGTGTGAATCAGATCAACCGTTAGAAGCCAGCCAGGGTTATCGAGCGTTTCAAGTCGGACTCCATGCTGGTGCTCCCAGGAATCATCGCAATGGCTCTGATACCACGCAATCAGCTCGCTGAAATCCACCATGCTATCAGATGCTTGTGGGGCGGTGGAGTTCATTTGGTTGGGGGCGGATGATCGTTAAGGCCGGAAAGTTGGGCAACTTGGTGGGCCACGCAACGGCCAAGATGCTCTTTGCGTCGCCGATCAGTGAACTCGGGTGGCGCTCCCCGTGTCGCTGGTTTGATAACAGGGGCAGTGTAAAGTCTGTTCCGTTGCGCCCCCACCGATAAAGCTGCTGACAAGCGGTACTTTTCGTGGATGATCACCGAAGGCGGTAGCCAATGGAATCAATGCTGGAAGACCTATTACAGGTGCGGGCGCTCGGAGTGAACTTCTACGTGCTTCGCGATGCCCACGGACTCTATCTCATCGATGGTGGATTTGTCGGAGGGCGTGCGCTACTCCGCCGTGCCCTGCTTGCCAGAAAGTGGGATCGCGATCCCATCAGGGGCATTATCGTCACGCACGGGCATCTTGATCATATTCTGAACGTCGGACGGATTGCGGAGGAGACGGGGGCTTGGATTGCTGCTCCGCAGCTTGATGTCGCGCACTACCAAGGACGGCCTTCCTACCGGGGTTTGGCGAGGGTTACTGGCTGCCTAGAGTCGCTGGGCCGTTCACTTCTACGCTTTCAGAAGTTCATTCCCACTCGGTTCCTTGCGGATGGTGACTTTCTTGACGTCTGGCAGGGACTCAGGGTGATTCATCTCCCTGGTCACACGGCCGGGCATTCTGGGTTCTACTGCGAGCGCCGCCAGTTGCTGTTCTGTGCGGACCTTTTTGCGAGCTACGGGAAATGGTCACACCTTCCTCCGGCAGTTTTCAATAGCGACAGTGCCCTGATACCCAAGAGTGTCGCCAAGGCTCTGGAGCTTGATCTCACTGGCGTCCTTCCCAACCATGGTGATCCTGCCCTGCCGGGGGTGCATTTGGAACGATTGGTGGCTTTGAATCGCAGGCTTCAGTCTGCGGAACGAGCTGCCGATTGTGATGGCTGACTCCATGACGCGGCCCTCATGTATTTCGGCGGCCCTACTGGGCTGGCTGGCTTCTGAAGGTCCTTCGCGCGATCCATTTACCGGTTTGATGCGTCTGAAACAGCGATATGGTGAGCGCCTAGCCTCATCCATGTCATTACCTTTAACCGCCGTCACCACGGGCTCCTCCGCCAGGGTTGATCCTGTGATTTCTCTCCAAGATGCCGGTCTCTGCATGGATCACGATCAGGCCCTCATCTTGCGCAAAGTCGTCGCATTCGACCTCGCCGCTAATCCCACCTCCCGTATCCTCAACTAGCCCCCCCAGACTCATGAAAAACACCCTCACTGCTGTTGTTATCGGTTGGCTGCTTTGCGGCCCTGTATCCGCGGTCGAGCCCACCATCTTGATGCTGCCTGAGCCGCCGAGCGGTCAGGGCACTTACCCCAATAATTCGATTTCAGAATGTGCGCTGACCAGCAAGTGGATCGTTGCCACTGGGCAGTTCACGGACCCGGTGACCAGTGAGGTAAAGCAGGCGTGCTTCGTGTATGATGCCGCCACCTTGCGGTTCAGGCGTCGGATCCCTCTGGATGGGTTTGCCTCAGATGTGGCGATTGAAGGCGACTTGCTTGCTGTGGGCAGAACGTCTGACAATGGTTTTCGCGGTGCCGTGTTTGTCTTCAACCTGCTCAACGGTGCCCTGGTGCAGAAACTGACGGCGTCCGATGGGGAGGCGAGTGATGTCTTGGGGGGCTCTGTGGCCATCAGCGGCAAGCGGGTGATCGCCACCGCGCCGGGCGATGATGATCGGGGCAATGGTGCGGGTGCCGTGTATCTGTTTGATCTGCCTTCAGGGGGTGAGTCAGAGAAGATCGTGGCGAGCGATGGTCAAGCCGGCGATGGCCTTGGGGGTGCCTTGGCCGTAAGCGGTGATTTGGCGGTGGTGGGTGCCCGTGGTGATGATGACAGGGGTCCACAAGCAGGGGCCGCCTACGTTTTCAGCCTGCGTGTCGAAAAGCCGCCGTTTGGTAATGTGGGTCCAGCCTTCACTCAACTCGGTAAACTGACGGCCAGCGATGGAGCCGCCGATAAGAATTTTGGCCGAGCTGTGGGCATTTCTGGCAATATCATCACGGTCGGCTCGGCCTCGGATGTCATCGGTGCCATCACGTTTCTGGCCCCTGCGGTCTATTTGTTTGACGCGACGACCCGTGGTCAGTTGCGTCGCATCAGTGTCGGCTTCACCACGGGATCGAGTCTTGCCATCGACGACGGCCTGATCTTGGCGGGGCAGGCACAGGGCGCGCTCAGCGGTGACGTGGTGACCTTGCTGGATGCGAATTCTGGGCAGGTCGTGCGTAGTTTCTCGCCGTTACTGGGACCTGCCTCCAATGACTTCGGCCTGAACCTAGAGCTTGCAGGTGGCACCGCGCTCATTTGTGACCTCGGTCAAGTGGTCGTGATCCGGGGGCTAAATCGCGAATTACCAGTGACCACTCTGGCGAAGATCGGTGATGTGCAGCCGGGGGTGGGCTCGAGGGCGCTGAGGACCATCGATGCCTACCAAGTCGTACCCGTCTCTGGCACCTCCCCCCGCATCCTCCTTCAGGGGCAGTTGACAGGTCCCAGCGGCAGGACTGCGCTATGGGCGGGGGATCGAGTGAGCCTTGCTGCGATCACCCGCGAGTCAGTTTTTGGTGGATCCATTCCGCTGAAGATTTCGCAACCGGTCTCCCAACAGCTCTTTCTTGCTTACCATGCTCAGCACACAGGGCCGGGGTTCAGCTCGCTCAATGATACGGCGATTGTCGTGCAGCCATTGGATGCCGTTTTCGTGCGGCCTGGTTTTCCAAATGCCCTTTACAGCGAGGGGCAGCCAGTTTCTCTGGCCACCATGGCGGGGCGGGTCATCAAGAGTTTTGGGCAGTTGGCCGCTGGCTCGGCGGATCGCTTGGGCTTTACCGCCGCGATTCGCTCTGCCGGTGGTGCAGGCTCCACGGTGGTGACCAGCGCCAATGACTCCGGTGCCTTCGTGTCGAGCAGTGGAAGCAACGTCCCCACCGCATCCCTGCTGGAGGGGCAGCCCAGTCCCATCGGCAGCATCCAGTTCGGACAAGTGGCACCACGGATCGGGATGGAGGGTATCAATGGCATCGTCTCTGCCGCGCTGACGGGAGACACCAACACCAATGCGGGGATTTTCCGGATGCCCAGCACCCTCCTGGTGCGCAAGGGGCAGGTCGCCCCTGGTGCACTGCCGGCCACCGCTAACTTCCGCAGCTTCCTGGGGGAATCCACCCAGCGGGGCCTGCTCTTCCGTGCCACCCTCACGGGAGCCTCCTCTTCTCAGAATGAAGGCTTGTGGACGATCTTTAACAACGCACCCCTTTTGGTCGCCCAAAAAGGGGTGCAGGTGCCAGGACTGGCCACGGGCCTCAAGATCTCCCGGTTTCTGCGCTACAACGGTGGTTTTGGCTCGACCGCCCTCATCCACGCCACCCTCTCAGGCCCCGGCGTGAACAGCCGCAATGATGGCGTCATCTTGCTGGGCACTCGCTTCGGCACCACCGAACCCGCCTTCTTCTTCCGCATCGTGATGCGGGAGGGCCAGATCGCCCCCGATACCGGGGGGCAAACGATTGGCACGATCCTCCAGTTTGACCAGACCGAAGCCGCCGCTGCCAATGCCGCCGTGATCACCACCCTGACCGGAGCACCCGCCAGCGCCAACCTCGCACTCTGGACAGTGCGCAGCTTTGGCGATGGCCGCGCTGTGCGCCAGCGACTGCGAAAGGGGAACTTCCACGGCAGTGCCGGCACCACCGCTCTGTTGACCTCCCTCAAGATGCTAATCCCGGCGGAACCCACGGGAGCCGGGACCAAAGGGCTGGGCAACCCAGTCGGGGAAGACCGCACTGCCCTCGTGCTCACCTTCAGCAACCGCCAAGTCATCGCTGGCCCCATCAAGGACCTCGAAGCCGAACCCGAGCCTCAGCCATAGCGGATTTGCGGGGCGCTGTGCCTGATGTTCGGAATGACATGCAGCGGCGGGGATGAATTGAAACTGGACACCCTCATGAATTGGGATTCCCCGCAGATTCATGGAGGTCAGCAGATTCTGATGATGAATTTATACCTTCCGTCACCAGGATTTGTGAATTTCAAAATCCTACTGGCAGGAGAATAAAGCCATTCTTCTGCCTTCATTCTCCTGCCAATAATCACAAAACATGACGGCTTTAGGTATAATGGTAGGGCGCGTTGTCCTCAACGCGCCGGGGAACGGCGGTTGGAAACAGGTTGAACCGTAGGCGTCGGAATGTCGGCGCTACGCGGGCACGGCAACATCTGCTTAGCTGGGGACGTTCTGTCTCGCACCACCTCTCTTATGATCGCGAAAATGAAATGCTCCAATTGCGGGGCTGAAATGTCCAACCTCAGTCTGAGCTGGGGCAAGAAGTACTTCTGGCTGATGATCCCTGTGATGGTGATCGGCTTTTTGCCCCTGCTGAAGTTGACCCTGTTTAAGGGGGATGTGACGAAGGATCTTTCCATCTCGGAGATCCGGCAGCGTCCGGTGGGGGATTCAGTGGAAGTGATTGGCATGATCACCAACAGCGGCAGCCACACCTGGAGCGGCGTGACCATTGAGGCAGAGTTTTTCGACTCGAACGGCACCTTCATTGACGAGGCGGAGGAGTATCTCCGCTCCAATGTCGCCAAGGGCGCGAAGGAACATTTCAAGATGATCATCAAGAACCCGTCTGCGGCAGTGAGCGATCCATCCACGAAGATGGTCCTAAAGGTCAGCGGCGGGCACTCAATGCCTTTCTGAGACCTTGGATGGGGTCGCTCCTCAGGGCCGGGCCGACTCACACTGACTCTCAAGCCCCTCTGAATCGTGGGGACGGAAGCGGGAGTTCTTGGTTCACGGTCCGGGTCAGGCTCAGGCTCAGGCTCCTCTGAATCTTGGGGATTGAAGCCGTGCCAACAGCTTGATGCGTTTCAGATCGCTTGCCGGTGCCTCCACTGCGGCCCACTTGGCGAGCCTTTTTGGCTGAATTCGACCTCGTCCCATGACTGCGGTGATCTCCTCAAACTCCGCGTCGAGCTTCGGGAGCTCGGCGGCGTTCAGGCTCAGCTTGGAACCGAAGGAGCCAAGTGGGGCGACTGAACCGGAGGCGAAGCCGGAGATAGCCAGCCGCAGGCTGCCCGAAGGGGGCGCTCAGCGCAGCAAATGGACAACGCAACGCGTTGGGCGAAGACAGCCCGCGTGTTCGCGTCCGTCTTCTCGATGGGCGTGCCGGTGACTGGAGGGAGGCGGGGCCGACCGAAAGAGACAATGCGCAGCATTGGGCGAAGCCCGACCGAGCGGCGGCAGCGAGGGAGTCAACCCGATGAACGACGCATTCGGCAAGGCACCGCGCAGGTTGCTGGCGAAGCCGTAGGACATCTCGCCGGTCTTTTCATTCACCTTGCCGCCGAATCCATACTGGCTGCGATGCGCTTCATCCGCGATCACGTCAATGTTCTGGCGTGCGCTCAGCTCGGGCATCGCTTCGCCCTTTTCCGGCATGAATTTGTGAATGGTGGTGAACACCACGCCGCCGCTGGCCCGGTTCAGCAGCTCGCGCAGATGCTCGCGCCCGCTGGCCTGCACCGGCGTCTGGCCGAGGATGTCCGCGCAACGTTGGAACTGGCCGAAAAGCTGGTCGTCGAGGTCGTTGCGGTCGGTCAGCACCACCAGCGTCGGGTTCTGCATCGCCGGATGCCGCACCACGCGCGCGGCGAAGAAGAGCATGGCGAAACTTTTGCCGTGGTGCGCCCGCCGGTCAGGCGGCGAGCGCTAGCTCTGACGTTGCATTGGAAAGCACGTCGAAGGTGTCGGTGCGGGAGGCGTTGATGCGCTCGACGACGGCGTGGAGGCGGTCGGGTTGGTCGAGGTCTTCGACGGACTGGATTCCGGCGGGGCGGAACCAGCGGGCTTGCATGAAGGCTCCGAGCATTTCTGCCCCGTTTTCGATGTGTTGTTTGCCGCCGGCGTCTGTTTCGACGCGGGCGGCGAAATCGGCGGCGCGGGGATAGAGCGACTTGAGCAGGTCGCGGACTTCGAATTCTTGCGGCGAGCGCGACAGTGCTTGGATGACTCGTGCGACGTGGAGGGCGAAGCGGGCGCTTTGGGAACTGGGTGGTTCGGCGGTGTCGGCTTCGTCAGCGGGTTCGCCGAGAAGGATGCGGGCGCGCTGTTCGCCGAGGCGGATGCCAATCCAGCCGCCACGTCCGTAGTCGCGGATTTGTTTCTCGAAATAGGTCAAGGCACGGCGGGCATTGCCGCTGGCGAGCAGCACGAGGCCGCGGGTCTCCACGAAGGCGGCGAGCAGTTCGTCGTCGATTTGGTCTTCGGGCACATCGAGCAGGGCGGTCGCGTGGGTGCAGAGGGAGTCGCGCAGGGCGGTATCCTCCGCGCGCTCGGCCTGCCACAGGGCAATCATTGCTCGGCCCAGGCGTTCGGCGATGCTCATGTCCAAAATCGCACGACCGGGTTGCGGACGTCGGGCGGATTGTGGCTGGCCTTCCGTCTCGCGGCGGAATGTCACCGCGCGGTCAGCGGTCGCGCGTTGCCATTGGTCGTCGAAAACGCGCAAGCGTGCTCTCGCGTCGTAATTTCCTTCGTCAGACAATTGCTGGAGAATGCCTTTGGCTTCATCGCGCAATGTCGTGTCTTGCTTCCGGGCGCTCACGATGGACAGGGCGCGGGCGAGCCCGCCTCGCCCATATGTGGAGCGTTCGTCGAGCGCCAATGCCTCACGACAGATCCGCGCAGCGGCTTCAGCGTCATCTAAATCGATGAGCAAATCGGCCAAGCCGGTTCGAGAAATGACATCGTCAGGAAAATCGCGACAGGCTTGCTCAAAAACTTCACGCGCTTCGTCGAGCCGACCCATTTCACGCAAAGTCTCGGCCAAGCCGTTTCGGCAGAAGGCATCGTTGGGAAAATGTGTGACGGCTTCACGCAACACGCCTTCGGATGCTTTTAGGTCGGCATTCTCGCGAAGGATGCGGCCAAGTTCGGTTCGGATGAACGGGTCGAACTGAAAGCGATGGCGGGCTTTCCAGAGCGCTGCGATCGCATCGTCGGTGCGACGAGCGGCGCACAAGACGATTGCGTAGGAATTCCAGTTGTGCGGATTCCACGGTGCCCATTCCAACGCTTCCTCCATCAAAGACACGGCCTGCGGTGCGCGGCGAGAGTCACCGCGGACAATGGCGGTGGAAAGGTTGTTGAATGTCTTGTTGATGAATTCCGGGTCGCCCGTCGTTTCGGCGTAGGCGCGGTGTTGATTCAGGAAGTCCGAGAACTCTTGCGTATCGCAAAGTTGCGGGTCTTGGCAAACGCGATGCGCCCATTCGCGAGAGACTGGCACAGGGACAGGATGCGCTCGGCGCGTCGTCACGCGGTCTTGCTCGGCAGGTTGAGGACGCCAGTTGCTGATACCCGGCAGCAGCGCGGTGAGCCAATCGCGGGCGTGCGATTGCTGCTGATAATGCGGCAGCAAGGGCGCGAGATGTTCGACCCAGAAGCCTTCGCTGCGCCGGTAGGTGGCGAACAGGCTGCGCATGGTTTGTTTCCATTTGGCCTGTGCCGTTCCCGGTTTGTCCGCGAGTTCCACCAAGGCTTGCAGGAGTCCGTCCGGCACGCCGGGGGAGTCGTGGCCGTTTTGCGCGGGCATCTTGCGGAAGCCGAGGATGCCGATGCCGAGGTAAGGCCGTCCGGCGAGTTCCTCGCCGAGGATGAGCCGCCGCCAGAGCGGTGAGAAGTGCTGGCTGTCCTGCGCCCGGGCGAGGGCGAGCAGGTAGGTGCCTTCCGGGTCGCGGTCGGGGCCTTCGTAGAAGCCGTGGAGCCAGAGGCGCAGGCGCTTGTGCTGGCGACGGAGGATTTCGCCGGTCTGCGGCAGTTCCATCGAAGCGATGCCGCGGAAGTATTCCTCAAGGATGGAGGCCCAGCGGTGAAGGGTGGTGTGCTCCGGCAGCGGGGAGAGGATGTGCTGCTTCAGCCATCTAGCCGAGGCCGAGTCGAGCGTGGCGTCTCCCGGCTCGAAGATGGTGTCGAGGATTTCGCCAAACGAAAGCTGGCTGGCACCGCCCAAGGGCACGAGGCCGCGCACAAGCCGTTCAAAGGCCGTGTCGGGTTCACGCGCAAAATCTTCGCGCCAGCGTTGGAGTGCTTCGTTCATGGCTACGGCAGGTCGGAACCATACTGCAAATCGTGCTCCAACAAACTGAAGTGTCGCTGGCGGTAAACTGCCAACTGCGCGTCAGTGACCTCATCGGTGATTTCGCCGACGGCGACGAAGTCGTCCAAGGTGTAATCAATGCGGAAGTGGAGGAGTTCGGATTTGAAATCGAGGCCACCGCTTGGAGAGAGGTCCACGGTGACACCAAAGCCAAACGAGGCGCTGGCTGCGGCTTTCGGGAACGGGAAAAAAGCGGCCCCGGGGCCATAGTTCCCACCGGCTTCAAGCACGGTCGGTATCGCAGCCCAGGCAGCGACTCTCGCTCTGCGAGCGGCACGCTCGACGCGGGAGAGATTGTAGCGGCACAGCACGACGGGAAGTGGCTTGGCCGTCGAACCGGAAAAATGGGATAGGCCGAGCTTGTTACGGAGTTGAGTGGCCCAGTCGGGCGCGGCGAGGAGCGGTTCCACTTCGTCGAACGGCGCGGCGAAGGAGGGGCGGGCGTCCAGTTTGGGATTCAGACCGTCGAGCCAGTCCGCCAACTGCGCTCGTTGGTCGGTGTTCAACAATCCACTCTGTCCGGGCTCCCTCGAACGGACGAGCAACCTCAGGGCGTTCGCCAAATCGTTCGGGGTGTCGAAACCAGCTTCGGTCCCGTATCGCTCATGAAGCGCCTTCACGGACATCAGCCTCACGACATCCTGATTCGATTCGATACCGGCCAAGTGGTTGTCTTGGTTTTCAGCAGCAAACGTCGCGACCTCCGCCGGGCGTCGGTTTGGGCGGGCGATTCGGTTGGAGTAGTGATTGCCATAGGTCTGCAGCCACGCACGAACGTCCCAGCCGGCCGGAGCCGGGCCGGGCGTCTCGCCGAGAAATGTCTGCTCGCGTGGATCGGGCAAGCGCTCCTCAAGCAGGAAGTTCACGGCAGGGGCAGACTCAGCAACCACCGCAGATTGTGCGGTGGTTCGGAGGAACCCTGCGAATGGCGTGTCACTTTGAAATGCCATGAAACTTCTCCATTTTAGTTGAGCCACGACGTTTCGCAAGCTTGGCGCCGTGCGGACTGCCGGGGCGCGGAATCGGTAAGCGGCATTCCTTTTGCCACAACGAGAATCATGCGGCGCAAGGTGGTGGATGAAGTGCTGCACCCAGGCGAAGTTGGCGTTGTTGTCCTTCGCTCCGCTCACGACCCGCATAAAGCCTTCGGGGTGATGACGTGCGCTGTCGCGCATGGCGGTCTTGGGAGGGACGCCGAATTGATGAATGCCCCCGCGTTCACCCTCCGGGCAACCCTGTCGGGTTGTCCATGTCGCTCTGCTCCATTGCCAGCGCACGTCGTCGTCCTTGCGGAAATTGTCCTTCGCTTCGCTCACGACCTGCGGTTTGGCTTCGCTTTGAAGGAACGCGCTGCCGCGCAGGGCAGTGTCGGAGTCGTTGAAGGGCATTGGGTTATCCTGCCTGCGGCACGCTCTGCGGTGAGGCTTCGCATTCAGGAGAGCGCTGTCGCGCTTGGCAGTGGCGAGGACGTAGTCGGCGCGGAGGTCGGGGTGCTGGACGCTTCGGAAGGTGTCGGCGTGTTCCTTGCCGATGTCGGCCTCGATGCCGCGAATGGCGAGGTTCATGATGGCAAGTCGGCGGGTGGTGGCGTTGCTTTGTGTCGGCTGCTTCCGCTCGTGCGTGCCCACCGGGCTGCTTTTGGCTGGGTCCAATGGGGTCCCGCTCTTGGTCGCGAGCCAGATGCCGCAAATCGTGGACTCAAAGCGCAGGTCGGCAGTCGAGTCTTTTGAGGTGGCTTTGGCGGCTTTCGGTGGACGTGGCATTTCAGGAATTTTCCGTGGGGCTCTGGCTATCAAAGCGTGTTCGGCAGTTGATGGCAAGGGAATGCCCCTGAAAATGTCGCGGGACCCTGAGAGTTCTTGGTTCTTCGTGCTTGGTTCTTGGTTCTTGGGAGTTTGGCTTCGCGTTTGGGGAGATGGCGGCTGGGGGACCAGCGGCCCTACCTTTGAGTTTGGCTTCGCGTTGGGGGGAATGCCGACGACTCGTCGGCGTTCCGGGGCGTTTGGCGGCGTAAAAAACGAAGAACCAAGAACGAAGCACTAAGAACGAACAGCGGTTTGGCTTCGCGTTGGGGGGATGGCGGCTGGGGGACCAGCGGCCCTACCTTGGAGTTTGGCTTCGCGTTGGGGGGGATGCCGACGACTCGTCGGCGCTCCTCAAGTCCTCAGACGGCCGGGATGTGGGGCAGGGGGTAACTTTCTTTTGGTAAAAGATTGGCGGTAAAAGGTCGGAAAACAGGGCTCCCATTTTTTGCCCACCCTCTTTTACCAGCCAAGTTAGTCAGGAGAATAAATGAAGCCTATTCTGCTGCCAGTTGGTTCCTGAGAACTCATCAACGCGAATGGGAAGGAATGCCGACGACTCGTCGGCGTTCCGGGGCTTTGCTAGGCTGGGAAACGGCGGCCTAAAAAACTAAGAACCAAGCACGAAGCACCAAGAACGAACAAAGGTTTGGCTTCGCGCGGCTGGGATCTGCGGTTAGGCCTCGGGTCGCAGGGGGACGATTTTTTTGTCGAGATTATGCAGGGCGTCGATGCGGCGGACGGTGCCGCTGCGGGCTCGCATGAGGATGGAGTGGGTCTGGACTTGATGTCCGATGAATTGTACGCCGGGAAGGAGGGCGCTTTCGCTAATGCCGGTGGCGCAGAAGAGGGCGCTATCGCCGATGATCAGTTCGTCCACGCAGAAGACTTTATCGAGCTCTTCGGGGGCGACCTGGGCGGCGACTTCGGCGCGGTGCTCGTCATTGTGGAACCACATGCGCAGTTGCATATCCCCGCCCAGGCACTTCAGGGCGGCGGCGGCCAGGATGCCTTCGGGGCTGCCGCCCATGCCGACGTAGAGATCTACCCCGGTGCCGGGCAGGGAGGGGGCGACGGCGGCGGCGATATCCCCATCCGTGACCATGCGCAGGGCGGCCCCGGTCTGGCGGACGGCGGCGATGATGTCTGCGTGGCGGGGGCGATCCATGGTGCAAATGACGACATCCCGCTGGTGCTTGCCCAGCGCTTTGGCGACGATGGCGATGACTTCTGCCATGGGCAGATCGAGCAGGCAGGGATTGCCGAGGTCATTGAGGGCCTGCTTCACGGCGGGGCCATAGGCCATCTTGTGGCTGTAAAAGCTGGGCAGGCTCTTCATCGCGGAGGGCGCACCGGCTGGGACCTGGGCGGCGGCGATGACGGCGATGCTGTTGGGCAGGCCTTTGGCGATGTTGGAGGTGCCATCGATGGGATCGAGGGCGATATCGAAATGCGGTGCTCCGGGCTTCCAGGTGCCGAGGTGCTCGCCGACAAAGATGCCGGGGGCGTTGTCTTTGATGCCCTCGCCAATGACGACTTCTCCGCAGATGTCGAGGAGGTCAAAGACGCCGTAAATGGCAGCGCAGGCCGCGGCATCGGCGAGTTCTTTTTCCCCACGACCGAGCCAGTGGATGGCCTGGAGGGCGGCGTTTTCCGTGGCGCGGACGAATTCAAATTCGAGCAGGCGCTCAAGGTCCAGGGTGCTGCGGAGGGGCGGGAGGTCTTGCGGGGTGGTTGGCATCTTGCGGCATTGTGCGCTGAGTTCTGTGTGGGTGCAAGGTGGGGAATCTGCTGCGCAAATTTCGTCCATTGATGGTGGAATCGGCGGATTCGTGAGTGTTTTTTGTTCGTGATCTGGTGGGAGTCGGGCACAATGCGGGGCATGTCTGCCACTCCAACCCCTGCCAAGGCCCCGGTCCCCCAGCCGTTGGGACGACGTGTCGGGGTGACGCTGCTGCTCTTTGTCGTGCTGGGCTCGGGATCGCTGATCGCGTGGTTGGGCTGGCGGGAGATGCAGGACAGTCGGCGAGTTTTTGAGGCCTGGACGCGCACGGATACGGAGTTCATCCGGCAGATGAACTTGCCGCGCAGCCCAAAGCTGGCGCGGGACCTGAGCCGCCTGCTGGATGTGGAGGTGAGCTTTCGAGAGCGGCCCCTATCCGGGAAGCTGCCGCTGGGGGTGGAGGTGCTGGCGGACGGGCGGGAGGTGGTGGTACATGCGGTAGATGAGGCGACGGAGGCGGTCTTTACCCGGCCTGCGCCAGTGGTGGCCCTGTGGCGGGGATCGACCCTGGGGGGGCTGGCGGTCTTTTGGGCGCTATCGGCGGGGCTGGCATGGTATCTTTCTCGCAGTCTGGTGCGGCCTTTGCAGTCCCTGAGTGGTCAACTGCCCGCCATCTTGGGGCCGAATGCGGTGGTGCCGGTGGAGGCGCAGCGGGGGGATGAGATCGGGGCACTGGCCCGGGCATTGGTCCAGGCGCGGGATGAGCTGAATGTGGAGCGGGAACGCCGTGCGGCCAGCGAGCGCCTGGCGCTGCTGGGTAGGATGGCGACGGGGCTGGCCCACGAGATCAAGAATCCCCTGGCATCGATCCGGCTGCATGCAGAGCTGATGGAGGCGGGTGCCCGGGCGGAGGATGAGGAGGCGCTGGGTCACATCCTGGCGGAGTCGCAGGTGATCGAGGGGCTGGTCAATCAATGGCTCTTCCTCGCAAAACCGGAGCCGCCCCAGCGGGTGAGGCTGGATCTGCGGTCGGTGGCGGAGGCAGTCGGCGCTGCACTGGCTCCGCAGATGCTGCACGCGGGTGTGGGGATGGAACTGCGGTTGTCACCAGTGCCAGCAGAGGTGATGGGGGATCGCCAACGGCTGGGACAGGCGCTGCGGAATCTGCTGGTGAACGCGATCCAGGCGATGCCGGGCGGGGGGCAGGTGGCGCTGACGGTAGGCGGCGATGCGGGGGGGCGCGAGGTGTGGGCGGAGGTGCGGGACAGTGGGCGGGGCTTTTCTGAGGAGGCACTGCGACTGGGGACGGATCTGTTTTTTTCTGAAAAAGAGGGGGGCATGGGCGTGGGGCTGAATGTGGCGGCGGAGATCACGGCGGCCCACGGGGGGAGGCTGACTTTGCAAAACGGGACGGGCGGCGGCGGCTGTGTGCGCCTGACGCTGCCAGCGGTGGGAATCGAAAACCAAACTCCTGGGAGGTAGCGATGTCGAAGGTCTTAATCGTGGAAGATGAATACGCGCTGGCCGCTGCGCTGGCGACGCTGTTGCGCCGCATGGGGGCGGAGCCGGTGGTGGCGGCATCGGGTCAGGGGGGGCTGGATAAGCTGGCGCGCGGCTCCTTTGATCTGGTGCTGCTGGATATCGGGCTGCCGGACATGAGCGGGCTGCGGCTGCTGGAAAAGGTGCGCGCGCTGCCTGCACCGCCGCCCGTGCTGGTGATCACGGCGCACGGCAGTCTGGAGAATGCGCTGGAGGCGCGGAGGCTGGGGGCGCAGGAGTACTTCTTGAAGCCGCTGAAGATCGGCGAGATCCAGCAGGCCATCCGCGCGCTATTAGCGGCGCGGCCTGCGGCGGTGGCCCCGGCGGCGGTGCCTGTGGTGCCGGCAGCGCAGGGGGCGATGATGATCGGTGCGGCGCTGACGATGCAGCGCTGCTTTGCGATCATCGCGCAGGCCTGCGGATCGGATGCTGCGGCGCTGATTAGTGGTCCGGCGGGGGCTGGCAAGATGTTAGCGGCGCGGGTGATCCACGCCCACGGCGGGCGCGCCAGCCAGGCGCTGCGCACGGTGGAGTGTGGGCCTGGGAGCGAGGGGCTCTTTTTGCCGGAGACCCTGGGGCAGACGCTGTCGGGCGGGGTGGTGATCCTGCGGGGCGTGCAGGCGCTGTCTGCCGGGGCGCAAAAGGCGCTGATGGAGTGGATCGATGCGGGGCATCGCGAGGCGCGACTGATCGCGATCAGTCAGGGGGATCTGCATGAATGCGTGCGGCAGGGGACCTTTCGGGAAGATCTCTTTTACCAACTGGCGGTGCTGCATGTGACGATGCCAGCGCTGGTGGAGCGCGCGAACGATATCCCGGCCTTGGCGGCGTTCTTTCTGAGTCAGGCGGCCCCAGATCGGGACCTGCAACTGGCGGAGACGACCTCTGCCTGCCTGTTGGCCTACGAGTGGCCGGGCAATGTGCGGGAACTTCTGAATGCGATGCACCACGTCGCTGCGGTCTGCACGGGACCGGAGGCGCTGCCGCATCATCTGCCACCGTCCGTGCCGCGACTGAAGGCGGCGGGGGAGTCAGCGACGCATCTGGACCGGCGGCTGCGGGAGGCGCTGGAGCGGTGGCTGGATCTCCAGATGAGCGTGCCCGAATCTGAAATGCCGGAGTACGAAAAGGTGCTGGGGCAGGTGGAGGGCATGCTGCTCTCCGCGTTGCTGCCACGTTTTGATGATAAGCCGACCCGGTTAGCCGCAGCGATGAACATGAATCGGGCGACCTTGCGCAAGCGCTGCCGGGAGCTGCTGGGGAGGGACTGAGGGGGCAAAAACGTGCTTCCCACGGGCGGGGATCGGGTGGAGTGTACGGCCATGTTTTTCCTGCGCAAAGTGATGCCGCTGCTGGGGGTCCTGCTGACCCAGTGTGGTCGCGAGGCTGCACCATCGGTGGATACGGGCTTTCCGCCGCCGACGATGTGCGCGGATCCGCATCGCATCCTGGCCGCGAACGTCCGCGGGTTGCCGCCGCCGCCGATTCGGGAAGGGGTGGGGAACGCAGCTCTGAAGATCACGACTTCGATCCCCGAGGCGCAGGCTTATTTCAACAATGGCCTGAACTTGCTGCATGACTTCTGGGAGTTCGAGGCCTACCGGGCCTTCCTGCGGGCGACTCAATTGGACCCAGACTGCGCGATGGCCTACTGGGGCATCGTGATGTGCATGCCGGGGCGGGAGCCCGAATTTGCGGTGGAGCGCGGCCATGCACTGGCGCGTCTGGCCGCGCTGGAAGCCGGGGTGACACCTCACGAGCAGGCCTACATCACCGCGCTGCGGGTCTTGACGACGCAGGGCAGCGATGCCTTTGCCGATGCGATGGAGGCGATCTACCGGCAGTGGCCGGATGACATCGATGCGGGGGCGATGGCGGCCTACTATTACAAGTCGGGATACGATGAGCAGGGGCAGCGACGTGCCACCCAGGACAAGGGCATCCGACTGGTGGAGGAACTTTTGCAAAAGGCACCGGACCACACGGGGGTGCTGCACTATGCGATCCATCTGTACGAGCTGGGGCCGGAGGTGGCGCTGGCAAAACCTCTGGCAGATCGCATCGCGGGCACGGCACCGAATGCGGGCCACATCGTCCACATGCCGGGTCATGTGCGGTTTTTTATGGGGGACTACGAGGCGGCGCGGGAGCAGTTCTTGAAGGCCTATGAGGTCGATGTTGCCTATCTGAAGAAGGAGGGCGTCTCCCCCGCCGATCACAAGAACCTGGTCCACAACCTGCACTTCCTGGCACTGGCCTGTGCGGAGTCGGGTCGGGTGAAGGAGGCGCTGCAATGGGCGGCGCACCTGCGTACGCAGCAGATCGCTACGACTCGCCTGGGTGGGGAGGGCGCAGCGGTGGTGGCGTATGAAGGGCGCTCCTTGGCGGCCCGGATGCTGATCCGCGCGGGGGACTGGAAGGCAGCGGTGGCGGCGCTGGAGGCGGAAGTGGCTGGTCTTGGGCAGACGGCGCTGCGTTTTTATCTGGAGAGTCTGCGGTCATTCGCGCAAGGGATGGGGGCGGCGTCGGAGGGGGATGCCTCGGGTGCGGCAACCGCGCTGGCGGCGCTGGCGGAGCAGCGCCAAGGTCTGGAGAATGCCTCGCAACAGATGCGGGGCGTGAACGAGAGTTTTTATGTGGGGCGCGCTGGAGCCGTGGCGGGCGTTTTGCTTCAGATCCTGCGGGCAGAAATGGCGTCATCGCCTGCGGCAGCGCGCATTTTTTTGGAGAGATTGCGGGAGGACGATAGCGATCAGGCGCGGCTGGATCCGCCGCTGTTGCCGATGTCTCTGCACGAGTTGATCGGTGCCGTGATGCTGAAACAGGGGGACCTGGTGGCGGCGAGAGAGGCCTACGACCTGGCGCTAAAGCAGCGTCCTGAATGCGGCTACGTGTGGCGCGGAATCGCCCAGGTGGAGGCGGCGCGCGGCAATGATACGGCTGCTAAAGAGGCCTTTGAAAAGGCACGCAAGTGCTGGCCGGGGGCAGATGAAGAGGTGCTGCGTACCGTGTCTGGGCGCTGAGGATTTTGGGGGCAGAGAGGGCCACCCGATTGTGGGGGCGGGGGAATATTGAAATGGAGGTGAACACGAGCGAACTATAATTGTCATAACAATTGTAACCACAATGCGGTTGCTCAAGTGCCCTCCAACAATGAAAAAAACATCCTCGTTAAAACTCGGTCTCTGCTATCTCCTGTCCTGCCTGTCAGGCGGGTTGGTGGCTTCCGAGACTCAGTACGCTACCTCAAACTTGCTGGCTGTCTCCAACGGCAGCTTTAACAATGCAGACGACGCCGTCTCGGCAGCAGTGCCGATCGGCTTTAACTTCACCTTCGGCGGAACTACTTACTCGCAGGTGTACATGTCCACCAACGGGGTGATGTATTTCACCGGCCCCGCCAGTACTTACACGAACACGAGTTTGAGTTCACAATCGACCCGGCTGGGCGTGTATGCGCTCTGGGACGACCTCTATGTAGGCACGGGTGGGGTGGAGTCGCTATCGCGGGGGCTTTACTACACGACGGGAACGCCGGGCAGTCGGGTCTTCATCATGCAGTGGACCAACTGGTACAGCTATGCCGAAACATCAGAAGTGGGGACCTTCAACGTCGTCCTGCACGAAGGGACAAACCAAATCGATATCTACTATCGGAACATGTTAGGGGCCAGTGCCATGCGGCAGTATGGGCTGAGTGCGACGATTGGCCTTTCTGTCAGCAGTAGCTACTACACTGAATATTCGATGAACTCCCCCGTGGCGACCGAGGGGAAAATGCTGACCTACACACCCTCAGCGGGTGGGGCATCACCGTATTCACTCACGGTGCAAGAGGTCACCCCTGCCACGACGGCTGGGATCGAGTCCTACTTCCTCACTTACGTGCTGAGCCCCAAGGTGCCGATCAATCTCTCAGCCGCACCCAACACCCCTGCCGCAACGTCCGCCACGCTCTCGTGGGACCTCAGCACGCAGGGCGTCGCACCGTCTGGCTACACCTTGCGCTACTCGACGAACGCCAATATGGCCGGCTTTACCCAAATTACCGGGATCACGGCGCAGTCGTACGTGCTGGGTGGATTGACGCCTGGGACAACCTATTACTGGCAGGTGGTGGCGACGGATGGCATTCAAAATTCGGTTTCGACGACGTCCGAATTTACCCAGATCCTGAATCACGCCCCTGTCGCCCAGGCAGGATCGCTGACCATGGTCAGCAATGGCAGCGCCAATAACTTCATGGCAGCCACCGACTCTGACAACACCCCGCCGACGAGCGGCCTGATCTACTCCGTGACGACACCGCCCAGCGTCGGCACTGTGACGATCACCAATTCCGCAACGGGTGCCTTCACGTACACGCCTCCGCTGGGATTCGTTGGCCTGGTGTCGTTTGGCTTCAAGGCCTTTGACGGCACAGCCTATTCTGCAGAGGCGACCTTCAGCATTGATGTGCAGCCGGGCATCGAAATCGCGATCAGTGGCAATGGCCAGGACATCACTTCGGGTAATGTTTCAACCTCGGCAGGGGATCACACCGCTTTCGGATCGGTGCCTGTGTCCAGCGGATCGGTGGTGAGAACGTTTACCATTTCAAACTCGGGCGGGGCTGCGCTGAATCTCAGTGGCGTGCCCGCCGTTGCACTGACGGGTTCGCCAGCGTTCACGGTCAGTAGCCAACCGCCGGCGACGGTAGCGGGGGGCAGTTCTGTGACCTTCGCGATTACCTTTGATCCTGCGGCTGGAGGCAACCATACGGCGACGGTGAGCCTTGCGAATGACGATACGGATGAAAATCCCTTCACCTTTGCAGTGTCAGGGTCGGGGCTGCTGCCAGAAATCGCCGTTCACGATGGCGGCAGCACGGGGGCGCCCCAGCTGGTGGCGGGCCAGGCTGCGGTCGTGGATTTTGGCACGACGCTCTTGGGCGTGGCGATCAGTCGCGACTTCACGATTGCGAATACCGGTGGTGATGCCTTGGCGATTACCGGGATTACTGCCCCAGCGGGATTTACCATCTTGGGCGCACCGACATCAATCGCAGCAGGTTCTTCGGCAACTTTTAGCGTGCGCTTTGATGCGGCTGCGGCGGGCGTCTTTACGGGCTCATTGAGGGTTACTAATGACGACCAAGATGAGTCGAGTTTTGTCTTTCCAATCAAAGCGACAGGCGTCCATCCGCCGCTGCCTTTGACCAATCAGTTGCTTTCATCTGGAGCCCCTGCGCCTGGTCTGCCTGGGCAGGTCATCAGTGGGTTCTTTGATTATTCGATCAACGGTAGTGATAAAATCATGATCCATGTGCTGACGCGCGGTCCTTCGGGTGCGCTGTTCGATAACGCTGTCTATTCAGACGCCAATGGTCCGCTGGAGATGATCGTGAGAGAAGGTGACGCCGTTCCTGGTGCGGCCGCTGGGCAGGTGTGGACGGGGACCAATGTGGACTTCCGGCTTTCGGAATCGGGAAAAGGCTTCTTCCTTTCACAGGCCCGTGGTCCTGGGGTGAACTCGCTCAATGACTATTTTGGCCAGGTGGATGACGGTGCTGCCGTCAGGCTCTTTGCCCGCGAGGGGGCGACGTTTCGGACCATCAATCGCTGTGAAGCATTGGCGGCAGATGTGGACAAGGTGTTCTTTGAGGGCGGACTTATCACCGGGCAAGGCGGAGTCGCCACCGGGAACGACTCGGGCATCTGGTCGGTGGCCGCAACGACAGCGTTTGCGACTGAAGTCGTGCGTGAAGGAACGCCTGTCAGTGGCGCTGGAAAGCTGGGACAACTGGCGACGCGGGTATCATCCTCCCTGGACGGCACGATTGCCTACCAAGGTGCGCTGGTCGGTGTGCCGTTGATGACGAATAATGCCGTCTTCAAACTGCCCGCCGGTGCTACGCAGCCAACGTTGCTGGCACGCAAGGGGGATCCTGCGCCTGGCGTTGCTGGGGCTGTGTTTACGATCTTCCTTGCGGAGAGCGTGAACACAACTGGCGATGTGCTGTTTGAGGCCTGCCTGAAACCCAATGCTGGGCTCGGCATCACGGCGGCGACCGATGAAGGACTGTGGGTGGAGCGCGGTGGTGCGGTCCAAAAGGTCATTCGTGAAGGCGATGCGGTGGACGGTGTCCTGCTGAGTCGTGTGGATCGTCACTGGCTTTTGGCCGATGGTACCGTGGTGGTTCGTGGGATATTGAAGGGGCCTGGCGTCGGGCCTGCGAATGACGTCGTTGTCTTTTCCGTCTCGCCTGCTGGCGTCGTTGAAGTGCTGCTGCGCGAGGGCAAGGCTGTCGCGGAACTGGGCAATTCCAAGGTGGCACTGCTCAGCCGATTCGACATCAGCCCTGCTGGGAAATGGGTCGCGGTGGTATCTCTGATCAATGGGACTGGAGATGCGATCGCTGCCAACAATGTGGCCGTCCTGAAAGGAACGCTGGGAAGCCCTGGCTACGACATTGTCCTGCGCCGTGGTGAGATGTATCAGGTCGCGGGTTCAGCCAAGAAGCTCAACGGGTTCTTGATGACTGACAGCGTCACCAACCTCGCCGGAGGCACGGGTGGCCAGGGATCTGCGGTGAACGATTCCGGCACCGTGGCGATTGGGATTTACTTCGCCGACTACACCCAAGGCTTCTTCGTCGGACAGTGATCTGATCCTCTAGCTGCGCGCGTCGATAAACCAGATGGTTGATTTAGGCTGGTCATCGGCGTGCGTAGCTGTTAGGATTACGCACGATGAAAATGAATTCACGTGCGTTGCTGGGCGGACTTTGCGGCTTGATGACCTTGGTTGCGGCACCCATCGCTGTGGCGATCCCGCAGCAGTTTGGCACGATTGCGGCGGCGGGGGCACCGCTGGAAGAATACCTGCGTGAGCCAAAGAATTGGGGCGCAGGGGTCTTCATACCTGGGGAGGATAGCCACGGCGGTGTGGTCTCTGCCAATGCCAACGTCAAGGTCAGCCAACTGGAGCGACCGATGGTGGTGCTGGGGCAGATGGCAAAGCTGCTAACGATCACCCGTGCTCTGGACGGTGGCTTAGTTGGGGTCGATGTCACTTACGATGGGGGTGCTGCCGGCAGCCGATTGGTGGAGACGCTGAGGCGCGCGGCGGTCGCGTGGGGCGGGAAGGCGGGCAAGGTCGTGAATGGTGATGTTTTTGCCCATGGGATGAAGGTGTCCGTCGCCCAGGCAAGGGGCTCCGAGACGGTAATGGTTCGTTTCGTTCGTGTGAAGGGCTGATCGGTTGCCGAAACCTACTATGAATCGATGCGCGTGGCTGACCCTGACTCTGTGCTTTGGCACGGTGGTTGGTGTGGATGCGCAGACGATGCCAAGCCCGGCATCAGCCTTGTTGCGCAGGGCCTTCACTGACACGGAGGTGTGGCGTTCGGCGGATTTTGCGGGGCTGTTTCAATTGGAGGAGGGGGATCGGCAGTCGCCGGTGGCTCGTGTTTGGCTCAAAGAAAAGGTGCCTGTGGCTGGGCTGACCTATCAATCCATCTCTGCGCGTCTGATCGGTGGTCGCATCCAGTCGGTGACGGTGGTGATTTTTGATGCTGGCGAGTTCTTTGGCTTTCGCGGGGTGAATCTGCCGGGCGGGATGTCGCCTGGGGCGGCCACAGCCGCCTTCGAGGCCGAGTATGCAAAGCGTCGCGTGGACTGGATCAACTTTCTCCAAGACCTGGGGATGGCCCCGCTGGGGGAGGTTCATCCAGGGGGCGAGGAGGGGCTGCATTGGACGGCGCAGGCCTATCAGCATGGGAAGGTGTTTTCTCGGCTCAGCTCGTTTCCGCGTCAGGGGCTAATCCTGGATTTGTTTCCGAGTCGGGCGCTTACGGGTTCGGTGCTCTGCACCTTGGCGGCCCAGGGGAAAAAAAGCGCTGGGCCCGACTATCACAGCAGGGTCGCGGCCCTTGCGAATGGGGATCATCGCATTGATTCGATCCCGATGCTGGCGCAGGGAAATCGCGGCTACTGCGGGGTGGCAGTGCTAGCGATGGTGAGCCACTACCTGGGGCTCCAGCCGGGTGCGGAAGAATGCGCTGCCCTGACGGGGATGGTCTATGGGCAAGTCCAGGAATCGGACCCCCGTGAACTGATGGAGACCCTGGCCAAGGCCGCTGGATTGAAGGCGGAACGTGTGGCGACCTTCGAGATGCGGCGGGCGATTGAGAGTATCGATCAAGGGCTGCCAGTGATCGTCTTCCGCCGTTGGTCGCAAGAGAGGGACTACATCCACACGCTGCATACACAGCGCCTCGCCAAAGGCGAAGACAGTGAACTGCCAGTCGCTGGGATTGAGGATCGGCGTTCCTGGCCGGGCAAGGATGCGCTGGCACATGCCTCCATCATGAATGGTTATCATGGGGGGCGTGGCGAGGTGATTTTGACGGAGAGCTGGGGCCAGGAAGCTCGCAATCGCCGGATGCGCTGGGAAGAACTGGAGGGCACGGCCTATTACGTGATCTATCTGACGCGATGAGACGATGGGTGATATCTCTCTTTGTTTGCGCCCTGCTGGGGTATCCGGTGTCCGGGCGGGAGTGGCGTGATCTGAAGGGGCGCGTGATCGAAGGTGCGATGCTGGGATATTTGAAGGGTAGAGTTTTGATCGATCTGCCCAGTGGCGAGAAGGCGCTTTTGACGGAGACCAACCTCAGTGCTGATGACCGCAACTGGCTGGAGGATTGGCGCGATGAACGCAGTGGGGAGGCGGCATTGGCTCCCGTTCCTTGGTCAAAGAAGGTGGCCCACCCACCCGTGAAGGTGACCCAGGCGGAGCCGACCGGGAATGGCACCTTGTTTCGCAGTGCCAACTACGAATTCCAGACGGATAGCGCGGTGTCAGTGGGCATCATGAATGACTTTGCAACGGTCGCGGAATCGACGCTGCGGCTGGTCGATGATCTGCCGCTGACCTTCCCTGAACGCGGGGATTCGAGACTCCTGGCACGTATTTTTGGGTCGCGTGCAGCCTTTGAAAAGGGCGGTGGACGGCCCGATGCGGCCGGGATGTATCTGGGCGGAATGGTGGGGGTGCGCGGCTATTTGATCGTGCCCATGAGCAGTCTGGGCGCCCAAGTTTTTGCGGGAAGATTTACCAAAGGGTACGGCTACGACGCGCAGGTGCTGATCCACGAGATCGCCCACCAAGGCATGGGCGAAGTGCTGGGCTTCCTACCGCAATGGCTGTCTGAGGGACTCGCCGAATACGTGGCCTGCATGCCGTATCACGACGGTGCGTTTCATACCACCATGAGGGATGTCGGCGCGGGCATCCGCCAGCGTCTCTTGAAAATGCGGGAGATCGGCCAGGAGCGCGATGCTTTTGACGAGCGGAAAAAAGTCGGGACGGCCATCGTCAAAGTGTCCCTTCCCGAACTGATCAAAGCCGCCGAAACTGGTTGGGCAGGTGACCTGCGGCAAATGCACCGTTACTATTTCACCGCGCAATTGCTAACCACCTATCTGCTCCGTCTCGATGGCGATGGCAATGCGGTCCGGCTGCGGCAAGCCCTGGACGAAGCCTGCGCCGCCCGTGTGTATTTGTTATCCAGAGGGGAGCACGGCAAATGGCCGATCGATCTGTCCAAAGTTCCCGCGATTGATTTCAACGAAGTGCCCAAGCGCATCAACGAACTCGTCCGAGCGGGCCGCAGCTGGGAGCAACTAGAGGCACAAATGTTTGCTGCCTTCGCGAAGGAGTGGGGACTAACGTTCTGATTGCGGTTGCGCCAGCAGTCGCTGCATTTCTGCGCTGCTGATTTCGAGGTCCAACGTGCCGCGTTGCTCCGGCCACCAGATGTCGAGCGTGGAATCATTGATCCACTGCGCCAGAGTCAATCCGGCGATGTCCATGTGTGGTCGCGGGTGGGCAAAGGCGAAATGAGCATCGCGATCATGGCGAGCTAGGAACATTGAGCCGCGATAGTTGAATTGTTCAGGGGCTTCACCAGCCGTTTGGGCTTCGCCAATCGAGGGGGTGGTGAGCACGGCCAGGAAGTTTTGCAGCGGCAGGTAACCGAGCGGGCGGAAGTTGGCGAAGGTGCCCTCAGGAACGAGCAAGGGAAACCGGCGACGCAGGGTGGCGCTGAAGCGCGTCTGCCCGCCGTTCTCAGGATGATCTAGCTTTTGCAGTCGGAAGTCGAGCCGATGCCCGAGTTCGAGCGTGGCTGTCTGGGGGCTTGCCACGGACGATTTGAGCGTCTGCGAATAGACGCGCTGCATGCGATGCACGGCGAGCCGTAGTCGCCAAGGGCGCTGCATGGCGTCTGGATCCCCCTTGATCGTATAGTCGATCAGGCGCTGCATGGCGGGGCCGCGCACGGACTCGGAAATGAGGGCCTTCCAAAGAAGATCAGGGGGGTAGTGTCTGGAGACACAGGCCACATGCTCTTCACGAATCCAGCGCCATACGCTATCGCCCTTGCGGGTGGCACTATTGACGTTGGTGAAGTCTGAAGAGATGGTGTCCTGAGGGGGCCATTTCTTTCCCGGCTTTGGTGTTGGTGCCAGCGCGACGACGGAGGCGACTTCGTCCTTTGCCAGGCCGAGAACATGCAGCCCCGGCCACAGCTCCTGCGCAGTGCCAGTCGGAGTCCCACCGATGTGGAGGGAAAGCGTCGATGCTGCATACTTTTGAGGTGGCAGAACTCGCCAGTCCCATGGCCAAACGAAGGGCAGCGGAATCGCGACTGTCATGCCGAGCGCGAGGCAGATCCAGCCTGAGCGCACACGCAATCGCGAGCAGTGCCACCACGTCAGCATAGAAGCCGCGATCAGCACAAGGCCGCCGATGCAAGTGCCGCAGCGTCTTGGGCCGCTCCATCCGGTGCGGGCGAGCACCCAGCTCAAGCCCCAGGCCATGAGAAGTGCGACGGCGGTTAAGGCGACATTTTGTCGGGTTGATCCGGCCTGAGAGAACAGGGCGGCAACAAGAGCACCGAGGAGTGCGGCCGGCAGAAAGCCCTCAAGGAGCAGCCCCAGCCATTCACGAGCACCAAATCCGTAGTGGAAGAATTGCGGCAAACCATGGGCCACCCAGGGAAGCAGCAGCACGAGCCCGAAGAACACCACCTTTCCCGCCCATACCGCGTGACGCCCGGCTGGGCGGGTGTGGGAGGCAACCTCGGCGTTGCGCGGCGCATCCGCGCGCACGGAGCGGCCAATGATGAGCAGCGCGACCAATGCGGGAGCACCCACCGGGAGAATCGCAGCTTCCGGTTTGTGTCGCAAGCTTTCAAGGCAGGCGAAGCCCAACAGCGCCCACTCAAACAGCACGAGCCAGCGCTGATGCCGCCATTCATGTGCCAGTTGATGGTACACGCGTTTTTTGAGGGAGAGAATGGATGGGGATGGCATCATGGCAGGAGTTCCCAAAGCATTTTGGCGGTGTCGTAACGGTAGTTCTTGGAGGTGCGGCCCCGGCTGGCGCGAATGAGATCGCTGACCGCCTGCGGGGCGAGGTCCGTTCCGAATAGCGCCAGATAGGCGTTTTGAATGTTTGGCACAGCGGACGATCTTTCTTCATCCCGAGTCGCCCACCAGCGGAGAATCCAGTCCAGCGCCCCGGCGTCTCCCGTGGCGGCTTTGGCCGTAACGATGGGTTGAGTCGATTCTTCGAGGTCAACGGTGCGGTGCAGCATCGCGTAGAGGCGATCCACTTCGGCCAGGGCCAGGGGCCGATATTTTTCTTCACGGAGCAGCGTCCGCAGGCTCGCCGCGTTGACGTCGTTTTGGAAGAGCTTCCAGGTCTCTTCGATGGATGGCGGAGCTGAACGGATGTGAGGGCGGAGTGGTTCATCCGAGGCTGTTTTGAGCATGGCGATCACTACGGGGATGGGATTCTCTATCAACGATGGCCACCACGGCTTGCTGAACAGACTTTGGGTGACGCCGGGTTGGCTGGGGGTGGGGAAAAGCTGCTCGTACGAGGGGGCGGCATTGCCTTCCCCAGGCTTGATGCCGGGAATCCGAGCATGGAGAAGGATCGCGCCAAGCACGTGGGCGGTATCCTTTTGAATCTGCACTCTGGAGAGGAGGTCGGGGAATCGGAGAAGTGACGGTGCGATCCACTCGCCCAATGCAGTATCATTCCCTGGCCATTTGGGCTGGAATGCATCATTCAGTTCGTGGCGGGCGCGATAGGTCTGGGAGAGGCTCATCACCTCTGCGATGAAGTGTGCCACTTCGGCCTCGGGTGCGTCCTCTGCGGGTGGTTTGAGTCGGCGGAGGTGGGCGAGGAATTCTTCGCGGGGGTTGGCCCTTTGGCGGACGGTGTGATCTGCGACCGGCCAGGTGCCGACATTGTTCAGCTGTTCGTTCAACTTGAGCCCGGCGACGCTTTGGGAGTGGTGGGAGGTGCCGAGATAGACGGGTTGAAGCCAAACAAGCTGCTGTTCGCTGAGGTTGGCCCGCGTCACGCCAGTGCCAGGACTGAGTATCCCACCGAAATGCACCTCCCGGAGCGTGTGTATCCAACCGTGCCTGATGCCACGATAGTCGGTATGCCCGGTTACTTCTCTCTGCCAGAGCAGCCTTTGCTTCTGGCCATGAATCATGAGGAGAGGTCCCGGCCAGAGGTGGTGGTCGGACGGCAGAGTGGACATGCTCGCCCGCAGTGTGAGCGTGATGGTGGATGGAGCGGGGTCGCCGCGGTTGTTCTCTCCCACTTTGATGTCCAGCACCTGCAGCTCCCATTTGGGGGCCTTGATGATTGCTCCTTTGATGAGCGGACTGTGGCCGATCTCCTGGAGCCGAATCCAGTTCACCCGGAACTGCCATTGCAGATCGATGGGCGTTGCGAGATCATCGAGCATGGGGAGGTCGGGCAGGGGAACTGATTGGAAGGTTTGGGGAGTATCCGCCGTCAGCGTATCGAGCGGCCACGGGACCGGGAGTTTACCTGCCAAGGGGGTGCCGAAGAGGAAGTGACCGGAATATGACGGCTGTGAGTATCCCGCGTGTGTGTTAATTGCGACAGGCAAGGGCCTGCCCTGTTGCTGACCAATCATGGAATCGCACCACGGCATGGCAAAAGTGCCTTGAGGAAGGGCCGGGAAGTGGACGCGGGAGTCCAGGTGGATTTGCTGCCCCAATTTGTCATCCGTCTGCACGTAAGCCCGGAGATCGCTGGCACGGACACTAGGCGCGTGATCAATCCCCAACTGGTGGACCAGCGCTGCGTTCTGGCTATCGGCAAGATCGGGTTCGGTCAGTGAGGAAGACGCCAACCCATGACAAAGCAGAAGCAAGACACCGAGAGCGAGCAACCTGACCGCCAGATTCAGTCGTCGATGGGAGTGCCAAATGAGCAGTAGAACCAGCAAAGGGCCAACGTACCAGGCTGCGATGAAGGTGCGACCGGGTTCGAGTGGTGGAAACGATGGCTCAAACCAGAGCTGAAGCGTCTTGAAAATTTTGTATAGCATCAGGCGCCCATACTCCGCACCCCAGAGCGCCCAGAGAGTGGCAAGGGCGAGGTAGCGCTCCCAACTGCGGAAAAGGTGGGAGGCTGGCAGTACCCAAAGTGTCGCCGGGGCTGCGGTCAGAAACATGTCCGCCACGCCTTCGCCGACATCAGGCCAAGGGCGCTGCATGAGGACCAGATACAGGCCGGTCTCCAACATCATAGGCAGGACGATGAGCACGACCCATACAAGCAAACGCCCCAGCCAATAGTGCCACTGGGACACGGGCCGCGTGGCGGTGAAGGCACGGCCACCTTCAGCGGAATCCTCCGGCGCAGTGCTGATGGCCACCCAGAAGACCACCAGCCAGAGCAGCAGGGTGGTGAGCTCGTAGTAGCCCATCAGTGTACCCAAATGCATCGGCAAAACCCAGCCCAGGCTAAAAGCCAGATCAAACGCCAGGGCGGCAAGGAGTGCGCACCAACGCGGCCACAACCAGCGAAACTCCTTTTTGAATTGGTGAAGGACGAGGCTCATGGGTGGGGGCCAAATGAAAGGAACAGAGGGTGCGCGGATCGCGAGTGAAGAACGGGCTGTATTGAACTCATGCGGCGATGCTGGGGTTATTGGCCTTCCAGCCGATAAGCTCGGGCAAGGGCGATGAAGATTTCCCGCAGACTCATGGGACGAATGTCGGGTGTGGACGTGGCCGTAAGCGTCTCGCGCAGAGCTGCGGCCAGTTGGGCTTCGTTTTGATGGCGGCTGGCGATGAAGCGCAGGGTGCGCCCGGCCTGCTCGGCATGCAGCCAGTCGATCGGCAACTCGGCGGGCAGATCGGCACCGTCAGGCAGGACGATTTGCACAGCGCGGAAGCGGGCCTGGAGGCTTTCACTGGTTTCATCAAGCGCGAGTTTGCCGCGATTGATAATGGCGATGCGGTCGGCGAGGCGCTGGACTTCTTCGATATCATGGGAGGAGACAAAAACGGTCCAGCCCTCCTGCTCGGTAAGTTCCAAGAGGCCGCGGATGAATTCGTCCCGCACGAGCGGATCGAGACCGCTGAAGGGTTCGTCCAGAACAACGAGCTTTGGCCGGTAAGCCAAACTGCTGAGTAGGGCGGCCTTCATTCTCATGCCACGAGAGAGATCTTTGAGCTTTGTGGCGAGCGGGAGATCAAACTGCGCGAGCAAATGCCTCTCAAACGCAGTGTCCCAACGAGGATAGAGCGGGCGACAGTAGTCGAGGAACTGCTTAACCGTCATCCACAGGGGCAATTCCATGTTTTCGGAGACATACCCTAGCTGGGTGAATTGCGCGGGGCCTAGCTGGCGCGAGTCGGTGCCCAGAACGGTGGCGCAGCCCTGATCGGGCCGTTGGAGATTGAGCAAGCACTTGATAGTGGTACTCTTTCCGGCACCATTGGGGCCAAGGAAGGCGGTGACCTGCCCTTCCGGTACGTTGAGGCTGAGTCCAGCGACGGCTTCTGTCCTGCGGAAACGTTTGTGGAGGTTCTCGATGCGGATCATAGGCTCTTGAGGTGATCGATGACTTGATTGAGCGTTAGATTGAGTTCGGCGGCCTCTTTGAGGAGCGCACGGCAGTCCGGGGTGATCTGCGCGAGGCGCTCAGCGAGCTCTGGTTGAGCGGGGACGGTGACGACCATGCCGATTCCAGGGCGGGAGTTTAGCCAGCCGGCATCCTTTAGTTGTAGGACCACTTTATGCGCCGTGGTGGGGCTAATACGGAGTTCCTGACTCAGGGAACGCACGCTGGGAAAGGGATCGCCAGCCTTCATCTGGCCTGTGAGCAGCGCCTTGCGGACGGCCAGAAGGATCTGGTCAGAGACGGGGGTGCCATCTTGGAGCTGGACAGAGAAGGGGAGCATGAGGAAGGTGTGCTAAGTGTAACAGATAACGTGTTACACTTGCAAGCGATTTTTCACATCCCGTTTTTTCGACTTCTTTCACGCTGCGTGCCTGGTGCTATCCGTCACCGCCTCACAATGCTGGTGCAGGTGGGTAGCCCTTGCGCTGGAGGTCGTCTAGGGTGCCTGGGGTGATCAGCATGGTTTCGAACTCGTAGCGGGGCTTCGGTTTGAAATTGGGGTCGGCCCGGTGGCGCTCAATGATCCGCCAGGCGAGATCGACGAGATAGGGTTGGTAAAAAGTGGCGTCGATGCGGTGATTGCGCAGGGCCTCGATCCCGAGGCCGTCGCCGCCGAGACCGTCAGTGCCAACGATGAAGAGGGAGTCGCGGATGCCCGCAGTTGTCGCAGCCTCTGCCGCCGCCTGGGCGATGATGTCGTTGTGGGCGTAAATGACATCAAAGGCTTTTTGCAACCGCAGGGCATCCTGCACGCGCACCTGGGAGTCCTTCGTGCTCCAATTGGTGGGGGCATCGTGGACAAGGATGATGCCGGGTTGTGCGCTGAGGGCGGCGTTGAGTCCGCGATCTCGGGCGGTGCAGGCGGGGGATTCATCGGTGCCGCGTAGTTCGATCACCCGCCCGGTGGCGGTGGTTTTTCCTTCGTCCACGGCTTTCTGCGTCAGGGCGCGCACGATCAGATCGCCTGCCTTTTGCCCGAGGGATTCTTGGTTTACGAAGAGGGCGGCATCGCAGGCCTTGGCTGGGCTGGCGGCATCTAGGCTGATGATCAAGACGCCATCCGCCTTGGCTTGTTGCATTTCGGCCGCGATGTCTTGGGCATCGACAGGCAGGATGATGATGGCGGCAGGTTGGGTGATGGCGACCTGACGCAGTTGGGCCGCCTGAGTGGCCTTACTGCCGCGCGCATCGGCGATCTGGAGGCCAAGGCCCGAGGAGGATCTCGCCAAAGTCTGAAGGAGGAGAATTTGGGACGCCTGATGAGAGACCGCAGCGTCCGCTGCGAGGAAGAATACGGTCCGATCCTGGGCCGCTGGTTTCTGTCGATCGCCCAGGAGGGGCGGCGCGGTCTGGGATGGATCGGGGCCTGGGGCAGGGGATCCTGGCGCGGAGGCTTCGGCGGAACTTTGGTCCTTGCTGCCGCCATCCTTTTCACCACAACTGCTGACCGTCAGCCCCATCGCGAGGGCGGAGACGGCGACAATGAGTAGGCGAAGGGGGCGGTAATGGCGGGGCATGACTTTCGTTTGCAGGGCGCGGCGGTGCGCGTTTCCCTATGAAGCCATGATCTGGGCGGGATGACAAGAGTTTGTCTCCGGCAAAAATCCCCAGGCGCACGCTGTGGGGAGATGTCGGCTGATTCTTGTCTTTGAAAAGCCTTTCGCTTGCAAGCGGCGGCTTTCCCCACCAAAGTCGCACCCTTCTTTTTATCGGCATGGCAAGCACCAAAAAAACAGCGGTAGTCACCGGCGCGGCCGGATTCCTTGGCTCCCATCTTTCAGATCGTCTGCTCGCGGAGGGTTATAAGGTCATTGGGATCGATAGCCTCCTGACGGGCAATGTGCGCAATATTGAGCACTTGGCTGGCAATGCGGATTTCCACTTCATCAAGCATGATGTCACGAATTTCATCTTCTTGCCGGGGGATGTGCATTTGGTCTTCCACTTCGCCTCGCCTGCGAGTCCGATCGACTACCTTCAGTTGCCCATTCAGACGTTGAAGGTGGGATCGCTGGGGACCCACAACACGCTGGGATTGGCCAAGGCAAAGGGGGCGACCTTCCTTTTGGCCTCCACCAGCGAGACGTACGGCGATCCTTTGGAGCACCCACAAAAGGAGACATATTGGGGGAACGTCAATCCCATCGGGCCGCGTGGCGTCTATGATGAGGCGAAGCGGTTCGCTGAAGCCATGACGATGGGCTATCATCGATTTCATGGGCTCGACACGAAGATTGTGCGCATTTTCAACACCTACGGCCCAAGAATGCGGCTCGAAGATGGCCGCGTCGTTCCTGCCTTCATCGGTCAGGCGCTTCAGGGGCATCCCCTCACCGTATTTGGCGATGGGTCGCAAACCCGCAGCTTTTGCTACGTGGCGGATCTCATCGACGGCATTTTTCGGTTATCACAGAGTCAATACCATGAGCCGGTGAACATCGGCAATCCGTCGGAGATGACCGTGCTGGACTTCGCGAAGGCGGTGCTCCGCTTTACTGGTAGTGAGGCCCCCATCGACTTCCGTCCGCTGCCAGTGGATGACCCGAAAGTGCGTCAGCCAGATATCACCCTGGCCAAGAGCATCCTCGGATGGGAGCCAAAAGTCGGTTTTGACGAGGGGGTAGCGCGTACAATCGCGTATTTCCGTGATTTTCTCGCAATCCCTTCTTGATGAAGTGCGCTGTTACCTGCTAAAACATCAATTGTCTGGCGCGAAACGCTGATTAAATGCACCGCCCCACAAATCCATCCTCTTAACTTCCGACCTCCATGAAAAAAGCTCTGTTTGCCATTGCCATTGCCGGATTCGCCGCTGGGAACGTCTGCGCCCAGGACTCCACACAAGTGAAGCTAGACCCCAAGGGTGTGAAGATCGAGCAGCAGCAAACGCCCCAGATTCAGGCGGCGAACATTGTCGATAAGAAGTGGCGTCCGAAGAATTGGCTCGAAGTGGATGCTCAATTTGACATCAAACTTGCCCGTGATGTCGGCGGCCGAGATGGGAGCCTCGCAGGCCTCGACGTGAAGTACTACATCGGCCTGAACCAGAATTCGAAAGACGGTAAGCCAATCGTGCTCAGTGGAACGGTCAGCTATCAAAATGTGCCTGCGGACGAAGAAAGCCATACCCTGGCCTTTGTCGCTCCCTCAACCTTGAAAAGGGTTTTGCAAAAGGACAATGGCGGCAAAGGGGATGTGAAGGCCGTGGGCTGTGAATTCATCGTCGCTGGCACGACCATCGCTGTGGTTTCGAGCACTGGTACGCCCTGGTGGTATGATCCCACGACGAAGGCCCCCTCGGACAAATTCTCCTTTGAAGACGGGGCTGTGCTCGGGAAGAACAAGACGCCATTTGCACCCTTCTGGGGCGACTACGATGTGCCCGTGCGGGCCCAGTAAGGGGCGATGTCCCAGAATCCGACTTTGCTAGAACAAGAACGAGCGGTTTGAAACAACGAATATTGCATGGCTGATACCAAAAACATAGCAGTCCTAAATCTAGGGTCGCAGCGCGTGAGCGGGGCCGTATTTGGGAAAGTGGGAGGCGATCTCGTATTGAAGCGATACGATTTCGTTGACCTTTCGGGGGACCCCTCTGTGGACGTTTCGCGCGCGCCCCAGCTCCGCGTCGCGCTCCAAGAACTGGCGGAAAAGCTGCGGCTGTCAAAGCAGTCCGTTTGGTATGCGGTTGCTGGCCACGTTGTCTTTACGCGTTTCGTCAAGTTGCCACCTGTGCAGCCGGATAAGGTGGATCAGATCGTTGAGTTCGAGGCTCGGCAAAACGTCCCTTTCCCGATCAATGAAGTGATCTGGGATTACGAGACGGTCGCCTCCGACGGACCAGAGACGGAAGTCGTGCTGGTCGCGATGAAGGCGGATTCGCTGAACGAATTCAATGATCAGGTGGTGGATGCAGGTCTCCAGACCTCGGGTGTCGATCTAGCGCCGATGGCATTGTACAACGGGTTCCGCTACAACTATCCAGACGTTCAGGAATCCGTGGTGCTGATCGATTTGGGGGCGCGTTCCACCAATTTGGTGTTTGTGGAGGGCGAGAAGTTTTTCACCCGGAACATCCTGGTCGGTGGCGCTGCGATCACCAATGCGATCGCAAAAGAATTCGGTGTCGGTTTTGGAGATGCAGAGCAGCAAAAAGTTGCAAACGGGTTTGTCGCGCTCGGTGGGGCGGTCGAGTCCCATCCAGACGCGTCGATCGCGGCTCTCTCCAAGGTCATCCGCAATTCCATGACCCGTCTTCATGGGGAAGTGGTGCGCACCATCAATTATTACCGCAGCCAGCAGGGCGGCAATGCTCCTCAACGCATCTTCCTCTGTGGCGGCGGTGCTGCCTTGGGTTACGCGGCGGATTTCTTCCAGGAAAAACTCAAGCTGCCGGTGGAGATTTTTGATGGTCTTCGCGGCGTGCAATTGGATCGTGGGATTGATAGCGCTGAAGCCGCGCAGACGGCACCATCAATGGGGGAACTCGTCGGCCTCGCGCTGCGCTCCGCCGGGGGCTGCCCTTGCGAAGTGGAACTCGTCCCCGATGCTTTGGCCGTGGCACGCGATGCCAAACGCCGTATGCCAGCCATCGTCATGGCAGGCCTTTGCCTCTGGGGGGCTCTCGGCACCGGCATCGCCTACTTTAAGCGTGCCGATGCTGCCGTGAAGTCAAAGGTGCAAACCATGGCTGCCGAGCAGTCGAGCCTGAAGGGAATTGCCGACGATTTGACAGCGCTGGACAACCAGTTGGAAGACTCCAAAGGGCAGGCGGGACAACTAGAAGCGGCGGTGAATGGCCGTTCATGGTGGGTCCGGCTCCTCACGGAGCTGAATGGCCGGATGGAGAATGACCTTCTTTGGCTGACGCTGGTAGAGCCTACCAAGGATGGCAAATCGATTACCCCTCAGTTGAGCGCAGTGACTGCGGTGGTGGAGACCCCTGTCGCACAACCTACGACGGGGGCTCCTCCTGCTGAACCTGTGTATGCTTTGCATATCTCCGGGCTCTACCGCAAGAACGCGGAAGGGGAACAAATCGTTTACCGCTACGCCAGCGCGCTGGCGCAATCCGAGTTCTTTGATGCCAAAGATTTTGAAACCAAACGCAATGAATACGTGAGCGCTGAAGCCGCTGTGGATGAAGATCCATACGCCAGCCCCTTCGATATCAAACTCCCCCTGCGTCAACCTCCGCAATTTAAAAAGTAAATGGACTGGATTCGTGAAAACAAAGTGTTGGCAACCGTCATGGGCATTGCCCTGGCGGGGGCGATTGGTCTAGCCGCAATGCTATTCATGTCGTATTCGGGATACAGTCAGTCCATGGAAGAATTCCAGACGACAGACTCGAGTCTTGCGGCAATCAAAGGGCGCAAGCTTGCCCCCAATCAGGAAAACCTGGATAAAAAGACGGCCCTTGTCACCGAGTACACTGAGGCGGTTAATAACCTGGGCACTGCGTTGATCAGTCTCCAACCCCAGGTCAAACCGATTTCGGATACGGAATTTCAGGTCAAATTGAAGGAGCGGGTCGCCAACATTCGTGCTGCTGCCGCTGCCGCCAATCTGGAACTTCCTGCAGACTTTGCCTTTGGGTTTGGTGAATACGTCGGCGGCTTGCCACGCAATGCGGAGGCTGCCACGGCTTTGTCTGACTATCTCGACGGGGTTGAGTCCGTCATCCAGACCATGGTGGATGCGGGCGTCAAGAAGCTCACGGCCATTGATCGTACCGCTTTGGCGGTCGAAAAGGGAGAGCTACCACCGAAGCCCGCCGCGCCAGCGCCTACCCGCAAGCAGCAGCGCGCCAAAGCAGGGAGCAAAGCAGCCAAGCCAGTCCCAGTGGTCAAGGAAATCGCAGCCGTTGTTGAGCCTCGCACCATTTCGCTGACGTTCACGACGGATCAGGTCCCATTGCAGGTAGTCATGAACGCCCTGGCGAGTCCGAGCAAGACCGTCCACTTTACGGCGGTGCGTCTCCTGCGGATCGAGAACGAGAAACAGGACGGACCAGCCAAGTCTGCCATTCAGATCGAAATGAGCCGCGAATCTGGGGTCGATGACGAATCTCAAGGCGCGCCTCCTCCGGCTGCACCGGCAGGAGGTGCCGCTGCTCCAGCTTCGGGTGCGCGAGTGATTGAACCCGTCCTTCCAGCTAAAAAAGATGCCATCGACGTCCTTGGCGCGGAGATGCTGAATGTTTACATGGAAATCGATCTGATCCGCTTTTTGGAACCTGCCGAGGAGACAGCCGAGAAGAAATAATCGGTCACGTTAACCCACGAATACAATTTTTTTAACCCACTCTCAAAACCATGCAGAAGAAGCAAGGTAATTACGAAAAAGTGCTGTTGTCGATTGCTGCCATCATCGCGATCGGCGTCGCTGGCTGGCTCTATTGGCTTAGCCAGGGCTTTTCGGAAACTCTCGTCACGCGTTCCGTTGCGGCCCAAAACGAAATGGGGGAGATCCCCATCGAAAAAGTGAAGCAGGCGACGGAGCGATTCTCAAATGTGTACAACTGGGTCTCTCCTGAGCGGGCCAAGAAGCCTGTGCCGCTGAACAAGTCCATCCGGTTGATCTATAACGGTAGTGATTCCCTTGTGGACTTGCTTCTCGAAGAGCAACCCCTCCGCCCACCGCTCACAAATGAGTTCCTGGTCAAATACAACCTCCCGGATCTCCTCGCCGCGAATGTGATTGAGCTCGATCCTGATGGTGACGGTTTCAGCAATCTAGAGGAATTTAAGGCCGGGACCAGTCCGCGTGACAAGATGGCCACTCCTCCGATTACCGACAAACTGTTCCTGAAGGAGCGTGTCCAACATGACTACATCTTGGAGCTTCGCAGCAGCCAGATGCCGGTCCAGGTTGGCCGTACCGCGCCCGAACCTAAGGCCAATCGGTTCGTCGAGATCGACAAACCCTTCGGCTTTGACAAGGGGGTCAATCGTTTCATCGCGAAGAAGTTTGAATTCAAAACCGTGAAAAATGATCGCACTCAAGCTGACGAAGATAAGTCTGAGTTGGTCGTGTTGGATACGGCGACCAATGAGACATTCATCCTTGTCAAAGGGGTGCCGCTCAATTTGGCTGCGTATGAGGCGCGTTTCGAATTCTGGCTCGGCACCACGGTTCAAGAATTCACAGTCAAAAAAGGGGATCAGTTCCAAATCCCAGGAACAGGCAAAACCTTCCGTGTAATTTCGGTAGAAGAGGACTCTGCCGTCATCAGTTCCGTTGACGAAAAAGGTCAACTCGGCCCCCAAATTCCAATCAAACGCCGCTAAAAAGCAAAAAAGTGCGTCTCAAAATCAAAAAGGACTAGCCAACCAGGGCTGAAACCTGTTATTCACTAACTCTTACCGCGAAAAATCGCTTTTATTCATTCTATGATCCGTCCCTCCCGATCTCTGTTCAAATATCGTTGGATTGCCATCGCCGCTGCGGTGGCTCCGGTTGTCTCGTCATCTGCCGTTGCTGGGGATGGAGCGGGAGGCTTGGGCGGTATCGCCGAGCGCGAAATCGCTCGTCGTATGGCGCGTGCAGCCGATGCCTCCATGGCCATTGAGCGCGGTGACAAAGCCTATGCCGAAGGCGACTATGAAGCGGCTCTCAGCGAATACACCGCTGCTAAGAACGCCTTGCCAGATGCGCCCCTCGTGCAAGCTCAAGCCGACATGGCGAAAGCTAAGTTCGCTGACTGTAGCGTCGCTCTCGCTAGGGAGCGTGCAAAGAACGGACGCTACAAAGAGGCTCATCAGTTGTTGGAGGCCGCGCTTGAGGATGTGCCTGGGCACAAAAATGCGCTCAAATTCCAAGAAGAGCTCGACGATCCAGATCGCTGGCCCCGTGGTTTGACGCCTGAGCATGTGGCCAATGTCCAGGAGGTCCAGCGCTTGCTGGAACTCGCGAACAGCCAAGTTGACCTTGGTCTTTACGACACCGCCGCCGAAACCTTCCGCGACGCACTTCGCAAAGACCCTTACAACGTCGCTGCCCGCCGTGGGATGGAGGTCGCTGAAGAAAAACGCCGTGTGTATTTCGAATCAGCACGGGATCACACTCGTGCGAAGATGCTGAATGACGTCAACAAGGCATGGGAAGATCAGGTTCCTGTTTCCGCTTTTGTGGCGACACAAGAAGTCACAACCACTCGTAGCGCGTCCGCAGAAATCAGCGCGAAAATGGATCGGATCGTGTTTCCGTTGGTGCAATTCTCTGGTGCTTCCGTGGAAGAAGCGATCGAATTCCTTCGCCTGAAGAGCCGCGACTTAGACCTTCAAGAGTCTGATCCAGCTAAAAAAGGCGTTAACATCATCTTCAAGACTGGCGATACGCCTAGCACGGCGCAGATCAGTCTCGATCTGAAAGATGTTCCGATGAAGGAAGCTCTCCGTTACATCACGGAACTTGCCGGTATGAAGTATAAGGTTGAGGCCTATGCTGTGCTTGTTGTGCCGATTTCGGAAACGAACACCGAGATGGTTCAGCGCATCTATCGCGTTCCACCAGATTTCTTGACCCAAGGCGTTCCCGCAGACGCGGCTCCTGCCGCTGCTGCGCCTGCAGATCCGTTTGCGACCGGCGGTGCCGCCGCAGGCACGACGACGTTGATCAAGCGCCCATCGGCACTTGAAATCCTGAAGGCTCAGGGGATTCAGTTCCCAGAGGGCTCTACTGCGGTGTTCAACCCAGTGAATTCTCAACTCATCGTTAAGAACACCCAGCCTAACATTGATCTTGTCGAGGCCTATGTTGAGTCCATCCAGAACAACGTTCCAAAGCAGATCTTCATCACGGCTAAGTTCGTTGAAGTGACCCAGAAGAACACGGAAGAGCTCGGGTTCGACTGGTTGGTCGGCGGCTTCAACGTTCCTGGCAGCAACAGCATCTTTGGCGCAGGCGGCACTGAGGGGAATTCCTCTGCTGGTCCTCTGGATTCTAACGATTTCCCGATGAGCTATCCTGGTGCGGCTACCATTCCAGTGGGGCAGAACCCATTGAGCCGTGGTCTCCGCTTTGGTAGCAACGCAATTGCGAGCGACTCGATTGACGGCCTCCTTTCCACGACCGCTGCGATTTCCTCGGTTTCCCCAGGCATCGCAGCAATCGCAGGGGTGTTCTCCGACCCTCAATTCCAAGTCGTGATTCGCGCGCTGAATCAGAAGAAGGGCGTCGATCTCATGAGCGCTCCGAGTGTGACGACCAAGAGTGGCCAGCGTGCCACGGTTGAAGTTGTCCGCGAGTTCATCTACCCAACTGAGTTCGATCCACCAGAAATTCCTCAGCAGTTCGGGTCTCTCGGTACTGGGACGAACGTCCTCGGTGGCGGTTCCACCGGAAGTTCCTTCCCTGTGACGCCCACGACTCCGACGGCGTTTGAAATGCGCCCCGTGGGTGTTCGTATGGAAGTGGATCCAGTCGTTGGTGCTGATGGCAATTCCATCGACCTGAACCTTGCTCCTGAAGTGACTGAGTTTGAAGGCTTCATCAACTACGGCAGCCCGATTCAGACGACCGGTACGGATGCCCTTGGGAATCCTCAGCCAGTGGTTCTCACTGAAAACAAAATTCAGCAGCCCATCTTCTCCTCCCGTAAGGTGCAGACTTCCGTCACCATCTGGGATGGTCAAACGGTCGCCATGGGTGGTTTGATTCGCGAAGACGTCCAAGATGTCGAAGATAAAGTGCCTCTCCTGGGTGACATTCCAATCCTGGGCCGTCTGTTCCAACAGAAGGCTGAAGACCACTTCAAGCGCAACCTAATGGTGTTCGTGACCGCTTACCTGATTGATCCATCTGGCCAGCGCATCCATCCTCCAGGCGGACTCGGCACCACGGCAGCGCCCGCTGCTGCTGGCGCAGGCGCGGTTGGTGGGGAAGGGCCTAATCCGCTCTTGCCTCAATTGTAGTAATTTGAACGGGTTCCCGTTCGTTGATGAAACGCATCTGGTAACCCCAGGTGCGTTTTTTCTTTGGGCGGCATTCGGCTCCGCCCTCTTTTTGGTTGAACCAACTCTTTTGCTTGGGAAGGTCAGTAACGGCGTGTTGCCGCACTTTCGTCATGAAGCGTTGGGTGATTACAGGTGGGCTTGCCTGTGGAAAGAGCAGTGTGACTGAACTCCTCCGGCAGTATCTGCCTGAGGCGGCTGTATTTTCATGCGATGCAGCAACGCACGAACTGTTGGCGGATGAGAGAGTCCTTGGGAGGATTGAGCAGACCTTTGGCCCTCGGGTTCTATCTGCGGATGGTGCGATAGTGGACCGCGCAGCTTTACGAGGACTGGTTTTCGCTTCGAATGAGAAACGAATGGAACTGGAGGCGATCCTGCATCCTTTGGTTCTGGGAAGTCTGGAAAAGAAGGCGTCTGAGGCGGCGGCCACTGGCAGGAATCTTTTTGTTGCGGAAGTGCCGCTCTACTATGAGATTGGCGAGTCGGTTCCAGCAGACCTGGTCATCACCGTTGCTTGCAGCAGGGAGTTGCAGATACGGAGAATGAAGGAACGGCGTGGTCTTGACGACGCCACCTGCGAGCAGATGCTGTCCACACAGTGGACGGTGGAAGCGAAGATCGACAAAGCCGATGTGGTTCTCTGGAATGATGGAGAACGCAATGCGCTAGAAGACCAAGTGTTGCTGCTGGCTAACCGGCAGAACCGTGAATGATATTGATACAAGAACGATGACAGATTTGGAAACTCCAATGGCCAGCACCGACGAGAGTGTAGCCGCAAATTTACCCGCTGAACCTTCTGCTACGGCGGTCGGCGCAGATGCTCCGGCAACTGGCGCTATCGAGAGTAGTCCGTCTGAGCAGCCATTGTCTGCTGAGGGTGCGGAGGGGACGGCAGACGGTGCTTACGTCGATGAGGATGCAGGGACCGACTCTGCGGCGGGAGCCGTCGCCGCCGATAATGGTGCTGAGGAAAAGAAAGCGCCAGCGCCCCCGCCTGGTCCGCCCCCTGGTTTCCCTGAAGAAATCAGCGTGAATGATTTGCAGGCTTCTTCTTTGGCTGAACTCCAGGAGCTTGCGGACAAGGTTGGTTGGAAGACCAACGCGAGCCGGACCAAGCACCAGATGATTTATGATCTGATGTCTTGGCTTGGCGAAAACCGCACCCGCTTGGTTGTGGATGGGATTCTTGAGATTGGCTCAGAGAATTACGGTCTCATTCGCTACCCCAAGTATAGCTTTGCGCCGCTGCCGGAGGACATCTTTGTGCCGTTGTTCTTGGTTCGGAAATTTCAGCTGCGCAGTGGGCAACGCATCAAGGGCTATGCAAAGGCACCCCGCGATAAGGACAAGTATTTGGCCATTGATCGTATCATTTCCGTGGAAGATACGCCAATTGATGGTTGGGAGCCGCCAGAGCATTTTGACAAGTTGACGGCTACCTTTCCGACCAGCCGGATCATTCTCGAGACCCACAAGGAGCCGACTGTCACCTCCCGGGTTATCGATTTGATTGCGCCTCTCGGCAAGGGTCAACGAGGCTTGATCTGTGCGTCGCCGCGTTCAGGTAAGACCATGGTTCTGAAGGATATCGCACGCTCCATCACGCTGAACCACAAAGAGGTCCACCTGATCATTCTGTTGCTCGATGAGCGGCCTGAAGAGGTCACGGATTTTGAGGAGACGGTGTCAGGCTGCGAGATCTTTAGCTCTACGTTTGATGAAAGTCCGAAGCGCCACACGCAGGTTGCCGAACTCGTCAGCGAGCGCGCCCGCCGCTTGGTGGAGCTTGGGAAAGATGTGGTGATTCTTTTGGACAGCATTACCCGCCTTGCCCGCGGCTATAATTCTATGACTGGCGGCAAGGGCCGCATCATGTCTGGTGGTATGGATGCGAAGGCGATGGCAAAGCCCAAGAAGTTCTTTGGAGCAGCGCGCAATGTTGAAGAGGGCGGAAGCCTGACCATCATTGCCACTGCCCTGATCGAGACTGAAAGCCGCATGGATGAACTGATTTTTGAGGAGTTCAAAGGCACCGGCAACATGGAGGTGACGCTTGAGCGAGAAATCGCGGAGCGCCGCATTTACCCTGCCATTCACGTTTTGAAATCGGGCACTCGTCGGGATGACTTGCTCTATCATCCGGATGAGTTCCGTCGTGTGGCGATGGTCAGAAAACAATTGGCACAGGTTCCTGCGGTAGAGGCCTTGGAATTGCTGATCCGAAATATCGGACGTTCCGCCAACAATGCGCAACTTTTGCTGACTGGACTGAAATGAGTACGGACAAGGACGTGGCCTCTGACCCACTTGTCCCTGGTGCAGTCTCTGCTGACAAAAAGGACTACGTGTTCATCGACACGGCTGAGGATCTCCTGGCCTGGGTGGCTGAAAGTGGTGCTGCACTTGAGCGTTGTGGTGACTACCGTTGCTGCTTGGATACGGAGGCAGACAGCCTCCACCACTTTCGCGAAAAACTCTGTTTGCTCCAGGTGGCCATCGCCGGGCGATTTGCCCTTGTGGATCCGCTGGCCATTCAGGATGTTTCTTGTCTTCTGGAACTGCTCGACCGCTGTGAGGTCTGGTTCCATGGGGCGGACTACGATCTGACGATGCTCTTGCGCACCTATGGTTGGAAGCCGCGCCAGGTCCGGGATACGCAAATTGCTGCGCGTCTGCTGGGGCAGCGCCAGTTTGGATTGGCTGCTTTGGTGAAGGAGTTCTTTGGTCCAGAGTTATCCAAGGCTTCCCAAAAAGCAGATTGGAGCCGCCGCCCCTTGACGCCTGTCATGCTGGCTTATGCCGTCGATGATGTGCGTTATCTGCTGCCGCTGGCGGATCGTTTTGTGAAGTCTCTGCGAGAACAGAATCGTGAACACTGGTTTCTGACGAGCTGCGCCGATCTCCAACAGGATGTGAATGATCGGCTGGACTTGCCGAGGGAGGACCCTTGGCGTGTGCAAGGGTCTGGTCGGCTCCATCCAAAGGGTCTGGCATTGCTCCAGGCCGCCTGGAAGTGGCGTGATCGTGTTGCCGATGAGAAGGATCTGCCCTGCTTTCGGGTGATGTCGAACAAGCAGATGCTTGCTTATGCGGAGCAGTTCGAGGCGGGTGGCAGCGTGTCTCCGCCCGCAGGATGGCGGCCCCGATGGAAGCGGGAGTTTGTCCAGATCGTTGAGGATGTCATCAACGGTGATCCTGCGACGTTTCCTGTACGGATCAAGAAACAGCGTGGCCGCTTTACGGATATTGAGCGTGATCAGGTGGATAAGCTGTGTGCCCATCGAGATAAAATTGCGGCTGGTCTGAATATTGAGTCATCCCTTCTGGGTTCGAGAGCGACACTGGAGCAAGTGGTGGCGGCTGGTGCTGCGACGGAGGAGTTCCTCCTTGAATGGCAGGCAGAATTGTTGAGTGAAGGACTTGAGGAAATAAGGGCGGCCAACAAGGCCCGGCCGGCTGCCTCTTAGCCTTGACGATTTCGCGAGAATCCACCGCAGGTCAATGCTGCATCAGGCAAAGGCTGGCTAGGATCGCTCTGTGCCCAAACGCCAACGCAACCAAAGGTTGTGGGGGCGAAAAAAATAGGCTTGACGAAAATTACAAATGTAGTTCAATGGTCGAATTACATTTGTAAAATCATGCCGACACCGCCTTTAGCCAATAAGAAAGCAGCCGCCGTCCCTGGGATCTCCGATGCGGAGTGGACCGTGATGCGGGAATTTTGGGCGCGTGGCGAGGCGACCTCTGCCGAGGTGATTGAGACCTTACTTGAAACGCAGAGTTGGAAGCCACCGACCATCCAGACGCTGATTTCCCGATTGGTCAAAAAGGGTGCGTTGGGGTTCACGCGGCAGGGGCGGGAATATTTGTACCGTCCACTGGTCGCTGAAGAGGACTGTCGGCATGAGGTTAGCCGTAGTTTTGTGGATCGCGTGTTCGGCGGGAAGTTAGCTCCGATGCTGTCGTGCTTCTTGGAGCGGGAGAACCTGTCCGCGAAGGAATTGGAAGAACTGCGCAAAATCCTGGAGGCTGGAAATCAATGAACGACTTGAAAACGTTGTCACTGTGGGCTGCCGAAAATGCGCTCTGGGCCTTGCCGTTGGCATTGTTGCTTCTGGGGCTCAGTTGGGCTCGCGCGGGTAGTGCGAAGCTGCGCTGGTGGCTGGGGGCCTTGATATTGTTGCGACTGGCTTTGCCCGCGCTGCCGTGGTCGTTGTTTACGCTGCCGTCCTTTCGCGGTAGCCAGACTGCGAGTGTGGCGAGTGCTGTGGGGAGTTTTGAATCGGCAAACTCTTCCGTGCTGGTGGCAATAGACGAAGCTGCGGTGGTGGAGAGTGGAATCAGTTGGCTGCAAGCGCTGCCGGTGGTGTGGCTGGCGGGCGTGTTTGTCGTTTTGGGTTGGCTAATGATGGGGGTGATCCGCACGGCGGCTTGGGTGAAGCTACGTCGGAGTAAAAACGAGTCACGGATACTGGCACAATGGCATGCATTGGGGCGGCAGATGGGAATCCGGGAGGTGCCGGAGGTGGTGACTCTAAATGGCCTGGGGCAGATCGCAGTGCGTGGTTTTTGGCGTCCGCAGCTACTGGTGCCGACTGGATTGACTGAAAGCCTGACTCCGGCGCAGCTTAATGGCGTGTTAGCGCACGAGATGGCCCATGTCCGTCGTTGGGATGTGGCGTGGAATTGGCTGGGATTATTGGTTTGTGCCTGTCAGTGGTTTAACCCTGTCGCTTGGTTGGTCTATCGTCGGCTGCGCGCCGACACAGAGTTGATCTGTGATGAGGCAGCGTTGCAGTCCGCTGCGGCTGGTCGCCAAGAATACGGGGAAGCGATGTTGACTCTGCTAGTACGGTTCTCTTCCCCAATGCCGCTGCCGCTTTCATCTTTCTTGTGCCATAAAACTGACCTCAAACATCGGATTCAAATGATCGCTAAAACATCCACACCCGCACCGGGAGCCCGCCTTTTGGCCTGGCTCATTCTGCCCATCTTCGGAATCGCCTTCCTCACCGCCGCCGAGCGGGAGGGTGAGCGACCAGCCCGCGAAGGTGAGGGACGCTCAGTGGAAGGGGAACGCGCTCGCGATGGCGACAGGCCCCGGGCCGAGGGCACACGGGATGGGGATCGCCCGAAACGTGAGGGTGATCGCGACGGAGAAGGGGCGAAAAAAGAGGGAGCCCGAGACGGTGAGGGCTCCAAAAGGGAAGGGGCAAGGGATGGCGATCGCCCCAAGCGCGAAGGCGAAGGTGACCGCAAGGAAGGTGACCGCCCAGCGCGAGAAGGCGACGGTGCCCGCAAAGAAGGTGACCGTCCAGCGCGCGAAGGCGAAGGTGCGCGCAAGGAGGGAGACCGCCCAATGCGTGAAGGCGAAGGTGCGCGCAAGGAGGGAGATCGCCCAATGCGTGAAGGCGAAGGCACCCGCAAAGAAGGTGATCGCCCCAAGCGCGAAGGCGAAGGTGACCGCAAGGAAGGTGATCGGCCAATGCGTGAAGGCGAAGGTGCGCGCAAGGAGGGAGATCGCCAAATGCGTGAAGGTGAGGGGGCTGCGCGTCCCCAAGGAGGTGAGGCGGGACCTGCGGCAAAGGTGCGGCCAGCAGCATCTGCGTCGGTGCCGATGGTCTTGACACTGAATGCGGCGGGTCAAGTCGTTGCGAGTGATGGCCGTGTGATTCCCGAGGCGGAAGTGAAGCGTCGGCTTGCTTCGATCTTTGCCGCCAATCCAGATCAGCAGATCACGATCAAGGGGGCACCCTCAACCAAATACAGTGATGTGATGGCACTGATGGATTTACTGCATGAGGCTGGCGGAAAAAATGTGGGGCTGGACAAATAGACGCCTGATCGCGCACTCAACCCCACTCCGCCATGAAGACGCTGACGCTCGCCACCCTGATCGGGATGGTTGGACTGTCCATGACTGCCGCTGCTGCGGAAAAGGTCATCACGCCCTGGTCCTACCAGCCCTTGAAGCGTCCTGGGCTGCCTGCGGGGACAGCCACGGCGGCGGTGCGGGATGATCTTGATCGATTCGTTCTGGCGGCGTTGCAACAGCAGTCGTTGGCCTTCAATGCGCGTGCCAGTCGCCAGACACTGCTGCGCCGGGCGACTCTTGATTTGCATGGGTTACTTCCGACGGAGCGTGAGATGAGTGAGTTTTTGCGCGACCCGGCCTCTGACGACGACGCCTTCGCTACGGTTGTTGATCGGCTCCTGCGTTCGCCACGGTTTGGCGAGCGCTGGGCGCGGCACTGGTTGGATGTGGTCCGGTATGCGGATTCGGTAGGGCGGCTCTGGAATGCGCCGTTTACCCACGCCTTCCAGTATCGCGATTATGTGACCGATGCCTTGAATGCCGACAAGCCGTATGACCGCTTCATCCTTGAACAAGTGGCGGGGGATCTCTTACCGGCGCGGGATGATGCTGAGCGGCGACAGGCTTTTCTTGGAACGGGGATGTTGGCCCTCGGGTGCATGGATCTGACTTCGGGAATGCAGGAGGCGTTTATCATGGATCGCATCGATGATCAGATCGATGTCACCTCGCGCGCCTTCTTGGGGCTGACGATTGCTTGTGCGCGATGCCATGATCATAAGACGGACCCCATCAAGCAGTCTGACTATTACGCTGTGGCAGGTGTCTTTTACAGCTCGAACACTTGGTCTGGGACGGCGCACAAGGCGGATCTGGGGCCCAATCTGTACGTTGATCCAGATCGGCTCATGCAGGTTCCCTCCGCCACCCAAACCACCGGTGGATCGTCCGCAGCCGCCAAGGTGATCAACGCCATGGACGACAATGCGGTGGATCAGATGAAGATGGTGCCGACAGGGAAGCGACCCGTGAACCACGTCTATGATCCCGCACTGGCGATGGGCGTGACGGAAGGCAGCCTTCAGAACTGCCCCGTCCGAGTCGCTGGAGACGCGTATGAAGAAGGACCCGCGCCACAACGCGGCGACTTGGGGATCCCCCTGCTCCCACCGGTGGCAAAGGCAGGACCACGGGAGAGTGGTCGGCTGCAATTGGCGCAGTGGATTGCGATGCCGACCCACCCACTGACGGCGCGGGTGATGGTGAATCGGCTCTGGGCGCACCTGTTTGGGCAGGGCATCGTGAAGACGGTGGATGATTTTGGGATCACAGGTGAAAAGCCCACGAATCCCCCATTGTTGGATCACTTGGCAGTGCGATTTGTCGAGGGGAAGTGGTCCATTAAGACCCTGCTGCGCCAGATGATGCTCAGCACGACCTACACGCAGTCAGGCAGCGTGCAGACTGCGGCCATGGAGGCGGACCCAGGAAATGAATTGCGCTGGCGCATGCAACCGCGTCGGATCGAGGTGGAGGCCTTGCGCGATGCGCTGCTGCAATTGTCTGGCAAGCTGATGGATGGCCGACCTGCTGGCATCCAAGTCGCAGGCAATGGAGGGAAGGGGAATACCGCCCGCACCCAAAGTTTGCTGCCCATCAATGCGCCCTGTCGGACCATTTACCTGCCCGTGTTGAGGGATCTTTTACCTCCAATGTTTGAGACCTGGGATTTCCCCAACCCAAGTCAGATCAAAGGTGCCCGGGACCTGACCACGGTGCCATCGCAGGCGTTGTTTTTGATGAACAACGATTTCATTGTCGATTGTGCGGAGGAGATCGCCTGGAATCTGTTGGAGGAAAAGGACCTGCGAAACGATGAGTCCCGCGTCGCCGCCTTGTGGCGCAGGATCTATTGCCGCGAACCAGTGGAGGATGAGACGACGGCGGCCATTCAGATGCTTGGTGATTTGCAGCCGTCTTCAGAACTAAAAGACCCAGATTTGTACCGTTGGAGGGCTCTGGTGCAGGCCTTGCTCGCCAGCGCAGAGTTTCGCTACGTGCTTTAGTTTCCCACCCCTCCTCGCTATGAAATCCACCTCCTCTATTTTGATGCCTGGCGCGATCTCACGCCGTGAAATGTTAGAGCGGACCAGCATGGGATTTGGCTGGCTGGCATTCTCTGCGCTCGCACAAGCAAGGTCTGTGGTGATCGACCCGGCCGCTCCCCTTGCACAGCGGGCAGGGCATCATCCGGCAAAGGCGAAGCGGGTGATCTTTGTCTTCTTTGGGGGTGGGCCGAGCCACTTGGATACCTTTGACTGGAAGCCCGAGCTAGCGACGGCGGGTGGTCGTTACCTGGCCCCGCAGTTTGAATTCAAGCCTCGTGGTAAGAGTGGTTTGATGATTTCAGATGCCTTTCCCGCACTCGGGAATCAGGCGGATGATCTTTGCCTCATCAACAGCGCGCAGACGAATAATCCCGGGCACTCCCAGGCCATCGCGGCGCTTCACACCGGCAGCGAGGTGTTTGTTCGGCCCTCGCTGGGGGCGTGGACGACTTACGGTCTGGGGACGGAGGCGCAGGACCTGCCGGGGTTCATTACCTTGAATCCGATCAGTGATCAAGGTGGCGCGATGAACTACGGTTCCGCTTTCCTTCCCGCGACGTTTCAGGGCACCCGAGTCGGCACGGGAGGGGGTGTCCCTGATTTGTATTGTCAGCACCTCAGTGTCAAGGACCAGCGTCGGCAGCTTGACTTGGTCCAGACTTTAAATCGTCGCTTTCAGCAAACAATGGATCCGGGCAGCGCGGAGGTTGATGGCATCATCCAATCCTATGAGTTGGCGGCAAAGATGCAGACGTCTGTGCCTGAGGTCTTTGATCTTGCCGCAGAGCCCGCACATATTCAGGACCTTTATGGAATCGGAGGTGGTGCCACAGATTCGTTTGGCCGGGCCTGTCTGATGGCTCGGCGCTTGGCTGAAAAGGGGGTGCGCTTCATCCAACTCACCACCACGGGTTGGGATCACCACAACAACATTCGCACGGGACTGCAAGACCGGGCGACGGGCGTGGATGTGCCGCTGGCGGGCCTGATCGAAGATTTGCGTCAGCGGGACATGCTCAAGGACACCCTGATTGTTGGGTGTGGCGAGTTTGGGCGCGGTGCCAGCGAAGACAATGGCGGTGGACGCGGGCATCAGGCCAGCGGATTTACCGTTTGGATGTGTGGCGGCGGAGTGAAGGGCGGGCTGCGCTACGGCTCAACGGATGAACTGGGCGTCCGTGCTGTGGAAAACGTGATGCCCACGGCGGATCTTCATGCAACGATCCTGCACCTCTTGGGCCTGAATCACATCAGGCTCACTTACCGCTACGCTGGCCGCGATTTCCGGCTGACGAATGTGGACGGCGAGGTCCATCACGGGATCATTGCTTGATTGGCGGAGGGTGGCTTTGCGTCACCCGATTGGCTCATCCCGTCAGAGCGGGAAAGGAAAATGGTCGGGCTGGCGAGATTCGAACTCACGACCTCTTGCACCCCATGCAAGCGTTCTACCAGGCTGAACTACAGCCCGACCTTTTGGTGTCCCGTTGCAATTCGCTAGAAGCGTTTTGAACGGGCGATGATTGTGGATGCTGTCCCGGTTGATTGCAACCGGGAGTTTTGAAAGAGGCTCGAAAAAAAGGTCTTGTGTTTTATCTGCGGGTTATGCTTAGATCTGGAGAGGTTCAAATTCACTCGACTCCTGCCTATTATGAAAACGCGTCTCGGTAGTGCTCAGAAACTGGTGTGCCTAATTTTATTCCCCCTGCTATTGGCGTCGCACGCAGCGCAAGCCCAGCAGGCAGTGCCCTTTGAACGCGGGGCGAAGATCGAGATGGTCGTATCCAAACCCTCGGACATCAAAGGCGGCGATTACGATGATAAGGTGCAAAAAATCGTTGTGAAGATGAAGGTCACCAATGTGGATACGCGGCAGACATACGAAGGATACACAGCAACGGTCTCCGTCCTCGCGCAGAGTGTGCTGGATCGTGCAGTCCGACGGGTGGTGATGCAGGAGTCCGTGCCTCTTAGTTTAGCTCCTCGTCAGAATCTTGAGCACCAGTGTCAGCCTGTTGTGCTGCGTTTTGACAAGACAGGTTCAGCCTTCGGTTATTTCTACGATGGGTGGGTGGTGGTGGTCAAAGATGACAAGGGCAAGGTGGTCCAGGTGCGTTCGACCTCCCCGGCCATTGAAAAATTGCCCGAAAAGGCTGCGGGGATTCGACTCGGCGGGGGCTATTCTTCCAAACTAGATCCAGCTTCGGTTCCCGATGACTTTCGGAGCCGATGAGCTGATTGATCGTCGCGAAAACACGGGCAAAAGATCGCAGTCAACGAGCGGAGGCCAATGTCACGCGAGGCGTCCGCAGCATTGCTTGAACTTCTTCCCGCTCCCGCAAGGGCAGGCGTCGTTGCGACCGACGTTGGCAAAGGGTTGCTTCTTGGGGGCTGCGGCGCTTGCGGAGGGGAGGATCAACTTCGGACCTGAGGTCGCTGGATTGTGCGGGGCTGCGTCCTCCTCAGATGGTGCGGAGCGACGCTGGGGCTGTGGGGAACCAGCGGGGATGGCACCACTTTGCACGGCGGCCATCATGGCCATTTGGGCGAGGTATTGCTCATACGCAGCGAGTTGTTGCGTGCTGCGGAAGAGGTTGGCGACGACTTCATTGTTGATGTTGCGCATCAGGTCCGCAAAGATGGCAAAGGCCTCTTGCTTGAACTCGATGAGCGGATCTTTTTGACCGTAGGAGCGCAGGGAAATCCCTTCCTTGAGGGCATCCAAGGCGTAGAGGTGCTCCTGCCAGAGGCGGTCGATGGCGTTGAGGAGGATCATTTTTTCGATCTCCTGGAGTGCCTGTGGGCTGGCTCCGGCGACTTTGACGTCGTAGGTGCTGAGGATCTTCTGCTTCAAGAAGTCTGCCTTTTCTTCCATCGACATTTTGCGGAATTCGGCATCGAATTCCTTCATCGCCACCGGGAAGGAGGCGTTGACCCAATGGAGCAGGTTCTCGTAATCCTCGTCGCGGGCATCGGTTGCACTGGCGGGGATGAAGTCGGCGACACGATCTGTGAGGCCTTTTTCGACCGAGTCATTGATGAGGAGGCGCGGGTCGTTGCTCTGGAGCACTTCGTTGCGCCACTCGTAAATCACCTCGCGCTGTTGGTTCATCACGTCATCGTATTCGAGGACGCGCTTGCGGTAGCCGTAGTTGCGCTGCTCCACACGCTTTTGTGCGGTCTCGACGGAGCGGTTCAGCCACGGGTGCTGCAGCTCTTCGCCCTCCTTCATGCCAAAGCGCTCCATCATCTTCGTCATGCGCTCTGCGGCACCGAAGTTACGCATGAGGTCGTCTTCAAAAGCGAGGAAGAATTTGCTTTCCCCTGGGTCACCTTGACGGGCGGAACGACCGCGCAACTGGCGGTCAACGCGGCGGGATTCGTGCCGCTCTGTGCCGAGCACGAAGAGTCCGCCGAGTTCGGAGACTCCTTCGCCCAATTTAATGTCGGTACCACGACCTGCCATGTTGGTGGAAATCGTCACTGAGCCCTTTTGGCCAGCGCGTGAGACGATCTCTGCTTCTTGGCGGTGGTATTTGGCGTTGAGGACGGCGTGTGGGATTTTTTGCAGCTTCAGCATGCGAGACAGTGTCTCGGATGATTCCACGGAGGCGGTGCCGACGAGGACTGGCTGGCCTTTGGCATTCAGGGTGCGGATGAGGTCAATGCAGGCGTTGTACTTCTCTCGACGCGTCTTGTAGATGCTGTCGTTTTGATCAATGCGTTTGACGGGTTGATTGGTCGGGATGGTCAAGACATCGAGGCCGTAGATGTCATTGAACTCTGCCGCGTCGGTTTCCGCCGTCCCGGTCATGCCGCCGAGCTTTTGGTAGAGGCGGAAGTAATTCTGGATGGTGATGGTGGCCAGAGTCTGGGTCTCTGCATCGATCTGCACGCCTTCCTTGGCTTCGACGGCTTGATGCAGGCCATCGCTCCAGCGGCGACCGGACATCTTACGGCCGGTGTGTTCATCGACGATGACGACTTTGTTTTCTTCAACGACGTACTCCACATCCTTTTCGTAGAGGCAGTAGGCGCGAAGGAGCTGGCTGATCTGGTGAATGCGCTGGCCTTGGTGGTCCAGCTTATCCTGCATGGAGGTCTTCTTTTCTTTGCGCTGTTCGACCGTGAGGGACTCATCGCCATCGATCTCGGAATAAATGGTGGCCAAGTCTGGCAGCACGAAGGCGTCTGGATCGTCAGGATTCAGGAAGTTACGTCCCATTTCGGTGAGGTCCGCGTCGTGGGACTTTTCGTCGATGGCGTAGTAGAGTTCTTCTTTGAGTTTGAAGAGCTCCACCTTCTGTGGGTCTTGGTAACAGGCGAGCTCTGCCTTCTCAATGGCGCGGCGTAGATCGGTGTCCTCCATGCAGCGGAGGAGGGCGCGGTTCTTGGGCTGGCCGAGCTTGACCTGGAAGAGCTTGCGGCCTGCGGTGTCGTGGTCGCCCGCTGCGGACAGTTCCCTGGCGGTGGAGATGAGGTTGTTGCAGAGGGCGTTCTGGCGTTTGACGAGTTGCTCGATCAGCGGCTTGTAGCGCTCATATTGATGGGTGGTGGCGGCGCTGGTGACCTGGCCGCTGATGATCAGCGGGGTGCGGGCTTCGTCGATGAGGACGGAGTCAACTTCATCCACGATGGCGAAGTAGTGACCGCGCTGCACCTGCTGCTCTGAGTTCATCGCCATGCCGTTATCGCGCAGGTAATCGAAGCCGAACTCGCTATTCGTGCCGTAGGTGATGTCGCAGAGGTATTGCTCACGCCGGACGCTGGAGTGCTGATCGTTCTGGATGCAGCCGACGGTCAAGCCGAGGAATTTGTAGAGATTGCCCATCCACTCGGAGTCGCGTCGTGCGAGGTAATCGTTGACGGTGATGACGTGCACCCCACGGCCAGTGAGGGCGTTCAGGGTGACGGGCAGGGTCGCGACGAGGGTCTTCCCTTCACCTGTGGCCATTTCGGCGATCATGCCGCGATGGAGCGCGGTGCCGCCGATGAGCTGCACGTCAAAGTGAACCATGTTCCATGTCAGTGGCATATCACAGACGCTAATTTGCTGACCGCTGAGGCGGCGTGCCGCGCTTTTTACGACGGCAAAGACGGCGGGCATGATATCGTTGAGCATCTTTTGCTCGATATCGCCAAAGCGTGGCTCGATCTCGTTCCAGTTGTCCCGGGCGCGGTCAATGCGGGCCTTTTTGTCTTCGAGACTGGCTCCGTTCCAGGCACTATCGGCGAGGTAGTCGTTGGCGAGGGATGGGAAATGGACCTTGAGGCGCTGGAAGGCCTCATTGACGTTGCGAAGGCAGGCATCCACCTCTTCTTCGGTTGCGACGCGTAGGGAGACCCCGCCGAGGAACTTGGGGGTGTGGAAGGCTTTGAACTGGTCCTGCCAAGCGGCGACGCGGCCGCGTAGTTGGTCATCCGTTTCGTTCTGGAGTTGTTGCTCGATGCGATTGACTTCGGCGACCAGCGGTTGCAGGCGCTTGACGGTGCGCTGGTTTTTGCTGCCGATGAATTTTTTGATGATCCAGTTAAACATGATGCCGATGGGGAAAAAGAAACGCCGCACGATGACTGAGCGCGGCTGGGGAATCGCTAATCTGGCTTAACAAAGGGGTGCTGGCAAGGGGGAGGTTCAGGTGTGGGCGCGTTCGGTGTGAGGCGCGGCTGCTCCGAGTGCGGCATCCCAGGCTGAGGTTGCAAATAAAAAGGGCACGGCGTGGTGCCGTGCCCTCTGTGGAATCACTGAAGTTAGTGGGCGGACTAGGCCTGGGTGGCCTTGAGCTCGTTGTAGAGAGCGAAGGCTTCTTCTGGAGTCAGGCCTTCGTGGACGACGCCACGCACGGCCTTCATCATGGAGACAGGGGAGTCTGCCTGGAAGATGTTGCGGCCCATGTCAACGCCGCTGGCACCCTGCTGGATGGCGTTGTAGCTCATCTTGAGGGCATCGAGTTCTGGCAGCTTCTTGCCGCCTGCGATGACGATTGGCACTGGGCAGCAGGAGGTGACGGTATCGAATTCTTCATCCGTGTAGTAGCACTTCACGACGTTGGCACCGAGTTCTGCCATGATGCGGGTGGCGAGGCGGAAGTACTGGGAGGTGCGGGCCATGGCGCGACCGACGGCGGTGACGCCCATGACAGCGATGCCGTAACGGCTGGCCGCATCGACGAGATCGGTGAGGTTTTTCAGGCTCTGGCGCTCGTAGGCGCTGCCGATGAAGACCTGCACGGCCAGGACGCAAGCGTTGAGGCGGATGGCCTCTTCGATGGTGAGGGCGGTGCTTTCGTTGGAGAGGGGCTCAAAGCCGGGGCGCTGAAGTTTGATCTTCTTGCCGTCGATTTCGCCTTCCCATTCTTCCATCGGGCTGACCATGGAGGTGCCGCCGCTGGCACGCAGGGCGATTGCCTTGGTGGTGCTGGCGGGGATCACGCTGCGCTGGATGCCGCGGGTGAGCATGAGGCAGTCTGCATAGGGTTCGAGCGGCAGGATGGTCTGGTCAACGCGCTCCAGGCCGGTGGTGGGGCCTTGGAAGTAACCGTGGTCAAAGGCCAGCATGACGGTGCGGCCATCCTTGGGGTTGAAGATCTTGCTGAGGCGGTTCTTCAGGCCCCAGTCGTACTGGTGGCAGCCCTTGAGGAAGAAGCCAGGGGCCTCCTGCGGGGTGTTCGTGAAGTATTCTTTTTCCTTTTTGTCAGCAGCGCTGGTCTGGATGTCGGCCATGATGTGTGGGGTCTATTTAGGGGTTGATAAAAATGGGGGATTCGGGTGCTAGGCGCAAATGTACTCTTTCATTGCGCCCATGATGACGGTGACGGAGAGGGCACCTGCGTCTGGATGGCCGACGCAGGCCTCGCCCAGCGTCTTGGCGCGGCCAAATTTGGCGATCATGGCCTTGCTGGCTTCTTTGCCGTTTTCAGCGGCTTCTGCGACGGCGGTGATGGCGTCTGGGAGGCTGGTGCCTGCGACTTCGGCCCCTTTTTCGGCGGCGGGCTCCATGGCATCGACGACGGTCTTATCACCCACGGCGGCACCGCCCCGTTGTTTGACGCCATCGACTCCAGCACGGAGGAAGAGGGCCAAGCCTTCGGCATCGAGCGAGTCGCGACCCGCCAGGGCCTTGCCTCCGTTGCGGAAGTAAGTGCCAAAGATGGCACCGCTGGCTCCGCCCATGCTGGCCATCATGGCCATGCCCAGGGTGGAGAAGGCTTTTTCAACCGAGTCGATCGGGCCTGCGTTCAGCTTCTCCGTGGCTGCTGTCATGCCGCGCTGCATGCCGAGGCCGTGATCGCCATCGCCGAGGTTGCGGTCGGCCTCTGAGAGGGCGGGCTCAGCAGCGATGATGCGTTCTGCCACTAGCAGCAGCATTTCTTTGACTTGATCCGGTGTGAGGGTCGTTTTGGACATGGGGCTGGCAAGTTTGACGGCGCTGGGGCTTTGTCAAACACGAAGGCGGCGCATTCCAGCCACAATCCAATAAACTGGATTGATGAAGAGGAGTATCAGGAGGGACTCGTTGAAGACAAAGTCGAGCTGCGTCAGCGCCTTCACCAGTCCGTGAAAGGTGACTAGGCCGACGCCAAACACGAGTGCCAGCACCCGATTGCGCGGGGCGAGGAAGGCAAAGAGCTCCAGCGGCAGGGCGATGCCAAACAAAAACTGCGCCCACAGGGGGTGATCCATCAGCCACTGGGGCAGCGCTCCTATCGCAGGGGGGGCACCCTCAAGGTACTCCAGGTACTTCATCTGGTTGTTCTTGATCAGGTGCAGGGCAAAGTACTGGCTGTCGGCAAACCACATGCCGCTGGATTCAACCAGCTTGGAAATGGCAGAGGCGACGTAGCCCGCTCCGAGGGCCTGGATCGACCAGTCGATTTCCCATTGGCCCGCATTCAATCCGCCGCGATGGCTGCGGCCCCGCCAGCGATTGATCCAGTGGGCGACATTGGCCAGCCAGGCACCGAGGAGGCAGAGGTGAACGGCTTGGTACGAGTGACCGATTGCTCCTTGGGAGTTCTTGAGGGTCATCAGCCCAATGCCAAAAAACAGTGGGACGAGCAGTGCCAGCGCGCCAGGGGCACCGATCACCCAGGCGATCAGGCACACGCCGCTGGCGGGGCGCAGGAGATCTTCCCAGCGGTTATCCGATAGCCATGTCAGATCGGTGAACATGGCGACGCCGTTGGGGTGCGCTTGGCTTTGGTATTGGCTATCCCCCAGCATGACCCGCCAGGTGAGGTAGGCTAGGCCGGCGCGCATCAGGATCACTTCCCAGCGGGCGAGTCGCATGGGCTCATAGCGCAGTTGGGTGCGCAGCCATTGCCAGCAACGATTCATGGCAGCTTCACCTCCCCGACATCGATGGTGCGCTGGGCAATTTTCCCGTCTTCAATGAAGAGATCGACCTGCTTCAGGCGCAGGCCCCCCATGGCTTTGAGCTTGGCTGGGTCGGATAGCTCCATCAGCCAGGTCAGCACCTTGGCCCCGGCCTTTTGGCGTTCTTCCACAGGGAGATCCGCCTTCTTGTATTTGCCGGCGGAGGCCTTTTTGAGCTCATCCAGATTGCGGTCATAGGCCTTCTTGATGTTGGAGGAGACCTGGCCGGAAAGTGGCACCGTCGCGACGGGGGCGTCCGTCAGATCGGTGACCATCACGTAATAAGTTCGCGGCAGGAAGCGCGAGTACATGGGGAAGTTGGAGAAGGGGTAAAACTCCCCAGGCTTGGCCGTGGCACGCGTCAGCCATGGGATGACCAGTGAGGAGAGGATCACCACCACCCACAGGAATCGGCAGGGCTCCCCACGGAGCCATGTCAGAACGGAACGCATCCTCTTTCCATAGTCGCGCCTGCGTCATGTCCAACTAAAAAGATATGGCGCATTCTGGGGGCGCATTCCCCGTTTCTTGCGCCTTCAATCCCAAGGAACGCTGCTTGCCTTCCGTCGGCATCCGTGGCTATGATCTGCGGATGATTTCCCCCCACTCCCCAAACTACGACGCGATTGTGATCGGCGGCGGACCTGGTGGCGCGACGGCGGCGACGGTCCTCGCCCGGCAAGGTCACAAGGTCCTGGTCTTGGAGCGCGAGTGCTTTCCGCGATTCCACATCGGTGAATCACTGCTGCCGTACAATCGCGACGTGTTTGAGGAGATCGGCATCCTCGACGAAATCCACGACGGGCGATTCACCGTGAAAAATGCCGCTCAGTTTGTCAGTGGCGATGGCATCACCGGGGCTCGGCTGATTTTTGGGGAGGGGATGTTCACGGAAGTGAAGTCTGCCCTCCAGGTGGATCGCGCGGTTTTTGATGAGATGCTGCTCAATCGTGCCCGCAGTCATGGGGCGGTGATTCAGGAAGGGGCGACCTTTTTGCGCCACGAGGTGACCGATGAAGCCGCGACCGTGCGCTGGAGAGATGCCGGCGGGGTGGAGCACACGGACACGGCGGCCTTTGTGATGGATTGCTCTGGCATGGGGGCCGTGACTGCCCGGCAGGAGGGCATCCGCCGGGAGCGGCCAGGGCATCGCAAGGTGGCGGTGTTTGGCCACTTCGAGGATGTCTTGATGCCCGCCGAGGAGGAAGCGGGTGACACGGTCCTGGTGGTCGGGGATCAGTCCTGGTCCTGGTTCATCCCGATTGCAAAAAATCGCACCAGTGTGGGGCTCGTCATGGATCTGGCGGAGTTCACACCGGGCAAGGCGGATCCAGAGGCACTCTTTGCGCGCATTGTAGCAAATACCCCAGAGCTGCAACGCCGCATGGGCAGTGCCCGCCCCCTGGGGAAGATCCACGTGGTTGTGGACTATTCCTTTTCCGTGGATCGCATGGTATCTCCGCGCCTGATGCGCGTGGGGGATGCGGCGGGGTTCATGGATCCGATCTTTTCTTCGGGCGTCATGCTGGCCATGGTTTCCGGTCGCGATGCCGCCCATGTCGTTCGGGCAGCGCTGGCAGCCGGTGAATCAATGACGGCGGGCATGCGCCATTACGAAAGCGATCTCCGCAGGAAGATGGATGTCTTTTGGGTGTTTGTAGAGCACTTCTACACACGGCCTTTTGTGGAGCTCTTTCTCCAACCCCAGGCGCGCTGGGATCTGCCCTCCGCCATCAATGCGGTGCTGGCGGGTCGCCCTGACCAGCCCTGGTCGGTGCGTTGGCGGTTGAGGCTGTTCTTCGCCCTCGTGCGCTTGCAGCGGTTCTTCCCGCTGGTGCCACGCCTACCCTGGGGCCAGCCCGGCCTCCAGAAGATTGGCGCGGTGGGGGTGTGATCACTCTGGGTGGCCGAAGAGGGGTCCGGAACGACTGTAGGCGCAAGTGGCCGCATAGATGAACAAGCACATCGTCACCACCGCGAAGGCTCCGCCGATGGCGATGAGGGTTCGGTAATTCAGGGGCGTTGGCTTTCCTGAATCTGCTCTGGCCGCGATGATCGTCCAGATGATTGGGAACACGAGCAACCCCAGGCCGAAATGTCGCAGCCCGATGGCAAGCGGGTTCCAGTGGACCCACCTCGGATTTTCTGGGTAACCCGAAAACTTCAGAACGATCCCCACCGCGACAAAGCCGCATACGATGACGAGGACCTGCACAGCGGCGATGAGAATCGTGGTAGCCTTCATTTTGAGGGGGGCGGACGATGCCGCCGGGTCAAGTATTGGAATCAATGTAGAACAGGGTGCCATCAGCGGGTCGGAAGAAGAAGATCACCGCTGTGGATGGTCTGGTTCCGTGGCAATAGATAGTGCTGGGGAAAGCCAAATAGTCGCTGGTCAGGAGTTGGGCCTTCGATGGAAACCACGAAGTTTCGCCGGACTGCGCCCAATCGGAAACAAAATCAACAGCATCAGCCAGGACGCCGTCGAGTTGATCGCATCGATACCATCCCGTGCCGTCTGAGTGTGGAACGAGCTTTTCTGTTGGGACGTTCCCGATGCGGAGTTCATGGGCGTCGAGGTGGTCGTTTCCGAAAGCCCTTTCCGACTTGTAACTGTGCACGACTTCCAGGACATGACTTTCGCCCAAATCGCACTGTTCAAGGTAGGTGTGAGCTTCCGCTTTACTGATGACGGTGGACGAACTCGGGACCATCGCTCCGAATAGTCCCTCACGCTGCCCACCGATGAACGTGGCGCGCACGAAGAAAGTCACCGTCACCACAAAGGTCACGGCACCCCAGAGAATGCAGAACCATTTTAGTAGGGGCCAAATTCGTTTCATCATCTGAGGACTCCGCCTTTTTTGCGAGTGGACGACTTCGCTCGGACGTGGGCGAGGATTTTTTGACTGACTGGCACCTGCCAAACACCGGAGGATAGGCGTCCACGCCTGTCGATGGACGGTGGCTTTCAGCCTCCGGGGGTGATGATCAGCCAGAGGGCGGCGAAGGTGGTGAGGATAAAAAGGACCCACTCAAAGGCTTGTTGGGGGATGCGCTTGAGGATCTGCCAACCGATCAGGATGCCGACGATCACGGCGGGCAGGAGCACCAGGTTTGTCATCAGGGACTCCGGATTGATGATGCCGAGGTTGGCGCTGAAGGGCACTTTGAAGAGATTGATGAAAAGGAAAAAGCGCGTGAAGACGCCCAGGTGCTCCTTTTTCTCAAGACGTTGCGAAAGCAGATAAACGGTCATCACCGGACCCGCCGCGTTGGCCAGCATGGTGGTGATGCCCGCACACAGGCCCATGCCCCAGGCAAAGATGCGGTGGCTTGTCAGGGCCAGGAGTTCTTGCCTCCGCCAGTCGAGGATGAGTTTGAAGATTAGCAGTCCGACGATGATCCAGCCGATGACGTAACGGGTGGTGGTGCGATCAATGTGATCCAGAACCAGCCAGCCAATGACGACGCCGATCATCGCCGGGGGCGTCATGGGCAGCACTTTTTTCCAGGACCCACCATGGCGGTTGAGCCAGACACCCATAAAATCCGCCGCGATCAGAAGGGGCAAAACGAGCCCCACAGAGGCCTTGGCACCAAAGGCCTGGGCCATCAGCACGACGGTGAGGGTGGCCGTGCCGGACAGTCCTGATTTGGAAAGGCCGATGCAGACGGCCCCGATGAGTGCCATCCAGAAGACACTGCCGTCTTGGATCAGAGTATGATCAGTCAGCCACATGGGATCAAAGGGGGCGGGACGCGAAAAGAAAACGGCAGCCCCGTGGAGAGGCTGCCGTTAGAAAGACACAAGGCAAGAATCGGCTTGATTCGTCAGGTCAATTTAAGGGTGACGGAAAAGGTTCACGGGGTCACGGTCCTGGGTCAGGACTTGGCCAGGGGACTCCGCCTCTTCCGCATCTTGATTCAGCGAGGAGCCAGGGGCTGGCTTGCGGAGGGGGAATTTGTCATTGGCGCTGCCAACCATCCATGGCTGGGTGTTGCAGGAGGCGAGCAGGGAGACGGCGGCGAGTGAAAGAATCCATTTCATAGGGTAGGCGGAGTTTGGCGGGGAAAGGGTAGGGTTGTCAAAACAAATTCTTCGGACGTGCGAGGTTCGTCCGATCATCGAGAGAGAATCGTGGCATCTGCCTGGGCGATTTCCCAGCTCGCGCGCCCAGCCCTCGCACCCGCCATAGGCGCTTGCATCCCACCCAGAAGTCTGTCAGTGCCGCCCGTGATTTCTTTGCCGAACTGATCGGCAACGGCACCGTATTGGAATACAATGGCGATGATTCGTGGTATGATGTCCACCCCGCCGTCCGCGATACCCGGCCATTTAAAGATGCCTCTGCCCCGCAAAGCCCGACGCCCGTCCAAGCCTGACGCCGCACCGCCCGACTCAGATCGGGAGCTGCGCGGACTGGAGCTATTCCTGCGCCAGACGCGGGAATTTCGGCTCGCGCTCGCTTTGTACAGTGATGTCCGCGACCGGGATGAAATGATCGCCCGGCTCGGATCGGATCTGGCGGGTGCTGCCATCCAGGTTCTCACGGTCAATCTCACCGAGGCCTCCCCGGCACGGACGCTGAGTGGCCGCATTGAGGCCGCGCTCAAGGTACAAGCCGACCCCGCCCGGCACCCAGTCGTGATGGTGGTGAATCTCGACGCCGTCGTGGAGCACCTGCCGGAGCTTTCAAACACCGTCAGCGAAGGCACCGAGTTTTTCGCCACCGCAAACCTCCACCGCGAACTCTTTCCCCGGCTCTGCCCCGCGCCGCTGGTCATCTGGCTCACCGAATCCATGGAGCGCGCCTTTGCTGCCCAGGCCCCCGACCTTTGGCATTGGCGCAGTCATATCTTTGATCTCCGAACGCCACAGCGATTCACCTTTCCTCCCGAAGAGGCAGACAGCACCAAGCAACTCTCCGCCCTCGACCGTCTTCATGCCGAGACCCGTCTCCACCGCCTAGAGGAAGAAATCGCCGCCTACCGGAAGGTCGGGTCGCGCTCTGACGAGATGCGGCTGCTGCTGCGCATGGGAAATGAACGGATGGACCTCGGCCAGCCTCGCTTGGCGAGGTATGACTACGAAGCAGCACTTCAAATTGCGGAGGAACTCGGTAATGAAGACTGGCAGATGCGGGCCGAAAGTGGGATTGCCATTGCCTATGCCGCTCTCGGCGATTTTGAAAAGGCGGAGCCGTTGCTCCGTCGGGCGGTGGAGGGGGCGCGGAAGCGCCTGCTGCCGGAGCATCCTTGGCGGGTGCAGTGGGAGCACAATTGGGCGCGGGCTTTGGAGAAGCTCGGGCGGACCGAGGAACTGTGACCCACCGGCCCAGCTTTGTTGGAATCTCCGCTTCCCTTTGGCGGGGGGAATGCCTACTCTGCGTGCAGCATGAACGCGACTCCCGTCCCTACCGTCTTCATCAGTGCTGCTAGCATTGATTTGAAGCCGTGGCGGGACACGCTGGCTGCGGCTTTCTCTAGGGCTCACTTCCGGGTTTTCGCCCAGGATTACAGCTTGAGCTCGGCGCTTGGGGACGCGAGACGCTTGTTGGTGGATCACATCCAGCAGAGCGATTGCGTGATCCACCTCGTGGGACTCGGGTATGGCTCGCACGCCCAGGATCCTTTTCCTGAGGACCCGGCTTTTCAGTGCTCGTGGACGCAGTTTGAGTACTACTTTGCTCATGCGGAGGGAAGGGACGTCATCGCCTTTGTATGTGCACCGGAGTTTTCCACTGAGGGGTTTGTGGAGAAAGGTGACGCTGCTGAGCAGGAGCAAAAGCGCCGATTGCAGGAAGCCCACCGGGAACGTGTTGAAAAAGGAACCTTTGACGGCACACCGCTGGCTACTCGGGTGAAGCGCACCAGCAATGAGCGTGTAGATTCGGTGCAGGCGCTGCTCTCGGCTGTGGCGGCTGCGGTTGGTGCCTTGAAAGATCTCAACAAGGATGCCCGTCTCGCCGCACAGGCACAACTTGCCCCGCCCCCTTGGCACGGCCCGCAGCGGGCGAAGGTCTTGTTTGGGCGGCAAGCGGAGTTGGTGACGCTGCGTGAACTCTGGGACCAGCACCATGCCGTGGCCATTACGGGCACCGGGGGGATGGGCAAGACCGCGCTGGCGGCGGAGTTCCTCGCCCGCTTCGGGCCGCAACCTGGTGATGCGGGGCCGTTTTCGCGTCGCCTGCTCATGCACGACTACTATCGCCAGCCCGCGCACGAATCCGCGCTGGCCGGGCTCATCAGTCTCGCCGGGGGCGACCCTCGTGGGCTGGATTTGAGGGCGATGGAGACCAAGGTGGCCGCCGAGCTCAACAAGCCGGACACCTACCTCTATTTAGAGGGCTGTGAAAAAGCCACCGACCTACCCGCGCTGCTGTGCCTGACCGGCAGTGCTCGCGTCCTGCTGACGACTCGGGACGAGACGGCACCGCATGGCACCCATGGCTGGGCGCTGCCGCCGCTCAGTATCGTGGATGCCGCCGCGCTCATCGCCCATCTATCGGGTCGCGGAGACGCCCCGCCACTGGCGGCGGTGACGGAGATCGCCCAACTCCTGGATGGTCATGCCTTGGCCTGTCGATTGGCGGGGGAGCTGCTCAAGCACAAGTCCCGCACCGCTACGGACTTGCTGAAGGGTCTCCGGGATCGCGGTCTCGCCAGCCTCGGGGGGCAGGAGAAGGAGCACGAGAGCGTCCACTACCTTCTGCGTCAAACTGCGGAGGAATTGGAGGGGAAAAACCCCGGCACTGCCCGGCTCTGGTATGTCCTGGGGCTTGGCGCGCTGTCGCCTCTGCCGTTATCCCTGCTGGCAGAGTTTGCGGAGGTGGATGCGGCGGCGCTGCCGGACCTGCTGGAGGCAATGCAGCACGAGGGCATCGTCCACCTCGACGAAGTTCCACCAGAGGCCGGGGATGAGCCAGAGCCTGCCGCCGCCCTGGCCCACGGCCTGATCCAGACCTACGCCATGCAGAGCCTCTGCGAGGACCTACCGGAGGCCCAGCGCCCCGATACCGAGGTGGCCTATACCTCTTGGCGGCAAGGCTGGGACCGCTACCTGGAGCGTTGCTTTGATGCGCGGCAAGTTCCTGGCGGTTACCGTCGGTACGAGACCCTGCTGCCGCAGTTCGATGGCCTGCTCACCCGCCTCGACCAGCGGGAACCGGCGGATTCCGACGCCCCGAGCCGATTGATCGACTTGGTCGCGACCTTACATCGGCTTTCCGGCCGCTTGCTCGCTGCAGAACCCCTCCTGCGGCAGGGCCTGGAAAGGGATGAGCGGACGTTGGGGGCGGAGCACCCGAATACGCTGATCAGCCTCAACAACCTCGCCATCCTGCTGTATTCGAAGGGAGATCTGGCGGGTGTGGAGCCGCTGCATCGGCGGGCGCTGGAGGTCCGGGAGCGGACGTTGGGGGCGGAGCATACGCACACACTGAGCAGCCTCAACAACCTCGCCAACCTGCTGTATTCCAAGGGAGATTTGGCGGGTGCGGAGCCTCTGTATCGGCGGGCGCTGGAGGCTTATGAGCGGACGTTGGGAGCAGAGCATCCGTACACGCTGGTCAGTCTCAACAACCTCGCCATCCTGCTGAAGGACAAGGGCGATCTGGCGGGGGCAGAGCCGCTGTATCGGCGGGCGCTGGAGGCGCGTGAGCGGACGCTGGGGGCGGAGCACCCGGATACGCTGATGAGCCTAAACAACCTCGGGGCCTTTCATGAGGATCTGGGGGACTGGGAGGTGGCGGAGGCACTGTATCGGCGGGCGGTGGCGGGGGCGCGGAAGCTGTTGCTGCCGGAGCATCCGTTTCGGCAGATGGCTGAGCGGAATTGGGCAAGGGCTTTGGCGGGCGGTTGGTGAGGCCTGGGTGGGGGCGTTTTCTGCACCGTCAGAAAATTCTTTTTTGAGCCTGGGGGAGACTCCTCTGGCCTCAGAAAAGACTTTTCTGGAGGGAAGGTAAGGTGCAGGACCCTTGGAAAACTCTTTTCCGGACCCAGGGGAGAGTACCCCAGCCCTGGAAAAGTCTTTTCTGACCCTGGGGGAGAGTACCTGACCTCTGGAAAAGTCTTTTCCGGACCTGGGGGAGAGTACCCCACCCTTGGAAAACTCTTTTCCAGACCCAGGGGAGAGTACCTGACCCTTGGAAAAGTCTTTTCCGACCCTGGGGGAGAGTACCCGCCCCTTGGAAAACTCTTTTCCGGACCCAGGGGAGAGTACCCCACCCTTGGAAAACTCTTTTCTGACCCCTCCGGACCTTCCTTTCCCTCCAGAAAACTCTTTTCTGACGCCAGGGGAGGGCATCGGTCGCGGGGGGCGCTGGGCGTAAATTTGATTCCTTTGCTGCGGTTCCGCTGCCTTTTTCTGCTGGCTGTCTCGGCTGGGTTCTTGATGGCAGGATGCCATCACGCCTTGGGGCGGGGGCTTTTGGGGGCGCGGTTTTCCTGCTTTCTTCCTTCCTGTCTTCCTCATTTGGCCTTCGTCCTTCGGCATTGCGCCGGTCGTTAAACGTCGTCGGGGGCCAGCCAGCGCATGCGGAGGATGCGGAATTTGCGGCCGAAGGTGAGGTTGATCTTGGCCTTCAGGTCGCCGGGGGCGGTCCAGGGGGTGTCGGCTTCTTCGGCTTCGGGGTCGGTGGTGCTGGCGAGGTATTCGGGCAGGCGCTGGACGACCAGCTCGCACCAGGCGCGGGCCTGGAGGCGGTTGGTCTGGGGGTCGATGACATCCCCGTAAGCGCGGATTTTGAAGGTGTCTGAGCGGGCGGCCCACTGGGGCCCGAGCGCCTGGAAGAGATCCCCCTGGGTGAGGTAGCCGGGGGCGTCTGCGGCGATGGGGCCGGTGGCGTGGTCAGGGTAGGGGAAGTCTGCGGGGCGGTCGGCGTCTTCAGTGCCTTGGGCCTTGGCTCTGGCGGTGGCGGCGGTCAAGTCGCTGGCGCTGAGAGGGGCGGGAAAGAGGCCGTTGATCTGGGTGCGATCAATGGCGGCCTGGAGGGCACCGCTGAGGCCGGTTTCCTCTTCGTTGAGACGGCGGTTGAGGAGATCTGCGAGGCTGATGAAGGGCCCCCGGCGTTTGACCTCCTTGACGATCTCTTCTGCCAGGGCCCGGACATCGCGATCGCTGAGGCTGCGGTAGCCACGCCAGCGATTGTTGGCGGGGCCGTTGGCGAGCATGAGCCGGGAGATGAGGTTCAGGATGTCTGGTCTGACCTGGGTCTGGGAGTCGTCTTCCGTGGCATCGCGCAGGGCGATGGAGAGATGGTCGAGGCTGGCAAGTTGCGCCATCCAGGCTTCGACAGAGGTGCTATTGACGTTGAAGGCTCCGCGTAGGAGGAGGCGGGTGGCAGCGAGTTCGTAAGGGCGGACGTCGTCGAGCCCCGAGATGAGGGTCTGGGCGACCTCCTGCCGATTTTCATTGGGGCCGACGAGGAAAAACATGCGTCGATTTGGCAGTGGCACGGGGTTTTCGAGCCGGGTAAAATCGACGATGCGGCTGGTGACGCCCTCGCTGCCAGGGTAGGGGGTGATGGAGGAAAAGAAGTACTGGTCCGCCATCTGGGCATTGGCGTGCCAGGGTAGATCGAAGAGGTGGGTCAGCTGCCCGCCGGAGGTCAGGGGGCGCTCCAGGTAGGGATTGGCGCGGCTGCTGCCAAAGAGGTAACCGGGGTTGAAGGGGCTGCGGTCGAACTCGAAATGCTGGAGGCTGCCGAGGGAGACGAGCGGGGTGGTGGGGCACTCAAAGAGCGGCGCGTGGGTGGTATCGCCATCAGAACTCATGGAGGGGCCCCAGTAGCCGTTGGAGTCTGGCTTGATCTCGATGATGCCGAAGTCTGAGGAGATCTTGCGCGCATCGATCTGGTAATGGGGGACCGTGGCCGGGTAGCCGCCATCGAGATTGAGCTGGAGGCGACCGAACCTGGGGGAGAAGTGATCGATGAGTGGGGCGGGGAATTTGGCGAGATCTGCCTCCGTCTTCCAATACCAATCCCAGACGCCGAGGAAGCGCTTGTGATCGGCGCTGAGGTGATCCCCCACGGCCAATTCATCGCTCATGCCGGGGAGGGGCTGGCCGTCTTCTTCGCCCGAGTAACGGCGGGTGCTGTAGCGGAAGCGCATGGCGGAGCCCGCCCGCATGGGCCACCAGTCAAAGGAGTCGATGGGGGAATTCCCGCCTTTGAAGAAGCCCAGCGATTCCCCATACAGGGGCATGGGCTGTCCTTCGGCGTTCAGCGGGACTTCCTCGTGGTCGGGGCGGTCAAAGGACTCGTCTGGATAGTTTTTGATGAACTCAAAGGGATCATCGTCGGCGTAGCTGCCATCGCGCATGGGCTCCAGCGTGATGCGCACGGTGGAGTCTGCGTAGAGGCGGACAAAGGCCTTACCGGGTGGCGGTGGTGCGCCCCCTGGGCCGGCGCGTCCGGGGGGGAGCAATTGGTCAAATCCCACCCCGCCATCGGGGTTCCAGCCTCGGGTGAGTTTGAGGTGCTGATCCTGGACGAGCTGCGAGTCCTGGAAGAGCTCTGGCTTGGTATTGTTGGGTGAATAGACGGCGAATTCGCCGGGCTGGATCTGCGACTTGGCGGCGAGGTTATCCGGGTCTTTGATCAAGATGTAGGCACCGGACTGGAGCTGATAATTGGCAAAGAGCTGCTGCTGGGTGATGTCCGTGGCGACGGACCACTCGCGATGCTGGTCTGCCCACTCGCCATTTTGTCCTGGAGGTGTAGAGCCCTGGCTGGGGCGGGTGGCGCGGTAGATGGTGCCGCCATGATAGACCTCGTCCCCCGTGCGGTAGGGGCGTGAGGCACCCCAGGGATCGCGCTTTTCAACAACGATGTGCAGGGTGGGGGCGACGGAATCGATGCGGAAGGCATCGAATTCCAGCTTGGTATTGTAGGGGTTCCAGAGAGTGATGATGGGGTCCAGGGTGATGACGAGCTTTTGATCTGCACCGCCCGGCGTGTCTGCGGGCTCTGGGCGCGCCATGGCGCTGTAGGCAAAAATGACGCGCGATGCCAGTGGGGTAAAGGCGGCCGGGGTGGCGACCCCGAGGGAGAGCGGCGGCGGCTCGGCATCGTCGCGTGGGGCGGGGAGGAGCTGGGCGCTGACCATGGGATCGCCATCGGGATCCTGCATCTTCTTGTAGGCGCGGTAGTAATCCCGCAGGGCACGCCAGGAGGGGGCGTCAAAGGTGTCCGTTTCGTCGGAAATGCGGAAGATGGGCTTGTCATTGGCTCCGTCGAAAAACTCGTCGCTATCGAACTCGGCATCATTCATTTCGAGCCCGAGATTGAGGTCCAACTTTAGCCCGCCCCCATTGGCGGTGGAGCTGAGGACGCCCAGGGAGTCTGCGGTGAAGCTGTGGTAGTAGCGCTGGAAGATCCGGCGAAGGTGGCGGCGCTGCCCGCCGTCTGCGAGCAGGGCTGCCTGGGAGTACGTCAGGACGCGATCGGCGAGCTCTGAATCGCGGGGGAAGTCGGCCATGTCATCTGCCTTCCACAGGGCAGGGCGCGGGGCGGCGGCGGTGTTTGACTTCACCTGGCGCATGTTTTCCGCTCCATTGATATCGCTACCAGGCAGCGCGAGGTTTAGCCTGGCCTTGACGCCTTCATCAAAGACCCACCAGGCCTGATGGCCGATGACTTCTTCTTCGCCAGCGCCCGTGGTGGAGCGTCGATTCGCGGTGGCCTTCAGCTCGATGAGACGGGCCTTGATGGAAAGGGCCGGATCCTCCCCGACCTCATGCCGCAGCAGCCAGACGGTCTCGCCACCGGGCGTGGGATCGGGCAGGTCACTGGTGGGATCGACGGGGTTCTTGGGCGGATGCTCTTTGTCAAAGGTCCCGATGCCGTCACTGGTGAGCCAGACCATGGCCTCGGGCGGTTCATCGGGTTGATCGGGATCGCGCGTGGCGGGCCAGACGCCGGTCAGATAGGGATTGCGGATGCCGTCTGCCTCTGGGGTATCGGGATTGCTATCCAGGAGGCTGGCGGTGGCGGTGATGCGGGCGTCATGCCCGGCATAGGTCTGCAATTGGCCGAGCGCAGCCTGGGCGGCGCTGAGCGCGTTTTGCCGGGCGCGCTGCTGGATGGCGGCGTTATCGATGAGGCGCGTCTCGGTAAGCGTCAGCGTGACGAGAGACATGATCATGCCCAAAAGCAACGCGCTGAGCAGCAGCGCGATCACGAGCGCGAAGCCTCTGCGCGGTGAAGTGGATGCGTGCGGGCGGGGGATCATAGCTCTCGCTTCAAGTTGACGCTGCGCATGTAGATGCGGGCATCTTGATCAATGACGTGCCACCAGGCGTCTGCCTCTAGGTGCGCCTGCTCACGGGCGCGGAGTTCGCGGGCACCGAAGTGGCTGAGGATGCGGACGTAGATGTCCATCCGCTCTGGCATACCGTCCTGCGGCGCGCGGAAGCGGTGCTCATCCGCCAGTGGAGGGAGGCTCTGGTGGCGATTGGGGAAGCCCTCGACGAGCTGCCCATCGTCATTGCGCTGCAACACGATCACCCCGAGATCCACGATCTGTCCGCAGACGAGGTTGTTTTCTCCCGGCTTTTTGAGCTCGCCCGGTTCCCCAGGATTGGTATTGCCGCTGTAATGATCGATCTGGTAACCCTCGTCAAAAGTGCGGTCAGCGCGGACGACGGTGCGGAAGAGCTGATAGCCAGCGGAGTCCTCCGGCGCGCCAGGAGCGGGTCGGGTGCGGATGATCTGCCAGCCGACGGCATTGATATCCCCCGGCGTATCATGCTGATCGGTAAAGACATCGCGATCCTGCGGCATGCAAAAGAAGCGCAGCCACATCCCGGCCTGACCAAAGCGGTAGTCGGCGGGATCGATCTTATCCGTCTCGCGATCTGGCTGCGGGGCCAGCTCCAGGGAGTCACCAGCGGGTTTCTCCCCAGGCGCGGTGATCCAGCGGCCTGAGTTATTGCCATCGGTGAGGACATCAATGGCCAGCCAGGTCTCGTTTTCCCGATAGCGGATGAGGGCGGATTGGAAGTCCTGGGTCAGGAGGTCCATGACCAAGCGCGCACGGGAACTGCGATCCAGCAGACTGGTCGAGCCCCGGTAAAGGCGACCGGCATTCAGCGTCCAGATCGCGAGAAAGGCGGTAAACATCGCCGTCAGCGTGATGGCCAGCAGCACCTCCATCAGCGTAAAGCCAGCCCTGGGGCGGAAAGGGGGGATGACGGCGCGCAGGGGCATACGGGCAGTGGGCTAGGGGGCCGTATCGACAGTCGGGTCCGACGTAGGGCCGTCGGTCGAGGTGGGGATGATCGTCTCTGGCGTGACGGCGGCATCCCGCATCCCAGCCTCCCCCGCGCGCAGGCGCTGGGTGCTGCCGCCGATGGAGCTGAGCAGGCTCATCACCACGACGGCCACCATCGCTACGACGCCCAGGGCCAGCACGACCTCGATCAGCGTAAAGCCGCTGCACATGCGAAAGGGGCGTGGGGGGCGGGGGTGAGGCATGGCGGGATTTTACTCCTTTTCCGTGCCGGGTGGCAATTCGGAAACAAAGCCATACGCGCTGACCCAGATGCCACGGATGTCTTTGCGGTCTTTGAAGACGGGTTTGCCTTCAAGGACGCCGCCCAAACCAAAGCGGCAGATGTAAGAGGAGTCAGTGGCACGCCCAGAGCCCTCAAACTCATAGCTCAGGCACTGGGTGCCGGAGGCCCAACCACTGACGGCCTCTGGCAGCGTGGCGTTTTTTCCACTGTGCGGCCCGGCGGTAGCGGTATCCGCCCAGACGATGCCGGGGGGCAGGCGCTCTGGCTGTCCCACGGGGTGCCACTCGCCGGAGCCGGGCTCGGTCTCCGCAACAATGGTCACGGCGCGCCAGCAGTAGTCCGGCTGGCTGGGGTCTGCATGGACGAGAAGGCGGGCATTGCTGGATCGCATCACGGCGACGAAGCGCGCCTCGCGGATCTTGCTACCGACGAATTGCTCCGCAGCGGACAAGCGCTCCCCCATCGGGGTCTTTTGAAACGAAAGGCCTGCCATCAACAGGATGGCGATGATGACCAGGACGATTAATTGCTCCAGGAGGCTAAAAGCCCGCCTGCACGAGCAACGCCGGGTGCCCTGGAGCGATGGGTTCACGGCGGGGATCAGTGGTGGTGCGTCTGGAGCTCTGGGTGCTCCTTGTAGCGGCAGGTGCCAGTGCGGGAAAGCTCATCGCAGCGTGCCTCAAGCCGCATGCTTTTCATTTGAGGCTGAAAGCCCAACCTGCGCGTGATGCAGTCGTGCAGCAGCGCGATGTGCTCATCTTCAAATTCGACTACGCGATCACAATCGAGGCAGATCAGGTGATTGTGCTGGGGCTTGTCGAGGAAATTGGGATCGTAGTAGGTCTGGTCGCGGCCAAGGTCCACGACGCGGAGGAGGTCGCACTCCTGCAGGAGGCTGAGGGTGCGGTAAACAGTAGCGCGGGAGACCGTACGATCAATTTCGCGGACCATATCCAGGAGCTCCTCGGCGTTAAAATGTCGGTCTGTAGCAAAAGCTGCCTCGACGATGACATCCCGCTGCCGGGTATTTCTCAAGCCCTTCGCTGCGACGTGCTTGCTGAGTCGTTCTTTGATTCGTGCGTCCATTATCGCGCGCAGAGTAGCCAGCAACCGCCTGGATGACAAGTCTGCGGTTTTTTTTGAGACGCAGGGCTGTCCCGCCCAGGGCTTCAAACGGTCAATTAGGGGTTCGTGGCGGCGTCAGAAAAAAGGCAGGGCCGCCTGAAGTCATAGGCATTGCGGGAAAAAGTGGGATGCACCCACGGCGCTGACGTGAGTGTTGGTAGCCTTGCGGGTCGGATGCGCTATCATCGGACCCGATGTCAGTAAACCCAGGCAAGAAGAGAGCCGCCAAAGCGCACCGTCAGAACCCAGCGGCGGATGGGGCCGCGCGGCCTGGCCGGGCGGAAATTGCGCCGGGGCTTTGGCTTGACCACCGTCGGGCCTTGGTCATGCCGGAGGCGGGGTGGCTGGCGGTGGCGGATCTGCACTACGGCTTTGAGGTGCACCGCAAGCTCGCCCACGGTGCCCTGCTGCCTGATTTCGGAATGGCGGAGGTTGAGGAGCGGCTGGTGGAATTGATGACGGACTACGAAGTGAGGCAAATCATCCTGGTCGGAGACATCATGGATGGATCGGGATCTGCCGAGTTGACGGCCGGATTCCTGGATCGGCTCGAATCGCGCGGGGTGGAATTGATCTGCATCGCGGGCAATCACGACCGATCTGCGCTGCGAAGTCGCCGCGCCTTTCTTCCCTGGTATGTGGCGGCGGGAAATTGTTTCTTTCACCACGGGCACCAACCGGAGGCCGCAGCCAAGGCGTTCGCGGAAAGCGCAGAGCAACCTTCGGGTTGGATGCAGATTCAGGGCCATTTGCATCCCGCTGTCCATGTCGGCGATGGCGCGGGATTGAAAATGGTGCTTCCCGCGCTGGCGGAGCTGCCGCCGCTAGCTGAAGCGGGGCGGGTTTTCGTATTGCCAGCCTTTTCCCCCTGGGCTCGGGGTGGAAAAATCGGAACGGAGACGGCGGCGCAATGGGCCTGCGCCGGGGGCCATGTATTGAGGATCGTTTGATTGCAGCCCCCACGCCCTGGGGCGGGGGGCTGCGCCGTTTCCGGCTAAAAACTAATCTTCCCGGGCAATGACGATGCCATAGAAAGCGTCCGAGGCCTGCATTTCAGCCGCCCAGACCTGAATCTTGAACTTTCCAGACCACTTTGGAGTGACCCGAACCATGGCGATGTTCTGTTCGTCAGAGTCTTCGCCGATTTCGTTGTCGTTCTCATCCAAGACGCGGAGATCAATGTCCGTGACGCGCTTTTCATCGCCCACCACCACGACCTTGTAGGTGCTGTCGCCTTCAAGCGTGTAGGTCTGCGTGGATTTTTGGTCCTTTTCGATCGAGTCCATCTGGACGAAGATGACTTGCTCATCCTTGTCCTCCAGGGCGGAGACGACTCCGTTGACGCGCTTCATGATTGCGGAGGTGGACACAATTGCGAAGGCGGAGCTGCCGATCAATAATGCGGCAATGGCAGTGGCGAATTTGGCGGATTTCATGAGGTTTAATCGGTGAGGTGGTGTGTTGTTCTTTAGTGAGGCGAGGGACTGATCGTGGGATGAAGTTTGTCGGCTCGATGAGAACTACCGAGCTAATGCAGAAAGATGACAATAATTTTAGCCGAATGGCGAGCAAAAACTTTACTCGCACGTAAATTAGGCTGCAATCCAGAGCCTAAATCCGGCTAGCAACTTGTGTGCCGAAACTGCTCCCGAAATGGACTAGCCTCTGGAGAGTGCGTTTTCGATTCTGCGATCTGGGATCAGCCAGATGAGGGCCACGAGTACGTAGAGGGAAGTGGCGATCCACGGGTGCCAAAACGCTGCCGGGATGGCGATTGCGTAGAGGATCGGAGATATTTTACCCTTGAGGTCCCGGCCCAGCGCAAGGGCGAGACGTGAATCTGGCCCCTGGGACTTCAGGATGGTGGTCTGAAGGACGAAATAGGCGATGGCTGCGAGAAGCAGGACGACGCCGTAGAGCGCCATCGGGGTGGGGGCAAAGTGGTTTTCTCCCATCCAGCCGGTCACAAAGGGGATGAGCGAGAGCCAGAACAGCAGGTGAAGATTCGCCCCAAGGATGCCGCCGGTCACGTGCGAGGTCGCATGCAGCATGTGGTGGTGATTGTTCCAGTAGATGCCGATGTAAACGAAGCTCAGGAGGTAGCTGAGGAAAACGGGAAGCAAGGGCTTCAGGTCTGCGAGCTCGCTCCCGTGGGGGACCTTCAGCTCGAGCACCATGATGGTGATGATGATAGCCATCACGCCATCACTGAATGCTTCGAGTCGGCCCTTGGTCATGAATCGGCTTTGCGGGTTCTATTTTTCGCCCTCGGCTTTGAGTTTGCCCTTTTCTTCAAGCTTGTGTTTGAACTTCTCCATCTTGGGCGTGACGACGCCGCGGACGTAGGGCTGGTAGGGGTTCAGTGCCTGGTAGTTCTGGTGGTAGTCTTCGGCTGGGTAAAACTTTTCCAGGGGCACGATCTGGGTGACGATGGGGCTGGGGAAGTTCTTCTGGGCGGCAGCCATGGATGCCTCGGCGATCTTTTTTTGTTCCTCGCTGGTATAGAGGATGATGGACCGATACTGGGTGCCGATGTCATTGCCTTGGCGGTTCAGTGTGGTAGGGTCATGCGCCTCCCAGAAAAGGTCGATGATTTCTTTGTAGCTGATGACGGCTGGATCGTATTCGACGCGCACGACTTCGGCGTGGCCGGTCTCTCCGTTGCAGACCTCTTTGTACGTGGGGTTGTCTTTGCTGCCGCCAGCATAGCCGCTGATGGCTGTCTTGACGCCCTTGAGATACTTGTACTGCGCCTCAACGCACCAAAAGCAGCCGCCACCAATGACGACGGATTCGAGCTTTGGTGCAGGTGCGGGGGCGGATGCTTTTTCGTCGGCGGCGTTGGCGGGTGGGTTCATGAGGAGGAGAGCGGCGGCGATGGCAAGATAGGTTTTCATAAGCGCAAAAATAAGACGGTCTTTGGCGTGAGAATATTCCAGCCGATGTCGTTTGGTGGCGGATCTCAGGCCTTCTTCGTGGGGGTGGGGCGTCGCTGAGATGGGAAGCAGGTTCGGCAAATCAGGCAGGTGGTGCCATTGCAGCCGCGGGCGCTGCAGTGTTCCCGGCCATAAAAGATGATTTGGAGGTGCAGGTTGTTCCAGGACTCTTTGGGAAAGAGGCGCTTCAAATCCCGCTCGGTCTGAATGACGGAGCGACCGTCTGTCAGCCGCCACCGTTGGGCGAGCCGGTGGATGTGCGTATCAACAGGGAAGGAAGGCACCCCAAAAGCTTGCGCCATGACGACTTGGGCGGTCTTGTGTCCGACGCCGGGCAGGGTCTCTAGCGTAGCGAGGTCCGCTGGAACCTTTCCATCGTGATCTCGTACCAGGATTTGGCTGAGCCCAACAATAGCGCGGGCTTTTTGCGGGCCGAGCCCGCATGGCCGGACGATGTCCTCAATGCTACTGACTGGCTGCTTTGCCAATGCCTCCGCCGTACTGCCGAGTGCGAACAGGGTCGGCGTGATTTGATTGACGCGGACGTCGGTGCACTGGGCGGACAACAGGACGGCGATGAGCAGCGTGAAGGGGTCCTGATGATCCAGGGGTATCGGTGGCCGGGGATACAGATCCGCCAGCGTCTTTTGGATGAACCGGGCGCGTTCGAGTTTGGTCACGCTCTGGGCGGCTTTGGCAGGGACTAGCTGCTCTTTTCGATACGCTGCACCATCTTCTTGACGTGGGTATTGCCAGCACGCGGCTTCATGATAGCGAGACTGCGGGCGAAGGAACCCCACTTCAGGACGCGGATATTGACGCGACGTACGCCCCACTCTGCCATGGACTGCTTGCTGGGCTTGTAAAGATCGATGGTGTTGGTTCCGACGAGGGCGGAGCCGTAATCATCGACTTGGTAAACGTATGGGGTGCCCTCAATCTGGAAGACGGTGCCGACTGGATAGACGGACCAGTCTGCGGCAGCACTGCGCACATTGCCGTAACGGAGGTTGTTGCCGACGGCTGTTTGGCTGCCGTGAACGATGTGGTCTGCCTCAGTGTGGGTGTAAGCGGTGGTTCTGACGGAAGCGATGCGTGTAGCGGGCTTTACTCCGTTGCGGAATGAGCCGGGGCTTGAGCATGAGGGGAGAACGGCGGCAATGAACGCGAAAGCTAGGAGATGAGAGAGTCTCATGGGGAAAATTTAGGGGATGCTTATTATTTACCCGAATTGTGGCCCCATTTTGCCGGAAGACCGGGGACAAATCAACCATTGTTTTGAACAATGACCCCTCTTTTACTGTCCTCTTTGCGGCTAAACCTGGGGATTTTACCTGGGGTGAACAAAAAAAAGACGCGACAGGGTGCCCCCTGCCGCGTCGTTGAAGTCGGCGAAACGGTCAATTATGCCTTGGGCGTCTCTGCGGTTTCGGCAGGAAGTTCTGGCTTCTTGATGTAGTCCTGCGGAATTTCACCCTTCAGTGCCTTGAGGAAGGTGATGATGGAGGCGCATTCCTCGTTGGTGATGACTTTGCCGGCTTGGTGCTCTGCCATCATTTTGACCGCCGTGGGCAGATCTTTGACGGAGCCGTCATGCAGGTAGGGTCCAGTCTCTGCGATATTGCGGAGGGAGGGAACTTTGAAGAAGAACTTCTCAAAATCCTGCTTGGTGACGGCGGAGCGACCTTCGTCGGTCAAGCCTGGCCATGGCTTGATGAGTCCGAGCTTTTGGTACATGTGGCCACCGACGCCTGCGCCGTTGTGGCAATTGATGCAGCCAGTGGAGGCGAAGGTATTGAACCCGGCTTTTTCTTCATCGCTAAGGGCGGTCTTGTCTCCCTTGAGGAAGGCATCCCAGCGGGAAGGTGTCAGCAGTTTGCGCTCGAAGGCACCGACCGCTTTGCCGAAGTTGTCATAGGTAACGGGGTCGGCTTCACCAGGGAAGGCGGTTTTGAAGGCCTCGACATAGCCAGGCATGGACTTCAAAACCTTGACGACGAAGTCGGCATCTGGCATGCCCATTTCCACCGGGTTGAGGACGGGGCCTTTGGCCTGTTCTTCCACTGTGGGAGCGCGGCCATCCCAGAATTGGGCGATGTGCAGGGCTGCGTTGTAAGTGGTGGGGGAACTGCGTCCGCCGAGCTTGCCATCGTGTCCAGGGGAGAATGGATTGTTGTCCTGGCCGAATTTTTCCAGGTTATGGCAGGAGTTGCAGGAGATCTTCTGGCCCTTTGAAATGCGGTTTTCGTAGTACAACTGGCGGCCAAGGTTGATGCGGGCTTCCGTCAGGTCGTTGTCCGGTGCTGGCACTTCCGTTGGCAACGGTTTGAACATGACGAGGAAGGACTCGTTGACTTCGACGGCCTTAACTGCGGCACTTGTGCCGATGAGCGCGGTGGCGACGGTAAGGAGGAATGATGGTTTGATTCGCATGGGTATGAGGATTGAGAAGGTTGTTACGCCTGAACGATGAAGATGGGTGCGCGTCCACCCCACTTCAAGAGTGTTACTTTGAAAAAGCCGACTTCTTTCGATAGAGACGTAAAAAGCGCTGGAGAGCGCCGCTCTTCGATGAATGGTGTGCCATGGAAGAAAGTCTGCCTGCCTCTCCAGCGCCTGGCCACCGCGGCAGGGGGGCGCAGTCTCAGACGGTGCAGCGATTTGCGAGTTTGCATGTGGACTATGATGAAGGGGAGGGGCCTGCGCGGGTGGAGACGAAGTTCTACCGCGATCACGCCGGTTCGATCATCTCAAAGAACTCCAGCCCTGATCTCCCCTTTGAGGCGAGCCTGAACCCCTATCGCGGCTGTGAACATGGCTGCGCCTACTGCTACGCGCGGCCGACGCATGAATATTTGGGCTTTTCTTCAGGGCTGGATTTTGAGTCGCGCATTTTGGTGAAGGAGGATGCGCCGAGGCTTTTGAGGGAGCTCTTTTCCAAAACCTCGTACGTACCGTCCAAATTGTCCTTCAGTGGGGTCACCGATCCGTACCAGCCCGTTGAACGCAAACTGCAACTCACCCGCAGGTGTCTGGAGGTGCTGGCGGAATGCCGACATCCGGTGGTGATGATCACCAAGAACCACCTGATCACGCGGGATGTTGATCTTTTGGCTGAGCTGGCGCGGTATGGGGCGGCGGCGGCATACATCTCAGTCACGACGCTGGATGCGGGGCTGGCCCATGAATTGGAGCCGCGTGCCTCTTCGCCCAAACAGCGGCTGGAGGCGATCCGTATCTTACGGGACGCGGGAGTGCCGGTGGGGGTGTCTGTAGCACCGATGATCCCAGGGCTGAATGACACTGAACTGCCCAAGATTCTGGAGGCAGCCGTCGGGGCGGGGGCGGAATTTGCAGGCTACACGGTCGTGAGACTGCCCTTTGGGGTAAAGGACGTCTTTGCCCAATGGCTAGCGGACCACCGCCCTGGCCTGCGGGACAAAATCCTGGGGCGCATTGAGGAAACCCAGGGACGTACTCTTTCCCATGGCGACTTTGGCAAGAGGCTCAAAGGGGAAGGGGTTTGGGCTGTGCAAATCGCGGCGATGTTTCAGGTGACGGTGAAGCGGTTGGGCATCCAACATCGGCGGCCTGAAGTGAGCTCGGCGTCCTTTCGGCGTCCGCGCGATCCGTCTGGGCAGTTGGATTTATTTTCCGATCAAGATCTGTGATCTTTGTGCGAGTGGCAGTTGAGATTCCTGGGGGCATGTGCGAAAGACGCTGGTGATGAATAAATGCATGCTTCTCCTGCCTCTGGCGATTTCTGCGCTGACGATGATTGGTTGTGTGTCCGTGCCCCCCGCTCAGCGCGAGGCGGATCGACGTGATCGGATGGTGACGATGCCCATGAACCCCGATATGCGCGAGCGCCAGTACCTGCCGGATGTGGCATCCGTGTTGGACGATGCAGACTTCAGCCCAGTGATCGATGGTGGGGTGCCGAATCAACTGGAGTTTGATATCGATGAAGGGCCAATCAACACGGTGGTGACGGTGCGTCTGATCCGCCGCGGGCAGGTTTTCGCCTCCGCAGAAGGTCGCGATGGTGGCCCGAGGTCGCTGATTGATCGTTCTGGCGTTGTGCGCAATGCCGTGCACCGCTGTCTGCGAGATTTTGAGGATCAGTTGAACCGTGCTTCCGAATGGGAAACGGGTCGCGCTGCCTATGCAGCACCGCAACCGGGCTATTACCGCTGAGTTGCACGAGGATAAGACATCATGCGGATACTGCATCTGACACCCGGCACAGGTTCCTTTCATTGCGGCAGTTGCCTCCGCGATAATGCGCTGATCAAGGCACTGCGTGTGCGTGGCCATGACGCCGTGATGGCACCGCTTTACATGCCCTTGGTGACTGATCGAGAGGCAGCCAGCCCAGAGCAACCTATTCGGGTAGGGGGGATCTCTCTGTTTCTCCAGCAGAAGTTTCCGTGGTTTCACCGGATGCCTGCTTTCGTCCACAATTGGGTAAATCATCCCGCTCTCCTGAAGATGGCCTCAAAGCGCCTGGGCATGACCTCCGCCAAGAGTCTTGGGGAGATGACGCTGGGCAGTCTCCTGGGGGAAGAGGGGCAGCAATGGGGCGAATGGAAGAAGCTGCTCTCCTGGATCAAAAACGAGTTCAAGCCCGATGTGGTCTCTCTGTCCAATAGCCTCCTGAGTGGGCTCGCCGCTGCCATCGCGCGTGATGTCGGAGTGCCTGTGGTCTGCTCCATGCAGGGGGAGGATTCGTTCTTGGATACGCTGCCGGACGACTATCGGGATCGTGCCTGGGAGGCGATGCGCCGCAATGCGCAAAGCCTGTCTGCCATCATTGCGCCGAGCCGCTTTTATGCGGATGCGATGGCGCAGCGATTGGGGCTGGGGCCAGATCAGATCCATGTCGTTCCGAACGGGCTCGATACCACGCCGTTTCCAATCGCAGAATGCGATCCCAACTGGCCAGTGATCGGTTATCTGGCCAGGATGATACCTGGCAAGGGTTTGACGACTCTTGTGGAGGCATTCATTGAGCTTTCCCGCCGTGGCAACTTACCCCGGGCCAAGCTCAAAATCGCTGGCGCAATGATGCCATCTGACGAGGCCTACGTGAACGAGTTGCGCAAAAGATTGAAGGAGGCAGGATGTGCGGGCAAGGTCGAGTTCCTGCCAAACCTTACCTTTGCAGAAAAACTCAAGTTTCTGAGTGGTGTCTCGGTCTTCTCGGTGCCGGCGACTTATGGCGAGGCCTTTGGCCTCTATGTCATCGAGGCGATCGCGTGTGGGATCCCCGTCGTCCAACCGGACTGTGGCTCCTTCGGAGAATTGATCCAGGCGACGCAGGGCGGAATCCTTTGTGTGCCGGATGACGTGGGTTCGTTGGCAGACTCCCTCGAGGCTCTCCTCCAAAACGAGGAGCAGCGAGATCAGTTGGCGAATCGTGGTATGGCGAACGTGCGGCGTGATTTTACCTCGGCCAAAATGGCGGAACGTTTTGATGCTGTGCTGCAGAACTTGAAGCCAGCAGCGTAAAGTCGCAGCCCGCAGATCAAAAAGAAAGGTGAGGGGATCTTGGGGCGTTGACCGTGTCCTGAATTCTACCTTTTCCCTTCTATGATCCGCACCCGAGCCTGCTGTCTTTTTTTCCTTATCACTGCCGTCTCCGCAGCCCGTGCCGACTGGCCACAATGGCGGGGCCCGAGTCGCGATGGGGTTTCAACGGATACATCACCGGTGGCGTCCAGCTTTCCTGAGACTGGATTGAAAAAGGTGTGGGAGAGCGAGTTCATCCCAAGTGATCACTACGGTGGTCATGGCAGCCCGGTGATCGCGGGGGAGCGCGCGTTCCTGTCGGTCGTCTGGCATGAACGAGTGCCCTCGGAAGTGCGTGAAATTGATACGGAGGTGATGCAGCAGTTGAACCACCGTGGGGTCAATGAGGAACTGGCGAAGAAGATGGAGGAGGCCAGGCTCACAATGAGTCCACGGCTACGGGGGGAGAAGCTCGAAGAGTGGATCACCGCCTGGACGGATGCGAATTTGTCGGACAAGGAAAAGGTATCGCTCGCCTCTTGGGTGGCCTCACGCTTTCGCGCGGGTCGCACGGCTCTGCCGCTGGGGGATCTGGATAAGGTGTCCAAACGTCAGGGCAAACCCTTTCCGAATCTCGCAGCGATGAAGGAGTGGATGGTTGCAGAAGGGCTATCCCCGGAGGTTCAGGAGAAGCTACTCTCCTCCGTTCCCAACACCATCAAGGTCGCAAAGGATGCGGTGGTCTGTCTCGACATGGCGACGGGAAAGCAAGCGTGGAAGTTTGAGGCCGAGGGCAAGCCTACCGGGCGCAAGTCATCCAGCACGGCTGCCGTCGTAGATGGCCGCGTCTATGCGGTCGGGAGCACTCATTTGTATTGCCTTGATGAAAAGGACGGTACGTTGAAGTGGCGGACTGCCCTGCCTTCGGAGGGGGCTGCAGCTTCGCCATTAGTGGTCGGGGAACGAGTCTATTTGGCCGCTGGAAGTGCGGTGGCGTTGGACACCGCCGAGGGCAAAACTGTCTGGGATCAAAAGAAGGTCCGTGGCGATACAAGTAGTGCCCAGCTATGGAAGCCCGCATCTGCGGAGGAAGTGCTGGTCATCAACGGCAATGGCGGCCTCTATGGGCTACGCCCTGCGGATGGCGAAGTGCTGTGGACGGTCGAAGGTGGTGGGCAATCGACCCCGGTGATGGACGGCGATTGGTTGGTCATCTATAGCGGAACCAAGGACGTGGGGCTGCGTGCATACAAAGCAAAGGCTGGCGGCGCGCCGGAGGTCGTCTGGTCAAACTTTTGGGTGACACTGCGCTACACCGGATCCCCGATCATTCATGAAGGTCACGTCTATCTCTGCTGTGGTGGTAAGCACCAGTGTGTGGAGCTTGAGTCTGGCAAGGTCAAGTGGTCGGAGACCGTGAATAGTACGATCACGTCTCCACTAATTGTCGATGGTAAGCTCTTGGTGTTGGAAAACAATGGCACCCACCTCCGCATGATCAAGACGGACCCCGCAGCGTATCAGCAACTGGGGCGTGCAAAGGCGGATGCAATGGGCTGCACCTCACCCGCGCTCAGCAATGGTCGCATCGTGGTGCGCAACAAAGAAAAACTCATCTGCTACGACCTGCGGCCTGAGAAGTGATTGAATAGAAGATTTGGGATTCCGTCTGGATGAAAGAGCACGAGCTCACTTCATCCAATGAAAACCAACTCATCACTCGTCGGGTCCGTCATGATGGCGGGCATGTTCTTCTTCGTTGCTCTTTCGGCCCACGCTGGTCATGACAGTGACCTGCTCTGCCAGGCACGAGCGATGGACGTCAGCAGCGATCAATTGTTGACCCAATATCGCAAAGAGCTGCGGGAAGGGCATGGTCGCCCGAGCCGCGATGAGTCCCGACTGCTACAGGAGATCTCCAATCTTGAGACCCTGGCTGATCGGGTCCGCTCCGCCATCGAAAACCGGGAAAGCCTGAGTTGCGTGACGAGTTGGATGCAAAAACTGCGCAGTGCCTACAACTGCACGCGGTCGCTCGCCGATCATGTCGGAGTTTGCCGCTGCACACGCGGAATGGTTAGCACCTTTGGTTCACAGCTCTGCGCAGCTGAGAGGAGCCTCTCTTCCACCCGGGCACACGATGACCATCGCTTCGGCTCGAGTCGGCGGGAAGACTTTCGGGGGCCTGTGAAGGAGGCCTTATCAAGATTTGCGCGCCGGTAAGCGCGGTGGGGAGGACCACATTTCCACAGAGAAGAGCGCGGATCTCGATGAGGTCCGCGCTTATTTTGTTTCGACAGGCGGTGCCATCTAGCTCTTCAGGTATCCGAAGGCGAGGACTCCACTGGCGAGAAAGACGGCGGCGATGAACATTCCGGTAAGCATAACGTCCGGGTTCATACACCTGATCGTCGTTGAATCCAGCGGAAAATTCCACTTGCGTCTTGTCCCAGCCCCTGCAATTTACCCGCCCCTATGGCAAAAACAGCGTGGTTAGAGCGCGAGAAGCGCAAAAGTAAAACAGTCCAAAAATACGCCAAGCAACGTGAGGAGCTTAAGGCCGCCAAAGATTATTTTGGTTTGAGCCTGCTTCCCCGCGATGCGAGTCCAACGCGTCTGACGAATCGTTGCCGCGTTAGCGGTCGTCGTCGTGCGTTCATGCGTCGTTTCCAAATGTCCCGTATCACCTTCCGTGAACTGGCATCCCAGGGCCTTCTCCCAGGGGTGACCAAATCCAGTTGGTAAGAACTGGCGTTGGAAAAGTCAGGCAATTTCTCGGTCGGAGGGCATGCAACTGCCCTCCGGCGTTTTTGTGGATTGAAACCACGGGCATTGCAGTAATTTATCCTCATGCCCATCTATTCTTACATCGCTGAAAAGCCCGATGAAGGTTGTGTCCGCTGCAAAAAGGCCTTTGATCTTCGTCGTCCCATCGCCAGACCGGCGCTGACTCATTGCCCGCTCTGCCGCAAACCCGTCATCAAACTGGTGACGGCCTTTTCCACCCCGAAGATCACCAAGCCTCTGTCCGTCAGTGATGCGAAGGCTGCCGGTTTTACCATCCTGGAAAAACGCATTGATGGCAATTACGAGCGCTTGTGATCAGCGCCTCGCACCCCGCCGATCCAGGCGGGTGCTCCTCGTTCTGCCTGTCTCTCTCCCTCATCTATGATCGCCGCTGCCATTTCACCCCTGTTCGCTTCTGCCGAACCGGTCTTGATGCACTGGGATTTCACATCCGGGGAACTGCTCTGGAAGGGCCTGGTAGTACTGTTTTTTGTCGCATTAAACGGCTTCTTTGTGGCGGCAGAATTTGCCATCGTGAAGGTGCGCAGTTCGCAACTCGAGGCGATGATTGAGGCGGGCAGTTCTGTCGCCGAACAGGCTCGGGAGCAATTGAAGAATTTGGATGGCTATCTGTCCGCGACGCAGTTGGGCATCACCCTGGCCAGTATCGCGCTCGGCAGTGTAGGGGAGCCGTATGTATCCCGCGTGATCCAGCCTGTGATGGCGATGGGCGGCGTAACCAACGAGCATGTCATCTCTTGGGTCTCTGTCGCGCTGGGTTATTCGGTCGTGACCTTTCTGCATGTGGTGCTGGGTGAGTTGACACCTAAGTCCTTGGCAATTCGCAAGGCGCTGGCGACGACGCTAGCTGTCAGTCGCCCGCTTCACTACTTCTACATCCTCTTTAGACCCGCCATCTGGTTGTTGAATGGGGCAGCCAACTGGACGCTGAAGCACCTCTTCCGGGTGGAGGCTGTGTCCGAGTCGGAATTGGCCCACTCCGAAGAAGAGCTGCGTCACATTGTGGCGGAGAGTCAGAAGTCCAAGGAGGTGACCGAAACGGAAAAGGACATCCTTCTCAATGCACTGGCGCTCAATGACCGCTGCGTGCGGGATGTGATGACGCCACGCAATCGCGTGGTCTCGTTGAACGCCCAAAACTCGTTTGAAGAAAATGTGAAGTTAGCCGTTCGCTCAAAGCACACGCGATTCCCTCTCGTGGAAGGGCATTTGGACGTGAGCCTGGGCCTGATCCACATCAAGGACATGCTGGCGTTGATGAATGATCCCAAGGCAGACTTGCGCAAGATCAAGAGAGAGCTGCACATGGTGCCAGAAATGCTGCCCATTGATAAGCTGCTGCGCTTTCTCCTGGATAAGAATTCGCACTTCGCCCTGGCTGTCGATGAATTTGGTGGAGCGGTGGGTGTCGTGACGCTGGATAACGTGATCGAAGAAATCGTCGGTGATATTCGCGATGAGTTCGATTCGGAGAACAAAGAGTTCGTTCGTGTCAACGAGCGTGAATTTAATGTCGATGGGATGCTGAATCTTTATGAGCTTCACGAGAAGGCCGGCATCGAGATCGAAAGTGAAGAAGTAACCACGATCGGTGGTTACGTGACCCATTTGTTGGGGCGACTGCCAGAGGTGGATGAAAAGGTCTCCATCGACGACTACACCGTCACCGCGACCAAGGTTGATCAACGTCGCGTGGTGGAACTGCACTTCCTCTACACGGGTGTGCCTGCACCAGAGTCTGGTGTGGAGAGTCACGACGGCTGATACCTTGGGTTGAGTGTTTGCAGCAGATCACTCGGTGCCTTCATCTAGCCACTCCAGAGCCTTCTGATAGCTCGCTTGGGTGAGGAAGTGATTGAGCCGCTGTGGCAACACTGCGCGCTGCTCAATGTGGAAGCTCTGCAATTGTTCAGAGATGCTCTGCAACTGCCTCAATTGCTCGTCTGGAGCGCGTTGCCGCAGTTCATGATCCGCGATGATCTTGAGTCGTTGATTGAGCATCTGCTTCAGCTTTTGTGCTGACTCGCTTGTGAACGGAGAAGGATTACTGGACATCGGTTAACATAAACCATGCCAGAGAAATGTTGTGCACACAATTCACACGCTATTCACACTGTTGATGGCACTTGTTGGGTACGGTTTTGCGAACAACTTCTTTGATCAGAGCCTCATTATTTAAAAACTTTTTTCGCTGTAGAGAAAATTCAAAAAGTTGAGTGAAGTATCACTTGTTATGTGGCGAAAATTTGGGATAACAGAACAACGTTTTGAAAAAAACGAACGCGTCACTTTCATGACGCTCTGATCTTCAAGAAAACTTTCCGTCACTCACTCCACTCCCGACCCCTTTCCCAACTCAGCCATGGCGCCCAGCGATGAATCTCTCTCAACTTCCCAAGACGAACCTTCCTCAGCGAATTCGCAACACGCCTGCAACGACGATCCTTGGCAGCGGATTTGCGAGCAACTGAAGGAGCGTGTCGGACACGATAATTTCCGCCGGTGGTTTGGTGGTGCCCGTGCCCGTGTCGGAACCGATGGCCATCTGATCATCGACCTTCCAAATCCGATTCATCATCTGTGGATCGAGAGTAACTACCAGTCGATCCTGGCAGACGTCGTCACCGATGTGATGGGGGCTGGCTTGGTCATTGATTACAACGTTTCGGCTGAGGCGCGTGCGATGGTTCCATCGTCCTCGTTGGTGCAAAAGGCGGCGAAGACGTTAGCGCCAGGATTACCTGCGAATGGCTCGCAGGTAGTGGAAGATCGCAACGTCCTCTTGCCAGTCAGTACACCGATCCGCAGCTTCTCGGAGGCAGGGTTGAATGCCCGGCACAATTTTGATTCCTTCGTCGTGGGCACCAACAGTAGCTACTCCGCTGCTGTGGCACGTGCCGTGGCGGAAAAACCAGGTCGCATTTACAACCCGCTGTTTTTTTATGGGGCTACAGGGCTGGGTAAGACCCACTTGATGCAGGCGATCGGTCAAGAAGTGCTGCTACGCAAGAAGCGCGCGGTGGTGCGTTACGTGACCTCAGAGCAGTTCACCAATGAGTTTGTCGATTCGATCCGCAAAAACACCTTCACCCAATTTCGCCAGCGCTATCGCAAGGTGGACGTGTTGCTGATTGATGACGTGCACTTCTTTGCCGGCAAAGACAGCACGCAGGAGGAGTTCTTCCACACCTTCAATGAGCTGTTCAACAATGCGAAGCAGATTGTCCTAGCTAGTGACCGTCCGCCGAGTGAGATCAAGAATCTGGAAAGCCGTCTAGTGTCCCGCTTTGAATGGGGATTGACGACGCAGATTCAAGGGCCGGACCTTGAAACGCGTGTGGCGATCCTTCGTCGCAAGCAGGCGGATTACAATGTCACGGTCGATCCGTGGATCATTGATTTTGTCGCAAAAAACGTCCGCAACAACGTCCGCAAGCTTGAAGGTGCGCTGATGCGGGTGGCGGCCCATCTTTCCCTGGAAGGTGGCCTAAATGGTGAACCTGAACTCGCCGCGCTGCTGGGTGATATCCTCGAACAAGAGCCCACAAAAGCGATCACGGTGGATCGCATCCAACGCACGGTGGCCAGTCATTACGACCTCCGAGTGGGTGATTTGACCGGGCCTCGCCGCCCGAAGCATATCGCTGAGGCACGCCAAGTCGCGATGTATCTGACGCGTCAGATGACGAAGCTGCCACTGATGCAGATCGGTGAGGAATTTGGTGGTCGCGATCATGGCACTGTGATCCATGCCTGCAAGGTCGTGGCAGGTCGGATGAGCGCCACTGGCGAGTTTGGCCGATCTGTCGATGAACTGATGGCAAAGATTTTGGCAGACTGATTCGTGTCTCCAAGGCTCTAAAACTGAAACGGGCACCTCTCGCAAGAGGTGCCCGTTTCATTTGAGCTTAATGGGCCGAACGGGTGCCTTAGAGGCGTCGCTCTTTGACCTCTGCGACGAGGTTGGCAATGAACTCGGCTGCAGGGGTGACGCCCAGGTCGCCGCGCTTGCTGTGTCGCACGGCGACGGCTCCTGCGGCCGCTTCTTTTTCACCGAGCACAAGCATGTAGGGGATCTTATCGAGCTGTGCATTCCGGATCTTCGCGCCAATTTTGTCCGCATCTGCATTCAAGGTATGGCGGATCCCTGCGTCCTGGAGTTGGGCGGCGATTTCGCGGGCAAAGGCCTCGCTTTTTTCGCTGACCGTCAAGATGCGGACCTGCTCCGGCGCGAGCCAGGCAGGGAAGTGTCCGGCGAAGTGCTCGATCAGCACGCCGCAGAAACGCTCCATGCTGCCGAAGGGCGCGCGATGAATCATGACGGGGCGGTGAGGGCGGTTGTCTGGACCGACGTAGCTGAGATCGAAACGGACCGGCAACACGTAGTCCACCTGCACGGTGCCCAGTTGCCATTCACGACCGATCACGTCTTTGATGACAAAGTCGATCTTGGGCCCGTAAAATGCGGCTTCGCCGGGTTCTTCGGTGAAGGGCACACCGAGCGTCGCTGCGGCCTGACGGCAGGCATCCTCTGCTTTGTCCCACTTCTCAGGATCACCGGTGAATTTGCTGCTATCAGGATCACGTAGGCCGACGCGGACGCGGTAGTCATTCATGCCCAGCGTATTGAGAACCACCTTTACCAGGGATAGACAGCCGAGCACTTCTGCGGCGACTTGGTCCTCCGTGCAGAAAAGATGGGCGTCGTCTTGGGTGAAGCCACGTACGCGTGTCATGCCATTGAGTTCGCCACTCTGTTCCCACCGATAGACGGTGCCAAACTCTGCGAGGCGGACGGGTAGATCGCGATAGCTGCGTGGCTGGCTATCAAAGATTTTGATGTGATGCGGGCAGTTCATCGGCTTCAGCATGAAGCCGTCCAGGAGCTGATCGTCTGGAAGCACACGGCTTTCAGGGATGACCTCTGAGCCAACGCGATCATTGATCTGCTGGCGCAGTTTGCCGGAAAGGGCGTCGAGCCGTTCCATGATCTCTGCGCAGGTGCAGCCTGCATCGGCGCAGGCTTGCATCGCTTCGTTCTCCATGATTGCACCGAACTGACTCTCCTTATAGTAGGGGAAGTGGCCGCTGGTCTTGTAGAGGGCGAGCTTGCCGATGTGCGGTGTGAAGACTTGATGGTAACCCTGCTTGCGCAGTTCTTCGCTGATGAAGGTCTGGAGTTCATGGCGGATCACGGCACCGTTGGGTGTCCAAAGGATGAGGCCTTGGCCCACGTCTTCATCGATGTGGAAGAGCTTTAACTCTTTGCCGAGGCGGCGGTGGTCGCGCTTCTTGGCCTCTTCGAGTTGAACGAGGTGCTGCTCCAGCTCTTCCTTGGATTCAAAGGCGGTGCCATAGACGCGCTGGAGTTGTCCCTTGGACTCGTCGCCCATGTAAAATGAGGCAGAGACGGCCATGAGCTTTACGTTTTTGCACTTGCTGGTGTAACCAACGTGCGGGCCTGCACAAAGGTCGATGAACTCGCCATTTTTGTAGCAGGAGATTTCTTCGCCCTCTGGAATCTTGTCGATGAGGTCTATCTTGAAGCGGCTGGGATTTCCAGGGCGCTCTGCCAATCCGCCGAGGCGGCCGCTCTGGGCCATCAAAATGGCGTCTTCACGGGAGATGGCGACGCGTTCGAAGCGCTGGTTTTCTTTGGCGATCTTGCGCATCTCCGCCTCGATTTTTTCAAAGTCATCCGGCGTGATGCGGTGCTCCTTGAGATCGAAATCGTAGTAGAATCCATTTTCGACAGGCGGACCGTAGGCGAATTGGGCATTGGGCCAGAGGCGCAGGATGGCTGTGGCCATCACGTGGGCACAGGAGTGGCGGAGGCGCTCCAGGTCAGTCATCTGGGCGCGTTCTTCAAGGGTCTTACGTTCGTTCATGGGTTGCGGGGAAAAGTCATTTTACAGCGGTATGGCGCAGCGTCCAAAAGAAGCTCAGGCTTTTTGCAGTTGGAAGGGACTATAGTGAGGGACTGCATCGCTGCCATCTGATAGTCCTATCAGTTATTGGCAAGTTCTGAAGGCGCGGGGCGTTTGCAGTGTCGTTCGTGCGCGCATGAGGAGGAAATGGATCATGAAGTTCGGTCTGGGACCCTGAGGGTCTTGATCGGGTGCTTGGGCGATATTTTGCTTGATGCCAACGGGGGGCAGGGGTGATGGTAGATGGAGTTGATTCCAAATCTTTGATTCGGGGTGACTCTTCCAACTTTTTTCGGCTTTATTTTTGAGACGTGAGCTTTTCTTCGATACTAGATGAACGTGTGGCGGCCCTGATCAGGGACGGAAGGCTGGCCGATGCGGTAGGCGCTGCGAGCGCCGCCATCGAAGAGGTCAGGCGCGAAGTGAATGCTGGTGATTCGGGGCAGCGGGATTTGCTGATCAATCGATTGGAGCAATTGGCTGCCGTCCAGCGTGATTTGGGTGATGTGCCGGCGGCGGAGGCGGCCTTTGAGGAGGCGATCGATCTGGCCGTGGCGGGTGGGATCGGGCCGGAGCGTTTGGGCGGACTGCGGATGAATCTTGCGGCTCTGCTGGACTTCAATCAGCGGGAGGCTGATGCGGTGCCGCTGTATGAGCAGGCCATCGCGGACATGGAGGCGGTGTCCCCGCCGAATCTTGAGGTGGGCGGTCAATTGCGGAATAACTTGGCCATGATTTATAAGGGCCTGGGCAAATATGCCTTGGCAGAGCAGCATTACCTGCGCTCCCTGGAGCAATTGGAGGCCCTCTATGGCCGGGATTCAGAAGCTGTGGCGTCCGTTTACAATAATCTGGGCAGTCTTTATTACACGGCGGGTTTTCCCGATCAGGCTCGCGAAATGTTTAATGACGGTTTGAGCATTCGGGAGAAGTTACTGGGCGGCACCCACCCCGACGTGGCGCAGTCTCTTTCGAATTTGGCCACGGCGTGCTATGAATTGGGCGAGGTGGCGGTGGCTCAGGGGCATTATGAGCGCAGTCTCGGGATCCTGGAGGCGAACATCGAGACGGAAGCCCGCAGTTATGAGGCGGTGGGCTTGGACTATCTGGCGCTGCTGGAGCAGGCCCGCGAGGAGTCCAAGGCGTCGATCTTTCGCAAGCGCATGGATAAGGTGCTGGCCTGACCCAGGGGGAGGCTCACCTCGTCACCAGCGCGCTGAGTTCGCTCGGTTGGCTGGTGGGGACGGCTGCCCCTGGCTCTGGATACTCAAAGACCTTTCCTTCGTAGTTGCGCACGAGCACCCGCTGCTCATCGCGGATGAGGACGTAGTCCGGATTGAGGGGTACTTTTCCTCCGCCGCCTGGGGCGTCGATGACGAATTGGGGGACAGCGTAACCCGTGGTGTGTCCGCGGAGGGCCTCGATGATTTCGATCCCCTTCGCGACAGGTGCCCGCAAGTGGGATGAGCCCTTGATCAGGTCGCATTGATAAAGGTAATAGGGGCGGACGCGGCACATGAGGAGCTTGTGGACGAGGCTCTTCATGATGGCGGGATCGTCGTTCACGCCGCGCAGCAGGACGCTCTGATTGCCGAGGGGGATGCCGTGGTCTGCCAAGATGCCGAGGCCTTTGCGGACTTCGGTTGTTAGTTCCCTGGGGTGATTGGTGTGGATGCTGATGAAAAGGGGATGGTGCTTTTGCAGCATGCGTCCCAGTTCGGGCGTGATCCTTTGGGGGAGGAAAATGGGCACACGTGAGCCGATGCGCAGGAATTCGATGTGCGGAATGCTGCGCAGGCGGGTGAGGATGGCGTCTAGCTTGGAGTCGGAAAAGAGCAGGGCATCTCCACCCGAAAGGAGGACGTCCCGGATCTCTGTGTGCTGCTCGAGATAGCGGAAGGCAGCCTCGAACTCCGTATGCAGTTCTTGCTCTCCCACGCCGGACACGACGCGGCTGCGGGTGCAGTAGCGGCAGTACGCAGCGCATCGATCCGTGACCAAAAACAGTACCCGATCTGGGTAGCGGTGGACTAGACCTGGCACGGGCATGTGGCTGTCTTCGCCGCAGGGATCCGCCATTTCGTCTGGATCATCCCAGGTTTCTTCGATCCGGGGGATGACCTGGCGGCGGATTGGGCAGTCGGGATTGTCCCTTTCGATCAGATTGAAATAGTGGGGCGTGATGGCCATGGCCAGCTTGTTGCCGGAGAGAAGGACGCCTGCGCGTTCTTCGTCAGAGAGCACCAGATGCTTCTCGAGGCCTGCTAGCGTGGTGACGCGGTTGCGCAACTGCCATTGGGAGCTATCCCAGTCTGACTGGCTGACGTCTAGGTCTTTCCAATACCCGGGGGCAGAGGAGATGAACTCCTTTTCCGGGAGAGTGTGGGTATGGGGCATCGCGCGTGAGTGATGTATGGAGAGGATGTAGAAGCGGTACGTGCACTGTGTCAATCTGGCAGCATGAAAATGTGATGGGTTGGTTGTGGGGTTTTTTCTGGACAGGCGGGACCGAAGGACTAACTTGACGCTCACCATGGCCCCGATGTTCAAAATCCGCCTCCTTCTTTCCCTGCGACTTACGCTAGGGTAGGCGGCCCGTGATTACTTGCCATTGCCCGATGCCGTCATGATACGGCTCACCTCAGTTAACCCGCAGGAGACTGAACCTGCACGCTTTTGAACTCTTTTGTCTTTTGAATCCCATGTTGAAGAATGCCTCTGCCAAATATCGTCCCTTCCCGTTGATCGAGTTGCCAAACCGTCGCTGGCCCTCGCGCTACCTGTCTAGCCGCCCGATCTGGTGCAGCGTCGATCTCCGTGATGGCAATCAGGCGCTGGCTGTGCCGATGAATGTGGGGCAAAAGCTCGACATGTTCGACGCGCTGGTCAAATGCGGGTTCAAGGAGATCGAGGTGGGCTTCCCCTCGGCCTCGAATACTGAGTTTTCCTTCAATCGTCGGCTGATCGAAGAGAAGCGCATCCCGGACGATGTGACGATCCAGTGCCTGGTCCAGGCCCGCGAAGATTTGATCGAGAAGACCGTGCAAAGCTTGATGGGGGCTCGGCAGGTCATCATCCACATGTACAATTCCACTTCGCCAGCGCAGCGGAAATATGTGTTTGGCAAGAGCAAGGACGAGATCGTGCAGATCGCCGTCCGGGGCGCCCAGATGATCAAGGATCGCCTGCATCGTCTGGAGGCAACTGGCACCAAGGTGACGCTACAGTATTCGCCCGAAAGCTTCAGCGCCACTGAGGTGGAGTATGCCAAAGAGATCAGCGAGGCGGTGATGGATGTCTGGCAGCCGACGCCTGAGAAAAAGATGATCTTGAACCTGCCGGATACGGTCGAGGTCGCGATGCCGAACGTCTATGCAGATCAGATCGAATGGATCTGCACGAACATCAAGAATCGCGACAGCCTGATCGTGAGCCTGCATACCCACAACGACCGGGGCACTGGCACCGCTGCGACGGAGTTGGGACTGCTGGCCGGCGCGGATCGTGTGGAGGGCACCTTGTTCGGAAATGGGGAGAGGACAGGCAATTTGGACATTGTTCAGGTGGCGATGAATCTCTACATGCATGGGATTGATCCGGGGTTGGATTTCAGCGATATGAATTCCCTTATTCGCATGTATGAGCGCACCACTGGCATGACGGTGCCTCCTCGTCAGCCCTACGCTGGGGAGTTGGTCTTTACGGCCTTCAGTGGCAGTCATCAGGACGCGATTAAGAAGGGGCTGACGGGTTATGAGGAGCACCAGACCTTCTGGGATGTGCCTTACCTGACCATCGATCCCAAAGACGTGGGTCGCGAATACCGCGAGGTCATTCGCGTGAATAGCCAGAGCGGCAAAGGTGGCGTGGCCTACTTGCTGGAGAGCGAGTTTGGCATCGAATTGCCAAAGGATTTGCAGCGTGAATTTGGCCCTGTGGCCAATGATGAGGTGGATCGTCTCGGACGCGAAGTGACGGCCACGGAGCTCAAGGACATGTTTTGGCGGGAGTACATTGAGCGGGTCGATCCGATGGCCTTGCACCACTTCCATGCGGATGGGGTGGATGGCACCTTCACCTGTCGGTGCAGCCTCATGAAAAGCGGAAGCGAGATCGCCATTGTTGGGAAGGGGAACGGACCCATTGCCGCGTTTGTGGATGCGATCATCAAGGATGGGGGCATCCCTTCCTTTGAGATCGCCAATTTCCGCGAACAAAGCCTGAGTTCCGGAACCGAAGCCAGCGCGCTTGCCTACATCCAGATCAAACTGGCCGATGGGCGGACAGTCTGGGGTGCCGGGGTCGATACCAACATTGAGCTTGCCTCCATCAAGGCCGTCGTATCGGCGGTGAATCGCGGTACTTTGCGGTGAATTGAAGACCTGCGTATGCATTCCGTGATCGATACCTTCAAAGGGCGCAAAAAGGGTGGACCCGCTGTGGCGGTGCTGACGGCGTATGATTATCCGACGGCTCGACTCCTTGATGAGGCGGGTGTGGATCTGCTGCTCGTCGGAGATTCATTGGGCATGGTGGTGCTGGGACTGCCTGACACCACAGGCGTGACGATGGCTGACATGCTGCACCACACACGGGCGGTGGCGCGTGCCAAGACACGTGCCCCCGTCATCAGCGATTTACCTTACCGCGCCTATGATACACCTGGGGAGGCGTTGAAAAACGCTCGGCTCCTGGTGGCGGCGGGTGCTGATGCGGTGAAGCTAGAGGGGGGCGTTGCGATGATCCCGCAGGTGCGCGCCATCGTTGAGGCTGGCATCCCTTTTGTCGGTCACATCGGGATGCTGCCCCAGAGCGTGGTCGAAGAAGGCGGCTATAAAAAGAAGGGGCGGACGGAGGAGGGTTCGCGCCTGCTGATGGAGGACGCCATCGCTCTTGATGAGGCAGGTGCCTTTGCGATCGTGCTGGAAAGCATGGTGCCAGAGGTGGCCGCAGCCATTACCCAGCGGGTGGCAGCCTGCACGATTGGGATCGGTGCCGGGAAGGGCACGGATGGCCAGGTGCTGGTGACTCCAGACCTGATCGGCAGCTTTCCCTGGTTCCGACCACCTTTTGCGAAACCCCACGCGGATGTCGCAGCAGAGACTCTGCGCGCGGTGCGGGAATACGTGGCGGAAGTGCAGGTTTAGCTGATCCAGACACGCAGCAGCGTCAGGGTCAGTGTTGTGGTTACGAGACTGATCAAGGTGCTGTAATAGACGCTCGCCGTCGCGAAGGCCGTATCACCGCCGAATTCGTGGGCAAGCAATGCGGTATTGACGGCGGTAGGTGCCCCAGAGGTGAGAATCATCACCGCAGCCGTTGCGCGATCAAAGCCAAGCCAAGTCGTGATGGCCCAGGTCATGAGGGGGGCCAAAAGCAACCGGATGGTCAGGGCGGAGATGAGCGGCAGTCGAACGGGCGCAGGCTTCGTTTTGGAAAGTTGAACCCCCAAGGTCAGCAAGGCGATGCCCACGAGCGCCTCCGCCATCATTTTTAACGGTTCCCAGAGCCATCGGATGTGCTCTGGGTGGAGGTCCATAGCTTTGCAGCACGCAGCCGTTGCCACGGCGTAAATGGCGGGTTGGCGGAGGGTGGAAAGCAGCGCGCGCCAGTGACTGCCGGGTTTTCCGTCGCCTGCATTCGCTAGCAACAGACCCATGGTGAACGTGCTGACGTTCATCGTGACCAGCACATAGACCTGCACGCTCGCTGCGGCCTCGCCAAAGGCCAGCGTTACCAGAGGAAGACCAAAGTTCCCGCAATTCCCGAACATCGAGGCCAGTGCCAGCGATTTCCGTGAGCCTGGTTTGAGTGCCAGCACGCGGCACATCGCAAAAGCAAGAACGCCCGAGAGAAGTATCACGCCCAACGAAACGCCCACGATGCGACCTGCCTGTGCACCGCTCATCGGCGCTGTCAGCAATCGCACAAAGACAAAGCCGGGAACCAGCAGGTAAAGATTCACCTTCACCAGGGTCTCCAAATTCAGGCCAAATCGGCGGTCCATGAACCAACCTGTGCCCACGACTGCGAAAAGCGGCAGGCACACATCAACGAGGATTTGAAGAAACAGGGGAATCGACACGAGGCTTTGAACTTGGAAGGGATCTCCCTACCAGCAACCGGATTGTCAGCTCGGTGCCGTTTCCTTTTCTATCGGAATCGTGTCCATGCGCCAGTGCCGCCAGAGAAAGCGCCGCCGAGCCTTTGGGGGAGATCGCGCTCCGGCAAGATCCAGGCGGTCTTCAGTTGCTGGCGCGCCTTGGATTTTCTCCAGGTCCGCATTCCATGCCAGACGGTTGTGCCGATTGCGGCCAACAGACACAGAATGAAAACAACCCACCGCAGCACAGGGTCACCCGTGGGCGGCGGTGTCACGGTGATCAGCGGAGTCTGGGACGGTGCCGGGGCAGAGTCCTTGCTGACAACTTCTTGCAGACTGACTGTGGGTACGGCTGGTTTTTCCGCGACCCTTACTGCGGGGCAGAGTTTTTCCAGCCAGAAGAGACGGGTGGAGAGCTCCACGCAAAACCGATGCAACTGCTCATCGGTTTCGGGCGAGGACATTGCCTCCTTGACGCAGGCTTCTAATAGTTCCTTCAAGAAGGAGTTCGAGGCGGAGTCGTGGGCTAATTTGGGCAGGAAGAGCCGGGCGCGCCAGGGTTCCGCGATTGGGTAGGCCAGGACGGCAGTTGGCTTTTTGGCGATCCCACCCGAGGCCATTGCCATCAGATCGATGTCGGCGGGCAGTTTCTCATCGGACTTCAGGACGACGATGTAGAGCGGAAAACGGGCTTCTTGGGCGTGGAAGTTCAGGAATCGCTCAAGATCGCCCTGTAGGACCTCGGTGATCAGCCCGAGCGGATCGATCAGGAGTTCGCTGGCCGGGCTGCCGTTGCACAACTTCAGGAATTCCGCATCGACGTCTTTCAGCATCGATGCTGCGGTTGGCGTATGCGGAGGTGCTGCCGGGGGGCGACCCGAGTCGAGCAGAGATTCGGGCAAAAAGGTGCTCAGATTGGCTGGGCGGTAGCCGACCCCGGCAGGGGAATTTTCTGCCGAATCCTGCGTGAGCAAGGGGGTGAGGATGGTGTCGGGACGGGTCGTGGGGGAAAGGTTCGAATCGCCCGGGCCAGGCGTCAGCGATGGCAGCAATCCCAGGAGGGGGGGCGGCTGCATGTTGCTGATCTCAGGCGACGCCATCGGGGCGTCTCCAGGCTGCCATTGAGGGAGTGGCAGAATTTCCTCCTCGGAGAGTTGCGCCACAGCCCCCAGCGGCGCTGCGCAGATGAGCAGTGCGATGAGGATTGGAGTTGGGCGCTTGAGGGCCATAGTTTTTGCAGAAATTAGCGTTTCTGGCGTGTCGGGGCCGGTGTGGGGTCGGTTTGGCGGTGACCACTGCGGAGGGGATGCAGCCCGTAGTCGGCGGCGGAGGCACCAGCATGAGGGCCGGGTGTCAGGCTTTGTGTGATCGGGCGCGCAACCGCCAGAGGGCGCAGGAGATCGCTCACAGATGTCGCCGCTGCCTCAATGGCACTGCCATATTCAGCGTGACCCAGCGCGGGAATCATGGACTGGAGAATCGCCGCAGGGGCCGTCTCGGGAAGGAGGCTCTCCAGGGCATAGCCTATGGCCGTCCCGACGATCCCACCGGCAGGATCAATGACGCACACGACCCCATATTCGTTCCGCTTGGAAATTTGGGGCGTACTGAAAGCGCCGTTATTAAGGAGCCAAAAGGCGACCTCTTGGGGATTCAATGCCGATGGAAGAGCGCCAAAGTAAAAGGCGATGAAGACCTGTGGAAAAGCGCGCTCCAGGTCGTCTAGGGTCATTTCCGCCTTGTGTCGGTCTGCAAGGCGGAGGCAATGCGCCGCATCGGTCAATCGGTCGAGTCGCACCCACTGGTCGCCAAAAAAGGGCTGCATGGCGGCCAGGGAAAAGCCGCACTTGTGGCACGCCGGTTGGCGAGCCTCGAGGGTAGTGCTGCAATGTGGACATTTCATATTTACAAAATATTCAATAATTTCAATAATGCAAGATGAAGATTGAACGTTTTAGCGGCAAAAAGTGTTTACAATGTTATCATTCCATGTTGGAATCGACAAATAACAAGTCATCTGTCCACCACAGACCATTTGTTTTCATTCATTCAGAAACTGTTCAAAGCACCATGAAGCCATTCTCCACCTTATCCTTCCTGATTGCCCTCAGCATTGCGTCGCCTTCCATGGCTGCGTGGCAGAGGCTTCCGTCAGTCTCCAAGCGTCCAGTCGAAATGGCGGTGGCTTCCATGAATGGCACCAAGATTGCCTCCTCCAGCGGCATTGGGCAGGTTCAGTCTTTGATTTCCGATAACCCAATTGACTCCTCCACGATCAGCGCAGGCAACGCCGAGGCGGTGATTGATGCGGGTCGTCAAACGCTCTTCGAAGTCGCGACCTTCACCAACGACGACACCGAAGGAAAGGTCAGCATTTCTGCCAGCGCGGATAATTCCAACTGGATTGCAGTCGGTCAGGCCGTTTACAGCGCCGCTGATCGCAGCGTCAGCGTGAACTTCGCAGGGATTCAGGCCAAATTCGTCAAGGTTCAGTGGGAACTTTCCAAGGGCGGCACGATCCGTAACTTCCAGCTCTTTGGTGGAGAGACCGATAACGATTTCGCGATGTCCCAGAACGCTAGCGGTACCGGTGGCGAGACCCTAAACATGGCGGCAGGTATGGGCGGCGCGCGTATCATCTACGCCCACCCAAATCCCTCCGGTAGCACCGAAAAAGGGGTGAACTACAATTCCTTTGAGTTCCCTGAGTCTGATGAGAAATATCGCACCGTGATCTACGATCTGGGCACCGTCCGCATCATGAATCAGTTCGGTTCCGTGCATTCCCCTCGGCCAGTGCGCTTTGAAGTTTATGCCTTCAATGATCTTCCTGAGAAGGCCGATTGGCGCGGACAGAAGTCCTTTGACCCGACGGCGTTTGACACCATGACTCCCGTGGCCAAGGCAGAAGACGCTCGCGGTGTGGGTTACATTCGTGTGAAACCTGATCACGCGGTGAAGGCTCGCTACGTCGCCCTTCGCTGGGAGCCTGACTACAACCCACCTGGTTTCAGTGTCGGTGGCACGACGATCGGCGGTTCTGGTTTCGGCAAGGGTGACTTCAAGCCCGGTTCCGGCGCAGGCGGCGGTGGTGGTGCTGGTGGCGGCGCAGGTGCAGGCGGTGGTGACGGAAGCGGCAACGGTGGCGGCAGTGGCGAGGGCCAAAGCGGTGGCTCAATGCCTGGCGGTGCACCTGGTGGCCTGATTTCCTTTGCTGGCAGCACTGGCGGTTTTGGTGGTGGCGGCGGTCTTCCTGCAACCTTCCCTGGCAATGCCAACAACAACGGTGGCAATGGCCCTCAGGTCGTCATCAATCCTCCTCCGTTCCGCTCCGGTGGGAACTAATGGGGTAAAGTAACCTTTTGTGGAAACCCGCTCTGGAAACAGGGCGGGTTTCTTTTTGCCTCGGATTAGTCGGCGAAGGTCACCGGTAGCTTCACAGCTCGGTTCAGAAGGTCCAGGTAGTCGTCGCAGGGGATCTCGTGGCCTCCGAATTGCGACAGGTGATCTGTGGTCCATTGAGTGTCATGGAGGATGTAGCCGCGATCTTTGAGGCGCAACTGAAGGTGGGTCAGGGCGACTTTTGAGGCCTGAGTCTCGCGGCTGAACATTGACTCGCCAAAAAATGCACCGCCAATGGAAACACCGTAAACGCCGCCGACTAGGCGACCCTCCCGCCAGACTTCGGCGGAGTGGGCGAAGCCGAGCCGGAAGAGTTCCTCATAACTATCGATGATCGCCTCGTTGATCCAGGTCTCAGGACGGTCCGCACATCCGCGCATCACGTCTCCGAACGCGCTGTCCCAGCGGACCTCGAAGGGACATTGCTTCAGGTAACGCATGAATCGACGTGGCACGTGAAAATCCTGAACGGGCAAGATGCCGCGCCAGCGTGGGCGGTACCAAGTCAGGTTCCCTGAGTCATCGCCCATCGGGAAGAGGCCCTGGCAGTAAGCGGTGAGCAGATTTTGAGGCGGTATCGCAGGCATGAAAGAGGTAGGGTTACGGTAAGCAAGGATTTCAATGTCGCAAGAGCCCGTAGTTCAGCCATCGCGCCTGCATGAGGTGCCGCCGACATTCCGCCTGGATCAGCAAGGTCGACCGCCAGGGATTGTTTCCCATCGCAGTGCCGAGGGATCAATCACAGAGATGCAATCCCAGGATTCACTGGTGGCTTTGCGCTTCAGCGCGTCAAACGTCGGAGCGTGGAGAAAGATGGTTCGGCCCTTGGCGATCCGTTTCTGCGGATGTTTCTGCTTTCCTCTTGGGTTCTGCTCGTTATAGACTCTGACTTCGTTCTTGGCATGAGACGCGCAATCTATCCCGGCAGTTTCGATCCGATCACCAATGGGCACCTCGACGTACTTCAACGTGCGACAGGGTTGTTCGACGAACTCGTGATCGCGGTTGCTCGTGATAATGCCAAACAGAGCCTTTTTACGGTCGAGGAGCGGGTTGAGATGATCCGGGAGGCGACGGTTGGGGTTCCCAAATTGGTGGTGAAGCCCTTCGACGGTCTCTTGGTGGAATTCGCGCGTAAAGAGCACGCCGTGGCCCTTGTTCGCGGGTTGCGGGCGGTGTCTGACTTTGAATTTGAATTCCAGTTGGCGCTGATGAATCGCAAACTGGAGCCCAATCTCGAGACGGTGTTTTTGATGCCCAGAGAAGAGCTGACATACATCAGTTCTCGGATCGTGAAGGAGATCGGTCGGCTGGGGGGCGATGTGAGTCTATTTGTGCCGCCAAATGTTGCGAAGGCTCTGTTAGCAAAGCTGCGGGGTGGCAAGTGAGTGGCCGCTGCGGAAAGGTGAAACGTCCCGCGAACTGATGAAACGTTTTCGCCCACTGCTGCTCTGGTTCCTGGCCTCGATGGCGGGGGCGGTGATCGGGGCCTTGCAGTTGGAGTTTGATGTCGAGATTCTTTCGCTCCTGCCTGCCGAGGTGCCTGCGGTGCAAAGCCTGCGCACATTGAAGGATGATTTTGAATCGCACTCAGAGCTTCTCTTGCTGCTGGAGGGGCGTCCTGGGGACGATCTGGCGGGGAAGATGCCCGAATGGATCCCGAGACTGCAGTGGTCTTGTCCAGAGGGTGCCATTCGGCAATTGGGGGCAACGGATCCGCAGCGGGGCGGGGCGATGTTGGCCTGGGTCATGCAAAATGCGCCGCACGAGGCGCTCTCGGTTTGGGCGGGAATGATGCTCGATTCGGGGAAGCTCGCAGCCCATCTGGAGGCGATGGTTGAAAGGCTCGCCAGCAGCCCAGACATCGCGGAGGTTCAACGACTCGGGTATGATCCCTTGGGAATCACCGAAATGGTGGGCGCGGAGGCTCTGGGTGCGGCGATGGAGGCAGATGACATGCAGGGGCAGCCGCATCGTGTCCTGCTGGCTGTGAGGCCGTTGCAAGCCAAAGTGGGCTATGAGGCGGCGGGGCAGTGGCTGGATGCGTTTCATGCGATGTTTGATCCGGAGGTGGAGAGTCTGCGACAACGGATGCCCGGACTTCAGGTGTATCAGACGGGTGACATCGCGTTCATGGTCCAAGCGGGCAGGGGAATGAAACGAGACTTGAGCAGTGTGCTGGGTGTCAGTTTGTTACTCATTGTTGTGCTGTTTTGGTTCATGTATCGGTCCGTCATTCCTCTTGTTTGGATCACACTGATTCTGCTAATTGTCATGGGGCTGAGTCTTGGGGCTGGGGCACTGCTGCTGGGGAAGATCAGTGCGATGAATCTGGGGTTCACGGCCATCGTGCTGGGTCTCGTGGTGGACTACGGGGTCATCCTTCTCCAGGATTCCGCAGGGCGCTCCGCGTGGGACCTGCGGCTGCATGCGACGCGCGGCATTCTCGGGGCAGCCGCAAGCACTGCTGCGGTCTTTCTTTTGCTGCGTCTCAGCAGCTTCCCTGGTCTGCGGGAGCTGGGTTTGTTGGTCTCCATCGGTGTGGTCTTTGGGGCATTGGTGATGTTGACCGCCTTTCCTCCCTTGATTGCGGGGAGGGAATTTTTGGTGGAGTCAGGTCGCCTTTGGAATTCTTTGTCGAGACTTCCTGGGCGGAGTGCATGGCGAGTTACGGTGCCATGGATTGCGGTCGTGAGTGGGGGGCTGATGTGGCTGGGCTGGCCTCAGTTTGAGGGGAGCGCGGCGCCGCTGCGGCCCAAGCACAGTCCGGCGATGGAGGCCCTGGATCATATCGAAAAAGTGGCATTGAGCGGGCAATCAGAACGGCAGCCTTTGGTGATTCACGCCAGCAATGCGACAGAATATGCGCAGCGCCGTGATAGTCTGAAGGCGTTGCCGCCGGGGTCGTTTTGGGTGCCGGACCTTTTTTTGATGAGTGTTTCAGAGCAGATTCAGAATCGAGCGATCCTGAATCGATGCCTGGGCCAAAAGGGGGCAATGGAAAGCGCGGTATTAGCGGCAGGATTCACGGAGGATTCGCTGGTGCTGGCCCGTGCAATCTTTGCCGCACTGGAGATTGATTTGAAAGTGGCGGCACCTTTGTTGCCGAGTCAGGCTGCGGCTGCGGAGGACCTTCAGCGACTGGTGGTGGTGGATGATGAAAAGGTGGCGTCATTGGGCTGGATTTCCCAATCTTCGGTAGCGGCGCTACCGCTTGATCACCCTGGTGTGCATGTGCCTTCCTGGACTGCTCTGGGGCCAGAGTTGGCGGCGACAGCCTGGCGTGATGGTATCACGTGGATGTTGCCGCTGAGTGCTTGTTTCCTGGTGGCCCTGTATTTTGTCTTCAGGCGTTGGCGAGATGTCGGCCTGGCCACAGCGGCCCTTGGCGCTGGCTTTCTGACTTTGCTGGCCTTGATGAAACTAACTGGGCAGGACTGGAATCTGGCGAGTATCGCAGCGGTCCCGCTCCTTGTGGGCACAGGGATCGATTACAGCATCCATGTCTTGCTGGCGCTGCGGCGCTCGGGCTGGGATGCCGTCGCTGTGCGGCAGACGACGGGGCGCGCAATTTTGTTTTGTGCGCTCTCATCCGCCATTGGCTTTGGCAGTTTGACGTTGGCCAGCAATGGTGGGATCTCCAGCCTAGGGGCGGCGTGTGCTTTGGGGCTCGGCAGTATGATGCTGGTCAGTTTGCTGTTGCTGCCACTGTGGGGCACCACTTCTGGGGAAGATCGGCCCGGTGCTGACGTTTAAAATGACTCTCATGAAACGATTCCTTCCTTTGATTCTCATTGCCGCAGGGCTTGCCTGGTTGATCGTCCAGTGGCGCGGTCAATCGGCATCGGGTTCGCAGGGGCATCTCGACGTGTTCTGTGCGGCGGGCCTTCAAAAGCCGGTGACGGCGGCGGCAGCAGCCTTTGAAAAGGAAACAGGTATCCGTGTTTCCACTCAGTTCGGCGGGACGGGAACGTTGTTGAGCCAGCTACAGATCTCGAAGACGGGCGACCTCTTCATTGCTGCGGATGATGGTTCCTTGGCGGAGGCTGCGAAGCGGGAGCTCGTTGCAGAGGTGTTGCCAGTGGCCATTCAGACGCCCGTCATTGCCGTGCCCAAGGGCAATCCCAAAGGCATCAAGACGCTCGATGATTTGTTGAAGGCCGATGTGAAGTTTGGTGTCGCCAATCCCGAGGCTGCGAGCATCAGCAAGATCACCCGCAAGGTTCTCGGGGATCGGTGGGATGCGTTTGCGGCCAAGGCTGCGGTCATGAAGCCAACGGTCACTGAGCTCGCGGCGGATGTGAAGATCGGCAGTGTGGATGCCGCCATCGTCTGGGATTCGACGGCGCGGATGTTTCCTGAGCTAGAGATCGTTTCTGTGGCACCCTTGTCTGAACACCGGGAGCCAGCCAGCGCGGCCGTTCTGACCGCCTGCAAGCAAGCGTCGGTGGCACTGAAATTTGCGAGATTCCTTGCCGCACCTGAACGCGGTGGCAAGACCATGGAGGAGTTTGGCTTTGTGCCTGCGGGTGGTGATGCGTGGGCGCTGACGCCAGAGGTGGTGCTTTTTAGCGGCGGGGTGAATCGGCCAGCAATCGAAAAGCTGATCCAAGAATTCGCGGATCACGAAGGTGTCAGCATCTCCACGATGTTCAATGGCTGCGGCATCCTGTGTGCGACCATGAAGACGATGGGATCCACAGAGAATCCCAAGTTCCCAGACATGTATTATGCCTGTGATGTGTGCTTTGTCCCGCCCGTAGCGGAGAACTTCCCGGAGGCGGTAATGCTCACCGAGACGGAAATCGGCATCGCCATGCCGAAGGGCAATCCAAAGAACATTCAGACCTTGGCAGATCTCGCGCGCCCAGGATTGCGAATAGGGCTCTGCAACGCGGAGCAATCGACGCTGGGATACATGACGCACGCCGTTCTGAAGTCGATGAACCTGCTGGAGAGTGTTGAGAAGAATGCCTCCTCCCAAGTCCCGACTGCTGACTTGTTGGTGAACCAGATGCGAGTGGGATCGCTGGATGCTGCGGTGGTGTATCGGGTCAGCATTCAGCACCAGGAGGAGCACTTTGATTTTATCCCCCTGCCAGGGGACAAGGCCCGTGCTGTTCAACCTTTCGCTGTGCGAAAGGATTCGTCGTATCGCCAAATCAGCCAGCGCTTTTTGACGTTCCTACGCAAGAATCACGACAAATTCACCGACGTGGGTTTTGCGTGGAAGGGCGATACGGAGGCCGTGAAGAGCAGCGAGATCGTGCTGCCGGATTGGTTGAAGCCGAAGTCCTGAGTCGCGCCATTTTTTCCTGCTTGATGCGAAAACAAAGGCTCAGTCTCTTTTGGATCCTCCTGGCGGCAGTTTGCGCCTTGTATCTGCTTTTTTGGGGGCTGATGCTGGTAGCGACGATGGCCTACACCAGCCCTGAGGCTTGGTGGGAGGCGTTGACGTCTCCCCAGATCCGCTATGCGACGCAGTTGAGTATCTGGACAAGCACGGCTGCGGCTTCATTGGCCTTGCTGTTGGCGATTCCGATCAGCTACTTGCTGTCCCGATTTGAATTCCGTGGTCGCTCGCTAGTCGATGCGGCCTTGGACATTCCCATCGTGCTGCCGCCAATGGTGGTGGGCATCTGCTTGATCATCTTTTTCCAATCTAAGATCGGCAGGGCAATTGAGCAGGTGATCCCGCTGACATATCAGGTGGGTGGTGTGGTGTTAGCGCAGTTCACCGTCGCGGCAGCGTTTGCGATTCGGTCAATGCGCGGCACTTTTGACCAACTCTCCCCACGTCCAGAGGATGTGGCGCTGACGCTGGGTTGCAGTCGATTCGGGGCGCTGTGGCGGGTGGCACTGCCTTCGGCCCGGCGCGGGATGGTGGCGGCGTTTTGTATTTCGTGGGCACGCAGTCTGGGGGAGTTTGGCCCGATCCTGGTCTTCGCGGGCTCGACACGCATGAAGACGGAGGTGCTGCCGACGACGGTGTGGTTGGAAATGAGTGTGGGGAATTTGGAATCTGCCGTGGCAGTGAGCATGCTGATGATCGCCCTAGCGGTCGCTGTATTGATCGTTGTGCGCGTATCGGGGGAGAGGCTATAGGCGATGATTCGATTGCATCAAATCTGTTGGCAAGCGCCTGGAGCGACCTTTGCGCTTCAGGATGTGGATCTTTATGTGCCGTCCTGCACCTACGCAGTGCTGATGGGGAATACGGGGTCTGGGAAAACGACTTTGATGGAAATTTTGTGCGGCCTACAGCGGCCGACATCTGGGCGGGTGGAGGTCAATGGGGTGGACGTCACTGACCGTGAGCCCCGCCACCGTGACATCGGTTACCTTCCGCAGGATCTGGCCTTGTTTCCGGCGATGAAGGTTGCGGAGCAGATTGGTTTTGCGCCGAAGGTTCGCGGTAAGGGGGCTGAGGCCATACGAGAGATTGTGGAAGGCTTAGCGGATGAACTGGGGATCAAGCATCTTTTGGAGCGTCGTCCGCAAAATCTGTCCGGCGGTGAAAAACAGCGTGTGGCGCTGGCGCGTGCCTTGGCGGCTAATCCGGCGGTGCTGCTGCTGGACGAGCCTCTCTCTGCCCTGGACGAAACGCGTCGCGATGATGTGGCGCAACTCCTGAAAACCCTGCAAAGGCGGCACTCGCTCTCAGTCATTCACGTCACCCACTCGCGCACGGAGGCAGAGGCTCTGGCTGATCTGCGCCTATCGCTGCGCGATGGTAAAATCGTGGAGGAGTGACGGGCTCACCGCATGGGGAAAAGCCAAGCTCCGATCATCACGACCGGGAGCCCCACTAAGCCCATTAGCGACATCATCGGGGTGACGATCTTCAGCGTCTGACGTTCGTGCATACCGCTCATGCGAGTGATGATCCAGAAGCCGCTATCATTGAGCCACGGGATGGGTTTTGACCCGCACCCTACGGCAAGAGCCAGATAGACGGGGTGAAACCCGAGGTCGCCACTCTCCAGGAAGGCACGGGCAATGGGGGCTGCGGTGATCATGGCGACCGTGGCGGAACCTTGGGCAGTGCGGACGAGGGTTGTGATGGCAAAGCAGATCGGGAGAGCCCAGGTGCGGGCGCTTGTATTGCCGAGGCTCTGGATTGTTTCTGCAATCCCGGTGTGTTGGAGCGTGCGACCAAAGGCACCGCCGGCTGCGGTGATGACGAGGATGGTGGCCCCCGACATGAGGGCGGCTTGAACGACGTCTTGGAGCGAGGTCTTCGTATTGCTGCGATACTTGGACAAGAGCATTAGCCCGATGACGACGCCGACCGAGAGCGCGATGTTGTTATCCGTCCACCACACACCTTTGTGGAAGCTTCCCCAACCGATCATGGCGATGGGCAGGAAGATCGGCAAGAGTGCCAGCGCGACTGGGGGTAGATGCGCGGCGGGTTCTGAGGGGAGGTCTGCGACTTCTTCCACTGGGAGTTCGATCTTCCAACGGCGATTGGCCCAGAGCGCGTACGCTAGGCCAAAGGCGACGCTGAAACTACCCACGATCATGCCACCGATCATCATGGTGCCGATATCGACGCCGAGTTCCTTTGCTGCAAAGAGTGGCCCCGGTGTCGGTGGCACCAGGGAGTGCGCCATTGTTGCTCCCGCGATGATGGTTAAAACATAGAGCAGGTAATCGCGGCCAGTCGTTCGTGCCATCGCCTTGCCGATCGGCATGAGGAGGTAAAACACGGCATCAAAATAGACGGGGATCGCTAGGCCAAAGCCGGTCAAAACAAAGGCCAGATGTACCCGCGCACGCCCAAACAGGGCTAGCAGCGCGTGCACGATGCTCATGGCGGCCCCTGAATCCAGCAGGCACTTCCCAAGGATGGATGCCATCGCGATCATGAGCCCCATCTTACCGCAGGTCTCGCCAAATCCTTCAAGCGCGCGATCGATGGCAGATGTTTGGGGCAGCTTTGCGGCGGATGCCTCAGACATCTTGCCGATCTTTACCTGCTGGGCGGCGTAGTTGCTCAGCGTCGCCGAGGGCGTGGCAATGGCGACCACGAAGGCTGCCAGCATCATGGCGAGGAAGGCGTGGAGTCGCAGCCCGAGGAGTCCTATCAGGACGGTGGCGAATCCGATTGCGACGAGTGCGAGTGGCGACATGAGGTGGACGGGGGTGGGCAGGGGCTAATCCAGGTAGTCTCGGATTTCGTAGAGTTTGGGGTCGCGCACGGGTTGGTTGCGGCTAGCTCGTGCCTTTTTCATGACTTGGGAAAAGAGAGCATCTGCTGCTCCTTCTTCGTCGCCAGCGAGATCGCCAAACTGCTCTTCCAGCTTGTCGGGATCTTCCCCTGCTTCGAGTCGCTTGACGATCTCGCGCAGTTCTGGCGGGGTTTTGTCTCCCATCATGTCCGTGATCTTGCGCATGAAGTGACCGAGTTGGCGTGGATCAGGGTTGGCTTCATCCAGGCCTCCCATATTCTTTTCCATGTCTGCCAGCAGGGTTTCCATCTTGGCGTCATCAATGCCGGCGAAGGGGTCATCGCCCGTGTCTTCTTTAGCCTGACCAATGACGGCGAATCGGGAGACCCGGCGCTCCATTCGGAAGGTCGGATCATCCGGGCAACGTGGGATCTTTGCTCCGTAGGCCAAGCTGCGCGCCAGAAACTGGTAGAGCTTGTTGTTGTCGGGGCTGTAGAATTCGTAGATCGGCATGGTTTGGGGAAGGGGTGTCATCATGGCGACTGCTGGCGGTCTGATCAAGCTCTTAGCTTCGAGGGGGCTCACGCACTGCTCGGATTGGCTCGTCCGGCGGACTTTGTGAAATTTTTCACAAATTCGGGTTGCCCATTGCGGGCAGGCTCGGATAGTCGGTGAAAATCGTCTCCGAACGCCCATGTCTGCTGCCGCTCCTGCTACTCCTGCCGCCCCGCCCGCTGTTGATCTCGTCAATGTTCAGATCGATGGCGTCTGGCATAAGTTCCCGAAAGGAACGCGCATGATTGAGGCCTGCCGCCAGGTGGATAAGCTGGTGCCGCATTACTGCTATCACCCAAAGCTCACCTCCCCTGGCAACTGCCGCATGTGCCTGGTGGAAATGGGGATGCCGCCACGTCCGGCTCCTGGCCAAGAACCGGAGAAGGACGAACACGGCATGCCCAAGATCGGCTGGATGCCGCGTCCCGTGATCGCCTGTGCGAATACCGTTAGCGAAGGCATGGGGATCCGGACGGACTCCGTCCTGACGCAAGAGTGCCGCAAGGGAGTGATGGAGTTTTTGCTGATCAACCACCCGCTTGATTGTCCAATCTGTGACCAAGCTGGCGAGTGCCGTCTTCAAGAATTCAGTGTGGAGCACGGCAAGGGCGAGAGCCGCTTCCGCGAGGACAAGGTCAAGAAGCCGAAGAACGTGGACATCGGGCCGCGCGTTCGGCTGGATGATGAACGCTGCATCATGTGTAGCCGCTGCATCCGATTCACCGCAGAGATCGCGGATGATCCAGTGCTAGGCTTCACGGAGCGTGGTAGCTACACGACACTGGCGGTCAATCCGGGCAAGGAGTTGGCCAACAATTATTCGCTGAATACCGTCGATATCTGTCCTGTGGGTGCGCTGACCTCGAACGACTTCCGCTTCCAAATGCGCGTTTGGTTCCTGACGGAGACAAACAGCATCTGCACAAAGTGCGGTCGCGGCTGCAATACGGAAATTGGCGCGCGTGGCAATTCGGTTTATCGCCAGTCGCCTCGCGATAACAATGACGTGAACTCCTCCTGGATGTGCGATCAGGGGCGTTTGGACTTCCATTTTGTGAACAGCGAGCATCGCCTGACCGATCCCATGCTACGCACGGGAACCCGTCATGACGTGATCGACTGGAAACGCGCTCTCAATGAGGCTGCAACGAGGCTGAAAAGCGTTAGCGGTGCAGAAACGGCCATCGTCGCATCGGCCCGGATGACGAATGAGGAGCTCTTCTTCGTCAAGCAATTGGCCGCAACCCTTGGAACCGAGCTCATCGACGTCGTGCCACGCACGGGTGGCGCAGACAACTACCTGCGCGCCGACGACCTGAACCCCAATAGCAACGGTGTGCGCCAGATTCTTGGCGTTGAGCCGGGTGCCAAGCTGGCGCAAATTCAGGCAGGCGTGAAGAGTGGCGCAATCAAGGCAGTGATCGCGCTTGGCGAAAACTTGCTGAAGGCAGGTTTTGAACGTTCGGATCTCGAAGGACTGCGTAGCCTCGTCAGTCTGCACATCTTGGCCAATGCGACGGCGGAGCTCTCCCATGTGGTTCTGGCAGGCGCTTCTTATGCCGAAAAGCGCGGGAGCATGATCAACGTCACCGGTCGGCTCCAGCGCCTGAACAAGGCCATCAAAAGCCCCGGCAACGCCCGCGATACCTGGGAAATCCTGCGCGATTTGATCGTGGCGATGGGCGGTTCCAATGGCCTGCATAGCGTTGAAGACGTGTTTGCACGTCTTGCCGCAGAAATTCCAGCTTTTGAGGGGCTGACCTTTGCCCGCATCGGCGATCAAGGCCTGCCACTCATCGAAACTGGCGAGACCATTCCTTTGCTTGAGCGCGAAAAAGAGCGCAAAGCCAAGGGGTTGATCGTTGGTTGAGGTTGGTTGATGAGCTGGCATTTGGTGAGGGTTCCATCACTGCTCAGACGCCTTCATTGAGGGGAGCGGCGGTTGGTTGTCGGCGGAATATTGGCGCGCGCCTTTTGGGGATACTTTGTCCAATTCCCTTGCTTTTTTGGGTTGGCTCTACTTTTTGAAATGGCGATCCAACTTCCCGCCGCTCAACCTCCTTCACCATGTCTCATCGTACCCACGCCGACGCCTACGAAAAGGTTCCCACCACGATCTTCCCCTCCTCAGCAGAGGCTGCTACCGCGTTGGCAGCGGAGGTCAGAGACCTGATTGTCGAGCGTGAAAAGGTCGGAAAACCTGTCGTGCTTGGCATGGCGACGGGATCGACACCTGTCCCGTTTTATCGCGAGCTGATCCGGCTGCATGAGAAGGAAAAACTGAGCTTCAAGAACGTCGTCACCTTCAACCTCGATGAGTACTACGGTCTAACCGCCGATCACCCCGAGAGCTACGCCTGCTTCATGCGGGAGCAACTCTTTGATCACATCGATATCCCGGCAGAAAACATCAACATCCCGTGCGGTTCGCTGCCGAGCGAGCAAGTCTTCGCTCACTGTCGCGAGTACGAGGAAAAAATTGATGCCCTTGGCGGCATCGACTTGCAGATTTTGGGCATCGGGCGCACGGGTCACATTGGATTTAACGAGCCCGGCTCTAGCCGCGAATCCCTGACGCGACGCATCACCCTAGACCGCATCACACGTCAAGACGCCGCTGCAGACTTTCGAGGGGAAGAAAACGTACCACGCTTTGCTATCACGATGGGGGTCGGCACCATTTTGCGAGCACGCAAATTGGTGCTAATGGCCTGGGGGGAAAACAAGGCAGCCATCACAGCAAAGGCAATCGAAGGCCCCGTGACAGAGGCCATCTCCGCTTCCTTCCTGCAAGATCACCCGGATGCGCGATTCTTTATCGATACCGGTGCCGCGCGTGAACTGACCCGCATGAAGCTCCCCTGGTTGGTCGGGCCTGTATCGTGGACGCCGCGCGAGACCCGCCGCGCGGTCGTGTGGCAGTCGCTGCAAATCCAGCGCCCCGTGCTGAAGCTGATTGACGAGGACTACAACGAGCACGGTCTCTCCGACCTCCTCTCCGAGCAAGGCCCCGGCTATCAGCTCAACATCCGTATCTTTAATCAGCTCCAACACACCATCACCGGATGGCCAGGGGGGAAGCCTGAAGAGGACGATACCTACCGGCCAGAGCGTGCGAAGCCCTATCCGAAACGTTCCCTCATCTTTAGCCCAGAGCCCCAGGATGCCGTGGTCGGCATGGGTGGCACGATTGATCGCTTGATCGAACAAGGGCACGATGTGTGGGTGATCTCCATGACCTCTGGCTCCTTGCGTGTTCCTGATTCGGAAGCCTACAAATTCGCCAGCACCCTGGCGGAACTGGCCGGAAACTTGAGCAATCCCGCCGCGTGGACGACCCAGACCACCTATGCGCGGGAAGCACTCCGCCAGTTGGATGAGAAGGGTGAGTTCGGCGAGGACACACCGATGCTGCGTCAATTGAAGGGCCTGATTTTGCGGGGGGAATTGCGCGACGCTGCGCACGCCTTGAACGTCTTTCGCCAGCAGATCGTCTTCATGAATCTCCCTTATTACGAGCATGGGCGCTATCGCCGCTTTAAGGCCACGCAGGCAGATTCAGACATGCTCAAGAAGTTGCTACAGGAGAAAAAACCGCACCAGATCTATGCGACTGGCGATGCGGCTGATCCTTCGAGTGTGGCTGGTATTGGTTACCAGTTGTTGGAGCAGGCGCTCACCGATCTTCGTGGGGAAGAGTGGGCATCCGCCTGCACTCTGTGGTTGTATCGAGGCAAAGAGAAGCCATTTGAGCCTCACGAAATTGACATGGCCGTTCCGATGAGTCCGCTGCAATTGGACCGCAAGCTTCGCGCGCTTTCGCGTTACGGGTCCCTGACGAGCTTGGAGAAATCAACGGCGGATATTAACCGCGCAACGGCTGGATACTACGATTCATTGGGGCTCGCCGAATACGAGGCCATCGAAAGCTTCCAGCGCCGCACCCGGCAGCCGCAGTAGTCGTCCTCACCGGAATGAAAAACCCAGTTACGCCGCTGCGAAGACTGTCCCTGATTGAGGCGATCTCCTTCCTTATCCTGCTCGGTATCGCCATGCCACTAAAGTATGTCTGGGGGATGCCACTGGCTGTTCGCATCGTGGGCATGATCCACGGTCTATTGTTCATTGCCTTCTGTTGGGCACTCAACAACGTCCTCAGCCACACCCGCTGGCCCTTCAGTCGCGTCGCCCTCGTCTTTATCGCTTCCTTCATCCCCTTCGTGCCCTTTTTCCTGGATCGGAAAATGAAGAAGTGGGAAGCCGAGGAATAGGGGCGATCGAGCCGTTTCATCGCGCTCATCGGCCATTGCAGCACGTCCAAAATTCGGAACGCAGAGACCCCTTTTTGTGAAAAGGGGCTCCTTGTGGTGCGCGGGGGGGGACTCGAACCCCCAAGCCTTGCGGCACAAGATCCTTAATCTTGCGCGTATACCAATTCCGCCACTCGCGCATGCAGAACCACAGGGAGCGCGGAGTATGCCGACTTCTCAGATCAATGCAACTAGAGTTTTGAATGTTTTGCTTCAATTTTCTCCGGTTGTGCCGATCTCGATTCGCGCTATCAGAGAGGGAATCTGACTGTTTTTGATGACAGTTCTTGAAAACCCCCAAATAATTAGCAATAGTTAACAAAATTACCCTCATGGACGAATTGGAAATCGTGGCAGTAATCGGGCGCGAAGTCATTGACTCGCGCGGCAATCCGACGGTTGAAGTTGATGTGATGCTGGAAGGCGGCGCTCTTGGACGTGCGGCTGTCCCTAGCGGTGCTAGCACTGGCGAGCACGAAGCTCTGGAGCTTCGCGATGGTGACAAAGGTCGTTACCTCGGCAAAGGGGTACTCAAAGCTGTGGATGCAGTGAACAATGAAATCGCAGACGCGATCATTGGTGCAGATGCCTCCAACCAAGTTGAACTGGACCGCCTGATGCTGGAAGTGGATGGCACGCCGACGAAGTCAAAGCTCGGTGCAAACGCAATCCTCGGTGCGTCCTTGGCCGCAGCCAAGGCTGCTGCCACCCAGTTTGGCCTGCCTCTTTACAAGTACATCGGCGGACCCAATGCAAAGGTGCTGCCAGTGCCCATGATGAACATCATCAATGGTGGTGCCCACTCCGATGCGCCGATCGACTTCCAGGAATTCATGATCATGCCAAAGGGCGCGCCGAGCTTCTCCGAGGCTCTCCGCTACGGTGCTGAAGTGTTCCATGCCCTGAAAAAGATCCTTCATGATCGCGGGCTGAACACTGCCGTGGGTGACGAAGGTGGTTTTGCACCGACGCTCCCCTCCGCAGCGGACGCTCTGGAAGTGATCGCACAAGCCGTGGACAAGGCTGGCTATAAGCTGGGTGAAGACATTTTCATCGCCCTGGACGTGGCCTCCTCCGAATTCTATGACGCGAAGAAGGGCAAGTATGTCTTCAAGAAAAGCGACAAGAGCGAGCGCACCGCTGCTGAACTGGTGGCCTACTACGCAGAGCTCCAGAAGAAGTACCCGATCATCTCCATCGAAGACGGCTGTGCCGAAAACGATTGGGACGGCTGGGGTGTGATCACCAAGGAATTGGGCGCAAAGACCCAGCTCGTCGGTGATGATCTCTTTGTGACGAATGTGCAGTTCCTTCAGAAGGGCATCGACCAAGGCGTGGCAAACTCCATCCTGGTCAAAGTAAACCAGATCGGTTCCCTGACTGAGACCCTAGACGCCGTCGAACTGGCCCACCGCCACGGTTACACTGCGGTGATGAGCCATCGGTCTGGCGAAACTGAGGATGCAACGATTGCGGACCTCGCTGTCGCTACCAATTGTGGTCAAATCAAGACTGGCTCCATGAGCCGCTCTGACCGGATCGCCAAGTACAACCAACTCCTGCGCATCGAGCAGGAGCTGGGGGATAACGCGATCTTTGGTGGCCGCATGAAGGTTTAACCCTAACTCTCGGTCCGGTCTGTCCTTCATCAGGGCAGGCCGGACTTTCACCCCAACCCAGCACTCCCGACTGCCATGGACTTCCGTGAACTTCAAGCTGCCGCGCCGCCAGAGCGAACGAATCGCTGGCTCACGATGATGCTTCGCGCGGGACAGTTCGTGCTGCTGTTGCTGGTGGTGCCGCTGGTGTTGGTGATCTTTCGCAACCCGCTGGATGAACAGACGGTGATGCGACATAAGCTGGAACAACTCCAGGAACGACAAAAGGACCTGACTCAGCAGCGAGACCTCCTCGTGAGCCGCATGGAGTGGATCCGGACGAATACGGACTACCTTGAGGTGGAAGCCCGGGATCGCCTCAACATGCATCAAGCGGGCGAGTACGTGCTCCGCTTTCAGGACTGATTGGCGGAAAGACGTGTTAGCAATGACGGAGCAGCGTGATTGTAATATTATGAAAATTATAAATAATGCTGGTTAATTTGTAAGTTTCGGTTAGAATTTAGGGTGCTCATGGATTCACCCTCAACCAGTTCTGTCTCTGTCGGTCGCCGATTGGCGCTGATTTTGGCCTTTGTGTCGCAGGTATCGCATGCGGACATCGTGCGGGATTGGAATCAAGAAGCGCTGGCGGTGATCCGCGATCAGGCGCTGTCCCCGGCCTATGCATCGCGGGATTTAGCGATCCTCCACACGGCTGTTTACAATGCGGTCGAGAGCGTGGCGGGAACGTACCAGCAATTCAGCGGCATCGGCTATGGGGGGGCGGGGAGCGGCCCCAGCGGTGCTTCATTGGAGGCAGCAGCCGCAGCGGCTGCCTACACGGTGATGGCAGATCTTTACCCGTCTCAACAACCGCATTTTTGGGATGTGTATCAGACGCAGCTCACTGGGATTTCTGCTGGTCAAGCGAAGACTGATGGGGTGAATTGGGGGGCGTCGGTGGCGGCGGATTTGCTTTTGTGGCGTTCGACGGATGGCGCTGCAGATGCTGGCGCGGCTTCTTACACAGAGGCAGGCCAGATTGGCTACTGGCAGCGGACACCGCCTTTGTACGACCCGAATCCTGAGCTGCCTGGCTGGAAGAACGTGAAGCTCTTTTCTGCCGCAGATACCGCTGCTTTTTCGCCACCGGGGCTGGGGATCAGCACCCGAACAGACTATTTGGCCAGCGCTGGCTATGCTGCTGACTACAATCAGGTGCAGAGCCTTGGCTCGACATCGAGTGGCAGCCGCACCTTGGATCAGACAAACCTCGCCTGGTACTGGTCCGCTGCGCCGGGCACGGTGACGACGGCGGGGCAGTGGAATGAGATCGCCCAAACGGTGGCCTTTGACGCGGGCATGACGATTCAAGACAGCGCCCGTCTTTTTGCGGCGGTCAATGTCGCGATGGCGGATGCTGCGATCGTCGCCTGGGAGTCTGTCTATGCGGTGGACTTTTGGCGGCCAGTGACGGCTATCCCCTACGGCGATAGTGACGGAAACGGCAGCACGGTCGGCGATGAGTTCTGGACTCCGCTGCTGGATTCCGCGAATTTGCCTGAGTATCCATCGACGGTCAGCGCCCTGAGCGGCGCTGCGGCGGGCGTTCTGGGGGCGATTGTTGGGGATAGCACGACCTTCACCTACACCGCCGATATCAATGGCGATGGGATTGGGGACCTGACGATGACTTACAATAGCTTTAGCGAGGCTGCTGATGCGGCTGGCATTTCGCAGATCTATGGCGGAGTGGCTTTCGCAACGTCTGTCGAAGATGGCATCGCTGCAGGGCTGGATGTCGGCTCCTACATTATGGCGAACAACTTCGGGACGGTTCCTGAGCCGGGCTCTGCGTGGCTATTGGCGGTCTCGATGCTGGCGCTTCTCGCCGGGCGCAGGCGCAGGAAATGAGGTGCCTTAGGCGATCAGTTTGTCGATGGCTTTTCCGCCAAACTGACTGAGTTGCTTAAAGCGGCCGCCGTGGTAGAACGTCAGCTTATTGTCCTCCAACCCCAACAGGCGTAGCAAGGTGATGTGGACATCGCGCACATGGTGCACCTCCTCAATGGCCTCCATGCCACGATCATCGGTGCTGCCAATGGTATGCCCCGCGTTGACGCCGCCGCCGGCGAACCAGAGAGTCATGGCCTTGGGATTGTGGTCACGACCATACGCGGTGCCTCCACCGCGCACACCATTGTCAGGGGTCCGGCCAAATTCCCCGCACCATACGATGAGGGTGCTCTCCAAGAGGCCGCGCTGCTTCAGATCTTTGATCAGGGCGGCGATGGGCTGATCCACACCCCGGATGAGATTACCATGGGCGCGCTCAATGTAATCATGGCTGTCCCAGGTGCCGTTGTAGAGCTGGACAAAACGCACGCCTTTTTCGACGAGCTTCCGTGCGAGTAGGCACTTGCGGCCAAAGGCGTCTGTGGCGCTGGTTCCGATGCCGTACATTGCCTTTGTCTTAGCGTCTTCGTCATCGATGTTGATCACATCTGGCACCTGCATTTGCATGCGGAAGGCCAGTTCGTAGTTGTCCATTCGTGCCTTCAGTTCCTCATGCCAGGGGTGGCGCGCCTGGTGTTCGTGGTTGAGCTGGGCGAGGAGATCAAGATTGGCCCGCTGGTGATCGGGGGTGATCCCTTGAGGCGGCTGCAAATCAAGGATCGCCGAGCCTTTGGGGCGGAGCGGTGTGCCCTGGAAGTGGGCAGGCAGATAGCCGTTGCTCCAGTTGGCGCTGCCACCTTGCGGATAGCTGATCTCTGGCAGCACGACGAACCCTGGCAGGTCCTGATTCAAGGTGCCGAGGCCGTAGTTTACCCAGGCCCCTACCGCAGGGTCACCACCAAAGCGATTGCCGCAGTTCATTTGATACATGGCTGTTGGGTGGTTCACGCTATCGACCTGACAGCCCCGGAAGAAACAGAGCTCATCGGCGACCTCGCCCAAATGGGTCCAGGGTTCACTCATCCATGCACCACTCTGTCCGTGTTGCTTGAATTTGAAAGGGCTGCGGACGTAATAGCGCTTCCCGCTTTCCATGGCGGATTTCTGCTTCCCCTCGCGGGTGAATTCCTTCAGGTGCAGGCTATCCAGCATCGGTTTGGGGTCAAAGGTATCGATGTGGGAGGGACCGCCCTCCATCATGAGGAAGATGCAGTTCTTTGCTTTGGCTGGAACGTGACCCTTCTTTGGGGACAACGGACTGCCCAGCTTCGCCGACTCTTCTGCAAGCAAGGAGGTAAGAGCGACGCTGCCAAGGGATGTCCCGGCACCGTAAATGAATTCACGGCGTGTTGGCGCATGTAGGGCGCGTGATCCAGCGCATGGGAAGGGGGGCGTTCTCATTGTCGGAAAGTACTCACGGATAAAACGATCCGCGTGCCAAAAAATAGCCCCATGATTTGACAAGATCACTTCTGGCTCGACATCAGAGCGCGGAACTGAGAACCTGGAGCGCTGCCTCATTCATGCCGTCTCGTCTTCTTTTCCTTTGGCTGTTCTTTGCCGGTGCGTCTTTTGTCCTTGCGGACGAGTTCGATGAACTGCGCCTCAAGTGGCGGGATACGATTGTAGGGGCTGGGTATGATACGGGTGATTCGAATGTGGCCTCGCGGCTGAACACCATTGCCAGTCAGGCGAACAGTTTCTGGGGCACAATGGATACCTCGCCCACCCGGACGTATTTGTGGAGTGATGGGTCCAGTACGACCATATCCACGCAGATCTCCGCTAATTATTCCAGGCTGCGGGCCATGGCGCTGGCCTATGCCACTCCGGGCTGCGCACTGGCCGGGAATTCTGCGCTCTTGACGGACATTCTGGCCGGGCTGGATTGGATGCATGCCAATCGCTACAACGCGACCAAGAGTATCTACGACAACTGGTACGACTTTGAAATTGGCTCGCCCATTTCATTGACGGACATCGCGGTGCTGCTGTATGACCAGCTCAGCCCGACGCAGATGAGCAACTTCATGGGGACGGTAGAGAAGTTCACGCCATCCGCCACCACCCAGGCTCCAGGCGGGACGACCGGCACCTTCACCGGCGCGAATCGCATGTGGAAGATCCGTGTCGTGGCGGTACGCGGTGCGGTGGTAAAAGATAGCGTCAAGATTGCCGCAGCGCGGGATGCCATCAGCAACCTCTTTGCCTACGTGACCAGTGGCGATGGGTTTTACGCAGACGGTTCCTTCGTTCAACACAGCATTCATCCATACACCGCAGGATATGGAAACGCGTTGCTTTCCACCATTGCCCCGGTGATGAACTGGCTCGCGGGGTCCTCTTGGGCCGTCACCGACCCATCGCAGGCGAATCTCTTCCGTTGGATCTTCGATTCGTATGAACCGATCATTTATCGCGGGGCCGCGCTGGATCTGGTGCGGGGTCGTGAGGCAGGCCGGTCCAACTCGAGTCCGCAACCGACTGGGCATACGATCATGGATTCCATCCTTCAAATCGCTCAATTTGCACCGCCACTAGAGGCTGCGCGGATGAAGAGCATGGTGAAAGGATGGGCGCTGACGGATCCCGTTCGAGACTTTGTCAGCGCCAGACCCTTGCCGACGCTGACGCTGGCGAAGCAACTCCTCAACGACTCCGGCGTGACGCCACGTGGGGAGCTCATCGCACACTTCACGTTTGCCGAGATGGATCGCGTCGTGCACCACGCTGCCGGGTTTGAATTTGGGCTCAGCATGTGCTCCACCCGCATCGCCAACTTTGAATCGATCAATGGTGAAAATCTGCGTGGCTGGTTCACTGGCGATGGCATGACCAGCCTCTACACCTCGGATCTCTGGCAATACACGGATGCCTACTGGGCCACGATTGATCCGTACCGGCTCCCTGGTGTGACGGCGGATGTGACGCACAATAAATTGCCAGCTGTGACGCACAGTATTGGACCACGTGCGCAGGGGCAGAGCACTACCTCTCCACACCATTGGGTCGGCGGTGCGACCTTAGGTCGCTATGGCGCAGCGGGGATGCAGTTCAAGGGGGTGGGTGTGACGCTGACGGGTAAGAAATCATGGTTCATGTTCGATGACGAGATCGTCTGTCTCGGGGCGGGCATCAGCAGCACCGACAGTCGGCCCATTGAGACCATCGTGGATAACCGAAAAATCGCCGCCGATGGTGCCAATGCGTTTACCATCAATGGCGTGGCTCAGCCCGCGACACTGGGCTGGGCGGGGACGCTCAGCGGTGCGCAGTGGGCCCATCTGGCGGGGTCGGTAACGGGTTCCGACATCGGCTACTACTTTCCGCAGCCAGCAGCGATCACTGCGGTGCGGGAAGCCCGTACCGGTGCCTGGAGCGATATCGACGATGGCAGCAGTAGCACCCCCATCACTCGCAACTATCTCCGGATGAGCTTTGAGCACGGCAGCAGCCCGACGAACGCCACTTACCAATACGTGATCCTTCCTGGTCGCAACACCCGACGGATGGCGCACTATGTTGAGACACCCCAGGTCAATGTCATCGCCAATAATGCTAGTGTGCAGGCCGTTGAAGAAGTGACTTTGGGCATCACGGCGGCGAATTTTTGGACTGATGCTCTTGCGACGGCGGGCACGATAACGGCGGATAAGAAGTGCAGCGTGCTGGTGCAGAATGACGGCCCTTTTATCGAGGTCAGCGTCAGTGACCCGACGCAGCAAAATACGGGCAGCATCGCTCTCCAGATCGCGACTGACGGCGGCACGCTCGCCAGTGCGGATGCTGGCGTCACTGTCGCGCAGAGTTCGCCGACGATTGCTTTGAGTGTGAATGTCAACGGTGCCGCCGGGCGCACGTTCAAAGCGCGCTTTTATCTGGGAACGCCTGATACCGTAAGTGTCCCGAGCGTCGCGGACGCGTATGTCTATGATGCCGCCTCCAGCGTGGACACAAATTTTGGCACCGCTAACACTTTGATCGTGAAGAAGAGCGGCACAGGCTTCAATCGCGAGTCCTTCCTGCGCTTTGATGTGCCACCTTCGACGGGCGCTCTTCTGGGGGCGGCGGTGAAGTTGACATGCCTCTCCGCCAGTACTCCGGGCGTGCATGGATTGGCGCACGTTGCCGATAGCTCTTGGGGGGAGGGCACGATCACTTGGAACACCAAACCTGCGCCTAGTGGCAGCCTGCTGTCTAGTTGGACGCCAGTTCTCAACGAAACTGCCAGTCACGATGTCACGCCTGCCATCATGGGGAGTGGCTTGGTCTCCTTTAAGCTCTCCGCCACCACGCAGACGGCGGACGGCTACGTGACTTATGCCTCCCGCCAAAACGCGACCATCGCCAGCAGGCCTGAACTCGTCTTGACCCTCGGCCATGTTCCTCCTGCTGTGGCGATCGCGAGTCCTGCGGATGGTGCAATGCTGCCGAAGGCTGGTCCGATGACCCTTATCGCCGATGTGCAGGCGACGGATGGTGCGATCACTGATGTGGCCTTCTATGATGGGCCGACCTTGCTTGGCACGGACACTTCCGCGCCGTATTCGATTGCGGCGACGCTTGGAGGTGGGCCGCATTCGCTGTCTGCGGTTGCAAGCGATGCCAATGGCCTCAGCCGGACCAGCTTAGTCAGTCGCATTGATGTTCCTTTCCCACCGGTCGCGAATCCCAGCTCTGCGATGACACCGATGGGCGAGCCCATTGACATTGATTTGCGGTCTCTGGTGAGTGATGTGGAGACTCCTTTATCCGCACTGAGATTCGAGTTGGGCGCGACCTCCAATGGCAGCGTCGTGCTTCTTCCGGATGCCCACAGAGTTCGCTTCACACCAACTTCAAGCTATTCGGGGCCCGCCAGTTTTGCCTATGCGGTGATTGACTCGACCCGCGACGTTCGGTCCGTATTCAGCTACGATTTCCAAGGCTCAAATTTCGCCGATATGTCGGGGCAGGGGAGGGACGGGACCTTAAACATTCAGGGCACCGGTGCCGGCAGTTTTGTGCCGGATGCCCCTCCGGCGTTGGTGCCATTTTACACGCAGAGCCTTCTCCTGACCGAGAACGGCACCGCTGGTGCAGCCCGCCTGGAGAGAAGTCTGACGAGCGATGTGATCGACTCCAAGAATGCTGACTGGACGATTGCTGGGTGGTTTAAGCGTGGCACGGCGGTGAACCAAGATACGATTGTGCACTTGGGTGAGTCCGGCGGATTTGCCAGCAATGCGATGACCTTGGCTTTTTATGGCTCCAGTTCCTCCCTGACTTTGCGTAACTACAATGGTGCGACGCTCGACTGCGATATCAGCACGACGGCGGCGGTGGGGCAGTGGCATCACTTTGCCATCGTGCGCAGTGGTGGGTCATTGAGTTGGTATTTGAATGGCAGTCTGGTTGGCAGCGATTCGTCCTTCACGTTTAGTTTTGACGCAGCCAAGCCCATCAAATTTGGGGGTGTGACGACGAGCGTGCTGGATCGCTGGTTGAATGGATCGCTGGCAGATCTGGCCATGTTTAGTGGCGCACTGAGTCCTGTGGAGGTCAGCAAGCTGGCTACAGTTCCTGTCGCCACGTTTAACGGTCAAAGTGCAACGGGCAGTGTGGCGATCACGGTTCTTGCGCCCATCGATTCTTGGCGGCAAGCGCGATTTGGCACCCTCAGCGATGCAGGCCTTTTTGCAGATCTGGCGGATAAGGATGGTGATGGTGTCGCTAACCTCCTTGAGTATGCGACCGGCATGAATCCAAACGGGCACGATGCCCTACCGATCCAGAGTCTAAAAAATGGGTCTGTGCTGGAGTTTGTTTTTACCAGGAACAAATCTGCGACCGACCTCAGTTACACCGTTGAATGGACGGAGACGCTGAACAATCTGGACTGGAGCACGACCGGGGTCGTTCTGGCGCTTCTTCCCGGAACCGACAATGGGACCACGCAGCAGTGGAAGGCCACCTTACCTTCGGGCAGCACCCGACGATTCGTGCGGCTGCGCGTCAGCCGCTGAACGCTGGACTCAAGGCCAAGGGGTGAGGGTGGGAATCAATTCTTCCCACTTCTGGACGTGTCGATCCCAGGTGAATGGCAGCATCGTGTCGCGTGCAGCAGCGCCTAGAGATTGGCGTTCGGGTTCACTGAGCGAGAGTGCTTCATCGATTCGCGATGCAACGGCTTTGGGATCTGCGGGGTGATGCAGCATGAAGCCGTTGCGACCGTCTTGGATGTGATCGATCGCGCCATCTTGGGCGGAGATGATGCCCGGGAGTCCGCTGGCCATGCTCTGCAGCACCGTATTCGCACACGCATCGTAAAGCGTTGGATGCACGAACCAATCGGCGGCTTGGTAGAGTTCCATGATGCTCCCGGTGACAGGCACCTGGCGCACGCGGGCATCGAGGCCGAGCTTGGTGATCTTTGCTTTGTAGGCGGCGGTCAATGGCTTCCCGACGATCCACAAGATGCCGCGCTTGGTCTGTGCCAGACCCTCCAGCAAAGCATCCAGACCTTTGCGCCGATGACTCAGGGAGACAAACAGCAGCACATCGGCGTCCGATGGCGTCTGGAGCTTGCGGCAGATGACCTCCCGCAGTGCATGGCGATTTTCTGCCGGCCGGAAAAGTGCCGTATCGACAGCGGTATGAATGGTGGTAAAGCGTGCCCCTGGCGTGTGATACATGCCCTGGAGCTGGGCACTGACGCGGTCCGAATTCGTGATGAAGTGGCGTGTCTGTTGGCGGGTGTAAAGCGTGCGCTCCAGATGAAGCTCCAGCAAATTCTTGGCGGCGTACCGTTTGTACCAGGGCAGCAGGCGGGAATACAGACCGTGGCAACCGCCTCCAGCGCGATGCAGATCGTGAGCATAAGTGCGGCCGAATCCGATCGAGGCATCGACGGGCAGGGCAGGGGCCAGTTTTGCGGACTCCCGTGCAAACTGCCACATCCGCAAAAGGGGCGATCCGGCAATGCGCGGCAGTTCAACGACCTTGCCGCTGAGCTTTTCCCGAACCTCTGGGGTGATGCGGGCCGTGACGTGGGTCAGTTCATGACCCGCCTTCGCCAAGCGCGTGGCGAACTCGAGGAGGTAGCCTTCAAGCCCGCCGCTGCGGATGTATTGATGGTAGATGAGCGCCAGCTTCATGCGCCCTTTTCCTCTAGCGATTCGTGTTCAAACTTCCGGCTGTACCGCACAAAGGCAAAGAAGGCGGTGGCGGTGGCGATCCAGAATCCAGGGAAGCCGTCCAGGAAACCCCGCCGCAGGACATAGGCGCGGAAAAACCGCCACCAGGGACGGAAGAGCGTGTGGATGAGGGACCACTGCGTGCCAGCGTCTTTTTGCCGCTCCAGGAAGACATCGGAGAAGGTATTGATCTTGGCGATGTAGTGCCGCATGTCCTTGAAGGAAAAATGATGCAGATCCCCGGCGAGGATGGTGGTGGGACCGACGAGTTCGACCTTGTCATGCTCCGGGCTGCCGCCCCAGGTGGCACCTTCGCGCCGGAAAAGTCGCAACTTGCGGTCAGGGTACCAATCACCATGGAGAATCCATCGGCCGAGAAACCAGACCTTTCGTGCCATGAAAGCACCGGCGAAGCGTTCGTGATCCCCCTTGGCAAAGAAGTCCTGGATGGATTGGCGGAGTTCTGGAGAGAGCTCTTCATCGCAGTCCAAGGCCAGCACCCAGGGCTGGGTGCAGAGCTTGAGCGCGACATTTTTTTGATCGCGATGCCCCAGCCAATCTTGGTGCTGTGTCTGTGCCCCGAATTCTGCTGCGACCGCGAGTGTGGCGTCCTTAGAACCGGAATCAACCACCACAATCTCCACGGCCAAGTCAGCGGCGCTATTGAGGCAGCGGCGGAGGTTGGTCTCTTCGTTTTTGGAGATAATGGATATCGAGAGGGGCAGGGAAGCCATGAACGTCCCAGTGTGGCGCATACGGCAGCGATGCCAAGCGGCATCTCACTGCCTGAAAAAAGACCTAGCTGTTCACAGTGATCACTTGCTCAATTAGCCTATCTATTATAGATTATCTAATAACTAATGATAATTTCCCTGGAATCCTCAGTGCTTGGCGGCTACCTCTCCAACGAGGTTCCCGGACTGGTCACGGGTATGCTCCATCTGGCGGGCCGTAAGGAACCAATTCGGGTGGAACTTGAAGGCAATTTCCTGCGCGATATCGCCGGTTGCCGTGTGGATTTTCACAATCCGTTGCCCGAGGGGGACGCGGATGAAGTGGCCTCCCTAGCGCCACAGCAGACGGGGCACACCGGCATCATGACGGCCTCCTACCGGGTGGCGAAGATGCCGCGTCGGCGCAGGAAGGTAGGGGCCGGCAATCCCTTGCCAGATCCCCCTGGGCTGAAGAATCTACTGTTTTTTGAGTGGTTTAATTTGGAGGGGCAGCGCATCTTGATCCAGTCCTGGCATCTCCAGATGCGGGTTTCATCGCCTGCCTGGCAAATGGGTAAGGACGAGGAATCCCTGATGCTGCGACAGAGCCGCGCACGGAGGAAGCACTACCTCTTGGGGCAACGCAAACGTCGAAGGGGTGATGAGGCTGCGGATGAAGGAGGTCTCGGGGATCGATATGAGCCATCCCAGCCTGGGGGCAATCCATTTGCTGGCATTGAGGAAGGTGTGCCAAAGCCGCGCCGCCCAAGACGGATGCCAGCGGACCCCACGGGCAGTCCGACCCAGCGGTCCGGTGCCCTGGACATCGAATTGCGGCGCTTTCAGGATTTATTGAGCCATGAAGCGGAGGGCACGACGCGTCCAGCAGTGCTGCGTTTGCTTTCGACTGTGGGTGATTTGGCGGCGCACTTGGGGCAGGCGTTGCGCCAGTTCGTGGCCGCCGAAAAGGAGCAGTGGGACTTCCTAATCGTGGATCTTGAGCAATCGCTGCCACTGTTCGCTGCGGCGCTGAATGCGACGGACAAGCTCGTTCAGAATTCCGGTGGCGGTGCGGATGGGCAATGGCTGGGCAGCGTGCAGGCCTCACTGCTCAACATCGAACTGCGGATCCGCGAGCTGCTAACCTTGCTCCGATAGGTTACGAGACCTTCAGTCGTCCGTTGCTATCGCCGATGGTGTCCACCTGGACGTTCATCTTGTGCAGCATGTCCACGTAGAGGTTCGTCATCGGCACCTCGCCCTGGAGCATTTGACGTCTGCCGGGCGTCCAGGCACCGCCAGCGCGCCCGGCGAGGATGATGGGAAGGTTTTCATGATTGTGGCGATCTGGGTCCTGGATGCCGCCGCCGTAAACGATCATGGAGGAATCGAGCAAGCTTTTGTCACCCTCCCGGACGCTCTTCATTTTATCCAAAAAATACGCCAACTGGCGCAGGTAGAAGCGGTCGATTTTGCCGAGCTTTTCCAGTTTCTGCGGATCGCGTTGATGGTGGGAGATGGAGTGGTGCCCGTCGGGGACGCCGATCTCGGTAAAGCTGCGATTGCTGCCATCGTGGGCCAGCATGAAGGTAGCGATGCGTGTCGTGTCTGTCTGGAAGGCCAGCACCAGGAGGTCAAACATGGCGCGCATGTGCTCCTCGTACGAGGCGGGGACGCCATCGGGAACTTTCACATCGGGCATCTCCGCGTTGAATTTCTCGGCGCTCTCGATGCGTTGTTCGATGTCACGGACAGCAGCAAAGTACTCGTCAATCTTGCGTCGATCTGATGGATTGACTCGTGCCTGTAGGCTCTTGGCTTCGCCCAGGACGGAGTCGAGCACGCTCTTGCGCAGGCGTTTGCGCCGTTCTGCGCCGGGCCCTTCTTCGTTGCGACCTGCGCCGTAGCCAAAGAGTCGTTCAAAGGCTAGGCGTGGGTTCATCTCCGGTGCCATCGGCAGGGTGGTGGACTTCCACGAAAGATTGAACTGATAGGCGCAACTGTAACCGGAATCACAGTTCCCAGAGCTGCGCTGGCCATCGGTGCTGAGCTCCAGCGAGGGGAGGCGCGTGAGGTTGCCGATTTTCTCTGCTGCGATCTGGTCCACCGAGATGCCGAGCTGGATATCCGCACCTGCGGTCTTTTTGGGCATGCACCCGGTCAAAAAGGTGGCCGTAGCGCGGGCGTGATCGCCGCCGCCATTGCCGTGGGATCGGGCCAAATCATGGCAGAGGCCGGACATGATCATGAAGTCGTCCTTGTGGCGGGCGAGTTCATTGAGGCTGCGGGAAAGTTGATAGCCAGTGCCATCACCCTGGGGCATCCATTCGTCCACATTGACCCCGTTGGGAACGTACAGCCAGCAGGCGCGGAGGGGATTTGCTGTGGGTGCCTTGGCTGCGGCTGCGGCTCTACCTCCGATCGACTCCAAAAAGGGCAGCGTCATGAGGGTGCCCAATCCACGCAGCACCTGACGGCGACTGGTGGCATGGGTGGCAGATGCAGCGGGGGAAAGAGGGGGCATGAGGAATCTACGTTGTGGCGTGAGAATCCTTTCGTTGCAAGCGCTGCTGACACGCGCAAAGTTCACGCACCTTCTACTTGCCCTGGGTCGTATTCCCTTTACTGGAAGCGGTTGTCCCAGACCTCTTAAACCCAAAACAACCCAAACATCACCATGCCCCACACACTTCCCCCTCTCCCATACCCGACTGATGCCCTGGAGCCCCACATCGACCAGCAGACGATGGAGATTCATCACGGTCGGCATCACAACGCTTATATCACCAACCTGAACAACGCCATCGCCGGTAAGGCGGATCTTGAAGCGAAGAGCATCGAGGACCTCTGCAAGGATCTCGGCTCTGTGCCGGAAGACATTCGTGGCGCTGTTCGCAACAACGGTGGTGGCCACTTCAACCACAGTCTCTTCTGGACTGTCATGGGCCCAAACGCAGGTGGTGCCCCAACGGGAGCGCTTGCCGATGCCATCACCGCAGCCTTTGGTTCCTTTGACGCATTCAAAGAAGCCTTCGCCAAAGCTGGCGCGACTCGTTTCGGCTCCGGTTGGGCTTGGCTGGTCGTCAAGGACGGAAAGCTGGCCGTGACCTCCACCCCGAATCAGGACAATCCTCTCATGGACAACTCTGGCACGCCGATCCTTGGCTGTGATGTCTGGGAGCACGCTTATTACCTGAAGTATCAAAACAAGCGCCCCGACTACATCACCGCTTGGTGGAATGCCGTGAATTGGAATGCGGTGGCGGATAACTTCGCCAAAGCGATGGCCTAGCGGCGGGAAATGTCCTTCAATGGATTTGGAAAGCGCAGGGCCGGTTCGCCGCCCTGCGCTTTCTTTTTCCCGCTGGACAAGCGTTGAAGCCCCCCCTACGATTGGCATCTGTCATGGAAATGCATCGACTCCGTTGCGGGGTCATCTACTCGGGTGACTTCGCTCGCTACCTCGCCTCAAAGACCGAAGAGGAGGGTGAAAACCACGACGGCGAGATGCTGAGCCTCGACTACGTCCGCTGTCGCAGTGGACCCAGGGCCGGGCAGGCCTGGTGGCAGGTGAGTTGGATCCTGGCGATGAAGGCCAGCAGTTCCGATTGTTTCCGGATTGGGAACACTGAGGTGTTCATCCATCGCCAGAGCCAGCGCGGCTTGAGGCATCGGTTGCTGCATTGGGCCGGTGGCGGCGTCGTGGTGCGGCAGTAGGGAGTGAGAAGTGGTAAGTGATCAGTGATCAGTGAGAAGTGAGAAGTGGAGAGTGGGGGGCACAACGGCGGCAGCCCCTTGGGAGCGCAGGCTTCCTAGCCGGCCACAAACCCCACGCGAAGCCAAACTCCCAAACCACTGAGAGATTAGGAACCCAAGAAGAAGGAACGCAGGAGATGGTTGTAGCTGGCCTCTGTGAGGCCGGAGCCGTAGAGCCGCCAATGAGACGCTGATAATGGCAGTAGAATGAGGGCAGTAGAATGTTTTTGATTGGGGCGGCAGCCCCGTGGGAGCGCTGGCATCTTGCCGGCCACATCCCAACGCGAAGCCAAACTTCCCAAACCACTGAGGGATTAGGAACCCAGGAAGGAGGAATGCAGGAGATGGTTGTAGCTGGCCTCTGTGAGGCCGGAGTGCCGGAGTGCGGAGTTAGAAGTGACCAGTCAGAAGTGACCAGTCAGAAGTGACCAGTCAGAAGTAAACAGAAAGGGGCGCAGCGCTTCCAGGTGCCCAGCCCTGCCAAGGGCAGGCGGCGCTTCCAGGGGCGCGGCGCTTCTAGCCCGTGTACGGTCGGCGGTGCTTCCAGCCCGCCCCGCCAATGAAAAAGCCAAAGAACCGCTAACGAACCACCAACAGCCAAAAGCAGAGCGCGAAACCTCTCTGCGTGGGCACCGTCAATCCCTGGCTGCGGTGGGTGAGATCGATAGATAGATGGATGGCAAAAAGATGGGCGGCCAAAAATAGAAGAGTCGCCACCTATCTTGTGCCCTCCACCGATAGGCCATTCCGCTTCATTCGCGTTGAAAGGAAATCCGTCCCCAGTGCCGCCCACTTGGCGGGCATCTTTCGTCTGAATTCCTCCTCGTCCCGCGACTGCGGGATGATTTCCTCAAACTCCTCGTCGAGCTTCGGCAGCTCGGCGGCGTTCAGGCTGAGTTTGGAACCGAAGGAGCCAAGTGGGGCGACTGAACCGGAGGCGAAGCCGGAGATAGCCAGCCGCAGGCTGCCCGAAGGGGGCGCTCAGCGCAGCAAATAGACAACGCAACGCGTTGGGCGAAGCCCGACCGAGCGGGGCCGCGAGGGAATCAAATGCGGCTCTCGTAATAGATCGGCACCGTTGCCTTGTCGGCGACGGTGAGCCATATACGGCAACGCGAAATTCATGCCAATCGCTCGACATGCCAACCCGCGTTTTCTAACAGTTCGATGTCCTTGTCGGTTACGTGTTCAGAAAAGATGGCGAGGCACACCAAGTCAGTTGGACGCGTGACACCGACAAACATCCGCTTGCAGTGGTCAATTGCCGTGCCGGTCAAATTGGTGGCCTTTTGAGTTCCCGTGAGGATGGGAAGCAGAGACTTCGTATCATGCGTTCGTGCAAACGTCTCCAGAACGAGAGTCGCCGCGTGGGTTTCGCCTTTTACGCCGTGGATGGAGTCGAACCATAGGCTAATTTCAGCGGTCACTCCGCGGTGTAGCAAAATATTTTCAGCTTCCGCTTCGATCACGGCACCTCCATTTGCTTCTGATTCGGAGTTGCGGGTCCATGCCAAGAACTCACGCGCCCTTGGAGAATTCGCTTCTGGCATGATTGTCCTCAGCAGCGAGAGGAGGCTTTCTATCTTTGCGTTCCACGTATTCTCGGAAAGGTCAGCATCGGATCGGAGAAAATCCCACATCAGCTTTTTGAACTCTGGATATGAGTCGCCTGCTATCAGGAAGTCTTTCAGTTCGGTGCGAGATCTGATCAGCGGTTTTTGCTTATCGGGCGTCGCACGGCGGACGGCTTCCAGCACTCCACCGGTGATTCTCGTGACCGGCTCAGCAAAGGAATTGTCTTTGCTGACTAAGGCCCGGGCTTCGAGGACAAACCCATAAAGCGTATCCGGCATCTGAGCCTTGCGACTGAGGTCGGATTGAAAGCCCTTCCAGTAATCGCCTATCGCTTCTGGAAAGTTCTTTTCCTTTGGCTCTTTGAGATTCTTCCGTCCACCAACAACGCATACGCGATTCTTTAGACGGCTAGATTCAGGAACCTCGCTGAGCACCAAATCAGCAAACGCGGTAACGACCCGATGAATCGAGCCGCGATCGAATACAAAGATCGTGTGCCTCCTTTTGCCGCGAGCAACAGTTGCTTTAAGAGTTTGCGGTTCGACAACGGTTAGAGGTGAAGCGAACCGGGCAATGTCGTCTCCAAAACGATGTGTCTCAGACAACGGCAAACTCGGTCGGCGTCCAAACAGCTCAGGCGCAGTTATCGACGCAGCTTCGAAATTGAAAATGGCTTGGTTCTTGTCACCAAACTTCTGCATCACGCACCCGTCTGCTGAAAACAGTGTCTCTAAGATTCGGTCCTGGCTTTCATTGGTGTCTTGCAGCTCATCGACAAACACCCACGGGAATCTGTGTCGAATGATGCTGAGTAGGTATTTCCGATGAACGAGACATGCCTCTGCATACGCATACATGTCGTCGAAGCGGAAATACCCATCACGAGCCAGACGTTCTTTTAGCCGCTTCAACAGTTGACCAGTAGCAGACTCTGGACCTGGAAAACGCCGATTGCTCGCAGCTGGGTTCGTGACACCCAACTGAGGCCCATCAAATCTCAAGCCTCCAATAATCGTCTCCAGTCCTTCATTCCGATCCTTCAAGGCAAATTGAGCTTTGGAGAATTCCGGTTTAGAGAAGCTGGCCAAGGAACGCGCCACGAACTTATCGTTGTCGATGGCCGTTATTTCGATCCCCTCTTGCCTTAGATATGGGAGCGCGAGAAATTGGTCCACGAATGTCTGGAATGTCCCGATGAAATGAGGATATCCGAGCAATTGGGCCAACGATCTGGACTGGCCAAGACGAGATTCTATTTCCCGCCGGGCAACGTTTGTGTGAGACAGGACCAAGACACCCCTATCCGACCACCGCCATTTTTTTGCGAGCAGGGCAAGTTTGGCCGTCAGGATCGTCGTCTTTCCGCAACCCGGTCCGGCCTGAATGTCGCAACTCGTTGACGCATTAAGGACCGCGATCTTCTCCGCTGTGGAGAGGTCGATTGCGAGTTCTGTCGCCAACGAAGCTATCTCACTATCGCTGAACTTAAGCTGGGTTGGCATTGGCAGGAACACTCGGGGTTATGCCACAGGCGTATTCGATCGCCTCGATGAGGTAGAGCGGCAGCTTCTTCCGAAGTTCGGCTGGCGTTGGCTTGGCGTCCTTTAGAGCTGCTGCGAGTTGCTGTGCGGTTTCAACCTTGGACGCCTGCTTTTTGAACAAGGGCTTGAACACAAATGCTGCCAATTCTTTCGGTGTTCCCTTTTTTGCTTCTTCTGCGGTGAATGCAGTTTCAGCAGCAACAAGAGCCTTAGGTTTTGGTTCAGTTCCTGTTTCGGAGAGGGCTTTGGCTGTGGCAATCGCCATGTGAAGTTCTTTTGCGAGACCAGAAAGCGCCAAATCGTATTCGAGCGTCCATTGTGGCGAGACGAACGTCTTTACCCGCTGACCGTCATATTTCCGTAGACTGGCTTCGTGCGGTGCAACCTTACCCTCCGCGATGAGAACGCTCTCCTTTTTGCGGTCGCCGAGATAATCAGAAGCTTCGTCAGGCGGAATATCGCGATCAGAAATGCATGCTACTGGTATCGGCAGCTCGGGTCCTGATGCCCGCTGAAAAACCCTGCCATAGCGAAAAAGGCCACGGTGGCCAACGTTCACGATTGATACACCGTTGCGGGAGAAGGAAGTCCCGATGAGTTCCGCCAAAACGGGAAGAAGAATGTTCTCAGCGTCACCTTCCACGATGACCACGCCTCTTGCGAAAAACAGATTTGCCCTCGTGGCATCCAGAAACTTTTCCAAGAAGCGATAGTCTCCTGGAGCTAGGGATGTATGGTTTTCAGATAGCGGGAACACACTGCCGCGATCCACGATAGAGACATCCGCCAACTTGGCTTTAGAAGCCAGATTTGGGCTGTGCGTTGTGAGAACTGCCTGAACTCCCGACGCGATGGCTTCCTCTTCAAGAAATTCCATCAGGCGGAGCTGAAGTTGCGGATGCAAATGCGCCTCTGGTTCTTCGACAAGGAGCAATGGCAGTCCAGTTTCAGCCGACTGGCTTAGAAGGAGTAATTCCGCAGCAATGAACAACAGATTCTTGAGGCCAAGGCCATGACGGGTGTGGTCTGTCACACCTTCTTTGGTGAGCCACAATTCAAGTTTTTCGAGAATGGAGCGGAGCCCCATCTGCCCATGCAGTGTGATTTCTCCCGTCAGTTTGTCTGTGCCCACAGAGAGCTTTTGCAGGTAATCAGTGTTTAGTTGGCTGCGAGCCGCCGCGATTGCCGGACTCGCCGCAATCCATCGTTCTGTAGTCTCGACGATACCGCGCAGAGTTGAAGGTGGTTGTTGGGGCTTCCCTGCCTCAAGGGGCGGCGTCTCACTTGGCTTGTCTTCGTCCTTAAATGCTGGGTGGTTGATTAGAAGCTGAGAAAGGCGAGACCCTCTGCCCGCCGCCATTTCGGCGTCCGCATCACGCAACGGCTTGAGATAAGTCAAACGGAGAAAGGAACGGATTTCTCCATCAACAGCCTTCCCTTGTCCATTCGGTCCGGTGCGCGTCGATGCATCAACCATCCATACTTTTACGCCAATTTTGTTCGTCCTCTCCACTCGGCGAGCGCGAAGAGTTATTTCCAAAATCGGCTTTCCTTCGGTGAGAGAAAGCCATTCGAGAAACCGCGCCGCTTCGCTGTCTGAAAGATCCTCGAAGCGACAATAGATCGAAAATTCCTCGGCAACGGCTCCATTCGAGCGATGGAAATCGTCTTCTGTTATGCGGAGCCAATCTTGACTGGTTGTTCCCAAGACGAGACGGAGAGCATCAACAATGGCGGATTTGCCTGAATCGTTTTGCCCAACCAGCAGGGTCAAGCCCGGTCGGACTGCCAGCTCTAAGTTGGCAGCATTTGCCTTCGATCCATAGATGCGAAAATTGTCTGCTGATAAATGGGCTAGGCGCATAGTGGGTAGGTGTTGCTGATTCTGTCGCCTTCGCCGGACTGGTTGGAGGACATGCTGCCATTGGCGAGGACGAAGCCAGCCATGCCCTGGGGCGCGAGGTGATGAATGAAGTGCTGCACCCAGGCGAAGTTGGTCCCGCATTGCGCGGGATTGAAGGGCGGATTGGCGAGCACGTAGTCGGCGTCCCGCCGTGCGGGATCGGGATGCTGGACGTTGCGGAAGGTGTCGGCGTGTTCCTTGCCGATGCCGCGGATGGCGAGGTTCATGATGGCGAGGCGGCGGGTGGTGGCGTTGCTTTGTTTCGGCTGCTGCCGCCGCAGCCTCACCCTGCGGGCTCGCGTTGCGAGACCAAATGGGCGCTGCCGCCGCGCCCATTTGACTTCGTCTGTCGCCGCTGCGCTCAGGCTGTCCTGGCCGTAGATGGAGATGTCGCCGAGCTTGCCGCCGTGGGATTCGAAGCCCTGGTTGGCCGTCGAGTCTTTGGAGGTGGCTTTGGCGGCTTTCGGCGGTCGTGGCATTACAGGAATTTTCCGTGGGGTTCTGGCTATCAAAGCGTGTTCGGTAGTTGATAGCAAGGAAATGCCCCTGAAAATGTCGCGAACGCCTTGTAGGAGCGAATGCGACCCTTCTGTGGGGTGACAGAGACCCTTAGGTGCTTGGTTCTTTGTTCTTTGTTCTTGGTGGTTTGGCTTCGCGTTTGGGGAGGTGGCGGCTGGGGGGCCTGCGGCCCTACCTTTGAGTTTGGCTTCGCGTTGGGAAGGAATGCCGACGACTCGTCGGCGCTCCGGGCTCGCGTGAGGGAAATCGGCGGCCAAAAGAACGAAGAATCAAGCACGAAGCACCAAGAACGAACAAAGGTTTGGCTTCGCGTTGGAGGGGGTGGCGGCGGCTGGGGGACCAGCGGCCCTACCTTTGAGTTTGGCTTCGCTTGGGTGGGAATGCCGACGACTCGTCGGCGGTCCTCAAGTCCTCAGAGGGCCGGGATGTGGGGCAGCGGGTAACTTTCTTTTGGTAAAAGATTGGCGGTAAAAGGTCGGAAAACAGGGCTCCCATTTTTTACCCACCATTTTTTACCAGCCAAGTTCGTCAGGAGAAGCCGATTCTGCTGCCAGTTGGTTGCTGAGAGCTCTTCAACGCGAATGGGAAGGAATGCCGACGACTCGTCGGCGCTCCTCAAGTTCGCAGAGGGCCGGGATGTGGGGCAGCGGGTAACTTTCTTTTGGTAAAAGATTGGCGGTAAAAGGTCGGAAAACAGGGCTCTCATTTTTTACCCACAATCTTTTACCAGCCAAGTCCTTCAGGAGAAGCCGATTCTGCTGCCTTCATTCTGTTGCCAGTTGGGTTTTGAGAACTCTTCAACGCGAATGGGAAGGAATGCCGACGACTCGTCGGCGTTCCGGGCTTGCGTGAGGGGAAACGGCCTCCAAAAAAACGAAGAACTAAGCACGAAGCACCAAGAACGAACAGCGGTTTTGGGGACAGCGTGGCGACGGGACGGCGTCGTGCGGCCAAGGATCTCTCGGAGAATGCGAAGCTCCCTCAACCCTCTTCTCTTGCCGTGGTCACCAGCTTTGTGAAGAGTTCCCTTTGTTCTGCCAGAGCCGCCACACGGTCCGCTGGTTTGGTTCGGGCCTCTAGGAGCACCCAGCCTTCGTAATCCTCGTCCACGAGCAGTTTTGCCAGTTTTGGATAGGGGTACTTTCCGTCGTTGAACTCGCGGACGTGAACCGTCGCGCCGAGGTAGTCTTTGACCTTGGCAAAGTTTGCCTCAATGCCTTCGCCATCAAGGTCTTGATCGTTGCAGTTCCAGCAGACGCGCACCAGGGGGTGATCGGCGACTTGCATGATCTTCTGGATGTTGCCCAGATCGGAGACCCCGCCGTGCACCTCCAGCCTGATCTGCTGACCGAAACCGGTGGAAAAGTCGCCGAGTTCGGCGAGCGCCTTGCCGATCTGCTCCAGCGTCTTTTCGACGGGCACATCCTTGGGCAGGTTGTTCGGCTTTACCTTCACGCCAGAGCCGCCAATGTCGTGGCTCAGCTTGATGTACTCCTTAGCACCATCAAGGTTCTTTTTCAGCTCTGCGGCATCGGCGGCGTGAAATTCAAAATTCGTGCCCATTCCCAGGATCTCCACGGGCGAGTCCTCAAAGCGCTTGCGGACCTCTTCGCGCTCAGCCCTGGTCAGGGAAGGGGCTACCTTGTGGGCGTGATCGACGCGCAGTTCCACGCCGAGCGTCTCTGTGGTCTCGCAGTTGGCGATCAGGGTGGGCAGATCCCAATCTGCGCCCCACATGTACGTCACCAAGCCAAAGCGCATGTTTTCCCCTTTGTAGGTCAGCTTTGCGTTGGCAGAAACGGCTGCTGCGGCAGACGCACCGAGTAGGGTGGAGATGAAGTGACGACGATCAAGGGGGTTAGTGTTCGGCATGGGATTGGAGGGGTTTTGTCAAATGCTGACAGGTGTGGCGGCGGCAGGCAAGACTCAAAGCGGAGGATTTCTTTTTTGTCCATGTGGGTAAGCGGTGGACACCGGGTGCCTTCTTGCTTTTATGCCGCCATGTCGGCCCCACAAGCCATCGCCCTGTTGAAGGATTATCTGGAGCAACGTCGCCTCGCCGGGGAGACGCATGTGAAGGTGACGGCGGAGGCTTTGGCAAAGCTCCCTCAAGTGGTGCGCCGCCCGCTGATCCTCCCCGAACTGCCACCGGAGGCACCACCACCGCCGCCCCCGCCCGTCGCGGCGGCACCCGAACCTGTGCGCCGCATTCTTTCGGTCTCGGGGGAAACAAAGGCGGATAAACTCGCCGCACTGCGGTCCATGGCGGAGAAGTCGCCCACGGCGCGGGCGCTGGGAACTTTGCGGGATGAGATGGTTTTTGCCGTCGGTAGTCCGGATGCCCGCCTCATGCTGATTGGCGAGGCACCCGGAGCAGAGGAGGAGCGCCAGCGTGAGCCGTTTGTGGGTCCGGCGGGGCAAAAGCTGACGCAGATTTTGAAGGCCATGGGGTTGCCGCGGGAGGATGTCTATATCAGCAACATCTGCAAATTCCGCCCGGCCATGGAAGATCAAGGCAGTAAAAATCGCGCACCGACGCCGGAGGAAATGAACGCCTGCCTGCCCTACGTGCTGACAGAGATCGATATCATCCGACCAGAGGTCATCGTGGCGCTGGGGGGCACGGCCGCTGCGGGATTGGGTTTTGAAGGGGCGGTGACTCGGCTGCGCGGCAGCTTCCGGGACATGGACGGGACCCCCGTGATGATCACTTTTCACCCCAGCTATCTCCTCCGTGAAGAGCGGATGGGCACGGGCATGACCGCCAAGCGGCAGGTCTGGGAAGACATGCTCCAGATCATGGAAAAGCTAGGTCTTCCGATCAGCGAGAAGCAGCGCGGTTACTTCCGGCAGGGGTAAGTGGAGGGCTTTGGTGAAACGAATCGCAAATCTGTCTTGCTTAGACAAACTGTCTTGGTAAGGTTTCAGGCTATACCTTTTCGGTCCAACCCACCGCTCACACTCCCCTGATGAACTCATTCTTCCTCGATAACGGCATCGTTATGTCCATCGTGCTGGCATTTGTCGGCCTCGCTTTTGCGATCCTACTGATCCGCAAAATCTTGGGTGCCTCCGCAGGCAACGAGAAGATGCACACCATCGCCAAGGCTATCCAAGATGGAGCAAAGGCTTACATGGACCGCCAGATGCGCGCAGTCAGCATCATCGCCGTTCTCATCTTGGCGGCAGTCTGGTGGGCGCGGGGTGGTGTGGCCGCCAGTGGCTTTGTGATCGGGGCGGTTTGCTCCCTCGCCGCCGGCTACATCGGCATGATGATCGCCGTGCGCGCAAACGTTCGCACAGCCCAGGCTGCATCGGTGGATTCACATTCCGCCCTGAAGGTTGCCTTCAATGGTGGTGCGGTCACGGGTCTGCTCGTCGTCGCTCTCGGCTTGATGTCGGTTGCTGGATTCTACTTGGTCGTGTTGAAAATGACGGGGGAGACCCAGGCGGCCATTGACTCCCTCATCGGTCTAGCGCTCGGCAGTTCCCTGATCAGCGTCTTTGCCCGTCTCGGCGGTGGGATTTACACCAAGGCCGCAGACGTCGGTGCTGACCTTGTTGGCAAAAACGAACAAAATCTCCCCGAGGACGATCCCCGCAACCCAGCCACTATCGCAGACAACGTCGGCGATAACGTTGGCGACTGTGCAGGGATGGCTGCTGACGTGTTTGAGACCTACGCAGTCAGCCTCATCGGTGGCGTGCTTGTCGCTCACCTCACCGCTGCGGCCAGCCCGGCGGCGCTCGTTTATCCTTTTGTGCTTTGTGGCCTATCCATCATCTCCTCGTTGATCGGTATCGCTTATGTGAACTTCCTCAAACAAAACGCCACTGCTGCGCTCGTCGGCGGCGTGGTGGTGTCGGGTGTGCTTTCTTCCATCATGTTCTGGTTCGCGACACAGAACATGTTTGCGGAAGGCCTGGTCGTCGCTGGCAAATCCGTCACTGCCACAGATCTCTTCCTTTGCTCCGCAGTGGGTCTGGTCATGACCTTTGCGGTGGTGTGGATCACCAACTATTTCACGTCCACTCATCACAAGCCTGTGCGCCGCATTGCCTTGGCTTCTGAGACGGGTCACGCCACAAACATCATTGCAGGGATCAGCGTCGGTCACCATGCAACGCTTCTCCCGGTGTTGGCCATCGCTGCCTCCATCTGGGGTTGCTACGAGTGGGCCGGTCTCTATGGGATCGCTGTGGCGGTGGTCTCTATGCTCAGCCTCTCCGGCATCGTCATTTCCTTGGATGCCTTTGGCCCGATTACGGATAACGCGGGTGGGATCGCAGTGATGTCTGGCCTCCCAGACGAAGTCCGCAAAATCACGGATGAACTTGACGCTGTCGGCAATACGATGAAGGCCGTGACCAAGGGATACGCCATCGCCTCGGCCGGGTTGGCCGCCATGGTTCTGTTTGGATCCTATGTGGAAGACTTGAAAGCCTTCCTTCATGTGGACGCAATCGTCTTCGACCTCATGGATGCGCGGGTGATGATCGGCATGTTCATCGGTGGTCTGTTGCCCTACCTCTTTACCGCGTTCAGCATGGACGCCGTCGGCAATGCGGCCGGAGCCGTCGTGCGTGAAGTGCGCCGCCAGATTACAGCTAAGCCAGGTATCCTGACCGGAGCTGATACGCCTGAGTACGCCCAGTGCGTCGGGATCGTGACCAATGCCGCTCTGCGTCAGATGATTGTCCCGGCGCTGCTGCCAGTCGTGTTTGTCATCGGCGCTGGCCTGATGGGCAAAGAAGTGCTCGGCGGTGTCCTCATCGGCACCATTGTTACGGGTCTGTTCATCGGCATCGCGATGACTTCCGCTGGCGGGGCATGGGATAACGCGAAGAAGTACATCGAAGAAGGCAACCACGGCGGCAAGGGTTCCTTTGCCCACCAAGCTGCGGTTACTGGCGATACGGTCGGTGATCCCTACAAAGACACTGCTGGCCCAGCCGTGAACCCGATGATCAAAGTCGTTAACATCCTCGCGATCCTCATCATCCCAGTGCTCTTCAAGTAAGAGTACTTGGGCGGAAGCGGCAGTTGGTGGGGAGTCGTCACCGAGCGGTCTGACTTCAGTCGTCCGTGGTTGGGTCGTGGCAGGGACTGGCGTTGCAGTGATCGAACTGTAGCACCGCCCACGGGGTGCTGGCTTCCATTCCGTGCAGAGCGGGGCTTGCTGGCCCATTCGAGGGCGTTGCGGCACAAGGTTTGATTCTTGGCAAGGCCGTCGTTTGACGCGCTAAAGCGCAAGGCTACGGGGCTGCTGCGCCCGTTGCCGGGCTCGTGGCTTTGGGCTTTACGTCCGATGTCGCTGCGGGACTGGGGCTCTTTTTGCGGTGACGCCTGTACCAAAACTGGCCCGAACCTTGCGGGGTGCGGACCAGAGTCAAGTGGGGCGGGGGTGGGCGACGGCGACTCTTATTTGTTAGCTGCAGCCTTTGGTCTGACTGGCAGTGCAGGCTTTACAATGGGCGTAGGTGCTGCCTTGGGGAAGTTGTCCGTGCGGAACGGCGTCACTGGTAGGCCGTCTTTGCTGTAGAGATTGCAAACGGGATTGTCTGCCCACGCGTAGCGTACCGCGACGGGTTTGGCAATTTTGGGACTGCTGACGGCGATGGCATCATTGCCGACGATTTGGGCGTCTGCCCATTCCCATTTTTTGTCTTCTCCGCAGATGGCAAAGCCCTTCACGGCAGGGGTGTCCACGGTGCGGATGGTTGAGCCGAATGTATCCAGGGTGACGATGGCTTTATTGCCCTCCACCTTCATCGCTTTGAACTCAGGGCTGCGGTAAGGGAGTTTCATGCCGTAGTCTTTGACGAGCGCCCAGCGCACAAGGCGCTCTGCCACATCCCGTTTATTCTTGGGGTGGATATCGGAGTCTTCGCCTAGATCAGTGATGACGCATTGGCCGCCGTTGGGGATCTTGGACATCGTGAGAGTCTGGGCTGAGCGGAGTTCTGCCCAGTCGCTGTCGCCCGGCAGGGCTTGCTCGGGCTTGAAGTCTGCCAATTGGACCCAGTAGAAGGGGAAGTCGCCCTGCTTCCACTCGCTGCGCCAATGTTGGATCATGAGGGGGAAGAGTTCCGCGTATTCGGCGGCCCGGGCGGCATTGCTTTCACCCTGATACCAGATGGCACCTTTGATGCCATAGCCGATGATTGGGTGCAGCACGCCAGCGTAGAGATTGCCTGGGCGATGTTGCCCTGTCATGGGGTTTTGCGGTCCGCGCGGTGCCTGTGGGACGGGCTTGCCTGCTTTGATGGCTTCCTGGCGGGCTTTGGCCCAGGCGGCGAGTTTTTCTTTATGGGCGGCGACTTGTTTGTCAAAACCCTCTTGGGTGAAGTTGGCCTCGTTTTGTTTCCAGGTCTTCATGAGGTCTGCGAAGCGCTTGTCGTTTTCAAGGACATCCCGGCGCACCCAGGCCTCTGCGGATGATCCGCCCCAGGCGTTGTCAATGAGACCGACGGGGACATCGAGCATCTCATGCAGCAGTCGGCCATAGCAAAAGCCGACGGCGGTGAATTGGCCGACGTTGGCGGGGGTGCAGGGTTCCCACTGGCCTTTGAAATCGTCTTGAATTTCTTGGGTTCCCACCTGCGGGACGGAGACGATTCGGATGTTTGGGTAGTTGGCGGTGGCGATTTCAAGATCTGCATCCCACATGCCGCTGACATTGAAGCCCATGTTGGATTGGCCGGAGCAGACCCAGACTTCGCCAACGAGGATGTTTTTCAGTTCGCGTGTGCTGGTGCCTTTGATGGTCATCGTGGCGGGCTGGGCGTTTGCTGGCATGGGGTCCAGCTTGATGCTCCACTTACCTTTGGCGTCTGCGGTCGCGGACTTGGTCTGGCCGCCGAAGCTGACGGTGACGGCGGTGCCGGGATTGTCCCAGCCCCAGATGGGGTCGGACTGTTTTTGCTGGAGGACCATGTTATCTCCAATGATGGCGGGGAGTTTGAGTTCGGCGGAGGCCGTGCAGGCTAAGGCTAAGCTGCTGGTCAGCAGGAGGTTGCGTAAAAGGGTGTTCATGTTTTAGACGGGTGAAGTTGGGGTGAGGTGAATGGGGGCGGCCCTCTGTGAAATCAGGGTTTCGGGGCGGTCACCATGGGAAAGCTGTCTGTGCGGAAGGGTGTGACGGGCAGGCCATCAGAACTGTAGAGATTGCAGACGGGGTTGTCCGACCAGGCATAACGCACGGCGACTGGCTTCGCGATTTTGGGGTGGCTGACGGCAATTTTGTCGTTGGCGATGATCGTTGCTGTGGCCCATTGCCACTGGCGGTCTTCCCCACAAATGGCGACGCCTTTGAGTTCTTTGCTATCCACCGTGCGGATGCTGGAGCCAAAGGTGTCGAGCGTGACGATGGCTTTGTTTCCCTGGATCTGGAGGGACTTGAACTCTGGACTGCGGTAGGGGAGCTTTTGGCCGTAGTCTTTGACGAGTGCCCAGCGTGCGAGGCGCTCGGCGACGTCTTTTTTGTTTTTCGGATGAATGTCTGCGCCTTCACCGAGGTCGATGATGATCGCTTGCCCGCCGTTTTTGATCGCGGTCATTGTCTTGGTCTGGCTTTCGCGCAGTTCTGCCCAATCGCTATCGCCCGGCAGGGCTTGCTCGGGCTTGAAGTCGGCCAATTGGACCCAGTAGAAGGGAAAGTCGCCCTGATTCCATTCTTTGCGCCACTGACTGATCATGAGAGGGAAGAGGTATTGGTATTCATAGGCGCGGCCAGCATTGCTTTCGCCCTGATACCAGATGGCCCCTTTGATGCCGTAGCCGATGGTCGGGCGCAGGACCCCGTTGTAAATATTGCCTGGGCGTGCGTTGCCGCTGAGCAGTTGTTGGGGGCCTTGAGGCGCGCGGGGGAGGGGTTGGTTGGCTTGTTTTGCAGCTTCAACTTTCACTTTCCATTCGGCCAGCGCTTTCTCGTAGTCAGCCTGTGCCTTGGGCGCGGTGAGGGTGGCTTCGCGTTGCTTCCATCCATCGAGCAAGGTCTTGAAGCGACCGTCCTTTTCCAGGACATCTCTCGGCACCCAGGCTTCACAGGCGGAGCCGCCCCAGGAGTCGTTGATCAGGCCGACAGGGACGCCGAGCATCTTGTGGAGGAGTCGGCCATAAAAGTAGCCCACGGCGCTAAAGCCTCCCACGGTCTGTGGGGAGCACTCCGCCCAGGCACCCTTAAAGTCGTCTTGGGGCTCTTGGGTGCCGAGGTTTGGGACGGTGATCAGGTGGATCTGCGGGAACTTTGCGGTGGCGATTTCGAGATCTGCATCCCAGCAACCGTTGACGCCGAACTGCATGTTGGATTGGCCGGAGCAGATCCAGACTTCGCCGATGAGGATGTTTTTCAATTCGCGGGTACTGGTGCCTTTGATGGTCATCGTTGCGGGCTTGGCACTGGCTGGCATGGGGTCGAGTTTGACCGTCCATTTGCCTTTGGGATCTGCCGTGGCCGACTTGGTTTGCCCGGCAAAGCTAACGGTGACCTGGGTTCCAGGGGTGTCCCAGCCCCAGATGGGGTCGGCCTGTTTTTGCTGAAGGACCATGTTGTCGCCAATGATGGCGGGCAGACGAAGTTCCGCCTTGGCAAGGAGAGGAAGGGCGCTAAAAAGGGCCGCGGTGAGCAGAGTGCGAGGGATGGGCATAGGTGGGGTGGAATGGAGTGAAGAGACGTAAACGAGAGTGACGCCCCTGGGCTATCTGGCGGGTTGAAAATCGGCGGCCAAGTGCTGCGACGGAAAGTGGGGCTGACTCGGGGGTTGCGTTTTTATCGGACGTGGATTCTGGTCTGGGCTTCATGCCCTTACCCTCCCTCCCCATCTGGCTCTGGGCCGCCCTCTGTCTGGCGGCGATGATGGGTGGACTGTGGCTGCATTTGGTGCTGCATCCGCTGCGCCAGCAGTTCTCTGATGCACTGGATATCCTCCGCCTGCATCCGCGATTGGTGGCGATGGGTTTTGTGGCGTTTCTTTCTGCATTGCTCTGGGGTGGGACGGATCCCCGCCTGCCGGGGAACCACGCGCTGGAGGCTTGGGTCGATTGGTCGGTGTTGCTTGGTCCGCTGGTGCTAGACTCTGCGGGGCACTTTGCGCTGATGCTGCACCAGGTGGAACCCATGTGGCCGCTGGCGCTACTGCTCCCGGTGGGGCTCATCCTGCAGGCTTGGCGCATCCAGTCGCTGCCGTTCCGTTATGGGGAGGGGCGCACAGGGGCGGGGATGCGTAATTTTGCCCTGTGGGGACTGGCCGCGCTGTCGTGTTTGTGGGTGGCATTGGAGGCGCTAAACTTGCGTGAATTGTTGCCGGAGTGGGTGCACTCTGTGCGCTCCCTGCTGCGTTCGCTGGGGGTAGCATTGGCGGCGGCGGGGGTGCAGGTGTGGATCATCCGCTTGGTGGTAGAATGGCAGATGCCGCAGCGCACCGAAACCGTCAGGGATCAGGCGACGGCCTTGGACGCGGTGTTTGCGCGATGGCGCGCTGTCTTGGTACTGGGCGGCTTCAATGCCTTGTGGATGGCGCTTTTTGACTGGGCGCAGGATTCCAACCTGCGGGTCGCACCCGCCTTGGTTCTAGAGCCGCTGCTGTTTTTTGCCCCGCTGCCCATCGCGGTGGCATGTGAGGAGGGCCTGGGACTGCCGGAGGTCGGAGCCCAAGCGTTGAGGCTGATCGTGCGGGCCTTTTGGGCGCTGCTGGGGCTCGCGATCACTTGCCTGGCCCTGATCATGCTGCTGCGGTACATGGTAGGCACCCTCGGGGCTCTGGTGGTAGGGCAGGGCTTTGCCGTCAAACTGACCATTCAAATCGTGGCTGCATTCTCACTTGCGACAGTGCATAACTGGTTGTTTCTAGCGGTGGCGCTGACTCTTGTGCAGCGATTTCCCCGCCAGTCAGACGAACCGTCCCCCTCTGCTCCCGCTCCGCAACCTTCATGACCCCTAGCGCCGAGACATCGACAGAGATCACCCGCCGCTCCCGGTCGAATCTCGCCTTTGCGCTGGTTTGCCTCCCTAAAGAGCGTCGGCGCGACATGGTGAGCTTCTATGCATTCTGCCGACTGGTCGATGACATCGCTGATGAAGGTCCGCAGTCCATTGCTGAGCGCCGAGAGGAACTGGAGCAATGCCGTCGGGCGGTGCTAGACCCTTCCACTCCATCGGCACATCCGATCCTGCGCGAGACGGCGGCACTGCCGACGCGATATGGCTTTGATCCTTTGCTCTTGAGCCAGATCATCGATGGTGTTGCCAGCGATCTGGACCAGCAGCGCTACGACACTTTGGATGAGTTGCTGAGCTATTGTTACAAGGTCGCGTCCGTGGTGGGGCTCGTGAGTATCCACATTTTTGGACACAAAAATCCCGCCACCAGTGACTATGCAGTGCATCTGGGATATGCGCTGCAGATTACCAACATCATGCGCGATGTGGGTGAGGATGCCCGCGATAACGGGCGCATTTACCTGCCCAAGGATTTGATGCAGCGTTTTGGTGTCACGGAGGAGCAGGTGCTCGCCGGTCGGTCTGACCCGGCCTTTCTGACTCTGATGCGGCACCTTTACGGGCTCGCCCGGTCCGAGTACGATCAGGCCCAGGCGGCATTGCCGGCGGAGGATCGTCCGAACATGATCGCGGCAGAAATGATGGCCACCATCTATCGCGAGATCCTCGAGAAGATGCGGGCGGAGGGCTATCCAGTTTTCGAAAAACGCGTGAGGCTGCATCCTCTGCGCAAAGGGCTGATATTGGCGACCTCCCTGGCGAAGGGGTGGTTGGGGCGGTAGAACCTGCGCTCTTCAAAAAGTTCAGCTTGCCTGAATCTATGGTTTGGGCTTGCCTATGGGACGCCCGCCCTCGGGTGTGTTTTCAGAAACCCACAGCTCAAAAAACCATGAAAAGAAACATCATCGCTTGCAGCATCGCTGCCTCCATCGCACTCGCAGTTTCCCTCGCCCCTTCCAGCCAAGCGCAGGACGCGGGCAAAGTTGATTTTGAAAAGCAGGTGCTCCCGATTCTGAAGGAGAGCTGCTTCAAGTGCCATCAGAAGGAACACGAAGAAGACGGCAAGGTGAAGAAGCCCAAAGGTGGTCTTCGTCTCGATGGCGCAGCCGTGATCATTAAGGGCGGCAAGGAGTATCCAGATGAAAACGTCGTGGCGGGTAAGGCTGACGCTAGCTGGTTGGTCAAGACGATGGAACTGCCTGAAAGCGATGATCTGGCCATGCCTCCTGAAGGCAAAGGAGATCGCATCACCGCAGAAAACATTGCTCTCATCAAGAAGTGGATCAACGAAGGCGCTAACTTCGGTGCTTGGAAGGGCGAGGAATAATCGACTTCCCATTCTGTCCTGATCGATAAGGACTTCTTTGGCCGGGCTCCAGTGATGGAGCCCGGTTTTTGTTGGTTTGCGGGCCTCAGCGCTGTGGGGTGGCTAGCTCTTGCAGGAGAGACAGTCCGTCTTTGAACCGAGGTGAAAGCAGAAGGGCCTCCAGCAGGTGCCGCTTGGCGCGCGGTTGATCCGTCGCTTTGATCAGACTGGCGAGGCGATAGTGGACTTGGGTGGGGTTCGGAGGGTCGAGCAACAGAACACGCTCATAGGACTGAATCGCATCCGCCGCGTTTCCTTCTGCCTCATCCGCCTCCGCCAGTGATTGCTGTGCGGTGCGGAGGAAGGGGTTAATGGCGAGGACACGTTGGGCATTGATGCGCACGTCTGCCCAATTCTTTGCGACTGTGTCCACCTCCAGCAGGCGAGTGAAAACGTCCATGGCATCAGGAGCGCGCGCGGCGAGATCCCGCAAGACGGCGATTTCTTCTTTGTCGCGCTTCAGTTCCCGCAGCAATTGGGCTTTGAGCATGTAGCCGCTGTCCCCAGAGGTGTCTTCGGGCACGAGTTGGATCAGGCGATCTGCCCACTTGAGACCCTCCTCCCATTGCTCGTTTTTGAGGCAATCGTCCAATTGGCGATGGATGGCCCAGAGGTTGTTGGGGTGCTTTTTCAGGAAGTCTGCAACGGAGTCCTTGTCAGAAGCATTCACCTCCTCAGCGTCGGGCTTCTTCCAATCGGCTGCGGCACCGTAGGCTTCCGCCTGCTTCTTGAGTGAGAGCGCAAAATCGGCCTCGAGTTCCTCGATGGGGGCGGTGTTTTGGCTTAACGCGTCGTTGATGCGTTTCCCGGCAGCCAGATCTCGCAGCACGGCTCTGAATTTTGCCTCGCCATATTTGTCGATCACGTAACCCACCACTTGGGCGGACTCGAAGTACGCAAACATGAGATCGTCATTCGTCTCCGCAGTGGTGAAGGCGCTGCTCAGTTGTCCGACGGGAGTCGGTCCGCCTTCTTCATCCAGGATCATGTCGCGAAAGGTGGTATTCATTTTCATGCCCCAGGCAGGATTGCGCTGCGCCTCCTCGTGCACCGAGATGCCTTCGCTCAGCCAACGTGGCATGCGGTTCTTGGTGGCGGATAGAGTGACGACGTGGCAAAACTCATGCCACAGGGTGGACTCCCAGTTGTTCCGGCCCTGGGCTAGGCCGCCGGGGCTGTTCATCGTGATCACTGTGCCAAAGCATACCCCCAACAATCCTTGCCCACCCAAGCTACCAAAGGTGCGGATAGCGAAGTCTTGCTGATGTGGAAAAAACTCCACCAGCACCGGGCGCTTGAGTTCCACCCCGTAGCGCGCCATCAACACGCTGCGTGCCTCGCGCAGCAGGGAGAGGGCTCTATCACCATAGATCGGCCACTCGCGGTTGGGCATCTTGAGGGTGAAGTCGTCAAACTTCTTCTCCGTATAGCCGCCCATCTCTTTCTCCAGTAGTCCGAGGTTGTGTGCCTGCACGTTGTAGCCATCCTCTTCACGAACGGCGGAGGCGAGTTGCCAGGCTTCTGCTTCCTCGCCCAAACGCAGCAGGTCATTGGAGAGTTGGAGGCGCGCGCGGAGGTGAGAGGGGTCCATTTCCAAGGCTGCGCGCTGATGGGCGGCCCCTTCTGCAAAGCGATAGGCGCGGGACATGATGCGGCCGATCGTGTGATCAACCTCCGCATTTTTGGCGACTCGTTGCAGTCCCTTGGCCCGTGCGTCTTGCATTGCTTTTTCATCAGCATTGGCCAAAACCGCAATCGCTGCGCGCAATGCCCAGGCCTTGGGGCTGGTATCGTCCACATCCAGCACCTGCTGGATAACGCCTTCGGCATCCATGAATCGCTCGCTGGCGATCATCATCTCTGCGCGGGCGAGTTGGGCTTCTTGGTGGCGGGGATTGACCTCAATGACTCGCGTTAGGTTTTCCCCAGCCTTTTCCCGGTCGCCATTAAAGTAAGCGCGGGCAAGTCCGTAGCGCAGGTCTGGGGTTTCGCCGTGATTTTTGAGGCCAGCGCGGAAAACGTCTGCGGCGCGGGCGGGATCACTTTTTTCCAGGGCCAGAAACCCTTCGGCAAGGTAGGGTTCCTCCGCTTTGGCATCCTTCTTTTGGGCCTGCTGGAAGTAGCCACTGATGACCTTCTTCGCGTCTGCGCCGTAGGCTAGTGCGGCCTGCCCCAGGGCCACCCAATCTGCTGCGGTGCGCTCGGCTGCGGGTTTTTTGCGGGCCACCTCATTCACCTGGGCCAGGACGGCATCGGTTACCGCTGTCTGGCGCAGTTCGTGGGCAAGGTCATACCGTAGCATCAACAGCCGGAGGTCGTCGGGGTAGGTTTTGATCATCCCCTCGGATTCCTTCAGGGCGGCCGCCACCTGTCCCAGCGCCTGCATGGCCTTCAGCCGATAGAGTCGCCACTCCACGGCTTTCATCGTCCGGGCGATCGCCTGTTCACAGATCCTGGCGCAGAGGTCGTATTCTCCATCAACGAGAAGTCTGCCGACGGGACCGAGGTTGCGTTCTTCGAAGATCTGTTCGACATCGAGCTGCTGAGCCTTTGCGGCGGGACCTCCAGCGAGGACTGCTAGACCGAACCCAAGAATGCAGAGGCGTCGTTTCATCGGGGACTAAACGACCACAAGGCAGGCCTTTTGGCAATGCAGAACAAACGGGCAAATTCCTGGTGGTTGACGATGGGCCTACCAAGGGGCATGAATCCTGCTTGCCCCACGCCTGGGGCAGTCTAAAACTGACCTCCGTAACAAACCCTCCGCTTAAACTAGTTCCATGCCCGTCGCTACCCCCGCCCAATATCGTGCCATGCTTGATGCCGCTCAAAAAGGTGGCTATGCCTATCCGGCCATCAACGTCACCTCGCTGCCAACGATCAACGGCGCGCTGAAGGCCTTTGCAGAGGCAAAGTCAGACGGCATCATTCAGGTCTCGACGGGTGGTGGCGAATTCGCCTCTGGAACCAGTGTCAAGGACATGGCTCTCGGGGCGATTGTTCTCGCGGAGGCAGTGCACGTCTTGGCTGCTCGTTACGATGTTCTGATCGCCCTGCACACCGATCATTGCCATCCAAAGAATGTGGAGAAATTCCTCAAGCCACTCATCGCCGCAACCGCCGCACGTCGTGCGGAAGGGAAGGGGAACCTTTTCAATAGCCACATGTTCGATGGCTCTGAATTGTCGCTTGAAGACAACATGAAGACCTCCAAAGAGCTGCTGAAACAGTGCGCGGAGCTTGAGATCATCCTCGAAATTGAAGCCGGTGTTGTCGGTGGGGAAGAAGATGGGCACGACACTTCTGGCGTCGCCAACGATAAACTCTACACGACGCCAGAAGACATGGTCACCGTGTATGAATCGCTCAACGGCCTGGGTCGTTTTATGTTTGCAGCGACGTTTGGGAATGTTCACGGCAGCTACAAGCCTGGCGCGGTCAAACTCCAGCCCACTATTCTGCGTGATGGCCAGGCAGCAGTGATGGCCAAGCATGGTGAAGGCGCAGAAATGGATCTCGTCTTCCATGGCGGCAGCGGCACCCCCCTCGAAGAAATCCGCGAAACGCTCGGCTACGGTGTGGTGAAGATGAACATCGATACCGACACCCAGTATGCTTTCACTCGTCCGATTGTGGACCACATGATGAAGAACTACGCTGGTGTGTTGAAGATCGATGGAGAAGTGGGTGATAAGAAAGCCTATGACCCGCGCGGCTACTTGAAGAAGGGCGAGCAGGGCCTCTGCGACCGCATGAAGGTTGCCTGTGATGACCTTCTCAGCACCGGGAAGACCATTTTTGGGACAGTTTAGTCTGTGCCATGAGCAGCGGCCCGACCACCAGTGCCAAGACCCAGCCGCATCCGCTGCTGGACATGGGGCTGACGGTCATCCTGCCATCAATCGTGCTAGAGTCGCTCAGCAAGCCTGAGCGGCTCGGGCCTGCTTGGGCCTTGGGCGTCGCGCTGATGCTGCCATTGGGTTTTGGCATTTGGTGTTTCAAGAACAAGAGGGGACTCAACTTCTTCTCGATCTTCGGACTCGTGGCCATCATCATGACGGGCGGCCTAGGTTTGCTGAACCTGAATGCCTATTGGTTTGCCGCCAAAGAGGCGCTGTTTCCCATCTTTCTGGGACTCGCGTTTCCTTTGAGTCATTGGTTCGGGAAACCCCTTGTGACTGATCTGCTGATGAATCCGCAGGTGATCAATCATCGTGCCCTGCATGCGGCGCTGAATACCGATGAGAAACACAGCCACTTTGCGCAACTGATGCGCAACGCTTCGTGGGGGATGGCAGGAACGATGTTCTTGTCAGCGTTCGCGAATTATGCACTCGCGGTGAAGCTAATCGGCGGAAAAGAACCGGGGGGCGAGGAGTACGTGAAGGCGATCGGGAAGCTCAATTGGATGGGCTTCCTGGTGATCGGTATCCCGATGATCGTGATTACTTTTGTGCTCCTTTTGTGGCTCCTGCGTGGGATCAGCAGGATCACCGGATTGGACCGGGATGATCTCCTCAATCAGGGCAAGACAGTACGCCGCCAAGTGGGTGAACCTGAGGAATGAAGGACGCGTCCCGCGTGCCTCCTATTCGGCCTTTAAGCTCAAGATGAACGCGTGAACGTCTGCAAACTCTTGCGGCTTTAGCATGAGGTTCATCGGTGGCATCGGGCTGATGGGGGTCGCGGTGTAACCTTCGGCAATTTTGGCATTGGGGTTGATGAGGCTGTCCAGGATGTAAGCGGCGTCCTTGCGGCTGGCGATGCCGTCCAGTGCGGGTCCAACGGCACTGCCTTGGCCCTTCAATATGTGACAATTTTTGCAGGCAGCGACGGGGTGATTCCAAAAAATCTCCTCACCGCGTTTTGCGTCGCCGACGAGCTTGGATTGGTCCTCTTCGTCTTCGAGGATGAGTTCGCAGAGCTTCACGTCGTCGTAGTAGGTGTCTCCTTTGCCCACCTGGAGGAGGTTGATGCTGGCCTGCGGGCGGTCTTTGCTATTGAAGATAACCTCCACTTCGGTCCAGTCCTGATTGCGCGTGAGTTTCGGCGAAGTTTCAGCCCGGCCGATGTGGTCATTGAGGCTGGCTTTGCCACGGAAGGCGTGCGTTTTGACCCAGGCGCTGAGTTTGTATTCGGTGTTGGGTTTCAGGGGCACGTCAGCAAAGAAACTGGTATCGGCTTCGTCGCGGGTGATGACACGGAAGCCGTGTTTGCCGCTGTGGACCATCTTTTCATCAATCACGATGCCCCACTGCGCGGTGTCATTTCCGGGGCGCTGGCCGTAGTTGCGCAAAGCCCAGCCGACGGGTGTTTTCTTGTCGGCAGCGAGTTCTTCGAAGCCGGGATTCGGTAGCAAGTTCGGCCCTTCTTTGTAGGTGAGGGCTCTGTGCTTTTTGCTGAGCATTTTGGCGGCTTCGGCCAGCCATTCGTCCTTCTTCACGACGGGATCAGCGGAGAGCTTTTTGACGAGCGTCTGAATCTCCGGCGTGGTGGGGAAGTCGGAGAGCTTCACGAACGCGGCGAGGCGCGTGTTCAGATCGGGATCGGAAATGACGCCAGAGCCGAAGAACAGATCCTGCGCGGCTTTGTCGCTGCCGAGAGCGCGGATGGCGTTGCGGCGGAGTTTGGCGTCTTTGGAGATGAGGGCTGCTTGGTGAGTTTTGGCGTCGAGCGTGCCGCAGGCTTGTTTGACCCAAAGCGCGTGGATGTCGGAAAGGTCTGACACGTCGGACTTGTCGAACCCATCGGCCATGCGCTGCTGCTTCAAAAGGCGGCTGTAGAGCGTGTTCGTGTCCTTCGCGGCTCCTTTCGCCACGATGCGGTAGATACGACCGCGGCTGTGATCCCGCAGGTCATTCTCATGCGCGCCACCGACGCCCGTGGTAGCTACGAAGCCGCCGCGTTCTAAGCTTGGCGTGGGATTGTGCTGGATGATGAAGTTTTGGAAGTCAGCAACCCAGACGGCACCATCGGGGCCTACTTCGGCGTGAACTGGGGAGTTCCACTCATCGCTGCTGGCATAGAGATTGAAGTGATTGAGTGCCTTCCAGCCTGCGCCGTCTGGTTGCACATCCACGAGTGATACGACCTTCATCGTCGGCTCGCAGATCATCGCCATGCCTTGAAAACGCTTTGGCAGTGCGTCGCTGTAGATGAAGTTTGAACCCGCAGCGGCAGTGTAGCCGCCAAAGACGTCCACCTGGCGGAAATTCGGTGTGATGGTGTGGCAGGTATCGACCACGTTGATCTTCTTCGCCGTCTGTCCGCGGGATCCTTCCGGATAAGCAGTAGCTGGGATGCCGCCAAAGAAAAGAGGTGCCCCATTTGCGGTGCCGCCGAACTGATCGCCCGCGTCATTCGTGCTGTGAGCCCAGGCATTGTTCGTGAACTGGTGCAGGAACTCGATGGCGCTGCCGTCTGGCTTAAACCGATACGTGCCCATCGCGAACTGATGCTGCTTACCGCCGACATAGCCCTCGATGCCGCTGTAGCCGACGCAGCCGTAGATCCAGTTGTCGAAGCCGTAGTGCAGGTTGCTGGCCTGCGCATGGGTGTCTTTGATGCCCCAGCAGTCGATCAGCACCTCGCGCTTGTCAGCTTTGTCGTCACCGTCGGTGTCTTCCAGGTAAATGAACTGCGGCGGTGCGGCCACGATGATGCCTTTGCGGGCGAAAACGATTCCGGTGGGCAGGTTCAGTTTGTCTGCAAAGACGGTAAATTTGTCCGCCTTGCCATCGCCATCAGTGTCCTCGCAGATTTTCACGCTATCTTGGCCTTCGTGGTTCTCGCTGACGCCGTGCGGGTAGTCCCGTGTCTCCACGACCCAGCAGCGCCCACGCTCATCCCACGCGAAGGCGATGGGTTTGGCGATGTCCGGTTCTGCGGCAAAGAGTTTTAGTTCACAATCGGCAGGCACTTGCGTGCGTTCCATGCTGCCTTTGGTGCTGAAGGGAAGCTGCAGGGTCAGGGGTTCAGGGCGCCTTTCATAGTTGGCCACTTGGGGGTGCTTTTCGCGCTTTTCAGTTTCGCGTTGGGCGAGAAAGGCCTCGTAGCTGGCTTTGCGGGCTGCAGGGATTTGGGAAAGAAGAGTGTCCTTGTCCAACTTTGCTTCGCCAGCCCTGACGACGAGGTCGTAACTCTGCGCTGGTAGTGCTTCCCGGGCGTAGTCAAACCAGATGCCATCACGGCCGAGGTCTCTCATGGCATCGTGCAAGGGGCCGACACTTGATTCTTCGATGCCCTGGGCATCCACGTAAAGAATGCGAATCGGACCCGAGTCCGCTGCCCGGCTCATGGCGATGCTGGAGGCTGCGAGAAGGATCGTCAGCAAGGAAGGAATGGATGGGCGCGGCTTCATCTAGCGGAAGGGGTTGGAGTGGACGTGGCTATTAACGCATGGAAGCAAGGCGCTACTCAGACAACTTTTTGGTGAAATCGGACATCAGGCGAAGAAACAGATGGGCCAAGGTCGCAGTGGGGTCCGTGGGGGTGTGACCGTAGATTGATGTGCCAGCTCCGTTGGCGAGGGTAGGGCTGTTGGTCCTCCAACAGCCTGCGAATGAATGGGTGAAAGTGATGCGAAGAGGCGGGCGCTGATGGCTCGCAGCCTTCGCCGGAGCTTTCCCTGCTCATTCACCGGCG